>Ga0247760_1000293_pt1 | contig 55862 bp, 25 predicted proteins | sample UWRJL171409R4_FD_179936 | JGI IMG/M metagenome (GOLD analysis project Ga0247760, IMG submission 179936) | Plant litter microbial communities from Arlington Agricultural Research Station in Wisconsin, United States - UWRJ-L171-409R-4 | ecosystem: Environmental > Terrestrial > Plant litter >...
TGCCCTGTTTTACTTCCTTAATTACCTGCTTTTATATACGCTGTTTTTCCTAAATTTCTTCCTAAAATTCATGTGGTAATATCCCAGCCTGTTCCTTTATAAGGTAGCCTTCTTTAATAAATCGATACTTAAGATGGTTAGCGAAACGGACCTTATTATAAAGCTGTAAGCTAGTTTTAACTACTTTATCCTTTATTTCCAAAGTGAGAGCCTTAACTTATAAGTCCTCCAGTTTATCTACTAGCTCCTAATGTCTGTTTTTCAGACCTTAAACCTTTTACTAATACGTCTATTTTTTACCTTCCTAGGGGATTTTTACAGTAATAGTCTTAGGCACACCAGCCCTGGTATAAGGTAACTATCTAAGCTGTCCTTCTTTTAAGGAGGTAAGGGTACTGATCTATTTAGCGTATTTAAAGCGTTTAAATGTCTCTAGGGGCATAGAAGAAAAGAGTTTCCGTTTCTTTAGTTTAATTCTTTTAACTTATTCCCTTTCGCTCTTTAAGGCTTACTTCACTACTTAAGTGGCCTAAAAAGCTAGTTCATTAACTCCATTTACTATTTTAGTAAAGTCCAAATTAAAGTTCTTTTTAAACTTCCTTAACTTCTAGGCTTACAGCATAAGGTTTTTAAAGTCTATAACTGCCATTTAAAGCTTCTCTTCCTAAAGTTAGTCTTTAGCGACTTATACTTCCAGTTATCTTAAGTTTCTATCTTAAAGTTAGTTTATAACAACCTGCATCTTTCTATCTAACTTTAATAAAACTTTTCTAAAGTTTAGATATTACACGTTTTAAGGGAACTAGAGTTCCTCTTCTTCTTCTTCTTCCTTACTCTCCTTATTCCCTATATTACACTTACTTATTTAGGAGTAATCTTTCTTATTATTTATTATCTGGACGTAAATATCTCTGGAGTTAAACCTAACGTATTTTCCTCTATCTGGGACTGGTTTCTACTTAACTCTTTTGAGGGAAGGGTATTACAACGCTATATAGCTTGTTTTATCACAGTTAAAGTATTAGATTTAAGATATGTCCCCTAAGTAGCTTCTATTATTATTACTACTATAACTTATCGTAATTAGGCTAATTCTAGCAGTTTACTATACTAATATCTATTAGACCAGGGTGGGTGCTATAAGTAGTGCTTTAATGTTAGTAGTTAGTGTGGAAAGGCTTTAGCATATTTCTCTCCTTAATTATAAGGAGAGTACCCCGTTAGTACTGGCCAGCCCTTCTTCTCTGATTTCTATTTACGGATGTCCATCCCAAAAGTTCTGTCCAGGCGCTAATTACGCTACCCTGTTTATCTACATATTAGCAGCCACCTCCTTCTTCCGACCCTCTTTATATTCATTCCCTCCCCCTAACTGAATAATTTGCTCAACATGCTAAGGAATCCTTTCGATCCAGGCTTGGATCTGTTTTTACTGTAATTCTTTCCTCTAACAATGCTCCCACGATTTGACAGCCTCCTGTCGGCTTTTCAGTGCCCCTTTTTTCGTAGTCCATCTCTTCATAAATGGCCAACAAGGCTTAATTAGATTAAGGTCGGGCGAGTTGCCTGGCTAAAGGAGTTGCTTGACTTTATGAAGGTTGTAAATCCGACTTTGGATATGATAAGCATGTGCTGGAGCGCTATCTTCTTAAACCATCGTATTAGGTCGATCCTTTTTACACTTTTTCGTAAAAGGAAAGAGTTTAAGAAGAAGGATTTTCGTTTAGTAACGATACCAGTTAATCCCACCCTTCGAATCTCTAACTAACTTCCCATTCGTTTTATTCTATCTCCACTGGGGTTCTGGCTAGGAATATTGGCTAAAGATAACCTCCTTATTCCATTTTAAAGTTCCCATTCCTTTTAAAAGATAGGTTCCAGCTCTTCATTCATCTTCTAAATAACTTTCTCTGCTTCTTCTTTTTCTTACTTTATTTCTGGAACCTAACAGTGAAAAGGACCTTTTTTATTATAAGAAAAACAACCTTAGAATATAAACTTAGAATATCCTTTCTAACGCTTACAAATAGCAGTTTGTATAAATCGTTTATCCTTTATCCTTTAGATTCGATAACCACTACAACGACGAAGAAGAATAACAGCTGTTTCATCTAACCAAATCACTCGTTTCCAATCCTCAAGAGTCTAATCTTAATAAGTTAAACACCACTAAAGACAGTCATCCTTCATCTTCTTCGTTAATTTAGGTTTCTTCGTTAGTTTAATCTTCTTAAAACCTGCTTTTTTAAAGATCCGAAAGACCGTCATAGCTAAGATCTCGATCCTTTTAAGGTTAAGCTTACTAGCCAGATCAGCAGTAGTTTTCTCACAGCCGTATCGATTAGTTCACACCTTAGTGATAACTTTCTTAATATTCTTAAGGGTTTATTTTAATTAACAGCCAGAACAGGGAGTATCTTTAAGCCATTCATCCTTTAGAGTAAATGGCTGAAAGTTCGGCTCAAACCCACGCTTAATAGCTTAAGTATAAATACGATTAATCTGTCAAATAGATAAATCAGTTTCTTTATAGATTTAAGCAAAGGTCTTCCCACTAACTGGAGATTTTAACGTAATAATAAGAGCTTGAGTTGTGAGACTGGTATTAGGAGGCATTTTGTTGTGTTAATAAGATGATGTGCGGGGTTTCCGGCTAGGAGCGGGGTACGTGGATAACCAGTGGGCTATTGTATGTAGATAAAGGGGGTAGCGTAATTAGCGCCTGGACAGAACTTTTGGGATGGACATCCGTAAACAGCTAGTTATTGATAATAATAGCCTTAACGGTGTACTGATTGAAGTTAAATACGTATTAGTCTTTTTAATAAAGCTTATCTTTAACATTGTCCTTTAAACTTTTATAAAAGCAGAACTTTAAAGCTGACTTATCTTAATTAACTTAATATTTATTAGTTACAGTTAACGGTAGACAGGTATACTGTTATTAAAGATACCTGTACTAGCTTCTTTAAGCGGTCTTTAACTTACTTCTGCTTATCCTAGACTCTGTATATGTTAATAATTTTAGTCTTGAAGTTAACTTATCCTTTATCCTTATCGAAAACCTTAACGGTAATAATCCTTTATTCTATAAGCATGGAGTTTAGGTAATCTTTAATAATTACTAAAAATTAAAAATCAGAGTCACCCTTAAGTTAATTTACGGTACAGAGGACCTTCCAGTCCACCATAGTGATTACTTAAAGCTGAAAGTCGCGCTTTATATAAGTAAGCTAGGTGGACAGCTTAACGCTCTTACTAGTGAACTTAAGTAACTAGCCTGTTTTGAGGTTCCTAAATTGTTACTGGAAGGCTAAGGCTTTCTTAATTATCGTGGCTATAATCCTTCCGTAAGTCTTAAAGGCTTACAAGAGTTCTTTATAAGAAAGCTCTCCTTTGTCTTCAGTTTCTACCCCTTTAACTTCTCTGTCTAGGGTTACATTAGGTACCAGGATATCGTTAGAAAAATTGTTATTTCTAACGGAGGGGTTAGGGGGAAGTGGTGCTAATATAGTAAGGGGAGGGGATATTTAGGAGTTTAATAAATAGCGTTTAAAATTATAATGTTAGTATTTTATTACAACCTGTACCTAACATAAGCCTTAAGAGGACTGGTGTGGGTTGAGACAGAATGTATAGCAGGACGTTAAAGATTAAGTAAGTGTTTTAAAGACGACTTATTAAATTAATACATCCAGATAGGGGTTTAATATTATTATAAGTCGTTATTATTATAATGTATAAAGGTAAGTTTAAATAGTAGGATATAAATAAATAATTAAATACGAGCGTGAGGAACCAGGAGTCTTTTATAGCTATTATAGTTACGATGATAACTATCTATACTAGCTACTTAAGAGGTACTTTATACCTATCTCTATGGGCTGTGTCTTTATACTCCCCAAGGGGGGGTATTATAGAGACTTTCCTCTCTATGATCCTGCGGATCGCTGTTAATAAAGACAGGTCTTAGCACAGAGACTCTTCTTATTGGTCGTGGGGGCTTCGGGTCTTTACACCCCTGGCCCAGTGCGCACTGCTTTTCTACACTGTTCTTTATGCGGGGGATCTGTCGGGCCGTGCCGGCCCTGGTGGCGTTACGTAAGGTCGTTACAAATACCCTAATATTTAATCTCAACTTCAAGTAATTATTAAAGCTTACTGTAAAGGAGATATTTAAAAAGAGACATTAAGGTTTTAAGTATCTTTATAAAGATGTAAAGTCTAATAAATAAGTTAATATTTAAGGTATTATTATTAATTGTGAACGAAAATAAATAAAAAATTAAAATCTTAATATACTCCCCTCCCTCCTAAAGCTGATGTTAATCCTAAAACTCAATTAGATAACGGAATTAGATTTAGCGTACTTAACTGCACTAGGGTTAGAGTTAAGTCAAGTTAAGTTGAGTTAGAGCAGTGACTTAAGTCAGACTAGCCTGACTTGCAAGTTAGTTAAGTCTAACTTAAGTTATTTAATAAAATTGAGTTTAAATATCGAGATAATTTGTAATGATAGTAGTATATTATTTATACTATATAAGAATTATAATATATTAGAAATAAATGATTACTATTTTAAAATATTAATTAATTAACTAATACAAAGAATAAAATAATAATAAACAGAAATATAAATAAATATAATAGTATAATTATAATAACAGAATGACAATTATGTGTAACGACCCTACAGGCTGTCACCTAGGCCGGAGCGGCCCGACGGATCCCCTATAGAAGAAACAGTGTAGAAGGACAGTACGTACGGTACAGCGCACTGGGCCAGGGGTGCAAAGACCCAAAGCCCCTATAACCAGTAAGAAGAGTCTCTATGCTAAGACCTGTCTCTGTTGATAGAGACTTGCTGTGACGACCCTGCAGGCCGTCACTTGGGCCGGGGCGGCCCGACGAATCCCCCGCAGAAGGAACAGTGCAGAAAGGCAGTACGCACGGTACTGCGCACTGGGCCAGGGGTGCAAAGACCAGAAGCCCCTACGACCAATCGTTAAGTGATCACTCTGATCTCGCCAAGAACACGGTGATCACAGTGATTAAGGGCGTTCTAATCACTATAATCACTCTTCGTGTTAAGTAAGCACAGTGATTAAGGTACGAAGTACCTCTTAGCTAGTTAATATAAATAACCATAGTTATACCTATAACTACCGTAAGGGACTCTGGTTCCTCACGTTAGTATTTAATTATTCATTTATATCCTACTGTTCAGACTTACCTTTATGTATTATAGTGACAACGACCTATAGTGACATTAAACCCCCTGTCTAGGAGTGCTAGCTTAACGAACCGTCTTTAAAACGCCCCTTACCTGTTAACGTCCTGTTATACGTTCTGTCTTAGCCTGCACCAGTCCTCTTAAGGCCTGTGTTAAGTGTAAGTTATAATACAATACTAGCGTTAAGTTCTAAACGCTGTTTATTAAATTCCCAGACACCACTTCTCTCCCACTAACATGTCAACCTTTAGAAAAGGAAAAGAGATTAAAGAGGTGTAAGCTTAGCCTTAGCTCCCTACTATTAATAAGTTAGTTACACGCCTTAAAGACTTAAACCTTAACTAGCAGGGACTAGTTAAGGAGCTTAATAAGGCCTTCCCTAAAGACATTAAAAGTTATATTAATCTTATTAAGAAACTCTAAACCTGACTTAACGTTATTAAACTGGAGAATAATAACCTTAAGGGCTTATAGAAAAAACGAGTGAAGCTCCCTCCACCCTTACGCTTTAAGGGAGACTTTACGCAGCTAAAGTCCTGGATAGCCTAGCTTTAAAGTTATGTCACCTATTATAATAAGCAGTTTTTCAAAAAAGAAGGAAAGGTTAGGTTCGCCAGAGCTTTATTAGACGGAGTAGCCATTTATTAATATAAACCTTATATGAAGATAATTAACAACCTCTCTATAGACAGGGCGTGTAAAGAGGCCCCTAAGACTTAAGCCCTTTTTAACAACTTTAACGTTTTCATTAACTAACTCCAGACTAAGTTTAGAGAATTAAACGCCCCTAGGCGAGCCAAGTAACGCCTTATAGCCTTAAGGCAGACGTCCTCAGTCCTTAAATTCTCTACACGCTTTAAATTAAAAGTAGTAAAGACTAAACTTAGCTAAGAGGCTTTAGTTATGCTGTTTTAAAGTGGTTTAAAGGAACACGTCACTGGAAATCTCTACTAAAAGGACTAACTAGACCGTTTATAAGAACTAGTTAAGATAGCCATTAAGGCCGATAACTAGTATTATAATCACTATTATTAAAAGAGCTTCTAAAAAGAACAGACCCCCTACCAGCCAAGTAAGCTTAAAAAGGGGAACCAGTTAACCACAATAGGTCACCACCCTAGGCTAATAGATATTAGTATAATAAACTGCCAGAATTAACCTAACCGCGATAAACCTTAACAATAGCAGTAATAAAAGCAGTTTAAGGATCTGTCTTAAATCCAGTGTTTTAACTGTAATAAGAAAGGCCATATGGTGCGGTAATACCCGTTACTAAAATAAGTCAGTTAGAAACCTATTTTAAAAGAAGAAAAGCATATTAAGTTTAACTTAAAAGATATCCACGTTAGGATAGTAGGTAACGAAGAAGACTACACCTAAATAGATAAGTGTAACGTGGGAGATAAGGAAGAAGAAGAAGAAGAACCTTAGGATGTGGTGTACCTAGTCCTTAAGGGTGTCTTAAAAGAGTTAGTTATAGAGGTGTAGGTTATGGAAGACTGACTTTAAAGTGGAAATTTAAAACCACTAAAGGTGTAGGTTATAAAAGACTGACTTTAAGAAGAAATGTTTCAGTTAGCCGTTACAGGCCTTAAAAACCTTACCTTATAAGCTTAAGAATTAAGGAAGTTTAAAAAAGACCTTAACTTAAACCTTATTAGGATGGTAGAGGGAGTTGAAGAACTAGCCCTCTAGGCTACCTAAACGGTAAAGTAAGCCCTAAAAGGGGAAAAAGAACAGGCAGAAAGAATCAAGTTAGAAAAATGAAAGTTCTTCTTAACTATACCCCTTAAAACTCTTAAACACTTTAAACACATTAAGTGGATTAGCACCCTTACCTCCCTAGAGGAAGGACAGCTTGGATAGCTGCCCTGCACTAAAGCTAGTGTGCCTCAAACCGGTACCTTAAGGGTTCTTTAAGAAGGCACAAAGTAAGCACATTAACAAAGGGTCTAAGAGCTAAAGGAGAAATATTAAGAGTTAGTAAACGAAATAGAGGACCTGCAAGTCGAAGGCCTTACTGTGACGTTAAAGGACAGAACAGTAGAAGTTAGGTTATAACTCTGTAATAGAGTTTGCTTCGCTAATCAGCTTAAACACCACCTTATTAAAAAAGACCATTTTATAGAAGAATAAGCTGGGTTACTGTTACCTGAGTTTTAAAAAGAGGTCTGGGAGAAATAACGGACTTAAAGGCAGGTGGAAGAAGAAAAGAAATAAGGCACTATTTCCCCCGTTCCGTACTCTATAACCGTAACACCTACAGTTAACGTCAACCACCCTAACCACAGGGACATATTATAAATTAATTATATATATAATAACTATACTCTTAACTGGTATTATAGACTTAAGGCCCTTTATAACCACTTCCCTAGCGTATAAAGACAGGATTACGCCGTTATAAGAGTGGAGTTAGAACTGGCTTATTACTAAGTCTTCTACTCCCTAATATAAGAATCTAGTAATAAGTGGAGAGTTACCGTGGTTAATTAAGCCCCCACTATGTGCTGGTAAAGAGGGGTATTTAATAACTGCCTAGTTATAACATACTTATTATATCTTAACGGAAAAGCCAGAGAGTGGCAGAAGCGGGAAGACTACTAACAGATTTAAGAATAAAAAGACATTGCTGTAATCTAAGCCTATAAAGCGTATTATTAACTTATTAAGGACTTTAGGAACATTACACCGTTTGAAGTCGATTAGACATTAAAACGTAAAAACCTAGGAAAGGTTAATCGCCAGGTTTATTAAAGCTACCTGTTTTTCTAAAAGGAATTAGGAAAAGGTTACAGGCCTTTTAAAAGGGCTGGAAACTAATAGTTTACTGGTTAATAAAAACCTTAAGAAGAAGGAGAGGTATTTAAAGGTTAGGCCAGATAAGACCTTAAGGACAGATAATTACTATAACTTAAATGTTAAAGGAGTATAAGCACTATTCCGTCAGTGTTAATATAACAGATAGAAAGGGGAAGCTGTTTAGGGTAAAAGCAGTAATTAATAACGGGAATGCTTCTAACCTAGTGCACCCCTTACTAGTTAACTAAAGGAAACTCCCTAATAAAGAGTATAAAGAAGCTATTCTTATATAAAATGGAGAAGGAGGCCTGTATTAGTATAATAACAGTAAGGTCACCCATTACTTGCCACTCTTAATTAAAGTGGACGGGGATAAATAACAAGTGGACTTTAACGTTACACTAATTGTAAGGTATAATATAATCCTAAATCTACTTTAGCTGGAAAAGTATAACCTTATAATTAACTGGAAGAGTAGCTACTTTACCTTTAGCGAGTCCCCTAGCTGTGATTACTGTTTAAAGAAAGCTAAGAAGGCTTTAAACTGCTTTAAAGGTGTATAAAGTATTTAAAAGCACGTTAAACCCTTAAAACTAAGTACGGTTTAAGTTAGGTTTACTAAGACGGTTAAAGGACTAAAAGGTCTACTATATTACCCAGATGACGATTTAGAAGGTGGAAAGAAGTAAGAAGCTAATCTACAGATAAGTGAAGAAGTTGACTTATTTAAGGTACCTATAGAGTATAGGAAGTTTACCCTATTTTAAAAAAAGATACTGTAACTATTAGATTACAGACTATAGGACCACGAAATTAAGTTAAAACTGGGAGCGAAGCTTTATAGCTTCCAGCCCTACTATCTAAACCCCTAATAAACCAAGGCCTTAAGGGAGTACGTTAATAAGAATTTAAAAAACGGGTTTATTATAGAGTCCCAGTCCCTAGTAAGGTACTTAATACTATTTGTTTTAAGGAAGGGAGATGGTAAATTACGTATAGTTATTAATTACTAAACGTTAAACGAGGATATAATTAAAAATCATTACCTATTACCACTTATTACAGAAATGTAAAAACGGATTATTAAGGTAAACTGGTTCTCTAGCTTTAATTTCCCTATAAGGTTTAACTACATTAAAGTAAAGGAAGAGGATAAGTATAAGACAGCCTTTCAGACTCGTAATAGGTATTACTAATACTATATTATACTAATAAGATTAATAAACGCCCCTATAACCTTTTAAGGCCTTATTAACAGTGTTCTCCGCCCCTTCCTTAATAAGTTTATATTTATGTATTTAAACGACGTTTTAGTTTACTCTGAAACTTTAAAAGAACATTAAAAATATATACGACAGGTTTTAATAACTTTTAAAAAGGTAAAACTGACAGTAAACCTAAAGAAGAGCCATTTCCACATTTAAGAACTAAACTATTTAGGGTTTAAAGTAACCCTTAGAAAACTTAAAATGTAATTAAAGAAGACAAAGGTAATTAGGGATTAACCTACTTTAAAGAACTAAAAAGAGTTATAAGCCTTTATTAGCTTTATAAACTTTTACTAATATTTTATCAGGTACTTTACAAAGGTTATAAAACCACTTTATAAACTTACAGGTAAGGGAAAGCCGTTTAAGTGGACTAGTAGACAGTAAAAGGTGTTTAAAGACCTTAAGCACGCCTTTATTATAACGCCAGTCCTGGCCCTCCCTAATTTCTTAAAACCTTTCTAAGTCAAGATAGACTCCTTAGAATTCGCTATTAGTGGAGAACTTAATTAAGCCCAGGACGATGGGAAACGCCACCTAGTTACCTTTTTATCGAAAGGAATCCACAGCCCAGCCCTACGATATCCAATCCATAATAAGGAACTGATAATGATTATTCAGTGCTTTACTAAGTGGGCACTATATCTAAGTGGTATAGAAGAACCGGTCTAGGTCTTTTCAGACTATAATAACCTTTAATACTTCCTGACAAAGGAACTTAATCTATAGTAAGCATAATGGGTAGAGTTAATAGCCTTATTCCACTTCCAGATCCACTATATTAAAGGAAAAAATAATAGGAGAGCTAATACCCTTAGCCGGAGACAGGATTATAAGGATATTAATCCAGTCCTAATCCCCGTTATTATATTTAACGAAGTTAAAAATAGCACACTGGAACACACGTTATAAATGTCAGATAACTAAATGCTAGAATAAACCATTAACGTTTATATAAACTTATAAATAAAGTATAACGTCCATTAGTAATAATAAGACTTCTAAGTAAAAAGGTTAGTAGAAGGCACCTATAAGTATAAGTGCCCCTTAGGAGACTTCTTAAGGCACGTGCAGGATTATAAGAAGGAGTGCCCGATACACCTAAACCACAACGAAACCGGTTATTAATTAGAATAGCTGTTAAAAGGTGTAAACGGCGTGCCTAAACCAGGAGTAAGGCTCTAGTATTAAGAGAAACTGTACGTTTATAACCTAAATAAGTGAAAGGAGTACGTCTAGTAGGTTTATAAGTCTTAACTTAGAGGACATATAAGCCGAGTTAAAACCCTTACATAAGCTTAGTAGGCGTACGCCTTCCTGGGAATAAAGAAGCTGGTTAAGGAAGTGGTTAATAACTGTAATATCTGCCATTAAAAGCAAAACTAACGTTATAAGCCGTATAGACTTCTTAAACCACTCCCCGTACCACAGGCGCCATAAAGCTCCATCTTACTTAACTTCGTTACTAGGATTTCAGAGTTTAGGGACCCTGTTATAGGAGTCACTTACGATTAAGTCCTTATAATGGTTAACAGATTAATAAAGTGGGCTTACTTTCTGCTAACTTTAAAGGATATAACAGTGGAGTAACTCACTTATGTTTTTAAGAAAAAGGTAATTTTATAACACCTTTAGCTAAATAATATTATTACAGATTAAGATAAACTGATCGTGTTAAAGTTCTAGTAAGGACTAATGTAAAGAATGGGTGTGAAGAGTAAGCTTTTAATAGCTTTTCACCTATAGATAGATGGCTAAACAGAGTAAGTTAACCAGATATTTATAACGTATCTTTAAACTTACATTAACTTTAAATAAAATAACTGGCTTAAGCTGTTACTAATAGTATAGATAACCTATAATATAACACTAGTTAAGTTAACAGGTGTGTTACTATTCTTTACTAATTACAGTAAGGAACCTAAGCTTTATTAAGGCCCGCTTATAGGCGCCCCCTAAGCCGTAATCCGTGTAAACCGGATATAAGAACTGTACGACCACTTATACGCTGAACTTAAGTTTACACGTGAACAAATGAAGAAGTTTGCCGATAAACATTAAATTAAGTAGCTAGTGCTTAAGAAAAGACTTTACTATAATAGTGAATAAGTTAAGGGACTGACTCTTTAAGAGGGGGATTACGTCTACCTTTTTTCATAAAACCTACATTTAAAACGGCTTAATAAGAAGCTTAACTTTAAAAGGTACAGACTATTCTAAATTAAGAAAAAAGTCGCCACCTCTAATTACAAACTAGACTTACCCGCTAATATAAAGGTGCGGACTAAGGTTTTTCACATCTCACTTCTAGAACCTGCCCTAAAGGGAGTTCCTCTGGAAAAGAAGATTAAGATTGACGCCGATAAGGATAAGTACGACGTCGAGGAAGTTGTGGATTTATGAAGGGGAAAGAACACGTTTAAGTATCTTATTAAATAGTTAGACTACAGCCTTAAAAATAACTTATAAGAGCCAGTTAAAAATCTTAAATACCTAAACCTGATTACGAAGTTCCACTGAAAGAATCCAGACTGATTAAAACTAATAATAAAAAACCAGAAATAAGATAAGATCTGACATTTAAACTACCATACTGAAGAGCAAGACCATTATAAGACTTAAAACCTAAGAAGTGGCAGGAAACTCCTTAATAGGTACAGGAGGACATTTATTAGAACTATTAGCCAGGGTTATAAGGACCTCAGACCTAATAAGAAGCCCAGGCCTCCTTTGGAGTTCCCGGTACGTTCTGTATAAAAATAAGTACTGTTAAAAAAAAAAAGTTAGTAAAAAGAAAACAAGTAGGTGCGTTACCGTTACGCCAGGAAAGGCCGTTTTTATTTATTAAAAGAAAAGAGCGACAGACTAAGTTAAAAAGAAGTCGCCGGCTGTGGTAACCCCCTGGAAAAAGAACCACACGCCAGCTCCACTAAAAGGCTTCCCTAGTCAAACTTGGGAACTGGCGTGGTTACTTCCTAGGCCTTACACTCCTTTTCCGCTATAATATTAAACTTGTGGCTAAAAAGTTCATCTGCCTGCTACGCTAATCCCTTCTGTTAGTCCTTAAGGTGTAGAAGTTTAAAGGCCGTGTCGCAGAGAAGGAGAGCAGTTTCACACTCCTTAGTGTTAAGGTGCTTCTTTTCGTCTAAAACCCCACGTAGGACGGACAGATCATTTCTATAAACGTTATAAGATAAGTATACAGTCCTACCAGCCACTATACAGTGGCCGCACGACTTACTCTTACTGGCCACCTTACAGTCTGGCAGGTTTAAGTGGTGGTAGCGATTACACTTTATAGGCATAACGATCCTAAAAGTAAGAATAAACTTAACGTTAGTAATGTAGCGTTTAGTTAATAAGGGCGTTACGTTTCTCCTATTCTTAATTACCTAGTTAGATAATATAACGACTGGTGAAGAAAAGAAGGAACGTATAAGTAAGTTCTTTATGGAAAAAGAACGTCGAAGAGGGGGAATTATGTAACGACCCTGCAGGCCGTCACTTAGGCCGGGGCGGCCTAATAAATCCCCTGTAGAAGGAATAGTGTAGAAAGGCAGTACACACGGTACTGCGTATTAGGCCAGGGGTGTAAAGACTAAAAGCCCCTACGACTAATTATTAAGTAATTACTCTAATCTCGCTAAGAACACGGTAATCACAGTGATTAGGGGCGTTCTGATCACTATAATCACTCTTCGTGTTAAGTGAGCACAGTGATCAAGGTACAAAGTACCTTTTAGCTAGTTAGTATAAATAGCCATGGTTATGCCCATAACCACCGTGAGGGACTCTGGTTCCTCACACTAATATTCAATTATTCATTTATGTCCTACTGTTTAGACTCACCTCTGTGCATTATAGCGATAGCGACCTACAGTGACATTAAACCCCCCGTCTAAGAGTGCTAGCTTAACGAACCGTCTTCAGAACGCCCCCTACCTGTTGGCGTCCTGCCATACGTTCTGTCTTAGCCCGCACCAGTCCTCTCAAGGCCTGTGTCGGGTGCAGGTCGTAATACTTACGGGGTTACAGAGAAGGAGGTCTCTGTAGCGCCTCCTCCTAAGGAGTATAAAGATACAATCTACAGAGACAGGTGCAAAGTATCTTTTAGTTAGTTAGTATAGATAGTTATTATCGTAACTATAATAGCCGTAAGGGACTCCTAGTTTCTTACGCTAGTATTTAATTATTCATTTCTATCTTACTGTTTAGACTTACCTTTATGCATTATAGTGATAGCGACTTACAGTGATATTAAACTCCCTGTTTAAGAGTGTTAGCTTAACGAGCTATTTTTAGAACGCCCCTTAGCCTTTAGCGTACTGCTATACGTTTTGTCTTAACCTACATTAGTCCTCTCAAGGCCTGTATTAGGTGTAGGTTGTAATACGATATTAATATTACAGTTCTGAACGCTGTTTGTTAAACTTCCAGATATCCTCTTCTTTCTCTTATTATGTCGGTACCTCCTTATAACCTATCCACGGGAAATAACGACCTTTCCGATGATATCCCGGTACCTGATGTCGCCCCACTTAGAGAAGCTAAGGGAGTGGAAACTGGGGATAAAGGAGAGCTATCTTATAGAGAACTTATTAAAGCCTTCGAGTTTTACGGAAAGTCTATAACTATGATAATTAGGAAAGTATTAGCTTCTTAATAACTATTTAAGAACCTTAAGATTAGCTAGCTGCATAAGTTTATTAGTAAAAGTACCGGTCTGTCTACTTAGCTTACTTATATAAAGCGTGACTTTCAGTTTCAGGTAATTACTACAGTGGACTGGAAGGTCCTTTATACTGCGAGCTAGCTTAAGGGCGATCCTAACCTTTAGTTTTCGGTAATTGCTAAAGATTATTTAAACTCTGTACTTACGGAGCGAAGAACTATTACTGTTAAAGTCTTTAATAAGTATAAGGGATAGATTAACTTTAAAACCGAGATTATTAAGATATATAAAGTCTGAGACGAGTAGAAGCAGGCTGAAGACTGTCTAGAGAAGCTTGTACAGCTGTCTTCAGTAGCTGCGTATCTGTCTGCTTTTAACTGCGACTGGTATTAGGTTAATTAGGATAAGTTGGTTCTGAAGTTCCGTTTTATAAAGGCCTGAAGGATAATGTTAAGGATAAGCTTTGTAAAAAAGACTAGTATGTGTTTAACTTCAATTAGTACGTAGTTAAGGTTATTATTATTGATAACTAGCTGTTTAAACGTATGTTAGAGAAGAAGGGCTAATATTAGTAAGGTGCTCTCCTTATAATTAACGGAAAAGATATGTTAAAGCTTTCTTGTGTTAATTACTAATATTAGAGTACTGTGTATAGCACTTATCCTAGTTTAATAGACATTAGTATAATGAACCGCTAGAATTAGCCTAACTGTGATAAACTGTAGTAATAGTAATAGTAGAGGTTGCTTAAGGATATGTCTTAAGTCCAGTGCTTTAACTGTGATAAGAAAGGATATACAGCGCGACAGTGCTTTTCTCCAAAAAGGGTTAGATAGAAGCTAATCTTAAATAGAGAAAAATACGTTAAGTTTAACTTTAAAGACGTTTATATCTAAATAGCAAGTAATGAAGAAGACTGCTTATAGATGGTATTAGTATAAAGGTATAGATTAAGGTTTTTTATATTATATTTCTGGAACTTACCTTCAAGGGAGTTCTTCTAGAAAAGAAAATTGAGATTAATGTTAATAAGGACAAATATAGTATCAAGGAAGTTATAGATTTATAAAAGGGAAAGAATATATTTAAATATCTTATTAAGTAATTAGATTACAGCCTTGAAAGTAACTTATAAGAGCTTATTAAAAATCTTAAGTGCTTAAACCTAGTTGTGGAGTTCTACCGAAAGAATCTAGACCGACTAAAACTAATAATAAAAATTAAAAAGAAGATAAGGTCTGATATTTAAATTACTATACTAAAGAGTAAGATTATTATGAGATATAGAGTTTAAGAAGCGGTAGGAAACTCCTTAATAGGTATAGAAGGATATTTGTTAGAACCTTTAGTTAAGGTTATAAGGACCTTAGACTTAATAAGGAGGCTAGGCCTTTAGAGCTGGTAAGCTTTATACGAATCGCATGTACGGCAGTACAGAGAACCGAAATTGCAGATTGATAGCTTATAAGATAACTTAACTCCTATAGTTAGGACTTACGTTTTACTGTGGGTTTAAGGAAGGAGTTATAAGGTAAAAAAAGTAAGTCGGTATGCTTTAAAGTCTCCTAAACTAGTTATATAGTGGTGTGCGGTAGAAAAGCGTGTTTATATGATAAGCGTCTGTTGAGAATGGAGATTAGCACATGACGAAAACTTAGTTGGTGCTGATAAAGTAAAAAGGAACTGCTGAAGGCTTGGGACTGGGTTAATTAAGATAAGTTAGGCCAGTTCTGACTTGTGGTGGAAGACTTTTATGGGAGTCGAACTTATAACCTCTTGCAAAAGATATATCTTGGTATAATATGCTTTAGTATGTTATGCTGAGAAGCGAAACACAAATGTGTTATTACTGCGCTAAAGAGCCATTTTATTTATTAAAAGAAAGGAGCTACAAACTAAGTTAAGTAGTTGTTACAGGAGGTAGTGACCTTATAAAAGCGTTCCAGTTAATAAATCTTAACGTCTTCTTAGGGTTTATATTTAAACGAGCCTTTTTAGTCTCTTAGAACCTAAGGACCTTAGTGTCCTGTGATAACGCCTTATGGGTGTGGCCTTTAAGTGTGTAGTGTTAGGTGTGGAGATGATAGAGCTTTGTACGTTTTTGCGTTAGCTGTGCCTTAAGCGTGTTAATTTTGTCTTAAGTAGTATCTTTATCCTTATTCAACTTTTCCTTTTAGCAGATTATGGAGTTTTATAAGGAGTTGTCTGTACTGAAAGCGTTGTAGGAAATGTTAGTTTAGTTATAATAAGCGTACTGGTTAGAGGAGTTATCTATAAGACATTAAAAAGACTTAGAAATGTAGTAAGAGTAAAGGCTTATAGTAATACTTATAGTAGATTAATAAGCGGTTAGGTTCTTATAAAAGATTGTAGTTAGTTGCTTTCTTTTTGGTATAGTTACGGAAGGAACTTACCCTGTAAGTTCTTTGTGGAAAAAGAATGATAAAGATGGGGAATTATGTGATAACCTTACAAGTCGTTACCTAGGTTAGGGCAGCCTGACAGATCCCTTACAGAATAAATAGTGCAGAAAGACAGTACGTACGGTATTGCGCACTGGGCTAGGGGTGTAAAGACCTGAAGCCCTTACGATTAGTAAGAAGAGTCTTTATACTAAGATCTGTCTCTGTTAATAGAGACTTATAGGGTTATAGAGAAGGAGGTCTTTATGGTGCTTCCTCTTAAGGAGTATAGAGATATAATCTATAGAGACAGATGTAAAGCACCTTTTAGTTAGTTAGTATAGATAGATAGTCATTATTATAACTACGATGGCTGTGAGGGACTCCTAGTTCCTTACGCTAATATTTAATTATTCATTTGTGTCCTACTGTTTAGACTCACCTCTGTGCATTATAGTGACAGTGACTTATAGTGACATTAAACTCCCTGTCTAAGAGTGTTAGCTTAACGAGCTGTCTTCGGAACACCCCTTAGCTTTTAGCGTCCTGCTATGCGTTCTGTCTTAACACGCGTTAGTTCTCTCAAGGCTTGTGTCAGGTGCAGGTTGTAATATTATAATAATTAAACTGTTATTACTGTTAATTTTTTAGCTACTAAGTACCCTGTAGTGTGTTTACGTACCCTAAAACTACTAGCAGAATCTTGAACCTTAAAGGGTTCCAGAGGATTCTAACCCACTCCGGGGCCCCTTAGGGCCACTAGAGTACTCTGAACCTTCTGGAATTTAAAGAGGTAGAACCCCCTGAATTCAGTAGGGCTACTGCCCCACAGAATCAACTAGAACATCACAGTGGCTACGTGAGCCACTACGTTAACAGAACTATATAGAATGATTTAGAAAAATACTATTCCATTATTATATTAGTTATTTCCACTTTACAGAAGGCTCTGGAATTCTTCTAGAGCCTCCCACAGCCTATAACAGGCTCTCTCCTCTCTTGTATCTAATTCTAGTCAAGCAAGCAACTCTACTCAATTCCAGACATTGCACAAGGCACTGCCTTCCGGATCCTCTTGTTTCCAGCGCTAATATTCGCTGTAACAACCCTCTTACAGAGGCACTGCCTCTGTAATTGAGGCCATTCGCTTGCTTTCTATAGCGCTTGCAGCGCTGTAATACGGCTTGGACCAGTATCCACTTCTTCCTCTGAACCACAGCCGCTGTACTACAGCCCTGTGGGTTCCTAAAGTTTAACAACTTAAAACAATAGTTATAATATAACATTGAAATAATAATACTGTTTTAGTAATAATAATAATGATAATCTTATGATAAAAAAATTAAATTAATAAAATAAATAATAAAGAATAGTAAAACTTAATCCTTTCTCTATCTTTAATGATTTTAGAATTCCAATAATTTTCTTCCAATTCCTTCATCTCTTTAATACTCCAACTCTTTAATAATATTGATTTCTTTAAAGTTTTAGAAGATAGCCTATTACGGCTTTTAGTAATAATATTTCCACCAATAGAAAAGACTCGCTCTATAGAAGCAGAGGTAGCTGGAATAGCTAAAAACCTTCTAGCCATAAGGCTTAGAACTGGGAATCGATAGACTGCTGATTTCCAATAATCTGAAGAATTAACCTAAGAAACGTAAGTATATTAGTATTCTTAAGAAGAATAAGAATAATAATAATAATAGTTAAATATTATAAAATAGAATAGATACCTTTCTACTAGCCACTGGCTCTTGTAAATAGGCTGTATATTCTGTTTCTTGGTCTGGTTGAACGTAGAATTCATCTTCGTCATTTGATTTGTCGTAGATGTTTTCAGCTAGGGCATTTGCGTTATTAAGGTTTAATTCTTCTTCAACACTATAAGTTTATTATAATTAGTATTTCTGTAATATATTATAAAAAATAGAATAGTTGAATAAATACAAGGGAAAAAAAATAATAAACAGTACAAAAATGTACATACCATAAGAATTCAGCTTTTACAAGCTCACGAATGGCTGGCTCGGTTTCGCCATCACTGTAACAAACACCACCTCTTTAAAATGGTGTTGTTAAATATCGTGGATCCAGATATGTAGCCAATATCCAGGGTTTTAATTCTTCTAGCCTTCGAGTCGAAAGCTTTCATAGATAGTATTTCCGTAGCTTATTGATTCCAGCGTGGATAGTGTTAACAAATGCTGTATACCACTCCACCTACTAAAATATTAGTAAATAACAAATAATAACTGTATAAAGAATAATAAAGAATAATAATACTAAACTTACTAGATCAGGCTCTTCCACAAATAAAGCCTTAAATTTCTCGTCTAAAGCTTCTAATTTGTTAAAAATCGAATAAATAAATAATAAACCTTTATTAATATTGGTATAATACTCGCTTTGTAGTTGAATAATAGGCTGAACGAGTACTTTAAACACTCTTTCTTAGTGTTCAAGCGTAATCCACTCTGCTGGGCTTAGGAATATTTTATCATACTCCTTATTATTAGTATTCTTGTAAACGTAGGTTAACGGCTCTCTAACTTCTAAAGCCGCTTTAATCATAAAATAGGTAGTGTTCCACCTAGTAGGAGTATCTGTATAATAATTAGTAAAATAATAAAAATATTAAATACAATTATAAAGAAGAAGAATAAAGAATAATAATAAATAATATAATAAACTGACTGAGTGGAATAAAGAATAATAATAAATAATATAATAAACTGACCGAGTGGAATAATACGTTTTTTCAACGTTTCTAGAAGAATTCCATTATCTTCAGCTTTTGTAAGACCTTTGTGGAATAGCTGTTCAATATCAGTGGTATATTTAACCATTACAGCCAATCTTTGAATTCTAGAGGTTAGAGCTGTTATAATAATTAAAATTAGTAAATGATAACAGTAAATATTAGTACATAATAAAGTAATCAGATAATAATACATACTATTCAGCTCAAGGGTATTATATTGCACGTCGTTAATTTGTTCGTTTTCTTCGTTTAAATTTAGAAGCCGTAAATTAACCAGTGAAAGGATTTGATTATCGATTTCAGGTGTTGAAATATATTCCTTTAATATATCACCTGCAACAAGGTGAAAAACGTGTGTCAAACATCGAATATTGAACCTGAATTCCGGGCGGTTTTGTTGAAACGTTAATAAAAACGTATTGTTATTCGATGCGTTGTCTCAGGTAATACTATTAAATGATTAATAACAGTATATAAATGAATAAATAAAGTAGTAAGGGAAATAAAAATAAATAAACAGAAGAATAAACAGAACAATAAACAGAATAATAAACAGAATAATAAACAGAATATTAAATAAAAGAAGAATAAATAAATAAAGTAATAAACTTACGACTGGACTGTTTCAATTGCAAGTGATGGATATGAGCTGATAGCTTCCATAAACTCGTTATAAATATAAGTGCCAGAATGGTTTTCTTCTAGGTTTTCAAATGCTATAATATACTATTAGCATTAAACTTAAGAATAATAAAAAGAAAATAATATACCTAGTAGTTTATAGACTAATTTAAAGTCTTTATCAATATAGTTGATAATTAGGCCTGAATAGCCAGTTTGGGCTACTGAAGTCCAAATATCAAATGTTAAGCAAAAGGTGCCTAACGATTCAATATTGGCTTGTAATTCAGTATTAAAAACTGAAAAAAACCGATTAAAAGTTGAATCCAAAGTGGATTTCATCTTACGACGGTTTATAACAGGTGCCAGTCTAATAAACAGTTAGTAAGTAATAATGAATAATTAGGAATAACAATATACGGGTTAAAGTAGCATATTAAATCCTGAAAGGATTCAAAATTTAAAGCGTTGAAGGAGATGTTATTGTTGATAATAAAGGTTAAAACCTTTAATAAGGCTTCTTCTTTGTTAAAATCGGTAGTAGTATTACTACGTGGCCGTTTTGATAAAATGGATCGAAAGAAATCTGAGTCAGAGCTTATAGAAGCAGTATTCGCAGTTTCTATAACAAATATTAGTTTAAATAATACTACTAATTATAATAATAATTAATAACTTACTTGTTTGCTGTATAGCCTCTGATTTTTCATTATATGCTATTGCAGGATGTTTTAACCTGTAGTGCCTTGCATAATTTGATGTTAAAAAGCCTATTAATTTATCTTTGGCTTTAAAGTTACAACTATTAAATAGAACGTATTAGTTATTAAAAAAAGTAAAATTAATGGAATAATTTAGAAAAAATGTTTTCACATGAGAATAGAAGATAATAAATATAATAAATTAGAATAGTTTAAATAAAGTAATAAACATCCTAAGAAGAATAAAAATGAAAATTTAAAAAAAATAAATTCACGTAGTACACTGTATTAGTACCTCTCGTTCCTTTGATAAATCAATTGGTAGTAGGGTTCTTGTAAATAATCCAGGTGAAAAGATATAAGCTGTGGATTTCAAATCTGGTTCTAGTTTAAAACTAGGTTTGTTAAATTTCAACTTGGAAAACGCCGTGGATTGTGGAGTAGTAGAGGCTTGGCCGGAAGGAGAGTTAATATTTTGGCTTCCAGAGCCCGAAATATCATCACTGTCGTGGAAGTTTATTATGAAAGTAATATAATTATATAAAATAATTCTAAGGTCTTTTAAAGAGAAAAAAGTAGTAAAGGTAATAATAAATTGAAGAATAAATATAATAATGTGTAATTATTAGACCAGGTAATAATAATAGAACGGAATAAGGTAAATAGATAAATCTGTGAATTTTATTTTAAAAGAAGAAGAAGAAGCCTTTGTTACGTTGGGGCAGCGGTTCTCTTATACACTAGAGCTCCGTTTGTAATGCATTGTTATATTAGACTCTAAAACAATAGAATAAAAGGCTTTTAAAAAGCAATTAAAGCCTTAATTCAACTATTAAAGCATAAAGCAATAAAATGGTAATTAAGGACCAAATTCCATTATTAAAGCGTAAAGACTTTAAAATAGCAATTAAAGCTTTAATTTAGAATATAATGTAAAACACCAATACAAATAAAGTAATAAACCAAGTAATAAACAAATAAGAAATAAAGTAATAAATATAGCAATGAACTAAATAAGAAATAAAATAAAAAACAAAATAAGAAACAAAACAAGATACAAAATAATAAATAAAGCTAACACTAATACCCAAACCTAACCCCTCCTAAATCCAGTACCCTCTCCATACAAAATGACTACAGCTCACGGTGGTTTTCCACGCTTTTGACTAGTTCGTTAATCCACCGCTCCTTAGTATTGCAAAAACAGCTGAAAAACCGAGTTCTAGTTATTAAACCACTACTACCATAGTAACTAGGCTCAGAAAACTGGCTATTAGTAGCCGTAAATAGAAAATTCATGGTTTCATCATGAAATTCAGATAAAGCTGTAAAATCACTGCTTTTTTTTTTGGAAATAAGTGGTTCTTTTAGTGATGGAAGCCACTCTACTCAAGCCAATCCAGCGCAAAAACTGCCTCGTTATGAGGCTTCAAGTGGTGGTTAGATAGATCTTGTGGAAAGGTTAGAATTGGTATAAACTGGCCTGAATAGTACGAATTTCTATACCACTTGGGGTTGTGTATTTACACAACTAGTAGAAAATAGGTGGGTTGGCAGTCGTAAGGCCGTTCAGGTAGGGTTGTAAAGTAGATCTATTAATAGTAATTAATATAATAGAATAATAATAAACAATAATGATAAGAATATAAAACCTTACTTGGTCTGTTTCAAACTCTCCAACCTCCATCCACTCAGCCGCACGTGGAAAATCCAACCAAACAGGCCATTTTCCACTGGAATTATCATAACCACAAATGTTGTTTAGCAGGGCTGAAGTGGATTCAAAATAGTCCAGAAAACCAAGCCTCCGAACTTTGGCTAATACTGCAGTGTGAAAGAAACAGGGATAAACAACGAGCCAGCTCTTTGCTTTAGGGGTAGAAGGGAGGAATATAGTCGTTTGGTAGCGAATTTCCTTCACATTAATCCTTTTTTCAACCTTAATAGCCATAAAATCAGCCATAATAGCCAATTATAAGCCTTAAGGCTTAGAAAGATTTGTCTAAAAGTAGTGTGGTTGAAGAGAATGGTGTGAAGAAGTAATAGGCTTTCTATAACTTTATAATTATTCAGATTCTAACTCTCTAAACAGTTAAAACACGGAATTTAAGAGATCCGGTAAATCAAACCAATTTATTAGGCTCATTCACCACTTTCACAATCTGAAACATTATTATTACAGATTGAACGGTTGATTGTTAATTTTAAACAGGCTTAAAATCAATTTAATGTATTAAATTGTAAATCCGTTGTTTAACAACTGTTTTAAACCGCTTGGTTGTTTTATGATGCAAATCCGCTGTTTTAATACTGTGTTAAACTACTTGATTGTTTCATGTTGTAAATCTGTTGTTTTAACACCGTTTTAAATCACTGGGTTGTTCTATGAGGCAAATCAGTTATTTGAAACACTTTTTAAAACCATTTGGTTGTTTAATACTCCAAATCCGTTGTTTTCACACTGTTTTCAACTATTTAGTAATGTTGCACTGTAAATTTCATTTTTAATATTGCGAATCTGTTATTTTAATCCTGTTTTAAACCACTTGGACGTTTTACACTGTAAATATATTGTTTTAAAACTGTTTAAGACTTTTTCATTCCTTGAGTTTTTTATGCTGTAAATTTAGCATTAAAACGACTATTTAAACTTTTTAATATGAATACTTTATACATTTACACCAGTTAAATACGTATATATATATATATATATGTCTATATTATCATTGATAAAATCCAATATTATAATATTTCTTCTAGTCTTATTTTTATTCTTTTTTAATTACTAGTAGTGATAATAATAGTAATAATAACTATAATAATTATAATAATAATGGTAATAATAATTGTAGTACTAGTAGCAGTAGTAGTAATTGTAGTCGTACTTTCATTTATTACTACTATTATTATAGTTTATTTTAATTTTATTTAAATAGTATTTCTTTCTTATCATAATTGTAATTTCACTATTTATAATGAATATAACTAATTATTAAATATATAAAAAATACTTGTAAGTAGTACTATTTTTGATATAAATAAATCAAATATGCTAGATTTTATATTAAAATTTTAAAAAGGCTAGTCATTTAAGTCACTTGCAAGTCAGTCAAGTCAAGTCACTAGTCAGGGCTACTCAACTCACAGCGGTGACTTAAGTCAAGCCTGTCAAGTCAGGCCAGTGACTTAAGTCACATAAGTCAAGTCAGACTTGACTAGTGACTAATGACTAGTGACTTATTTACTAACCCTGACTACAACTACACTGTAGTCAGTCAGTAGGTTGACTAAAACTACATGCAGTCAGTAAAACACTGACTACAACTGACTAAACTACAGTAACTACAGTCATTGACTACAAACTACAGACTACATTACCAACCATAGTAATAACTGGACTTTGACGTAAAAAGACAGGAAGAAGGAACCTATAAGTATAAGTGCCCCTTAACAGACTTTTTAAGATACGTGTAAAGTTACAGTAAGGAGTGCTTAATATACTTAAGTTATAAAAAAACTAGTTATTAGTAAGAACTGCTATTATAAGGCGTAAACAGTGTATTTAAACAAGGAGTAAAACTATAATATTAAGAGAAACCATACATTTATAACCTAGATGAATAAAAAGAGTACGTTTAATAAGTATATAAGTCTAGACTTAAAGGATAATAACAATAGCTAAAACCCTTATTTAAGCTTAGTAAACATACGCCTTTCTTAGAATGAAAAACCTGGTTAAGAAAGTGGTTATTAAACTATAATATCTATCACTAAAAGCAAAACAGACGTTATAAGCCTTATAGGCTTTTTAAACCACTCCTTATATTATAAGCATTATAACGCTTTATCTTACTTATTTTACTATTAGAATACCAAAATTTTAAGGACCCTGTTATAAAAGTCACTTATAACCAGATCCTTATAATAGTTAACAGATTAACAAAATAAGCCTACTTTTTACTAGTCTTAAAAGATATAACAGTAAAGTAACTTACTTATATCTTTAAGAAAGAGATAGTTTTATAACATCTTTAGCCGGATAATATTGTTATAGATTAAGATACACTAACTATGTTAAAACTTTAATACAGGTTAATGTAGAGAATAAGTGTGAAAAGTAAGCTTTTAACAGCGTTTTATCTACAGACAGAAGGCTAAACGAAACAAGTTAATCAAATACTTATAACATATCTCCAGGCCTACGTTAACTTTAAATAAAATAACTGGCTTAAACTGTTACTAGTAGTATAGATAGCTTATAACATAACGCTAATTAAGTTTATAAGTATATTACTGTTTTTTATGAACTACAGCAAGGAGCTTAAACTCCACCAGAGCTTGCTAACTAGCACCCTTTAAGCTATAATCCAAATAGACTGAATATAAGAACTGTATAAATACTTAAAAGCTAAACTTAAGTTCACGTGTAAACGAATAAAGAGATTTGTTAATAAACATTAAGCTAAGTAACCAGTGTTTAAGGAAGGACTTTACTATAACGGCAAACGAGTTAAGGAACTAACTCTCTAAGAGGAGGACTTTATCTACCTTTTTTCACAAAAACCTACATTTAAAACAACCTAATAAGAAGCTTGACTTTAAAAGGTATAAGCCGTTTTAAATTAAGAAGAAGGTCGCTACCTTTAATTACAATCTTAACCCACTTGCTAATATATAGGTGCGGATTAAAGTCTTTTACATCTTACTTATAAAACCTACGCTAAAAGGAGTTCTACTGGAAAAGAAGCTTAAGATCGACACTGATGAAGATAAATATAGAGAACACATCTGTGCACTGTAGGCAGCGTCTCCGTGTACTGTAGCCCCACCAAAACTGCCATACATAACCCTAACCCCCGGACACCGCCCCAACCCTCCCAATCTCTGATAGCTGCCAAACTGCGACTGCACTCAACCCCCTTAATTGACCACACCGCAAACAACGCTCACACAATTGAATCTGCGCAAATAAGGCCAATTCTTCTATTTCTGCAATAATCTTACAAATAACTACTAACTATTCGGCTGACTAAGCACCCTCTACGGCTTCCCCAGCCTCTAATTAGCCTATAATTACCTCTGTAATTACCTCCGTTACTTACAACTGTGAGTTTCAAGTACTATTACGCGTAGTTTACGTAGTTTTCATAACCCTACTTATTCCTACTGTTATCACTAAGGCCTGATGGCTTTTAAATACTGTCACGGAACTGCCTTTATTCGTAAGGGTTCTTCTGCTGCCTTTAGGGGCGTTACTGGACGTTGGAGTACTGTTCGTACCGCCTAAAGCTGTTACTGGTGTCCAGTCTAGCTCTATTCCCTCTTACAATAAGGGTACGTGGCGAATATTAGGGTTAGTGTTAGATTAACAGCCTGTAGATCTTACCCCACCTTTATTCCAAGTCCTTATTACTCCTAAGCCCCGTATACTCTAATTAGTAATCATAATAATACTGCTGGCTTAATTAGGCAGTAAAGGGGGCTAGGTAGCTGGAATAACCTCCTAACTGCTTTAAGGGAGTGGTTTTGTAAGCTTTAAGGCATTAGGGTTACTGGTAAAGGTATCCAAGCCTTACGGTCTGCCTTTAAGGTTAATAACGCAGTTAAACTCTTAGTATTATAAGTATTAATCCTCGTTAAGAAGACTTCTAGCTAATTATTAAAAAGGGTGGAAGTCTTCCTTAATTAAGGATAGCTTTTTATCCTTATGCCGATAAAAGAGCTTATAATTACAGGGTATACTGTAGTGCTTTATAAAACTATTAGTACACTCCATTAAAGGGGTCAGCGTTAGATTAAATCGAGTTTATATAACTTTAAGTATAATTCTGTATTATTCTGTAACTAAGTTAAGTGCTTTTATAAAGACTCTATACAGTACAGTCCTTAACTATTCTTTACTTAAGAATTTATACTAGATATAATCCTTCTTAACGTAAATTACCTCTACGATGTTAGCCTCTATCTCCTTAACTATATTAGTTAACTGGATAATACACTTACAAATAGTGTTAATACTAGTAATAATAAAGAACTTAAGGTAACGGTTAACTAACTCTATTAGTAAGGTAATACGTTAGCCGAAATTCAAGCGTTTATTATAATAATAGGTAACCTACTCTTTAGCTATTAGTATTTAAGTCTCCTTAAGGTATAAGATAATAACGGTCTGTTAGTGAAAGAACGACTTAAGCTTATCTTAAGCGGTATGAAACTTATTTACAGTAAGAGTGTATAGAACTTTAAGCTAGAGCTTATATAGGCCACCTATAGAGTACTTAACAGCTTTAAGAACTAAAGTGGGGGGGCTGTCGGTAAAGTTATTATTACGATTAATAACATTTTATTTATATACCTAATTCAGATTTCTCTCCTTATCAGCCATACTTACAGGCTTAAAGCCACTAATCTAAGTGGTAATAAAGCTTACAACTACCTTATTCCACTTAGACTTAATCTTCTTTATAACGTTTATATTAATGTGAAAGATGTAAATTTAAGGCTTAGTGTTAGGAAACTGGTTAGCTATAGCTCCCCTTATCATTATGTTATAATCTATAATAGTTATAATTAACTCTAAAGCTTTAATCTTTACTTATAAGGTATCAATTTGTTCTATTAGTTAATTAAAGCCTTCTTAGCATTTGTTATTTATAAGGCTAAAGGTGTAAAAGAAGGTTATTCTAAGGTAGTTAAAGGTAATGATTTAAAAGAAGGTTAAGCCCTTATTATTAGTCTAATAAGTGTTATTATATAACTGTACTTAAGGGTACTGTCATTATTACTTCTTATATTAATCTGTAAACTAGAACAGACCTTCTAATTTACAAACCCCTTTACTTTTATTTAAGGACTTTACCTACTTTACAGTATAGGGAATATTCTCTTCTTTAAGCATCTTTATAATTACTAGGAAGGGGTTATAACTATTAAGGACCTTTTTCCACAAACGGTATCGACGATTCTAAAGTTATTATGCCATAAAGATAATACCAGAGAACGCCTTACAAAGCTTAACATTAAGCTCTCTATTCTAAACCGCTAGCTAATCGATATACAGTTTGATAAACTCTACTTATTCGTCGTTAAAGTTCTTCTTAAGTAGTCGGTAGTCCGTAAGGTCGTGATTCTTATATTCTTTATAATTAACTTTAACCTTAAAGGTCTAAAGCCGATTATTAATTTACAAAGCTTTAACAATACCCTCTTAAGTGTAATTAACTTTCAACATAGAAGTCTTCTTTAAGTGGGCTCTTAAAGGTCGTATCTTACCTTTAATATAACTAAAAGTGACTTTTAAGTACCTAAAGTTTTTAATAAGGTTCTCTAAACGTAATTTAACAACGGAGAAGCAAGCCTTAACGTAATACTTTTAGAGATTTATCACCAACTTATTAAGGGAGGTATACTTATAGGTGAGTAGCAGATAGCTTTATAGAGGATTTGCGAACGGAGCCACTGGGCTAACATCGTGAGCGAGCTCGTTATCACTATCAGAGTCGTTACACTTATCGTCGTAATCAGAGTGGTCGCTTGGCGCATTGCTGAAGCCACCCCAGTTGCTGAATTCTTCGTTAGAGAGGTTCATTTCTATGAAGAATTAGTAGGGCAATTGATTGGGACTACTTTCGGCTTACTGCAGCGATTGGTTGTTGTTAGTTGCGCGGCTGTAAAGTGGTAGTTGTTGACGGCGATGTTGGTGATGGAGGCTTCTGCGCGGGGTTGATGATCCGTGGGTGCGGAGGTGGAAAATGTTCGTGGGGGCCGTGTGTTCTGGCACCTGTCAGGAATTGGAGGGTTGGGGCGGTGTCTGGGGGTTAGGGTTATGTATGGCAGTTTTGGTGGGGCTACAGTACACGGAGACGCTGCCTACAGTACACAGATGTGTTCTCTAAATATAATATTAAGGAAGTTCTGTATTCACTTAAATAAGGAAACGCATTTATATATTTAATTAAATGGCTAGATTACGGCCTTAAAAGTAACTTATAAAAGCCTATTAAAAACCTCTCGTGCTTAACCGATTAAAACTAATAATAAGAATTAAAAATAAGATAAGATCTGATATTTAGACTGCTGAATTAAAGAGTAAGATTACTATAAGATATAAAACCTGAGAAACAGTAAGAAACTCCTTAGTAGGTATAACAGGACATTTATTAAAATAAACGGCTAGGGTTATAAGGACCTTAAACCTAAGGAGGTAAAGCCTTTAAAGCCAGCAAGCTTTATAAATTACACATATAGCTGTACAGAGACTGGAATTGCAGACTAATAGCTTACAGGACGACTTACCCCTTATAATTAGAAAACTTATAGTCTCACAGATCTAAGGAAGAAGTTAGATAAGTTAGTATGCATTAAGGTCTCTCAAACCATTTATATAACGGTACGTAGTAGAAAAGCGTATTTATGTAATAAATATCTGTTAAGAATAAAGATTAGCATAGGAAAACTAAATCAGTATTAATAAAAAGAACCCCACTTAATTTATAGTTCTATTAAGACAGGGACCCTAACGGAATAATAAGAAGAATAAGAAAAGACTCTTATAAGACTGGAACCCATAACCTCTTACTAAGGTATTTATCCTTTATATCACTTTAAGAGCGGAATAAAAGATACGAGTATAGAGCGAACACGCTACTACTGTGCTAAAGAGCTATTTTATTTATTAAAGGAATGAAGTCACAAACTAAGTTAAGAGGTCGGTACGGGCCGTAATAACCCCCCAGAGAATGAACTAGTAAGCGTTTTCGTAAGGAACCCCCCTTAGTTAAATGAAGGTAGTGGCTTAACAGCTATATACTCGAAGTCTCCTAAAGGGCACTTATACTTACAAGTGCCTTCCACTAACCTTCTTGCTTAAAAGTCCTATTATTATTAATGGATTTTATACTTTATTTATAAGTTTATATAAACATTAATAGTTTATTCTAGCATTTAGTTATTTAACATTTATAATATATGTTCTAACATGCCGTTTTTAGCTTTATTAAACATAATAACAGAGATTAAGATTAAGTTAACATCTTTATAATCTTATCTTTGATTAAGAGTACTACCTTACCTATTATCTTTTCCCTTAATATAGTGGGTTTAAAAGTGGAATAGGGGTATCAGTTTTACCTATTATACTTATAAGGGGTTAAGTTCCTTTATTAAGAAGTATGAAAGGTTATTATAATCTGAAAACACCTAGAGTGGTTCTTTTATACCATTTAAGTATAGTGCCGATTTAGTAAAGTATTAAATAATCGCCATCACTTCCTTATTATAAATCAGATATTATAAGGCTATGCTGTAAATCCCTTTTAATAAGAAAGTAACTAAGTGACGTTTTTTATTATCTTAAACTTAATTAAGTTCTCCTTTAATTACGAATTTAAAAAGTCCGTCTTAACTTAAAAAGGTCTTAAGAAGTTATGAAAAGCTAGGACTAATACTATGATGAAGGTGTGTTTAAGGTCTTTAAACATCTTTTACTATTTATTAGTCCATTTAAATAGCTTTCCTTTACTTTTAAGTTTATAAAGTAATCTTACGATTTTTATAAAGCATTTAATAAAATACCAATAGAAGTTTGCAAAGGCTTATAATTCTTTCTAATTCTTTAAAGTAGGCTAATCTCGAATTGTCTCTATCTTCTCCAGTTACATATTAAGCTTTCTAAGGCGTACTCTAAACCTTAATAATTTTAATTCCTAATATGGAAATGGCTCTTTTTTAAGTTTACTGTCAGTTTCACCTTTTTAAAAGCTGTTAAAACCTATTATATATACTTTTAATATTCTTTTAAAGTTTCAGAATAAATTAAAACGTTATTTAAATATATAAAGATAAACTTATTAAGGAAGGGGCAGAGAACACTGTTAATAAGGCCTTAAAAAGTTATAAGGGCGTTTATTAATCTTATAAGTATGATATAGTACTAGTAATGCCCATTATAAGTCTGAAAGGCCGTGTGACGACCCTGCAGGCCGTTACCTGGGTTGGGGTGGCCTGATGAATCCCCTGCAGAAGGAACAGTGTGGAAGGACGGGGAGCACTGTCTTGCGCACTGGGTTAGGGGTGTAAAGACCCGAAGCCCCTACGACCAGTAAGAAAGAGCTTGGTGGCTCACAGGGACTGGCAACACTAAGCACCGTTTAGTTGACTGCTTAGCCGCAACTGCGTAGTGCACTACTAAGTATAGCGGACTAAGTAAGGTATAAGGTACCTTTTAGCTAGTTAGTATAGATAGTTATTATTATGACTACGATAGACGTAAGGGACTTTTAATTCCTCACGTTAGTATTTTATGTTTATTTATATCTTACTATTCAGACTTACCTCTATACATTATAGTGACAGCGACTTACAGTGATATTAAACCTCCCGTCTAAGAGTGTTAGCTTAGTAAGCTGTCTTCAGAACGCCCTTTAACTATTAGCGTCCTGTCATACGCTCTGTCTTAACCCGCGCTAATCCTCTTAAGGCCTATGCTAGGTGTAGGTTGTAATACGATACTAATGTTACAGTTTTGAATACTGTTTATTAAACTCCCAGACACCCTCTTCCTCCCTTCACTATATTAGTATTACCTCCTCCCTATAACCTATTGACTGAAGATAATGACCTTTCCGACAATATTAAAATACCTGATTTTACCCCTACTGGTTAAGGGGTGGAAACTGAGGATAAAGATAAGCTTTCTTAAGTAGAGCTTACTGAAGCCTTTCAGATATATAGAGTATCGATAGCTATAACGATTAGAAATGCGTTAGCTAAGCAGTAAATAACTAGGAACCTTAAGACTGGTTAGTTACCTAAGTTTACTTGTAAGAGTACCAATCTGTCTACTTAGTTTACTTATATAAAGCGTAACTTCCAGCTTTAAGGAATTACTACGGTGGATTAGAAGGTCCTTTATACTGTAAGCTAGCTTAAGGGAGATCCCGACTTTTAGTTCTTAGTTATTATAAAGGATTACTTGAACTCCGTTGTTATAAAGTAAAGGATTATCACCGTTAAGATTTTTAATAAATATAAAGGATGGGTTAACTTCGAGACTGAAATCATTAAGATGTATGGAGTCTGGGATAAGTAAAAATAAGCTGAAGACTGCTTAAAGAAGCTGGTACAGTTATTTTTAATAGCTGTTTACCTGTCTGCTTTTAACTGTGACTGGTATTGAGTTAATTAGGATAAGTCAGCTTTAAAGTTCCGTTTTTATAAAAGCCTGAAGGATGATGTTAAGGATGAGCTTTATAAGAAAGACCGGTACGTGTTTGACTTTAATCAGTACGTTATTAAGGCCATTATTATCAACAATCGGCTATTTAAATGCAAAGTAGAAAAGAAGGACCAGTACCAGTAAGGGGCTCCCCTTATAGTTAATAGAAGAAATATACTAAAACCTTTTCACGTTAACTACTGACATTAGAGCACTGCATACAGCACTTACCCTAGTTAATGAACATTAAAATGGTAAACCGCCAGAATCGGCCTAACTGTGATAAGCTATAATAATAACAATAATAAAAGCCACTTAAGGATATGTCTTAAGTCTAGTGCTTTAACTGCGATAAGAAAGGTTATATAATATAGTAGTGTCCTTTACTGAAAAAAGTTAGTTGAAAGCCAGTCTTAGATAGAGGGAAGTATGTTAAGTTTAACTTTAGAGATATCTATATTAAAATAGCAGGTAACGAAGAAAACTGTACCTGGATAGATAAGTGTAACTTAGAAGATAAGGAAGGTAAAAAGGAAAAAACCTAGGACATAGTATATCTAGTCCTTAAGGCTGTCTTAGAAAAGTCAGCTATAGAGGTATAGGTTATTATAAACTAACTTTAAAGTGGAAACTTAAGATAATTAAAAGTGCAGGTTATAGAAGACTAACTTTAGAAGGAAATGTTCTAGTTAGCTGTTATAAGCCTTAAAAACCTTACATTATAAGCTTAGGAATTTAGGAAGTTTAGGAAAAACCCTAACTTAGACTTTACTAAAATGGTAAAAAGAGTTAAAGGACTAGCTCTCCAGGCCACCCGAGTAGTAAAATAAGCCTTAAAAAGTGAGAGGGAATAGACTGAAAGGATCGAGTTAGAAAAACGGAAACTCTTTTCCTTTATGCCCCCTGGAACCTTTAAGTGTTTTAAACACGTTAAGTGGATCAGCACCCTCACCTCCCTAAAGAAGGACAGCTTGGATAGCTGCCTTACATTAAGGCTGGTGTGCTTAGGACTAGAACCATAAAGGTCCCTTAAGAAGATAAGAAACAGGTATATTAACGGAAGGTTTAAAAGTTAAAGGATAGATATTAGGAACTGATAGATGAAGTGGAAGATCTGTAAGTTAAAGGCTTTACTGTAGAGTTTAAGAATAAAGCGGTTAAGATTAGATTACAGCTTTATAATAAAATCTACTTTATTAATTAACTTAAGTATTGACTAGTTAAGGAAGATTACCTTATAAAAGAATAAGATAGGTTACTGTTACTTAAGTTTTAAGAAGAAGTATAGGAGGAGTAACATATATAGAAGTAGGTAACTAAGGAAGTAAAACAGAGTATTACCCCCCTTATTCTGTACTTTTTAACCTTAACACCCACAGTCTACGTTAATTACCCTAACTATAAGGATATATTGTAGATTAATTACGTATATAATAACTGCACTCTTAACTGGTATAATAAGTTTAAGGCCCTTTACGATCATTTGCTTAACGCATAAAGAAGGGATTACGCTATTATTCGGGTAGAAATGGTAACAGTATACTACTAAGTTTCCTACACCTTAATAAGAAAGTCCAGCAATGGTAGTAAATAAACGGCTATAGTAACTAATTAAACCCCCATTACCTGTTAGTAAAAAGGTCCGCTTAACAGTTATCTAGTTATAATATGCTCCGTCCACCTTAAGGAAAAGGTTAAAAAGTAGCAGAAATAAGTGGACTACAGACAGATCTAAGAGTAAGAGGATCCAGTCCTGTAAAGCGTACTATTAACTTGTTAAAGATTTCTAGAATATTAAACCATTTGAAGTTAATTAGACGCTAAAGCGTGAAAACCTAGGAGAGGATAACCGCTAGGTCTTTTAGAGTTATCTGTTTTTCTAAAAGGAGTTAGGAAAAGATTATTAGCCCTTTAAAAGGGCTGGAAACTAGTAGTTTACTGGTTAGTAAAAACCCTGAGGAGAAGGAGAGGTATTTAGAGGTTAGGTTAAATAAGACCTGAAGGATAAATAGTTATTATAATTTAAATATAAAAAGAGTATAAGTATTATTCCGTTAGTGTTAACTTAATAGATAGAAAAGGGAGGCTATTTAGGGTAAAAGCAGTAATTAATAGCGGGACTGTTTCTAACCTAATGCACCCCACGTTAGTTAACTAAAGGAAACTCCCTAATAAAAAGTACGAGAAGGTTATTCCTATTTGAAATGGAGAAGGAAGCCTATATTCGTATAATAACACCAAAGTCACCCACTATTTGCCACTCTTAATTAAAGTGGATAGAGATAAATAATAAGTAGATTTTAACGTTACACTAGTAACAGGGTATAATATAATTCTAAGTTTACTTTAGCTGGAAAATTATAACCCTGTGATTAATTAAAGAAGTAGTTACCTTGCTTTTAATAAGTCCCTTAATTATAATTACTATTTAAGTAAGGTTAAAAAAGCACTAAACTGCTTTAAAGATATATGTAGTATTTAAAAGTGTATTAAGCCCTTAAAACTAAGTACGGTTTAGGTTAGGTTTATTAAGACGGTTAAAGGGCTAGAAAGCCTACCGTATTACTTAAATGATAATTTAAAAGGTGGAAAGAAGTAAGAAGCTAATTTACAGATAAGTGAGGAAGTCGACTTATCTAAAGTACCCGTGGAATACAGGAAATTCACCCTGTTTTGAAAAAAGATACTGTAACTGCTAGATTACAGATTATAAGACTACAAAATCAAGTTAAAGCTGGAAGTAAAGCTTTATAACTTCTAGCCTTACTACTTAAACCCCTAATAAGCTAAAGCCCTAAGGAAGTATATTAATGAAAATCTAAAGAACGGATTTATTATAGAGTCTTAGTCCTTAGTAGGGTACTTAGTACTGTTCGTCTTAAGGAAGGTAGATAGTAAATTACATATAATCGTTAATTACTAATCGTTAAATAAAGATATAATTAGGAATCGCTACTTATTATTACTTATTATAGAAATGTAAAAACGGATTATTAAGGTAAATTAGTTTTTTAGTCTCGATTTCCCTATAAGATTTAATTACATTAAAATAAAGGAAGAGGATATGTATAAGATAGCTTTTTAAATTTATAACGGGTATTACCAGTACTGTGTTATACTTATAAGATTAACAAACACATTAACGACTTTTTAAAGTCTTATTAATAGTATTCTCTACCCCTTCCTTAATAAGTTTATCTTTATATATTTCAACGACGTTCTAATCTATTTTAAAACTTTAAAAGAATATTAAAAGCATATACGATAGGTTCTAACAGCTTTTAAGAAGGTGAAGCTGATAGTAAATTTAGAAAAGAGCCACTTCCCCGTTTAAAGTAACCCTTAAAAAGCTTGAAATATAACTAGAGAAGATAAAGGTAATTAAGAATTAACTTACTTTAAAGAATTAAAAAGAGTTATAAACTTTTATTAACATTATAAACTTTTACTAGTGTTTTATAAAGATTGTAAGACCACTTTATAAACTTACAGGTAAAGGAAAGCCGTTTAATAGATTAATAGATAATAGAAAGCGTTTATAAACCTTAAATATACTTTTATTACAGCACTAATCTTAACCCTCCCTGATTTCTTAAAGCCCTTCTAAGTCAAAACAGACTTCTTAGAATTCGTAATTAGTAAAGAACTTAACTAAATTAAGGATAATAGAAAACGTTACTTAGTTACCTTCTTATTAAAAGGGATCTATAGCTTAGCCTTATAATACCTAATTTATAATAAGAAGCTGATGGTAATTATTTAATACTTTGTTAAGTAAGTACTATACTTAAGTAGTATAAAGGAATTAGTTTAGGTCTTTTCAAACTATAATAACCTTTAGTATTTCTTAGTAAAGGAATTTAGCCTTTAATAAGCACAGTGGGTAAAGTTAATAACCCCATTCTATTTCTAAATCCACTATACTAAGGGAAAAGATAATAAGTGAGTATATGCTTTTAACTAGAGACAGGACTATAAAGCTAAAAACAATACGTTAAAACATATACTTTAAGTATTAGATAACTAAACATTAAAATAAACTATTAATATCTGTATAAATTTATAAATAAAGTATAAATATCTATTAGTAATAATAGGACTTTTAGGTAAGAACATTAGTGGAAGGTACCTGTAAGTATAAGTGTCCCTTAAAAGACTCCTTAAGGCACTTACGGGACTGTAGTAAGGAGTACTATATACACTTATATTATAACAAGATTAGTTATTAGCTAGGATAGCTACTAGAAGGTGTAGACAGCACACCTGAACCAGAAGTAAGACTTTAATATTCAGAGAAACCGTACATTCACGACCTAGATAAATAAAAAGAGTATATACAGCAGGTTTACAAATCTTAACTTAAAGGACATATAAGCTAAGTTAAGACTCTCATATAGGCTTAATAAACATATACCTTCCCTAGAATGAAAAAACTCGTTAAGAAAGTAGTTAATAACTGTAATATCTGCTATTAGAAGCAGAACTGACGTTATAAGCCTTATAAGCTTTTTAAACCACTCCCTGTATTATAAACACTATAAAGCTCTATCTTAACTTTATTACTAGGATTTTAGAGTCTAGGGACCCTGTTATAAGAGTTACTTATAACTAAATCTTAATAATAATTAATAGATTAACAAAATAGGCTTACTTTCTACTAACCTTAAAGGATATAACAGTAGAAGAACTTACTTATATCTTTAAGAAAGAGGTAGTTTTATAATACCTTTAATTAAATGATATTATTACAGATTAAGAAAGTTAATTATATTGAAGTGTTAATAAGGATTAATGTAAGGAATAGGTGTGAAAAGTAAGCTTTTAACAGCTTTCTACCTACAAACAGATAGCTAGACAGAATAAGTTAATTAGATACTTATAACCTATCATTAAACTTACATTAACTTTAAAAGAGATAATTAGTTTAAGCTGTTACTAATAATATAAATAGCTTATAATATAACGTTAGTTAAGTTAATAAGTATATTATTATTCTTTATAAATTACGGAAAGGAGCCTGAATTCTATTAAGGCCTGCTAACTAGCACCTTTTAAGCTGTAATCTACATAAATTAGATATAAGAATTACATAACTACCTATAAGCTAAACTTACGTTTATACACGAACGAATAAAGAGATTCGTTAATAAACACTAAATTAAGTAGCTAGTGTTTAAGGAAGGACTTTACTATAATAATAAATAAGTTGAAAGATTGACTTTTCAGGAGGGGGATTACGTTTATCTTTTTTCACAAAACTTATATTTAAAACAGCTTAATAAAAAGCTTGATTTTAAAAGGTACAGACTGTTCTAAGTTAAGAAAAAGGTTACCACCTTTAATTATAAACTAGACTTACCTATTAGTATTAAGGTGTAGATTAAGGTTTTTCATATCTTACTTTTAAAACCCATCTTAAAGGGAGTTCTTTTAAAAAAGAAGATTAAGATCGACACTAACGAAGATAAGTATAACGTTAAGGAAGTTATAGATTTACAAAAAGGAAAGAACACGTTTGAATATCTTATTAAGTGGTTAAATTATGGCTTTAAAAGTAACTTATAAAAGCCTGTTAAAAATCTGAAGTACCTAAACCTAATTACGGAGTTCTACTGAAAGAATCCAGACTAATTAAAACTAATAATAAGAATTAGAAATAAGATAAAATCTGACATTTAAACTATTATATTAAAAAGTAAAATTATTATAGGATTTAAAGTTTAAAAAGTAATAGGAAACTCCTTAGTAAGTATGGAAGGATATTTGTCAGAACCCTTAGTTAGGGTTATAAGGACCTTAGACCTAATAAGGAGGTTAGGCTTTTAAAGCTGGTAAGCTTTATATAAATCGCACGCGTAACAGTATGGAGAACTAAGAAGTCCCTAACTGGTGGCTTACGGGACAATTTACCCCTTATAGCTAAAGGACTTACGCTTCGCCATGGGTTTAGGGAAGGAGTCAGAGGACAAAAAGCAAACCGGTATACCCTAAGGTCTTTTAAACCAGTTATATAACAGTACGTGGCAGAAAAGCGTATTTACGAGAATAAACGCTGTTAAGAAAGGAAATTAATATAAAAGAAATAATAAAAAGCTACCTTAGACCTTCTAACCCTGAGGGGTAAGGATCTAAAGCGACAGAAGACTCCTATAGGAATTAAACTTACAACCTTTCGCTAACGAAATCTTGGTATAACGCGCCTTAGTATACTATATTAAGAAGTAAAACATAAACACACCACCACTACGTTAAAGAGCTGTTTTATTTATTAAAAGAAAAAAGCTATAAACTAAGTTAAGAAGATATTATAAGCTACGGCAACCCCTTAAGGGAAAGGCTAGTAAGGAAAGAATCTTAGTCTTAAAAGGCCAGTTTGGTACAGATTTAGTTTGCTGCCTCCCCTTACTTTTAGAAGGATAAAACTTTAGCCTTACGAGAAAACACCTTTATTACCTTTACTTTAATAACACACTGTTAGGTTTTAATATACTGTAACTTTATAAGAGAATTATAGTATTTAGTAACTACTTAATTATATAATGTGTCCAGCTGCTTTTTCTTATTTACTAACCCTTTACTAAAGTAATTAAACGCGTTATATAAAGAAGGTATACTTATAGATTAGCACTTGTCATAGTTGTTAGATTGCGCTGCGACTTAGTACAGTAAAGACTTAGTTTAGTAACGAGTGTAGGGAGACATCTGTAAGCTAAAGGCGTTAAGAGATTCTGAAAGGTAAATATGACAGTTATAAGGAGCCTTTTCCTATTTTCTCTATTTCTTACGCTTCTTAACACAGTTAGAAGATATAACGGAGGATAGGAAAGGAGGAAATTAACCTAATAGTTCTTTATAGAAAAAGAATGTTAAAGAAGGGGAATTGTGTAACGACCTTACAGGCTGCCACTTAAGTTAGGGTAGCTTGATAAATCCCCTGTAGAAGGAATAGTATGGAAGGACGGGGAGCACTGTCTTACATACTAGGTTAGGGGTGTAAAGACTTAAAGCCTCTATAACTAGTAAGAAAGAGCTTAGTAGCCTATAGGGACTGGTAATATTAAGTACTGTTTAGTTAACTGCTTAGCTATAACTGTGTAGTGTATCACTAAGTATAGCGGATTAAGTAAGGTATAAGGTACCTTTTAGCTAATTAGTATAAATAGTTATTATCGTAACTATAATAGACGTAAGGGACTTTTAATTCCTCACATTAATATTCTATATTTATTTATGTCTTACTGTTCAGACTTACCTTTATGCATTATAATAATAGCGACCTACAGTAATATTAAACCCCCTGTTTAGGAGTGCTAGCTTAGTCAGCTGTCTTCGGAACGCCCCTTAACTGTTAATATCCTGCTATACGCTCTGTCTTAACCTACGCTAGTCCTCTTAAGGCCTGTGTTGGGTATAGGTTGTAATAGGCCGTTTTATACTTATCCTCTTCCTTCACTTTAATGTAATTAAATCCTTTAGGAAAGTTAAAGTTAGAGAATTAATTTACTTTAATAATCCATTCTTACATCTCTATTATAAGTAATAATAAGTACTGATTCTTAATTGTATCCTTATTTAACATTTAGTAATTAATAACTGTATAAAGCTTACTATCTCCCTTCATTAAGACAAATAGTATTAAGTACCCTACTAGGGATTAGGACTTTATAATAAGTCTGTTTTTTAGATTTTTATTAACATACTCCTTTAGGGCTTTAACTTATTAAGGGTTTAAGTGGTAGGGCTGGAAGCTGTAAAGTTTTACTCCCAGCTTTAGCTTAATTTCGTAGTCTTATAATCTGTAGTCTGGCAGTTACAGTATCTTTTTTTTTAAAAAAAAAATAGGGTGAACTTCTTATATTCTGTAGGTACTTTAGATAAGTTAACTTCTTCAGTTACCTGTGGATTAGCTTCTTGCTTCTTTTTACCTTTTAAATTGTTATTTAGGCAGTGTAGTAAGCTCTTTTGCCTTTTAACCATCTTAATAAACCTAACTTAAACTATGTTTAATTTTAAGGGCTTAATGTGCTTTTAAGTGTTACGTACGTCTTTAAAGCGGTTTAGTGCTTTCTTAACCTTACCTAAATAATAATCACAGCTAGGAGACTTATTAAAGGTAAGGTAGTTACTCCTCTAGTTAATTACAGGATTGTACTTTTCCAGCTAAGGTAGACTTAAAATCATATTATACCTTACTATTAATTTAACGTTAAAGTTCATTTATTATTCGTCTCTATCCACTTTAATCAGGAGTAGCAAATAATGGGTAACTTTTCCGTTATTATACTAGTACAGGCCTCCTTCTCTATTTTAAATACGAATAACCTTTTTATACTTTTCGTTAGGGAGTTTCCTTTAGTTAACTAACGTAAGGTGCACTAGGTTAGAAGCACTCCCGTTATTAATCACTGCTCTTACCTTAAATAACCTCCCTCTTTTATTTGTTAAGTTAACGTTAAGGGAATAATACTTATATTCTTTTTATATTTAAGTTATAATAACTATCTGTCCTTAAGGTCTTATTTAACTTAACTTTTAAGTACCTCTCCTTTATTTTAAGGTCTTTACTAACCAGCAAATTATTAACTTACGGCCTTTATAGAGGGCTAATAACCTTTTCCCAACTCCTTTTAGAAAAATGGATAACTTTAGTAAACTTAATAATTAATCTTCCCTAAGTTTTCACGTTTTAAGGTCTAATCAACTTTAAATGGGATAACGTTCTGTAAGTCTTTGATAAGCTAATTATACACTTTACAGCCCTAGATCCTAATAACGTCCTCTTATTCCTGGATTTACACGTAATCTGCTTATTTCTGTTATACTTTAGCTTTTCCTTTAAGGTGGACAGAATATGTAACGATTAGATTACTATTAAGTGAACTTCCTTACCAGTAAGCTACAGGAGCCTAATTAACTACAGTGATCTTTTATGTACTGCCGTTATTAAATCCTCTAATTAGTGTGTAGGAGACTTAATAGTGGGCTAACCCTATTTTTACCCTAATAACAGTGTAATCCCACCTTTATACGTTAGGGAAATAGTTATAAAAGGCCTTAAGTCTATAATACCAGTTAAGAGTACAGTTATTATACACACAGTTAATCCACAGTATATCCCTATAGCTAGGATAATCGATGTAGACTGTGAGTGCTAAAGTTAAATGGTATAGAACAGGAGGGGAGGTGCCCTGTTTCGTTTCCTTATCCACTTACTTTTATATACACTGTTTTTCCCAAACTTCTTCTTAAAACTCAGGTAGTAACACCCCAGCTTATTCTTTTATAAAATAGTCTTTTTTAACAAGTTAGTATTTAAGCTAGTTAGTAAAGCGGACCTTATTGTGGAGTTACAAACCAATCTTAACTGCCCTATCCTTAAACTCCATAGTAAGGCCCTTAACTTACAGGTCTTCCACTTTGTCTATCAGTTCTTAATATCTGTTTTTCAGCTCTTTAACCCTTTATTAATGTGCCTGTTTCTTATCTTCTTAAGGGACTATTAAAGTGCCGGTCCTAAGCACACCAGCTTTAGTTCAGGGCAGCCATCCAAGCTGTCTTTCCTTTAATAAAGTAAGGGTACTGATCCACTTAGCGTGTTTAAAACGCTTAAGGGTCTTAGGAGGCATAGAGGAAAAAAGTCTCCATTTCTTTAACTTAATCCTTTCCGTCTGCTCCCTTTCACTTTCCAAGGCTTACTTCGCCGCTTAGGTAGCCTGGAGAGCTAGTTTCTTAACTCCTTCCACTATCTTAATAAGGTTTAAGTTAAGATCCTTCTTAAACTTCCTTAATTCCTAGGTTTATAGTGTAAGGTTTTTAAGGCTTATAACAGCCGCTTAAATCGTCTCTTCTTAAAGTCGGTTTATAACGACCTGCACCTCCGTTTATCTTAAGTTTTCACCTTAAAGTTAGTCTGTAGCGACTTACACCTTTGTGGTTAACTCTTCCAAACCTCTTTTAAGAACTGGGTACATTATATCTTAAGGTTCTTCCTTTTCTTCTTCTTTTTTATCTTTTATATTACACTTACCTATTTAGGTACAGTTTTCTTTATTACTTGCTATCCTAATATAAACGTCCTTAGAGTTAAACTTAACGTGTTTTCCTCCATTTAAGATTAGCTTTTAACCGACTTGTTTTAATAAAGGACACTGCTATACCATATAGCCTTTCTTATCGTAATTAAAGCACTGGACCTAAGACATATCCCTAGGCGGCCTTTACTGCTGCTACCATTATGGCTTATTATAGTTAGGCCGATTTTAGCGGTTTATTATGCTAATATTTATTAGACTAGGGTAAGTGCTGTGCGGAGTGCTCTAGTGCTGATAATTAGTATGGAAAGGCTTCAGCACGTTTTTTTCCGTTAATTATAAGAGGGGCTCCTTACTAATATTAACCCTTCTTCTTTAACTTACGTTTAAACAGCTAATTATTAATAATAATAGTTTTAATAATGTACTGATTGAAGTTAAACGTATACTAGTCTTTTTTATAAAGCTTATCCTTAACATTATCTTTTAAGCCTTTATAAAAGCGAAACTTTAGAGCTGACTTATTCTAATTAACTCAATACTAGTTGCAGTTAAAGGTAGATAAGTCCGTTACTATTAAAGACAGCTATATTAGCTTCTTTAAGTAGTCTTTAACCTGCTTCTACTTATCCCAGACTCTATACATCTTAATAATTTCAGCCTTAAAGTTAACCTATCCCTTATACTTATTAAAGATTCTAACAGTAATAATCCTTTATTCCGTAGGGATTGAATTTAAGTAATCTTTAATAATTATTAAGAATTAAAGATTAAGGTCATCCTTAAGCCAGCTTACAGTATAAAGGACCTTTTAATCCACCGTAATAATCCCTTAAAGCTAAAAGTTATACTTTATATAGGTGAGCTAGGTGGATAGGTTAGTGTTTTTATTAGTGAACTTAAGCGGCTAGCCCGTTTTAAGGTTCCTAGATACCTGTTAGTCAGCTAACGCGTTTCTAATCGTTATGGTTATAAACACTCTGTAGGTCTGAATCGCTTCAGTAAGCTCTACTTAGGAGAGCTTATCTTCGTTTTTAGTTTCCACCCCTTATCCAGTAGGGGTAATATGAGGTATTAAGATGTTTTTAGAAAGATTATTATCCCCGGTTAACGGGTTATAAGGAGGAGGTGTTAACATAATAAGGGAAGGAAAATGGTGTTTGGGAGTTTAATAAATAGCGTTTAGAACTGTAACGTTAATATTATATTATAACCTGCACCTAATATAAACCTTAAAATGACTGGCGTAAGTTAAGACAGAATGTATAACAAGACGTTAAAGGTTAAAGGGCATTTTAAAGACAGCTTATTCAGCTAACACTTTTAGACAGGGGGTTTAATATTACTGTAGGTCGCTGTCACTATAATGTATAAAGGTGAGTCTGAACAATAGGATATAAATGAACAATTGAATATTAGCATGAGGAATTAAGAGTCCCTTATAGCCATCGTAGTTATAATAATGACTATTTATACTAGCTAACTAAGAGGTACCTTATACCTTGCTTGTGATGTCGTGAGTGCTTGTAGCACGAGCACTCTGCCTCTTACGAGCGTTCTGCTTGTAAGGTTTCTCTTGCTTACAGTGCGAGCACTCAGCACGTTACGAGCGCCTTCTCATTGGTCGTAGGGGCTTTAGGTCTTTGCACCCCTGGCCCAGTGCGCAGTACTGTGCGTACTGTCTCCCGCACTGTTCTTTCTGCGGGGGATTCGTCGGGCCGCGCCGGCCCAAGTGGCGTCCTGCAAGGTCGTCACACATTTGTGTCCCTCTGATCGGAGGACTAGTAATCTGGGAGTCGGCCTTTCAAGCTAACTGCGACGTTCTGTAGGTGTGGTTCTCTTTATAGTTTCTTTTCTATTACGCTATCACACCAGTTCAGTAGATATTATTAAAGTAACCCTCCTATATATAATTAATGGTTATATAGCTATTATAACTGTTAATAATAAGAAAGTACTTTTAAGGGGGTTTAGCTAACTTAATTAAAGGGATAAATACCTTTCTAAGCCACTTTAAGGCTATCTTATTATTAATCTAACCTTTTAAGTTAGCTGTAAAGTACTACTCCTTAAATAGCCTTATATCCTTTAGATGCCACTATTATTAACCATTTTTACTCTTAAAAATCACAAATAGAGAAAGGAACCAGCCAATAGCTAAGATACACTTAATAAAAGAAGTCTAAGTACAGCCCCCTAATTTTATTTTATAGGTTTCTACTATTAAGTTGTTTATTTCTTAACCATCTATAATGCCGGCTTCGTCTTTATTATAGCGATTCTTTAGTAAAATAGCCTTAATCTCTAATATCTTAAAAAGATCAAACCACAGCCAGATTTTAACTTCTGTTACGTAATTAATATTTGTTAAATTCACTAATTTCGCTCTTTAGGTCTTAAGAAAGGGGCAGTGATTTAAAAAGCCAGCCATCCATCGGATACCAAGTAGCTTAGAGTCACTACGTTAGCCAATTATATGGCTAGCTAGACCCCGTATTTGCAAGTAGGTAGGAGGGCACCTAGCGGCTTGTTGAATTCGTATCCAGTTAGCTAGATGGTTTTCCTGAGGAATAGAAAGCCATTATTAGTCTTCGTGTCAGAAAGAAGGGGGTTCAGAGGCCCTGGGCATCTAGTCAGCGGAGCTGACTGGATACCTGGCACTGCTAGTACGCCAGTGAGCCTCAGCCACCAGAGTGACGAAGCCTGAATCCGGCAGAATAGTCTATAAAGAAGCCTCTGGCTTCCAGCCAGAGCCAGAGCAACAGAGTCAACACAAGCAATACAATCACGCAGTTGCAACCCCTGCAATTCCACAGAATCCAGAGTGCCGCACTTCCAACACTTCGTGGGCGACGGAACGAGGGAGGGCACCGTTAAGCCGGCGGTAAAGGGTGGCTAGGGGGATAGCCCATCTCCGAGTGACGGAGCGGAGTCTTCGGGTTCGCTGCGCTTCGTCGCAGGCTTTACGGAGGTCTTCCTCAGTGTAGGAGATAGCCATTTCAAAGATGAATAAGTTCAAAAAGAAGGAAAAGAATTGGTAAGAAATTGATCGAGTGGTGGCTGTTTTTATTGGGCTAGGTGGTTTTGGGGACCCTGGTCCGGCTTGTTTCGCTTCAGGGTGCACGAACTTACCTTCCGAATACGCTCTTTGATACGCACCCCAACCTGCTTGAGTGTGCATTGCAGCAACACGCACCAATAAATGCTACGTTCATATCGGTCTCTGTAAAGACCTAGTTAGTAAGCGTCGGTCTCACGTACTGAAGTGCGCTATAAACTGCTACCTCTCGCACTTTCGGTTATCCTCACCCTAGACAGTTGCCCAGGCAATTTACCATGGACTCGGTAACCTTTCTCCTTGGCCTGCCGCGCCGTGACATTGTTGCGTTGCTGGTGGGCTTTTTTGTCGCACAGCTTGTGGCGCGTCAGATATACCAACTCTTCGTTTACCCGTGCTTCGTGTCCCCTCTTCGACATCTTCCAGGTCCAAAAGATCACCATTTCCTCCTCGGCCAAGTAGTCAACCAGATCCGCAGCGGCAGTCCTAACCAGCCGTACCTGTTTTGGATGCGGCGGTGGCCGAGAGCGCATCTGATCCGCTACTTCAACGTTGCGAACTCGGACGCAGTGCTCGTAGCAAGCCTGGCCGCGCACAAGGAGATCCTCTGCGACAAGACCTACTCGTTCCAGAAGCCGCCTTTCTTCGCACGCCTAATCGCCAACATTATCAGTCTTAGTCTTGTCTTCGCCGAGGGCGACGAACAAAAATCGCAGCGAAAGGTTCTTTTAGGTCTCTTCTCACCAAGCCATCTGAAGGCGCTTCTCCCTCTGTTCCGGAGCAAGGCTCGCCATCTCTCGCATCTAATCGATCGGACTGTCGAGACTGATTCTGGTATTGTCGAACTTATGTCTCTCTACTCGAAGATTACGTTAGATATCATGGGTGACTTCGCATTGGGGGTTGAATTGGATAACCTCAACAACTTCACGCGCGAAGTGCTGCGCCTGCGGTGCCCAGGCGTCAACGTGTCGCGCGAGGCAGTCGAGGACGTGGTCATCCAGGGTGTTTTCCTCCCCAAGGGGACCACTGTTATCATGCAGCCGGCCATCGTCCAGCTCAACCCCACCATCTGGGTCCCCGACTGCGACGAGTTCGAGCCTGACCGCTGGGATCGCCTCGAAGGGGAAGCTGCTGACCCATGGGCCTTTACCGCCCTCAGCCAGGGACCGCGCGTGTGTATTGGCAAAGCTGTGACCATGCTGGAGTTCAAGGTCATTCTGATTGAGCTGGTAGCCAACTTTGACTTCGAGGCCCTTGGCAGCACCAAGACGGACGAGATCAAGCTCATTAATCCGAGTGTCGTGCTGCGGCCGGACGGGGGGCTCAAGGTCCGCGCGAGGAGGGTTGTTGCAAAGAGTGCCAGTGAATCGTAAGCAGTGGACGCATGAAGGAAAAGCACTCCCCGGCAGCTGGCCTCGCGTGTTGGGAGAACACTTGATGTATTTTCCCTCGTCCACGGGCAGACTGGCTGCCAGTATTCTTTGCCAGAGTACCTACCTACCTACCTAATGACGTCTAAGCATGACCAATACGCGATAACATCCATCCTACAAACTACTAACCTACACGAGAGTTGTGATTCAGGGATTGGTCAATTGCAATTCAAGGTGGTGCTTGGATTTCACCATCTGCCCACAATGTGACGCCATGCCTCGCCGGACGGCTCACACCCCACCCACTAATCAGTTACCACCATCCATGCGAGCTTGGGAAGGATAGCTCCCAAGGACATGGGAATAAGCACGCGGGACAATGTGATTGTTCCTCTGGCATGTGGGTGATACCTGGGCGGGATACACGGCATCGGTGACCCCCAAATGCGATGCTAAACCCGACACTGGCAACAGATTAAGTCCGAGTGCTTCATCATCGCGCCCATTGCGGCATCGATTTCTACGAGCTCGTCATCACACCTTACCGTAGTTGATTCGGTATCCCGTGGTTGAAGATGCGGGGTTGAGGTGGACGGTGGTCTGAGGGCGTGGTGCATTCTCGCGAGAGATGAGGGCATTGGGGGTATCTGCAGCTGTATAAATGCTCGTCGATCCCAGCTCTATAACCAATTCTGTTCAATTGGACCACACTGGACTGAGCAGCACCACTCCCACCCGAATCACCCCGGCAGCAAAAACAACAAGACACAATGGCGCCGTCAGCAGTAGTACCAGAGACCACGCACGAGACGACCCGAGTCGGGCGTAAGCCGCTCCAGTTGTCCGGCGTTCTGGACCCGCACCGATCCTTCGATGTCACGCCCGTCATCGGCCGCGAGTTCCCCGAAGCCAAGCTGGTTGACTGGCTCAACGCGCCCAACTCGGATGAGCTACTACGAGACCTGGCCATCACCATCTCGCAGCGCGGCGTAGTCTTCTTCCGTGCCCAGGACGGCCTCACCAACGAGCTGCAGAAGAAGCTGATCCTGCGGCTCGGCGAGCTCTCCGGACGGCCGGCGACATCGGGCCTCCACATCCACCCCCTACTCAACTCCGAGCGCGAACTGGGCGGCGACGACCCCGAGATCAGCACCATCAGCTCCATCCAGAACAAGAAGTACTACCGCCCCAACACCACCAGCGAGCTCAGCCCCAAGAAGCAGAGCACCGCCCAATGGCACAGCGATATCGCTTTCGAGCCCGTCCCGGCTGACTACACCTCGCTCCGTCTCGTCGAGCTTCCTAGCACCGGAGGCGGTATGTGACCCCTATTCTTGTCTTTTATCCAGTCATGCTATCGCGCAGAAGTACTGACCAACCAATACCCAGACACCCTCTGGGCGTCAGGCTACGAGATCTACGATCGCCTCAGCGAGCCGTACCAAAAGTTTCTCGAGACCCTTACCGTGACCTTTGAGCAGCCGGGCTTTAAAAAGGTTGCCGAGCAGGCCGGGTTCAAGCTGTACGACAAGCCGCGAGGCGCCATCGAGAATGTGGGAACTGAGCTCAAAGCTGTTCACCCCGTCGTTCGCACGAACCCCGTCACGGGCTGGAAGAGCATCTTCCCCGTCGGTGGCCATGTTAAGCACATTAACGGCGTGACTGATGAGGAGAGCGCTAAGCTTCTTTCATGGTTCTTGGATCTTGTCTACCGGAACCACGACCTGCAGGTCCGTTTGAAATGGAAGAACCCCAACGATATCGGTGAATAACCTCTGAGTCACATTGCTTTCAATGCGCGCTTGCTAACCAAGAACGAGCTATCTGGGACAACCGTTCCGTCTTCCACACCGCCACCTTCGATTACCTGGACGATTCATATGGCGAGCGATTCGGCAACCGAGCTGTGGGACTCGGAGAGCGCCCGTATTTCGATCCCAACAGTACCTCACGCAGGGCTGCTCTGAGCAAAACCGCTTGATGGCAGCTGGGTGCGGTGCCAGGGGATAGGCAAGGGAGCTTTGGATTTTAGCACATAATGGGTGGTAAATTGTATTTGAAAGTAACAGCGTATATCACTTTGCCAAGTACTTTTGTTGATGCAAGCTCGCCGCTTTCCTTCAAAACCGGCCACCCAAGATTACCGCAAACGTGACCAGCGCCTTGAATCATCAATATATCCGTCGAGGCCATTTCTGTCGAGGAATCGGTCGAGTAACGCCGCAACCTTTTCATTGTCCAGATCCGCAAAAGGGATATGCGTGCTACCTTTCAGCCCTGCGTCTTCCGCAAGCATCAACACCTTGGCGTTTCCGCCGTAGAGGTTGATGAGCTGAGCAACGCGCCTTGACTGCAAGACATACGTGTCATTGACCATTCGGTGGTCACCCCAGACAAACTGAACTCCCCGGAGTTTGGCAAGCTTCTTGAAGTCGGCGACTGGCACAACGACAGGCCCAAAGCCGCCGAAGTTTCTTTGCGTAATGTTGACATTGTCAGGAAACACATAGCCGACGCTCTCGTAGGCCACGATTCCCTTGATGTTGGTTGTATTGCTTCGTACAGCGGTGAGCTGCGCCCGGAGTCCGGCGGCCGAGTTCGTCAAATATACGATGTTGTGGCCTACTTTGCCCGAGTCGGCCGCCACGGCCGCCACGTGGGCGTGCAGCTGAACATTTTCAAACGTGTCATATTCCTGGTACCGAGCGCTGGTCGCCTGCTGCCATGCCTCTGAATCATTGGTCGGGAATTGCACGTCGGGCCACCACTTCCTAGCGCGAAGAGGTTAGAACTCTGCTCCCAGAGCAGCAAAACCAAAACGAGCCAATAGCGTACCCGTACGAGGGGCCGAAATTCCAAGCACGGAAGTTGTCCCGGTCGCGATATGCCGGTCTGTAAGTCGTAGCCTCGCACGACCAACCGGCGCGGCCGACCCGCGGTCCGTCCCACAAGTAGACGGGATAGTTGCGCCGGAGAAACATGTCCTTGAATCCTTCACCACCGCCCCAGCGGTTTTGCCACACCTGCGTGCTCGAGCTGTGCCACATCACAAGGCTGGTCCGGCGCGGGGTCCAAGGGATGAAGTACTCCATGTAGCCATGGTCACACGACAGCGTGTTGTTCGGGAATATCGGGCTGTGTTTGATGACGCCGCCAATCTGAAAACCTCCTGATCGATCGAGTACGATGGGGTCACGCCGCTCCCGGTGGCGAGCCGAGTCGGCCGCCACAAAAGACGACGCGAACAGCAGCAGCACTGCTAAGAAGCAAAGTGACCTTCGGCGACCGGGTTGCTCCATGGTGCTGCCGTTGCTCCTGCCTGTGAATTCTCCTTAACCGCCCAGAACGGGAAAAGGGTTTCATATAGGAGAATCACTGGAGGCAAAATGGCAGGAATCATGCTTCCAACCCACTGCCGCGCTAAGTAAGAGAGGATACCCGGTTGTCGGACAAGACTCTCAAGAGCCGGCATCTGTCAGGTCCTATATTGCGGGGTAAATATATGGGCTTCCAGATTTCGCGGGATACTTGCAGGCCGTGGTGAGAGAGCTCTTACACTTGGCGATGAGGGCTCCACTGGCTTGCGGGCAGTGTATTACGTGCCTCATTTCCCCAGACCTTGGCTTACCACACCAGGGGGCCGGTAGTTTTCTCCGGCGATGCTGTGGTTGAGAGGTAATCTGGATAATACTTGTCTCCGAGAAGGCTCGGGTTTCACGGCAGGACTGAAAACGCCGAAGCCCAGACACTAAGGGGCAAAATAGGAAACTCCCGGTTGTTACGAAATCCGTTTTTCGTGGCTTTCTTTACCCGGTAACTGATTTGCAAAGTCCCATGTCTACCTGCATAGGTAGGCGGGTAAAAGGGGTGGGACTGCTCATTGGAAACCCCCTCGATTGGCGTTGGCTAGGTAGGAAGGTAGATACCTAGAGGAAGGTACGGAGGGACGAAGAACAGGGCTGGAAGGCACGCCCAGGTGTCTTGCAGGCTGGGGAGGGCGTGCTGTACAGTTGGATGTACTCAGATACAGCACAACAACCCTGGCTAGAGATGCAACTCCCTTTTTTGACTGCCTTCTGCCATCTCAGGGCGAAATACTTGTCTTAGTTCTCCTACTTTGAATCTGAAGAGGCTCATCATGGGAGGTCATTGAGTTGCAGGGGTAATGAGTACCAAGTGCCCCGCACCCCCACGTCCGACTAACGATGATGTCATTTGGCTACCGCCATGTCCTCCTGTTCATCAAGGTGCTGCAGAAAGCCAGCTGCAAAGCTGTGGTGCATACGAGGCCAAATTGTAGGGTTACCGCACAACTGATCCCTGACTCTTCACTGCTCAGCTGAGCCAAATTGGTGAAATGGGGTCCGGAAGGGATGCTGCGCACACGGAAGTGTTATTGGTAAGTTCGAAACCGCGGTTGGGAGATGTTGCATTTCCATGAACGCGCGCTGACCGTCTGGACCTCCCTCGTCCCCGCAGGCCGGTGCAGCCGCGGCATTCACCGTGGATCTACTGGTATATCCCTTGGACACCATCAAATCCCGATACCAAAGCCGGCAATACCTCACTCACTCAGGGGCAAAGAAGTCACTATCCGGTAGCTCCTTCAAGGGCCTGTATCAAGGTATTGGCAGTGTCGTGATTGCGACACTGCCCGCAGGTGAGATCCAATAACCTCACACCGCATGGTGATTCTTCGCCGCGATCACGGGCTAAGTCGTGCTCGCTGGTCCCAGCCGGCGTTTTTTTCTTGACTTACGAGAATGCAAAGCCAGCGTTGTCCACAGCCATACCACGGCCTATGGTCCATGCGCTCGCCTCGGGGAGTGCCGAGTTGGCCTCGTGCGTTGTTCTTACGCCTGCTGAGGTGATCAAGCAGAATGCTCAAGTACTACAGTCTGGACCCCGTGGGCGCCAGGCCGCATCGCTAGAGGCGCTTCGCATGGTCTGGGGCAGTGATGGCCGAGTTATGCGCAGACTGTGGTCCGGGTATTCCGCCCTGGTAGCGAGGAATCTGCCATTCACAGCTCTGCATTTCCCCATGTTTGAGTTCTTCCGCGGACACCTCTGGGAACGGCGACACCGGCGCGGCCGCTCCCTCGATGAGAGATGGCGCATCGGCTCTCGACCAATCAGCGGAGATCGGTTGCAGGCGGCTTCGGGCAGCATCGCAGTTTCCCTTATCGAAGTCGGCGCGGTAACCGGTGCTGCAGCCGCTTTGTCGGGAGCCATCGCTGCCTTCGTGACGACCCCGACAGACGTAGTCAAAACGAGGATGATGCTTCTGGACGGCGATGCGGGGGTAGGCGGGCGCCAGGCACAGCAAGGGAAGGCGGGAAACACTGGCTTCAGGATTGCAAAGAACATTCTTCGCGAGACGGGAGTCCATGGGCTGTTTCGGGGAGCCATCTTCCGCATAGCGTGGACGGCCCTGGGCAGCGGTCTCTATCTTGGTTCCTACGAAATGGCCAAATCCTGGCTGAAAGCAGATTCGCCACCAACTGGAAACACGGAACACACCTCTGCGTGAGCCGTGCCGTGTCGACCGCGACGGAGGAAAAAAAGATATCTCACAACTACAAGAAATGAGCCTCGGAGATTGCGCTAGACCAGCAGATAAGAATGCGGACAGGGCTGGTTTACGTCGGATTGATGCGTTCCCGTGCCGTTATTCTCTTATCTGCTCAATAATTTGGACTGCGGCACCTCAAGTCTGATCGCTTCGGCCCGTTGACCTCTGGTTTTGCGAGTGGGTCCAGGAGAGGAACAGGTACCCACCCGGGGGACGACTCGAGAAACGATTAAAGCTTGTTTCGGCCAGAAATTTTTGGCTGGTTGGACCATCTCCGTGGCGCGAATGAGTCGCTCTCTGACGGTAGTCGTCAGGGCCGGGAACAAACAAAAAGACGAAACCGCCCGGTGGATGGCGACAAAGGCTAAGGGCCGGCCGGATGTGGGCCGGTGGTGCGGTAGTACTCGGTAGCTCTGGCCCCACGAAATCCATCTGCATGGATGCTATCTTGCGGTGAGCCTCAGCCGAGCGAACCTGGAAGTTATCTTTGGGAGGGGGGACAAGTGAACACCAGGCAGATTTCAATTCCACCCTCCAATCACGCCGCACTGAGACGTGTCTCGAGTGACTGCGATGGCCCTCTCCGCCCAATTCCCAACCTTGTGGTCAACAGAGAAGTACCCTCGGATGGCACCACCCTTGCAACCGATGGCGCGATTGGGATACTTCCCGCAATATCGCTACAGCCAAGTGTACACTGGCCATCAGGAACGATGAGCCGACGGGCAACTGCGCGCTCTGCTGGGTGCGTCCCAACAAAGGCTCGCACGGGCAACAGTGCGCTTCAGTTGCTATACATGCCATCGCTGCGTCCGACTTCGCCCTCCAGCGTGCTGCCGTCATCCATACAACCTGCCGTGTCTTTTCCTGGCCTCCCAGGGTACCGCGGCTGTCTGACCCACTACGCCCGACACCGCGAGGCAAGGCTATTAATTCCACATCGGCCCCCTCCCAGCCCTCTTTTGCCTATTTTCTCTCTGTTCATGCCGCCCAGACACCGCAAAATATGACCGCATCGCAATTCCCGCTGGGGATAAAGCCTCACACGCCCTCGCGAGAATGGCATGAGAAGAACCCACTCGAGGTATCTGAGGTCGAGATTGTTAGCACCCCTCCGTCCGGGGATCTCGGCGACAGATATCTTGTCGTCTCGCCATACACCGAACAAGAGCATATGTTGGACCTGGAGACGCTCGATGCCGAAAACCAGCTCCTGGCGCTGGCTCTTACGTCCCTGAAATGCGTGCGGGATGATTATGCCACTGGGCTGTACTTGGAGATCTTCAACTGGGCGGATGTCATCGAGACCCTGCGTGCGCTTGCTTGTCAGAGGAACCACGCATGGCGGAAGACTTCCTTCTATGTCGTTGCCTTTCGTTCCCAAATACCCCCGACCACAGTGTATGCCGACCTTGGCGTGCTAGATAAGGGGGCACATATTGAAGCAACCGCTAGCGGCGGCTTCCTCAAGTATGTTAATATCTTTCTCTTTTTCTTTTTTCATTTCTTTTGGGGTTTTCGACGTGCTATGCAACCGCTCTTGCTCACACTTGCGGCAGATATTGGTTTGGAACCCCCGATATTGAAGGACGGAATCTCGCGACGTGCATCTGGAGATCGCAAGAAGACGCGAGGAAGGGAGGCGCCGGCCCCGCCCACCGCAAGGCAGCCGGTGCCGCTAGACACCTGTACTCGTTCTGGGGAATCGATCGCCATCGGCTAACTATTCGAGATGGGATTGAGGACTGGGAAATCTCTAAATGGTCAGATTGATGGGCAGTGTTGGGTGGGTAATATAGAATTTCTGGCGGCGGGGCGTGATGATGGCAGCATGGCGACATCTCTCTCCTGTTTGCGGCTCGCTCGAGCATTGCAAAAGCGTTAGCATTAATGTAGCACTTTTAAATCCATAATAGACAGCGCTGTTAACTGTAAATGACCAAGCCGGTAGACCCAGAGACGCTAAAATGCAGTGGAGCGCTATCGAGACGTGGGAATGTGTGAGTTGAGATCAGGTGCGCAGCGAGTGACGGCGAAAATATCGGGTATTAAGAGTAAGCAAAGAAGAACAAGACTGGAACGTCCAGAGCAGGAGGGTGTCGTTCATTTAAGATTCCCAAAGCCGCATTCTGAGGGAGCCCTTGACGTGGGGGACGCGTGGGATGAGGGCAGCTCAGGTCAAATCACCGCCCACTGCCTGGTTTTCGTGACTGTCACGGACCAACGGCCAATTGTTCTTCAGCTTGTGGACCCAGGCGTTGAGCTGTCATGGCCTGGTTTGCATCGTCCTCCCCTTCCATCCCATGGCATGACCCTGAGCTGTCCACTCCAGGGATTTGCCTGCGTCTAGGTGCGTGCCTGGTTGCTGCAGTGGACTTTTCTGTGCTCTCGATCCCCACGGGCTGCGCCACACATCATCAGCCACATGAGCCACATGCGCAAAAGCCTCCTTTGTTCATCCCGTTTTCGCCCACCAACCCCGCATTGGCGTGGGCTGCCCACAAATTAGCGAGAATTTCGAAAAAGTTACACTGCGAAAAAGAAGCCAGCAAAGCCCACCCACCACGAACGACATCCATCTCACTGGGTTGTCTTGCATCACCGAGCTACTCCAAATACTCAGGCCGCTACCGCCACCCCTACATCATGGTTGACGCACAACGGGATGTGCCGATCAAGTCGGCGCAGGTCGAGGCGCTGGTGAGTCTTGCGGGCCCCACGATAACCGCAAACAACGTCAAAGCTGACAGTGGCGCGTGTGACAGGTTGTGATGAAGATTGTCAAGCACTGCTCGTCGACCTTCCCAACGACCGCGACTGGATCTCTGGTTGGAATGGACAACAATGGTGTCCTCGAGATCACCAACACCTTCCCTTTCCCCACGATCGACGTCGCCAACACCGATGGTCAGGGCCACCAGAACGATGCCTCGAGTCTTGCGGCCGCTGCCCCGCGCGCGAAAGCAAACATCGTCTACCAGAACGACATGATCAGGCACCTTAAGGAAGTGAACGTCGACGCGAACAACGTGGGATGGTATAGCAGCGCAACCATGGGCAACTTCGTCAACCTGAGCTTCATCGAGAACCAGTACCACTACCAGCGCGACAACGACAAGACGGTCGCCCTTATCCACGACGTCAGCAGGAGCTCTCAGGGTGTCCTGAGCCTGCGCGCCTTCAAGCTTTCTGCCGACTTCATGGCCGCCTACAAGGAGGGCAAGTTCACCACGGAAAGGTAAGCACTGTTCCCCTCACACTCTGATATCTATCGCCACATGCTGATATATCTCGAACATATAGCCTTCAGAAGTCTAAGCTCACCTTCAAAGACATCATCGTTGAGGTTCCTGTTGTTGTTCACAACTCTCACCTCCTTACGTCGTTCGTGCACCAGATCCCCGCCCCGCCCGACTCGGAGGAGATCCCCCTCCCTGCGTCGCTGGGCGACATAAGGCGTGACCCAGCCAAGCTTCCTGCGCACCCCGCGTTCGACGCGCTGGATCTCTCGATCGACCCGTTCCTCGAGAAGACGTGCGACCTGCTTCTTGAGAGCATCGAGTCTCACTACACCGACCTCAACAACCACCAGTATTACCAGCGACAGCTGACGCGCGAGCAATTCAAGATCACGCAATGGCAAACAAAGCGCAAGGCAGAGAACGCGGTGCGGTTGGCAGCCAAGCAGACGGCGCTTCCCGAGGATGAGTGGCAGAGACTGTTCAAGCTGCCCCAGGAGCCAAGCCGGTTGGAGGGTATGCTCAACGCGAGACAGGTTGAGCAATACAGCAAGCAGGTGGACGGGTTCACGGCAACGGTCACGGCAAAGATGTTTGCTGTTAGAGGAAACCTGCTTCCTGAGTAATGTAGACTTTGTATTGCCTGGGAGGGATCATGGATTATTATAGCCAGGGGATCTCACTTGCATTGGGTTAGGCGTTCCGGTCCATTGGTGGTTGTTAGCCTTGGGTCTCTGGCCAACAGATGGTCATGTTCAGATTCACTCTATGGCCCAGGGGGCGTAGCTAGAGGGGTAGCCCATCGTAAAAGTGCAACAAGGAATGATCATGACAGACTTTTGGTGGCCGAGACTCGGCGGGAGTGTGCTTCTTTGCTTGCAGGATGCGGCTATTGTCCCCTCCCCCCT
>Ga0247760_1000294_pt1 | contig 55840 bp, 58 predicted proteins | sample UWRJL171409R4_FD_179936 | JGI IMG/M metagenome (GOLD analysis project Ga0247760, IMG submission 179936) | Plant litter microbial communities from Arlington Agricultural Research Station in Wisconsin, United States - UWRJ-L171-409R-4 | ecosystem: Environmental > Terrestrial > Plant litter >...
CGTAAACACCTCGCTCAGCGCGGCATATCCCGCATGCATCGCCACCGTATTGTTATTAAAAGTCCCCGAATGCGCCAGCGCCCCTTCCCTCCGCGGATCATAAACTTCCATGATGTCCTCCCCCCCTCCAAACGCGCCAAACGCAAACCCCCCGCCAAGATACTTCCCCAGCGTGACCAGGTCCGGCTCCAGCCCCATCTCGCTCCCTAATCCCCCCGGCGCCAGCCTCGAAGTCATCACCTCATCCAGAATAAACACCGCGCCTGCGTCCCGTGCTGCCTGCCGCACAGCCAGAAGGAAGTCCTTCCGCCCCGGGATAACCCCCCCTGCGCCCTGCAGAGCCTCAACCAACACTGCCGCGAGTCCCTCCTCCCCCTCTCCCGCAGCAACACTTGAAATAACGCCCCGCGCCAACTCGTTGTCATTATACCGCCCCACAATCACAAAATCCGCCCTATCAACCGTATTCCCCGACGCCTCCTGCCTTGGAAACGAAAGGACTCCCCCGTGATACCCCCCGGAGAAGACAACCACCTTCCTCTTGCCGGTATACTTCCGCGCGGCGGCGAGCGCGTAGAGATTGGCTTCGGTGCCGGAGTTGGCGAAGCGGATGTGCTGGAGGTTGAAGCGCGTGCAGAGGAGGGAGGCATGCCGCTGCTCCGAGGTGGTGGTGCTGCCGAGGGAGAGGCCGACGGTGTTGAGGGCGGTGAGGACGGCGGAAAGGATTGAGGGGTGGGGCGTGTGGCTGAAGAGGCCGGCGGAGAGGTCGCCTGCTAGGTCGAGGTATCTGGTGGGAGGCTAGCATAGGGAAGGGAGGGAAAGGGGGGGGATGCTTACTTGTGGCCGTCGAGGTCGAAGAGGGAGGTGCCTTGGCCGTGGGACATGGTCAAGGGGAAGGGAGGGGTGTGTAGCAATGTGCGGGTGTTGCCGCCCGGGAGGGAGCTGGTCGCGAGGTCATGCTGGGCTTTGGAGAGGGGGTTGTTGGAGGCGAAGCGGGCCTCTGCTGCCGCGAGGGCTGCTTGTGCCGCGGCGTGGCTGTCGGCGGCGGCCATTTTGGAGGAATTGATTGCGGTGGTGGATTTCTTGCAAGTTGGTGAAGAGTTGGATGTTTTGTTGATCGAGAACGGCTTCGGTCACGGGAGACACGGCAACCCCTCACCCGCTCCCGGCACGCCGGCGTATCGGAACGCGAGGCCAAGAAGGACCCACATGCCGGCAGAGGCCAGGTCGAGTGGATACCTCAGGTCCTACCTGCTCTTGCCTCCCAATGAGGAGATGAGAAACGCGCCCAGCAGACGACATAGCACCGTAAAAATTATCGCCAACAACCTCAGCGAGGATCACGAGGATTCTCGGTGATTGCGCGAGCCTTGAAAGAAAAACCCTTGGGGTAGAGGTGTCTGCCCACCTCTTGACCCATCTGCGCAGCAAAAAAGAATCCTCAATTTCCCAATTCTGATTGCTGTAGACCTGTTTGCGTTTTCAAAAGCGGGACGAAGTAAAAAAAATTGTAGGGGATTTAGAGGGGGAGGGGGAATCGAACTGAGGCGGCTGCTATCCATCACTCCATTCGGAAAGTCATAAAAGGGACTTTCGGAAAGGTAACAGAGGTAGGAGCCCCAGCCTAGCCAACTACACCACAGGCCCCGAACACTGCTACTGTTGTTGGTTGGAAAGTACCGCGCGGACCAGGTATATATATTGCCGTTTCGTTCATCTGATCTGCGGCCGCCACGATGCATGTCGCCGCTTGAGACACAGTGCCTGCTGCTCACACGGAGCAACTTCGTCCTCTTGCTGTTGCAGTCAGAGATCAGCAAAACCAAACCAGGGTCTACGTGTCCCCCGGCAACCCACTTTCTTTGGACTTCCGAGTTCATTCCCATAGTAATTTAGTAAGGGGGAAAATCGCCCCAGGATTCATCGTGGCCTCCTTCACAAGCACAACATGGATCCAAGCGGCTGCCCGGAACACCAACCCACGCATTGATATGGAAGAGCAAGAATAGCGGCGATGTTCGAAAACAATGCCCTGTCTCTTCCGAGCCCCTTCTGTGTAATGCTCCCACGCTTCCATCAATATCTTCCCATACATTCCTCTCCCGCGACTTGGTCCATCCCATTCGACCTCATTCCTTCAACGTTTCACCACCCAGCTAGTATTCTAGCAAGCCGATAACAAAGTGCCGCACCTAGAGGGCATACGTACAATGAGAGGACGTCGAACCGTAGTTTTCTGTCACAGGGTATTGCGACAGCGATGATATTGATCCCGTCGCATCTGTGTTTGGAGCTATCACCAACCAATCAGGATGAGCCGACGGTGAACAAGTCAGCCAAAGGGCAGCAGCGGCCTTGGGACACTACCATGAGTCCTGTGTGTCGCTTTGAGCCAGGCAGATTCCAAGTCCGGCAAAACTTTGAGGCCATTTCCGCGAGGCCTCCGGAGTGGTCGAGCTGCACAGCTCATCGGAAGCATGTGGGCGGTGATGATTGGCCCAGGCAAATGGCCTCAACTCATGCAGGCAGATTCGAAAGGCTAACACCACAGTGGAAGCCACGCAAGGAACCAATCACAAAAATGGCCTCAGCAAACTCCACACAGCTGTGTAAAAATACCTTCACAGCTGCCTTCACACAAAAGCCCCTTTACACAGGTGTGTAGAAATCGCCCAGTCGTTTACTTACCCCGAACTCGCCCGCCGAAGTTTCACTTCGGAGTTCCTCCGCTCCCGCCCGCCCCTCAAAACACCTTTCACCAAACTCACACGTCATGTCAAATCCGAGCTGCGAGCGAGCGAGCGCGATGTCTGTCCACGTCGCGGGAGCTCCTTCGCGGGCGCCGATTTTCGAATATTTGCAGCTCGCGGTCATCTTTCGCAAAACGGTGAAAATCGGAGTTTGCGCGGAAAATGTGTGCGGAAACGCGTTTCGCGGTCGATCTAGATTGTGAGTCGATCCTGTGAGTAAAAGGCTAGAAATTGACAAGATTGCAGTTCCCAGCTCACTTGCATTTCGGGAAAGCTTGATCTTGTGGGATCGAAAGACCCGTCAGATTGCAAGTCTTCCAGCGGTGTCGGCCATTTTGGCGGAGGGCGCTGTATTTATTGCCCTTAGCGGTCGAAGATACAGTTCGTGGCGAGCGACAAAGGTCGTGGTAGCGTCTTCGCCTTCTTGGAAAGCTGGAATTCGGCAGTGCCGAATACGCAGGCGGCGCACTCATCGAGAGCGGCTCCGGCGCCGTTCCCTTGCCTCCGAGCGCCTACCGGAAGGAGTTCCGATTGCAAGCGGCTCAGTTTATCACCAGTTTGCGATCACAAGAGCTTCACAGGTGTAAGTGTCAAAATTTGGGCCTGGGGCTCTTGGGCTAGCTGGAAGAGAATTTGGCTTGAACCTACCACGAACGACATTGATCCACCACCTCTTCAACAAAAGAAAATCCCAGCACCCCCGAAACACCGCAGTTCTATCCTCGCCGTACCCCGGCCGGCCTCCCTCGACGCTTCACCCCACAGCAGGCCAGGTGCAGCAACATCGCAGCCATGTTCTCATTGTCATAAGGACAGCAGCAGGAAAAGACGGGCACGAGGATATCTCGGAGACACTCCTTGATGTGACGACGGAAGTTGTCTTTACGCCTAGTTTCTCTACCGCATTTACAGCTATACGCTGGCCCCTGACTGTGCTGCGTCCGGTGGTGGCGACGGAGGTCCTTGTCCAGCGTGAAAGACTCGGAGCACTCCCCACATTGGAGGACCGAACTTTGACTGGGGATGAAAAGGTCAGCCAGCCCGCACATTACTATCTCACAAAGTTGACAGAGCCGGCTCTTACCTCTTCCTTGCCTTGGGACTGCTTTTGGGCGAGTTAGATGAGACTGATGTGGTATCGACTGGGGACGCAAAGGACGCCGAGGCAGATGGGGCCGGCAATATCAGGCGGTTGTTGGGTTGGTACACGCTCGAGGTATTGCCGCTTTGGCTTTCACCACCAGAGTTGTGCCCACCAGCATTTGCGCGTCCCTCGTGGTCGACCTCACCGTGAAACCACGCATTTGTTGTCGAATCCGCAAGACGGAGACTGGATTCGAAGGCCGCCTCTCTGCCGAAGCCCTCAACGTAAAGATCCGGCAGGACTGCTGCGCTGGGCGTATCAACTACCGAGTCCGGCTGTTCGGCTGTCGTCGAGAACGGAATGGACGGTTCTTCGGAGGCTACAAAGTTTTCCAGGACCGTCCAGTTGCTCCAGTCAAAAGAATAACTCCCACCTCCCAACCCCGAGTCAGCATCCTGCTCAACGGTTTCGACCCAAGACGCCACCCCGGCGGTTTCGGTGACCGATGATACGATCGGAGACGATTGCTCTACGATTGCATTGTTCCACACCGATTCCTCGTGCAAATGAAAAACATATGGGTTCTGATCATCAGGTCACCGTCTCGCCAGAGGTTTGTCTCCAAGGTTGCATTGTACTTACTATCGTATCCGTTTCTTGCATGTCTGCCTCCTGTGAATGCATCTGAAGGGATTCATCGTCCCACCTAGCGTACGGATCAATGTTAGACCACGGTAGAATACCGTCCATTTCGTCGACGTCTAGGTTGCGGACTCGCGTTCGATGATGTGTGCACTCAATTTGCGTTGCGTCCCACTTGCTTTGCCCGAAGGACTCTCATGGCTCCTCTAGACCGTGGGAGACCGGCTCAGAAAGTATGAGCGTGCTTTTTTGGCCTCAGGGGCCTCAGGTAAGAGGTTCACCAATGGTTTTAATGGCCTAAAGCGCCCTGCAAATGGTGATGCTATCCAATAGCAGCGCTTCAAACCCCCAGTGCTGTAGCTTGCTTTTCCCTAGCCCTAGGTGTCCGTCTGAAGCTCCCTGTGTGGCCTGCCCAATCCATCTAGATGGGGAATCTGCCTTGCTGCAAGCCAGGACTAGCGAACTCACCGAACACCACTCTCAAAGCCCAGATCATTAGTCTTTGTGACGTGGCGTACGAGTGTTGGTGGTGATATCTCTAGATCTAGATGACATAAATTTCAGAAACGCGCCCAACACCGTGGTCTTCGAATACATGACCCTGTGACACCAATGCCATTATACCTTGTCTAACAACTACCAACAGCTCGTTGATCACCCCATCAATCAGAACCTCAACTCAGGTGCCCAGGGTACTCGCTCAGCTGCAACCCTAACCACACCATGTGAAGTAAGCCCCATACACAGCGGATAGCTGTTAGTAGTAGTCGCACTCGCTGTCAAGACAAATTTGACACCATTATTGAGCGTAATCCTGCAAGAACCAGGGGTAGATGGATTGAAAATGCTTGTACCTTTCAGTTTGCGTCTCAGGTTGGAAATAGTGTACGGGCTTTGTAGCTCGATGTCGTTGAGATCGGAAAGGGCAGGAATCGAGCTGACACCTTTGGTTGGAGCAACGTGAACCCACAGTTCAGACCTATGGTCCGAGACGCCGCAGATAAGCCAACAAGAATCCCCTGAAAAGGCGAAATGCATGCGCATCAAGCCAAGAAAGAAGCTCGAATCTAATGTGGTGAAGCAAAACATCGATTCGTTCCACAGATGTGATGGTTGACAATACATCGATTTCTGGCCCAAATCTTGTATGCCAGGAAGATCCAACTCGAGTTTCGGTGAAAGAAATGGCAGTATATCGATCCTTCGATCTGGATGCTTTGCTATGCAAATCTGAGCGGGCGCCGAGGACCTGAGATCGCACCGGTCAAACTCCACCGGGCCACAGCCGAAATCTCTGAAATACCACATGGGGTCCTTGGGGTTTTGTAATAGGGGTAGGAGAATTATCCGACTCCGGCCCCATTTTGCACCCCAAATGCCAAAGATGGTACCGGGAAACCCCTAGAAGTAGTTTTTGGTCTTTCATCTGCCGTTCATCCAGGTATGTGAACTGGATACCCATATTGCCCTGGACAATAAACGGCGCTGGAATGATGTGATCTTCGACTGACTGAACTGTCGTACCACGTGAAAAGTCTGTAGGTGACCTGGCGAACAATGATACAGTGTTAAAACTCTCATAATACCACGCAAACAGAAACAAGTCGCTGGTCTGTTGAGAAATCGTCTCTTGCAGCCGACACAATGCGTTTGCGCGCTCTCCGTAGAGTGGCATATTTACACCGATAGAAACAGAAAACGCGGAGAGGGGACAGCAGATCGATGGACCCTGCCAATGTTCGCTTCGATGCGTGATGAGGTTCGTTAGAAGCGGTTGGACCGAGACCCGTGAGCTTGGGAAGTTGGATCGTGAGGGCAAATTGCTTGGGGATTGTGAAGCAAAGCCCCAGAGGGGAAGATGAAACGGGAAATACAATTATCGCAGTGAAAATACAGATCTAACCAGCTGACCTGCCAAGTATGCATCACTGCCTCCGTACCTATATTCGGTATTGTAACCGACAAATAAACACATATCATACAATATTATACAAAAAGGTCCTGCCGTATCGGATGGTCTCTACTGAGTCTGCTGATTCTGCTCTTCGCGCCGTTCGACCGCCTGTGCAGAGATTGTTTTCATCCAATGCTCAATACGAGGGGCGAGAGCAAACTCATACTCTGGCATACTGACAAGTTCCCTCAAAAATGGCCCGCCTGCGCCGTTGGCTGATCTCCCGAAAACGTTTGCGATGTCGTTCACGATTGAGTATGTGTCATTATCGCAGAACAGCCCGGAATGTCGCATCTCCTCGAGAAGGTTGAAGACGGCTTCTGCGTTTCCATGTCGATACCAGTAGATCCGAGCCAATTCGTTGTAGAATGCCGTGCTGACACCGAGGACGTAGCTTTGAAGACCGAGCGCTTTGATACGAGGCAGGATGTTGAGTGCGAGAGGAGACGACCTCTCAAAATTTTCGTCCATTAACCTGAGGGCGGTCACAAGGTAGGAGGGGTAGAGCGGCCCGTGGATATTCATCGAGAACGTTTTCTCAGCGTCGCCGCCCGCGGCAATGTCCTTCTTGCCCCGTGACTTCTTTGTACGTTTCTTGGGCGCCTCCGGGTCTTTATCAAGGCCCAGTTTTTGCACCAGGGAAAAGACTTCGGATTCCATTACTCCCCAAAGCTCAAAGTCGGTCTTCGCACCTCGTAGCCTCTTTTCGACTCGTTCACGCTCCATCACTCGTCGCTTCTCTTCCTCGACGGCCGTCATCAAAGGCGAGGCGGCAACCTGGCCATCGTTGGCCGCTTCCTCCCCACCAACACTGCTCTCTGCCCGCTCCGTCTCGAAGGCGCTTAACGCAGCGCGCGCAGCCTGGCGCAGGCTAGGCGGAAATCGCATGAGCGCCTTTGTTGGGTTTGCTGCCGCTGATACCTGCCCGACCATGTGCGTTGGACCAAAGGGCTGCATAGCCGGTCGCCATGAGCCAGCCTGAGCGGCGGCGGCATCGCTCATGATGATACCGATCTCATCACGGGCACTTTCGACGTTCCCTTTGTTCGGCGACTGAGTCTTGATGGCACCGCTCGGGATGACTGTATCGAGTGCAGATGCAGCAGGCTTCGCCGACGGCGTCGCGCGTGCGCCGCGGGTGGCGATCTCCTGGAAAATACGTTCGAAGGCGTTTCGCTCGCCCGGTGTTATTGTCGGTTGGTGGCCGGGAGGCACATCCTCCATTGCAATATCGGGGTCATGGTGCTCCGTTCCTGGAGGGAACTCGAAAGGGATAGCACTTCCGCCCAAGCCTTGTCCTTTGCGACGTTGTGCTGCGGCAGTCGTTGTTGCGTGGAAGAACGCTCGAAGTGCGGGTGTCGAGACTCTGGTCTTGGGGAAACGCTGGATCGTTCGAGTCTGGTAGAGGAAAGGGAGAATGGTCGCCATTTTACAGCCGAAGTTCCAGACAAAGAATGGTTATAACGAGCGTGAGTTGGAGGACGAAGATGTCATGATCGGAGACAAGTTTGGCAGTTGCTCGAAGCTCGAATCCGAAATTTTGCCCGAGTTGCCTGCCGGAAGTCGCTCAGACACGCTGACGACAGGGATTTCTGCTCGCGTTCGTTCAAGGGTGGCGCACGGACGAAAAGGGGCGCATTGCCCCGTGATTACGCGACGATGTTCGCCCACCACACGCGACTCCTTTCCTGGGTTAATTGATTCCAGGATCTGCCTGTCTTTCCTCAAGTGCGGCCTCCTCCAGTCATCCCTCCATCTCACATCAAGCCCCTCCCCTCCGTCCACTGTATGCGGGCTACAAACCTGCTCTTCTCGATTTTGTTCTTTTGCCGACTCCAAACCCCCTTGCCGAGCCAAATCCATTGCGCCGACTGAAACCGACCGCGTTGTCAAGATGCCGCCGAAAAAGAAGGAACCCGTCATGAGCGCCTTCGAGCGCAAACGCCTTGAGAATATCGCAAACAACAATGCCATCCTCGGCAGTATCAGCGCCACCGCTGACAAGATAATACCCAAGCCAGCTCCTCCAAAGCCGAAACCCAAGCGAGTGTCCGCACCCCGCGTCAAGCGCGAGCCCGTCCAGGCGTCCCCGCGCGTCTCGACGCGACAGAGTAGCAGACTGGCCGGCCTCGATGCAGACTCCCCTGCAGCGAAGCGCAAGGCTGAAGTGGAGGCCGAAGCCGAGCTGGAGAAGGCTAAAGCAAAGAAGCTGCGTGTGAACGCCGACCTGAGTCTGGGAGAAATAAAGGTGGAGGGGAGAAAGTGGGAGGGGAGTATCGATGGCATGGCGAGCTTAAAGGGGCTCCGGGGTGCTCAGCCCGGAGTCAGGACGTTCACCGAAGACGACGTGGACAAGACTGCAGACAAGGGATTGAAGGACTTAAGGTTGCGAATGAGCGGCCTCAAGTTGTACGAGAAATGGGCTGTCAATGGTAAGTCTCAGCATCCATACGAGAATCCTGGACTAGCTGGCTCCTTTTTCCTGGCCATAACAAGTATGCTGATCATTGGATGTAGACATCAAAATTGTTCCTCAGCGGGTTTACTCTATGGGTTTCCATCCCACAGAGAGTAAGCCGATCATCTTTGCTGGCGACAAAGAGGGTGCTATGGGCCTATTCGACGCATCTCAGGAAGCCCCCGAGGTCGATGACGACGAGGACGAACTGTCTGAGATATCCGATCCCGTAATATCTGCGTTTAAAACGCACTCTCGGACCATCACTGCGTTCCATTTCTCCCCATCTGACGAGAATGCTGTCTTCTCGGCGTCCTATGACTCCTCTATCCGCAAGCTGGACTTGGACAAAGGGGTATCCATCCAGGTGTATGCCCCGGCAAACCCGGACGAAGACTTGCCAATCAGCGCGATGGACATTCCCTCGACGGATCCAAACATAATCATATTCTCGACGTTGCAAGGTTCTCTCGGGCGTTACGACTTGAGGACGGAACCTATGGACGCTGAGATCTGGGGATTGACCGACTCCAAGATCGGGGGCTTCTCCCTCCATCCCACGCAACCTCACCTCGTGGCAACGGCGTCACTTGACCGTACCCTCAAAATCTGGGATCTCCGTAAGATCAGCGGGAAGGGCGACCTCCGTCATCCTGCCCTCCTGGGCGAGCACACATCTCGGCTATCTGTGTCGCATGCCAGCTGGAGCAGTGCCGGTCACATCGCAACATCAAGCTATGACGATCGCATCAAAATCTACTCGTTTCCTGATGCTGGCAAGTGGGCGGCAGGCCATGACATCACGGAAAAGCAGATGGCACCAACCCATCAGATTCCGCACAACAACCAGACGGGCCGCTGGGTGACCATTCTGAAGCCGCAGTGGCAGAAGCAGCCACGAGATGGTCTCCAGAAGTTTGTTATTGGCAACATGAACCGCTTCGTAGACGTGTTCGCTGCCGACGGGGAACAGCTTGCCCAACTCGATGGCGATGGCATCACAGCGGTTCCGGCAGTGGCGCATTTCCATCCTACTTTGGACTGGGTGGCTGGTGGTACTGCAAGTGGCAAGCTGTGCTTGTGGATGTAAGAGGAACAAGGATGTTTGGGCACCGAGTTGGTGTATGATTCAAGTTGGGAGGGATGCTCAAGGATGATCTTTTGGAAATAACATTTGGGGCGGGTGGGATAGATGGATGCGATGAGATGATACCATGTTCGTTATGACAGTGTGGAGATAGAACTAATTTAGGACTCCACCTTTCGGCTCGTGTCAAACATAGAGTTGATGCAACAGTCTATTTCATACGTACCAACCTAATAATAAACTGCCGGATGGCCTTATCGTCGGCACAATGTGGTTATGCCTTTCAGAGAGCAAGTCCAATGTCCCTGGCCACATTCAAAAGCCAGAGTTTCGAAACCATGATCTAGCCATAATCCGTTCGGCATAAGTAGAGCAGGAAAACGAAAAATGTCTATGAGCATGGCATGAAGGACATCGACTCTTGATATCGTCAAGTTATATTTCAATGGGACTTTCTGAATGTTTACGCTGTTTAGGGTGTTTTTTCTTTTTTCTTTCAAACGACTCTTTATTAATCTGTAAGAGGACTTGGTTATCCTTGAACCCCTAAGCTGCGTCGCGGACGACTGTTGCCTCTTGTCAATGTCCCAGGTGCATAAACTGCTCCATTTGACCTGGCTTGGAGGCTGTGGTGTTTGTTAACTGGCTTTGCGTCAGTTTTTGGACTCTTGATGGAAACTGCTCTTGGAGACTGAATGTCATAGACGATTTGAACAGATGTATCAAAGGAGCACTTATGAGGTTGCTGAACGGTTCCTCACTATCAACGTTTGTATGGTGGGCAGAATCAGTGAAATCTTTTCTTGAACGAAAATGCAGAAAGCGGACCACAATGAACATGCTGTTTTGCTCATTGGACAATGCTTCCGAATGGGTCGATTTTCATCCGGATGCACCGGCAAGCTTTTGTCGCAGCATGACCCCAGGAGAGGAACCTGAGCGATAGCACACTGTCACACTGTCACACTGTCGCCTCTTTCGAAATAAGGTATGCTTCGGGGTTCTAGACCTTGTTCCGAGCTTATCAGCTTCATTTTGGTTCCCCCAACTCTTTTGAGAGCCATGTCTTGCATGTGATGCAGCAAGTCAGTGGGGTTGGGTCAGCGGTGAACGTGGGGTGACCAGCTGCCATTGCCGGTCGCACGGCCCCCATGCTTATCGATAACCAATGCCCCACCAAGCCAGCAAACCAGCAGCCAGATGGGAAAGCATGAGTGCAGAATGGCAGACCGCACAACGAACCTTCGGCTTGGAAAGAACACTGGAATTGCATTTTGTGGCGGCTCAGAGCGGTCAGTATCCCGGTGCGCCCTCACGCAGGTATCGTATGCAGGATGCACGCATGTGCTGTCTAGTTTGTGCTTGTTCCTGTTGCGTGCCTGTGCTTGATAGCGAATTCGAAATGCAGCGCGAACTCCCGGTTCCGCCTGCTGATCAGTGATCCTGGTCAAAGTAATCACTTGGCAGCCTAGGAAGGGCCTGTGCTGCCGACCCGACGCCATCCTTGAGGAGCCGACCCGTCATTCGATTGCTGGGCCTTGGCCCTCATCCGCCATCCGGGGTCTGTGCCAAACATCGCACCGGCGGCCGGTGTTGATTCCCGCCTCATCGCAGCCAAGGACCTGCAAACGTTGGAGCTGCTGTACATCTACATTTGGCAAGGAATCGGGTCGCTGCCACTAGCCTCACGCTGCAGCCTCGCTCTGCGCTGCAACCCGGCGCCAATCGCTCGTGGCCGGGAATCCACCTGACAAGCGCTGCTGCGCTAGGCTGACCGTCTCCCCTGCACCGTCCAGTGCAGCACGGGAGATCTCGCCTTGGCTCTGCGCATACATCCGACCTCCCCTCCGCCTGCCTGCCCGTTTGATCCTTTGCCTGGCTGTCTCTGCCGGCGTGACACGCATTGCTGGACGATTCCAGATACTAATAGCGCCCTCGACAGAACGAGGTGCGCCTCACGCAGCGATAATAGGCACCTCCCCCATCAAGTCTGCCGCGACCCAGCGGACTCCAAACTATGGCGCCGCCCTTACAATCAACGTCACCTGCTGCCGTCGCCGCACCCTCCGTGCCCGGCACCCACCCACACCCTCCGCCAAACCCGGGGCTCCCAGGGCTCCCACCCACACAGCTATCCCAATCACATCGCCTCGACCTCCCGTCATCCGCACCACCCACACGCTTGCCCACCGCCGCGAGCCATATCCTCGACAACCAGCCAGCACGACGTCTCTCCAGGAGGCTGGTAAAGAAGCGCCGCGACGGCGACCACCCACCCACCATGGAGCTGCCTGAGCGCCTCAAGGACCATGGTGACCACGCCGACAGCGAAGAGGAGGTGTTACAGCCGCAGGGGTACATGGGCGGCATGTCCATGAACATGAACCAGAGCATATTCGGCCTGATCGCCGCCGCCGGCAGCCAGGTCGACTTCACCGACAGGTTCGAGGGCCAGAGCTCCGATGAAGAGGACGAGGGCGAGACTGCGATGGCGATGACCATCGCCGGACACAAAGGTTCTGCGCGGCGGGTCGGCCCCGAAGGTTTGGGCGGTGGCTCTCTTGCTCAAACTACAGTTCTCAGAAAGCCCGGGGCTTTCCCAACAAACAATGAGGGTCGCCACCACCGCAAGAAACTTTCAGAAAGTCGCATTCTGCGATCAATGTCGCGACTCGCCTCCAAATCCAGATCCAAAGGCAAAGACACGTCCGATTGCCAAATACAAGAGGAGAAGGAGGAAGACGAGCTCGCCTCTCCGTTCGGCTCGGCAGACGCTTCAGCGCCAACTATAGAACTCACCCGGACTGAGGGCAGACTGGCGCCTGTTATGAGCAGGATGCTTGAAGCGCGTGCACAGATGGCGGCTCGCCCGAGCTTCGATCTAGACAGGTTATCTAGCGAAAGAGCAGGAGACACAGAGTCCAGCGAAACAGGCCCCTCCGAGCTCGCGAAGCGGCTGAAGGATATATTCGAGTTTGAGGAGCCTGAAGAGGTCATTGAAGGTAACACGATACCCGCCACCGTGTCAGAGCATGAACTAACGCATCGGCCCTAGAATACCCCTGCTGGCTGCTTCAGCACGTCCTACTCCAAGGCTACATGTACATAACGAAGCGGCACATCGCCTTCTACGCATATCTACCCAAGAAAGCTGTAGGTGTTGATTTGCCTGTACCGGGGATGGGCGTCGTGCTAATTCTATGAACAGCACGAGACCGCGAAGTCCGGATACCTGGCCAAGTCTGGGAAGCGAAATCCCAAATACAATCGGTACTGGTTCCGTCTCAAGGGCGACGTCCTCTCGTACTACAGCGACCCCCAGGACATGTACTTCCCCAACGGCCACATTGATCTCCGTTACGGCATCTCGGCGGGCGTCACAGATAAAGATAAGGAGGGAGTATACTTCACCGTAACCACACACCATCGAGCTTACAACTTTCGTGCCGACAGCGCCCAGAGTGCCAAGGAATGGGTCAAAAGCCTACAGAGGGTAATCTTTCGGTCGCACAATGACGGCGACAGCGTCAAGATCTCGCTTCCCATCGAGAATGTCATCGACATCGAGGAGACGCAAATGCTCGACTTTGCCGACACTTGCAAGATTCGCGTTATTGACAACGACGAAACATACGCTATTGACGAGTACTTCTTTTCATTCTTCAGTTTTGGCAAGGAGGCTCTGAACGTACTAAAAATCTTGATCGAGGGCTCCGGCTCCTCAACCCAAACACCGGGGCCCAGGGAACTGCCCCATCTGCTGGAAGGAGAGCCATTAGAGTCCTCAAACGATACATCGTCGAAAAGGACGAGCCTGAGTGCCACCCGTGACCAGGCACCAAGACCTCACAAGATCCGAACGAGCAAACTATCAGAAGGCGTCAAGGCTACTCTCTCACCATTGTCTCCAACGGGCCGAAACCCCTCGCCTAGTCCGCGTGCTAGTGGCGACTACACCCGCAGCAGTTTCGATGCTCTGCGGCCTTTTGGACGTCGCAGTCTTGACCTGAACCAGCTTGCGGGTCTACGTCAGGAATCTCCTCGCCGGAGCTTCAGTGACAGCAGGCGGTCACTAAGCAAACAGCGACGGGATGACAGTCGCGTACGTACTCCTCGACATCAAGGAAGCAGCGATTCCTACGTCCAGAGTCTTGACGATCCCAGCCAAGCCAGCATATCTGCGCTGGTTGCCTCGGGTAGCAGCGATGATCCGTCTGCCAGCCAGATATTGCGAGGCAGCGAGGTATTCCACAGTCCCACCATCCATCGGTCGGCGTCCGCGTCTAGGGCACGGGATTCTGGCAAGAGCTCTCGTCCTTCCGTAGAACGGAATAATACGGCAGACGTCAGCAAGCTCCCGTACCCACCCCACCATGCCGCTACCACCGGTCACTTCGCAGATCCTGGTGCAGGCGAGCTTGAAGGCACTGAGACCACACCGACACTCCAGAGCATCGCTAAGATGGGAGGCTTTCCGTTCCAGAGGGCTAACGCAATTATGGGTTATTTGGACCGGACATCTAGGCGTATGAGCACCCTCTTGGCGACAGAATCTATGGGATACGTCGAGAAAGTATCGGGGATGTGGAAGGGCGGCAAGAAGCATTATGACGAGCCTAGTGGCCTGAAGACCGACGATGAGGAAATCGAGGATGACCCCGAAGAGCGCGCAAACTCGGAGGCGAGGTTCAAGGCGCATTTTGCCCTCCCGGAAAGCGAGAAGCTCCAGGCGGCTTACTTTGGTTACCTTATGCGGGTCCTGCCGCTCTATGGCAAGATCTACATCGGAGATCGTCATTTCTGCTTCCGCAGCTTGTTGCCTGGGACTCGCACAAAGCTAGTTCTTCCATTTAAGGATATTGAGAACGTGGACAAGGAGAAAGGCTTCCGCTTTGGGTACTCCGGTCTTGTGGTGGTCATTCGGGGACACGAGGAAATCTTTTTCGAGTTTGGCAAGGCCGAGATTCGGGACGACTGCACCATTACGATTCTCCAGAACCTCGAGGCAACACGGTACCTGCGGGAGTCCAGCCTTCTTGATCGCGATGAAATCGCAAACGCCGAAGCTGCTGCAGCAGAGCGCGACGCTCTGAAAGAGGCACGGGGTGAAGAGTTCCCTGATCGCGAAGTCCAGCTCCCGCGCCAGTCATCCGGTGTTTCTGAAGCCCCTACCATCCTCTTTGACGACCCAAAGGCATCATTCCTCAACTTTAAGCCGGCGAAGCCGCTACGAGTGACTTGTCTGACGATTGGATCTCGAGGAGATGTCCAGCCATACATCGCGCTCTGCAAGAAGCTTCTTGAAGAAGGGCACCGTCCCCGAATCGCCACGCATGGTGAGTTCAAAGATTGGATCGAAGGACACGGTATTGAGTTCCGCGATGTCGGAGGCGACCCGAGCGAGCTCATGCGCATCTGCATCCAGAACGGAACATTTACTTTTGCCTTCCTAAGGGAGGCGAGCTCCAAGTTCCGCGGCTGGCTTGATGAGCTGCTCGCGTCTTCCTGGGACGCCTGCCAAGGAAGTGACCTACTCATTGAATCCCCCAGCGCCATGGCCGGCATCCATATTGCTGAGGCGCTCGGTATCCCCTACTTCCGCGCGTTCACAATGCCGTGGACGCGCACACGAGCGTATCCACACGCGTTCATCATGCCAGGCCAGAAGATGGGCGGTGCCTACAACTATGTCACCTACGTCATGTTCGACAACGTCTTCTGGAAGGCAATGGCACACCAGGTGAACAAGTGGCGCAACACCATGCTCAAGCTTCCAAGCACCAACCTTGAGAAGTTGCAGATCAACAAGGTCCCCTTCCTTTACAACTTCTCGTCATACGTGGTGCCTCCCCCGTTGGATTACAGCGACTGGATCCGCGTGACAGGGTATTGGTTCCTGGATGAAGGCGGTGAGAAGTGGCAGCCGCCAGCGGACCTGATGGCATTCATCGAGAAGGCGCGCGAGGATGGGAAGAAGATCGTCTATGTTGGCTTCGGATCCATTATTGTGCCCGACCCGATCAAGATGACGCAAGAGGTGATCGATGCGGTACTCAAGGCGGATGTGAGGTGCATCCTTAGCAAGGGCTGGAGCGATCGGCTGGAGCCGGCTGGAACCACCAAGGAGGGGACCGCTAAGGAGGGAACTAACCTGCAGGGAACCCCGGAACCTGAGTTGCCCCCCGAGATCTTCAAAATCAAGTCTGCTCCGCACGACTGGTTGTTCAAGCAGATCGATGCCGCTGCACACCACGGCGGGAGCGGCACGACAGGCGCCAGTCTGAGGGCGGGTATACCTACCATCATCCGTCCTTTCTTCGGAGACCAGTTCTTTTTCGGCAGCCGCGTGGAGGATTTGGGCGTTGGCATCTGCCTGAAGAAGTGGGGTGCTAATTCCTTTGCCCGCGCACTTTGGGAGGCAACGCACAACCAGCGTATGATTCTCAAGGCAGAAGTGCTGGGGGAACAGATTCGAAAGGTACTTTCCTGCCACATCTCATCTTTGTTGCGTGAGAGTGATTTCTAATGGCGAATGAAACAGGAGAACGGCCTTGACGTGGCAATCCAGTCCATCTACCGTGATCTCGACTACGCCAGGAATCTGATCAAGTCGAAGGCTGGCAAGAATTCGGCCCGCCGCGAGAGCGTTACCGCAGACGGTGCGGACGCGGACATTGACGATGACCCGGAGGAAGAAGAGAGCTGGACCTTTGTTGGCGCCGACGCGGATACCATCGATGACCTCAGCATTGACGGAGTCATGAAGCGGACCGTGGCGGACCCGAAAGCATCTCCAATATTGTCCGGGGAGCGTCGTCCTCTCGGGAATCGTGTGTTGAGCAGCAGCAGTGGTTTGGGCATAGAGGTGCGGCGTTGAGCGCGCCCTGGGCGCCGGGGCTAGGATATGCCGGTTGGAGTGGGAGGCATCTCATTGTTCGAAGGGGAATAATGAATGAACCTATGGGATTTGGGCGACTGAAGTAATGGGCTGCATGGGATGGGTGCTTTTCGTTTTTCCAGATTGATACCGGCGTCGCAGCACGGGTGTTTGGGTATTGTCGGACTCGAACGCTGTATACGCAACACAACGCATTGCACAAAGACTGGGTTTGGGTAACTCGGCTTGGCTTACCGGCGGAGTCGAGGCTTGTTCCAAACAAACGGGGCGCTCGAAGACAGGAGCTGATAGAAGGGATCGGGCATCTACCTAGGTACACAGACGACACGACTGCCTCATGAAATACTACCTTACAGTACAGAGCAAGCACACGGTCCAGACAGGAGTGGGCAGGGCAGACGCGGCGGAGTCATCGGGCATATGGTTCGAGTTGGTGGGAGCTATTATTCATAGCGCTTCATTCTCATAGAGTAATGTTACCACATAGATGCCCCTGGGGCTCACGTTAATTGATGGATCATATCGCTTTCTTTTGTCTCCTGTGTTTTTGTGACTGGCGGTGAATGCTGTGCTGTGGGTGGGAGCGGACGCCTTGGCATCGCTGCCAAAGTGTGGATTGGCTCCCAGGGTGTCGTTTGCAGTCATTTGAGCTTTGGAGGGGACTCAACCGCGGGCTTTCAACAATGAGATAATGGAGCTGGAGCATGCGACGGCAATGACCGCACCAGGCGGTATAATGAGATCAGTGAACCCGCCCGTTTGCCAGCTTAAAGTGTACACCTCAATCTGGCCAAATACGGGCTGCAGGCTTTGAACCTCGGAGCAAGGCCTCGAGCAGGAAGGCCGTTTGCTACCTAGGCATGGGGCATTCTTTAATGACCTGGACGAGCGGGAGTGAGCTCGACTTGTAGGACACAAACAAAGGTGGCAAAACCGCGGTAGGATGCATGTCGGGGCGACATTCCGTTCGTTTTAGACAAGCGGAACTGTTCGAACACGTATTTGCGGACAGGGGTGTATCTGTTTGCAATGTTGAGGCTCTCCATGATGTGTACCTGATTTTCAGGCAGCATGAGGCAGCTGCGAGTCAAGGCTGGTGGGAGTCAGGAGATCCTGAAGCTGATGAGGCACGCGCAGCTCGTGGGTCACACCATCCCGGCGAACGACAAAGAGGTTCGAATCAAGTGATAAGGCATCAAGGCAGCAATTGCAGGCAGCACTAGGACTGGAGGTAGAATTGGGCCCTTTTGGTAGTCCGTAACTTGCAGGCGAGGTTGCCTTGCCGCATGCCGTTTCCAAAACACGGATACAGAAAACCATGTGCGGAAGAGTCATCTCGTCATCCTTGGGTTGGGGGACCTTGAGTCAGGAGGTGTGCGCGAGGTGAGAAAACCACAGCCACCAGCCACATTACCGGTTGCGGGGAATGTGGCTAGTGGGGGTTGCCGCTTGGATTGGCTGTGCGTGCAGCCTTCTTGCCGTCCCAGCTACAAAAGGGAGCCTGCCCGCCATCCGGCCCCTTCGTCAACACGGTCGCCTGACTGTTGGAAGCTCGGACCACGACTGACTACGTAGCCCCACGCGCTAGCGCCATCCTGAGCTCCCCACTTTGTTCCCAGAATCGATCCAAGCTTCGCGTTCGATCGCAGAAGGATCCAAAGCTCCCGCCGACTTATCTTTGCACTTCCTACAGCCCGCATTGAGACGCGCCGCCCCGCCCGAATCGTATATCTCCACGCGCGCTGCTTGCGCGATGGGTGTGGCAACTCAATTTGAAGCCGGTATCCTGTCGAAGCTTCCATCGCATCGGGAAGCTCTTTTGTAAGTCGTCGAGCCCCGGTCGTCACGGGTGCGCAAAACTATCTCGAACAAACAAACCGCACCGGACGAGAACCAATCTAATCCGATTGCCGTTCCAGAACCGCCACCTATATAGTGGCGTAGTCAATTGGTACGATCTACCACGACCGCACGACCTTTCGGTCAGCAAACGCATCGACCTCTCGCCGGCATGAGCAAAACAATACGGCTGGGGACCCGGCTGCGGTACCCTATCACTATCGTCGAACTCCTAAAGAAACCCGGCGATGTCGTCAAATCACAAGAATCGCTCATGCGATACTCGTTCAAATGGATGAAGACCGTCGGCGATAGTGTCCGCGACGAGACATGGGAGGAGGAGCAGACGACAGTCGTGGATTGGGACTCGCCATCGGATGGCGACCTCAAGCAGTGGTTTATAAAAGAGGGCCAGCGAATCGAGAGGGATGGCCCTTGTTTCGCGGTGAAAGAGGCCTGCTCCCACGACATACAGTTCCAAGGCCTTTGCGCCATCTGCGGCAAGGACATGACCGAGGTCAATTGGGCCTCCGAGGCCAAAGACACGGACCGCGCCCCCATCAGCATGACACACGACCTCACGAATCTCACAGTTAGCCAGGATCAGGCCCAGCGCACGGAATTCGACCTTCAGAAGCGCTTATTGCAAGGTCGGAAGCTGAGCTTGGTGGTTGACTTGGATCAGACAATCGTCCACGCCTGCATAGACCCTACGGTTGGCGAATGGCAAAAAGACCCGAACAACCCCAACTACGAATCAGTCAAGAACGTCAAGGCCTTCCAGCTGGATGATGGGCCCCTCGGCATTGCTCGCTCATGCTGGTATTACATCAAGATGCGACCTGGCCTCGAGGGGTTCCTTCGGCGCATTTCCGAGTTGTACGAACTCCACGTTTATACTATGGGCACGCGCGCGTACGCCCAGAGCGTGGCTCGTATCGTCGATCCAGACCAGAAGCTGTTTGGCAACCGAGTCATCAGCCGCGACGAGAACGGAAACATGCTCGCCAAGAGCCTCCAGAGACTCTTCCCCGTCAGCACAAACATGGTCGTTATCATTGATGACCGCGCAGATGTTTGGCCGCGTAACAGGCATAACCTCATCAAAGTTTCGCCTTATGACTTCTTCAAGGGGATTGGAGATATCAACTCGAGCTTTCTTCCACGACGAAAAGACCTGCTTCCCACCGCCAGTCCGGCTGTCAATGGCAACGGAGCAGCTGCCGCGAAAGCAAAAGAAGCTGCTGTACCAGAAAAGATCGCCTCGGAAGAGCTTATGGAAGATATGCCCGTGACGCAGGCTCAACTAGAGGAACAGGAGCGCACATTGGAGAAGCAGATGAAGGATCGTCCGCTACAGTTGCTCCAGGAAAAGCAGGACAAAGAAGATGAGGAAGCCGCCGAGAAGGCATCAGTCCACTCCGAGGATGGTGATGATACCCCGCCATCCTCTCCTCCCCACCAGCGGCATCAGGTTCTTCGCGACGACGACACGGAACTGGAATATCTCGAGCAGCACCTCATACAACTTCACCAGAGCTACTTTGCGGAGTACGACCGAAAACAAGCATCAAATGGAGCCAACAATACTGCCTCAATACCAAACGTAGGCCCGATGTTGGATGGGCTGAAATCGAGGGCCTTGCGTGGCCTCAAAGTGGTTCTCACAGGAATTATACCGAATGAGGTTTCCGTCGAGAGGTCGGAGGTTGGACAACAGCTTATCGCCTTCGGCGCCACCATCCTCAACAGAGTCAACCGCCACGTCACTCATGTCGTCGTTAACCCTCAACGGCTGTTGACAGAGAAGTTGAAGCAGGCGCTGCGGATACCCACCATCAAGATCGTCAATCCAGAGTGGCTGGCCGCGTGTTTCTCGCAATGGGCTATCGTAGATGAGACACCCTACTTGGTCCATGTGGACGTCAGCAACTGGACCGGCAGGGAGGCGTTAAATCGCGACAGTGACGCCGAAGAAACGGACGACACCGGCAAAGGGAAGCGCAGAATCAAGGCGTTGCGGTTGAAGCCAAAGCTCAAGTTGGTCAGTGCGTCGGGCGAGACAGAGGAGCTCGACTCTGATTCTGACGACGAGGGTGATAGCGACGACCAGGAAGAGGATGTCGTGGTGCCGGATGAAATGGAGGACGGGCAGATGTCTCCGGTGGATGGTTTGAAGTCCTTTAATTGGGGATCGGCCGACGCCGAGTTGGATGAGTTCCTGGCCAGTGGATCGGACGAAGATGAAGACGAAGGCGGCGAAACCCAAGACACGGAAGGCGGCACAGATGATGAGCCAACGCCGTCTCGGAAACGGAAATTCGAAGGGGAAGAGGAGGAGGAGGAGGGCGGTGAAGGTGGCACGGACTCAGAAGAGCCAGGTTCTTCGCAAGGCGAAAACACAACGCCTAGCGCAAAGCGTCCGACTCAACCAAAGAAGTTGAGGCGGACAAAGAGCGTACGAGGCACATCGTCACTTCGGAACCAGTACGTATCTGATGTGGATGGTGACGGAGATGGCGACAGCAGCCTGCCGACACCACAGGTCACAGGTGACGAGGATGATGTACTCCTGTTGAAGAGGAGCCAGTCCCAGAGTCTTGACGTGGAACTCAAAGACTTCGACGAGGCCGAGCTGGAGGCCGAGCTAGAAGCTGAGCTCCTGGCCGAGTTTGAAGCCGCACCCGACGCAGTGGAGGCGGGGGGCGGTGGCGAAAGGGAACGGGAGAAGGGCTAGGTTCCCCTGGCAATTCGCAGGTTCAGCCAAATGATACATCGCAGCAGTGGGTGGAGCGATCACTTGTAACTCAATTTTAGAGCCTAGCCGCTTCGATTAGCAGGTTCATGGCTGCCAGGCCGGTGGCTGGGGGCGTTCTTTATTGCTAGGAGTTTTAGCAGGCAGTGTTTTTGTATCAACAAACCCCGTAATGATTGCTCAAGATAATTCGTCTTCCATTCTCGCTTGTGACCTGTAGTGCAGTGGATCTTGGCGCCGGCGATGTCATTGCTTGCGGTTGTGGCCCGTGCACCAGCCATTTGGCCGTCTTATGTAATCACCCGTCCCGCTGTCCGCAATTCAAACGACCAAAGCTTCCGAGAGCTTTCGCGGTCGGCTGCGAGCGAGCGAGAGAGATATACCATCGACGCAGCATTTCCCCCCGCCACCGATCCAGCGGCACCCGCACCCGGCCAATTCGCACGCACGATAATTACGAGAAGCTCCCGAGCTCGATACCGCAATTGAAGCGTCGAGCTACGAGCGTGCGATCGGTCGGAGCGACGACGAAGGGCGACCGGTTCAATTGAAGCTTTGAGAAAGCAGCACGGACGCACGTCACACGATCGCCCAAGATGGGTCAGGATATGCCGCCTAAGGGCGGCTATGAGGCCGTCCAGTATAAGGTGCGTTTTGCTCTGGAGGTTGAAGAGGGGGTGGAAGGAGAGGTGTTGGGAGAGGTGATTGGGGGGAATGTTGCTGGCCAAGAGGGGGAACGGGCAGGAGAGAGAGGGGAATAGAAGCTGCAGCGAACGGGATATAGGAGGATAACGAATTGAGTTCGCTCTGCTGAGCATCGCGGATGGGTGCGCGAAGGATGTGAGCTGCCTCTGGCTGGGGGCTGTCGAAGGGCACTTGGCTTGGTGTTGTCGGAGACACGGCGGAGGGTCTGAGCCTCAAGGGGAACAGCGTCTACGGAAAGACAATGCCTTGCGTAGGATACGAAGCTAACATGTCGCTTTTCTCTAGCGTAACCTCCCTACCAAGGGCTTCAAGCCCGCCACCCTTCTCGGCATCGCCGGCGTCATCATGGGATATGGCTGGTACAGAGTGATCAAGGGCATCCGGGAACGAAAGTACGATGCCACCCTCTCCCTTCTCCCTGACAAAACCCGTCCCCTCAACGCCCCCTACGACAGGAAAGAACAAAACAGAAGCTGATAATGATTGTCTAGCGAACTCGCCCGCGAGAAGATGTGGGCACGCATCCATCTCATTCCCGCCCTGCAGGCCGAAGAGGACCGTGATCTCGTCCGGAGGCATCTCGCTGACCAGGCGCGTGAGAAGGCGCTGCTGGGAGAGAATATCAAGGTCTATCACTCCGACAGGTACGTCCCCTTTCTGCGTGTTGTGAAGGTGTGTGTATGGGTTGCTAACGGCTTGACGCAGATATGTCCGCCCTACCTTTGCTGCTGTGCCGGAGCATGTGACGAAGTAGTGTATCCTGGGGAGGGGGATGGAGACAGGGTTGCTGGGCTTGGACTTGGTGATGGGTTCTCGGTTTTCATCATTGGGATTGGGGACTCCGGCGGCGAGATGTACATATGTATTATGTCCGTAGCCCGGGCCGATGGGATAGAGGCTCTTGAAAGCATGGGGAAGTGATTCCGTCCGAGTTATGCCGTGATGGCTTGACGTCCAGCTTGATCCCAGATGTTATCTTTTGCGTAAACCTCATGCGGGCCGTTTCGCGGTCTTTTTACTCGTCTTGTGAGGATGATGGAAAGCCAAACTGACGCTACGAGCATGGGAGAGGAAACGCTGTCGTTATGCACAGGAAACATACCGAGGTCTCTAGACCAAATGAACAGCCAAAACAAAGTATCTGAGGCATATTCCAAGCTGGACACCACATCATCATCTAGCGATGTTGCTGAGCAACTGTCACCGTCTTTAGGGGCAGGCGGGCCGGTTCCCCAGGGCGGACGAGGTACATCGGCAATTTGATCCTGATGAAAAGGGTACGAAAGGTCACAAACATGTTGACAACCTGCAAAGCAGGACCGTCCTCACCTCATCAAATACAAGCAGCAACAACACCACGCCAAGCCTGAAAATCCGTACTCGTTATTGCTCCCATCATACAGCATCATTACGATAAACATCTAGCCCCCGTCCCAACCACACGTGGTATCCATTCATTCCATTCCATCCAGAAGCATATGCATCCAACCATACCCGCAATCGCTACGCTGCGCCGAGCAACCAACGACCAAGTGTATTCTACTCAATAATTTACAAGCAAGCAAGTCATGTTTATGCAGCCGTCTGAACGACTTTGAATCCTTCCGAAACCAGCTTCGTAATATCCTCGTTCTTATGCTGAAGTAACCCCAGCGCAAAGGCGACGTCGCTCCATTGTCGCTCGGTATCGCAACGCGGAAGACGGGCGGCGAGCTTGTCTGCCAGTTGCTTAGCGTGCTTGTCCTGTTTTCATGATACTGGTTAACAATTGTCAATGTCTTCATGTCACAAAAAGGGTGTCTTACCTTCTCAACAAATCCAAGCAGGAAGCGCATGACTCTCTTGAAGTTGTCCTCGTCCATATCCTTGTCTGCAGACAACAAGCTGAACATGTCGACAAAGTGGTTGTACACTGCGTTGTCTTTGGTGCTGAGCTCCGTGAAGAACATGCGCGCAAGGTCGGCGATTCTCTTGTCTTCGTCCTCGAGGCACTTGGCCATCTCTCCCAGCTGGCCCTTGACCTTGACCTGGCCTGCGAGAATCAGGAAGGTAAGGGTCATCAAGCAGGTCCGCTTGACGGAGGGCTCGGGATCTGCCAGTCGGCGATACAGGAAGTCTGTATTCTCGTCGATCAGGTGGTTGAAGCACACAGCCATGTCGCCGAGAGCAATGACGGCATTGCTGCGGACGGTTGCGTCGGTAGAGCGCTCCATGATGGTGATGAGGAGAGGGAGATTAGCCTCGCAGTACTCGGATGAGACGCACATCAGCTTAGCCAGGCAGAGGGTAGCAGCCTGCTGCAGCCCCCTGTCCTTGTAGGTGGTGTTATTGGCGCAGATCTCGCTGACCATGGGGCCGAACATGGCCAGAAGCGATTCTGGCCCGTACAGCAGCTCCCGTTCACGGATGAGCGACATGACCTCGGTGAAGTCATCTTCGGAGGTACCACCGATGAGATCCATCTCATCGCCCTCATCTTCTTCCTTCGCCTTGTCCTTGACCTGGGCCGAAGACTTGCGACTTGAGGTGCTGGCCGACAACTCCTTCGCTGCCTGTGCACTCTTCTCCTTCTCTTGCTTACGGCGCTTGAAGTCCAGCTCACACAGCTCGAGATGCACAATCTGCTTGATAGCAACGTGACCAACAATAAAGAGGAGCTGGGAGAGACCAATCGTGTTGTCCTTGTTTTGCTTCTTGGTTGGGCTTGTCTGAACTTGTTGCGTAAGCGGCATGACGGTCACATCCTCGGCCTCCTCGCCGTCTGGGTTGGGAACAGCCTGGGTCTCATCTCGAGAGGTAGGTCGGGAGGCCGGGGGCGAGAAAACGGCTCGTGTCTTGCGGCGGATGATCTCAGAGCATAGGACATCGGGATGCCTAGAAATAGCGTAGATGGCGTTGATAGCCTGCTCCGCTAAACCATACCATTCCTTGCTTTCCGATGGTACTTCTGTAATGGCGGCGAGTTTTGCTAGCACGGCGTGCTCGTTAGGCAGGCGCGAGAACTTGATGGCAGACTCCTTAGCCTGGCGACCGGTTGGGTTGATACGCCTGAGAGCAACGCAGGTGAATTTTGCCAACTGGAGATCAGCACGTCCGTGAGCGCCAAGTCCGGTCCGCAACATGGCCTCCATCTCCCCAACCACAATCTCGGGGCTGGCAGTAGCCAGCATTCCAAGAACAATGATAGCGCCTCTCCTCTGGGTTCGTGAGATCTCTCGCTTCTGCACACCATACACTTGCCAGAGCTTCGCAGTGACGATGTCGGGAATCATCCCCCCCTTCATCATGGTAGCAAGCAACTGCTCCAAGGAGGTCAACTCAGCAGGCGTGGCCCCAAAGGTGAGACTGATCATATTGCGGGCAATGTAATTGGCCGCGTCGTTTGGACTGAAGGAGTCGGGCGCTTCGAAGAACAGCCGCTTGTAAGCCTCGATAAGATGGGTCTGAACACCCTTGCCCTCGTCGCTGTTGCCCTTTGTCCAAATGAGCCTGAGCATGCGGCGAATGCCGACCTTGTTCTGCTCAATGTTGTATGCATCGCCGATCTCGAAGTAGTCCATGGCCTCGATGACCTCGCTCTTGTTCTTTGACCCAAGCAACTGGCAGACGGTGCCCGTTGCCTCATGGAGAACATCGATGAACTTGAGAGCCTCGGAGTAGTATCGCTTTGTGAGCGTGAGTTTGTCGATTGCCTCCGAAGTTGCTGCTTCTTCCTGTGCTTTTCGGATCGCTGCTGCTTTCTCTTCGTCGGTCATCTCTGAGGGATGCTGCTTCTTCGGGGACTCGAGTTGAGTGGCATCGTCGAGCAGAGCCGGGTCTACTGTTGTGTTATTGCCCTTCTCTCCGTCGAGGCCCGGGGCATCGACAGGAGGCTTCAAAGCATTCAGCTCCTGCTCAACCTTCTCCAAACGCGCCTGCCATTCTTTCCTTGCCAGTTGTGATCCATGTAGTGCAGTGAACGGGTGTGTCCTGATAAGGGTTCCAAGCAGCTTGATGGCGTTTCTCCTCACATGGCTGCTCTTGTCTTCCAGACTGCGGCAGGCCAGTTCGGCGGCTCTTTGTCTCCGTTTGGGGAACTTCTGGTCAAGCTCACAGAGCTTGACATAGACCTGGAGGGTTCGGCAGCGACAGTAGGGATTGATGTCAAGGAAGCGCTCCTCCAACACGTCGAAGAATGCGTTCATCTGCGTCTTGTGATTCTCTCCCCTCTCGTCTGTCTTGCTCAGATGCGCAAGCATGTTCCCGAAGACCTCGATCAGGGCAGAGCGGAGGGTATGGGACTACTTCGGTTAGCTACAGGGTTTCTCGCGCGGAGCGGTGGTTGATGCCTACCTCGCTATCTAGCTGCTTGGCAAGCAGAGTCACCTGCTTAATGACAAGCCTGGGCGCCAACTCGGAGAGCTTGACCATGAAGGTAGATACCGACTTTGGCCCCTTCGTGTCATTGCTATTGAACTCCTTGTTGCTCAGTTCGCGAAGAATTTCATCCGCGAGCTGGGGATAGTCGTATTGTTCCGCAAGAATATGGAGGAACTCGGCCATCGGCTCCGACAGATGCTCGAAGTATGTCAGATTCTGGACAATGGAAATTTGCGCAGCTGGAGTATGTTAGCGAGTTGTGATCGTCCGGCGTAGGCTGCAAAACCTACCGTATCCATGGCCGTGATGCTTGACGGCAATGCAGAGGACCTTAAACGTGTGCATGCGAATGCTAGTGTTCTTCACGCGCTGCTCGCTCTCGAGTATCATGTACACCGGTCGGGTCAGCAAGCCGATGAAGGTGTCGCGTTCTGATGTCGTTAGAAAGATCTTCCCTAGCTTCAACCGCAAGACCTTGCACATAGTGCTGAGCGCCGATTCCAGCTGCGCTGATGAGTCCCAGCTTCCATCTTTGGGCGCCGCGTCTTTCTTGCCCTTGGGTTTACCACGGCCTCGCCCTGCTACTGTAGTCGTCGATTTCTCGGCAGCCTTGGTCTCGACTGCGGCAATCGTCCACTGCAGCAGAAAGCCGTATATCTCGAGTAGTTGCTTGTGGTGCGCAACAAGCTCCTGTTCGTCAGATTCGAGATCCTGGTGGATGGCATCGGCCTCGGCCGCCAAGCCTGATGTGATCAAGTCGAAGATCTTGCTGAGCGCATGCGCGGAGAGAAAGGATGTGTGCCTGGAGAGTTCAAACAGCTTAGAAACATATTCACGAAAGGGTTGACCGGAAAGAGATATGGAAGGCCGGGGAGGCCGAGCGGGCGTCGAGCTGCCCACCGAAAGAGAGAATGACGGGGTAGAGGAGACGGATGCACACTTTAAGAGGAACTGTAGAGAGTCGAAGATCTGGCTGCGCATGATGGCATCAGGGTTCTCGGCGATGGCGTCTACGATCGGGTTCAGGACGCCGTTGACGACGCCGTTGTCCGTTAGTGACTCGGGGTCATTCTCGCAGTCTGCCAGCGCTCCATCAGCCTCGGAGGTCGGGATACTGGCGGGATCGCTCATGTAATGCTTGAGCGCATCATTGATGTCGAAGTTGATGCTGTCCATGGTGGACAACAGCGAGCGGGGGAGACGCGCGACCGCTTTCGATAGTGCGAGTGGCCTCGATGGAGATGGGGTATTTCGGTGGTCTGAGGGATGCACAATACGCAAAACACCAGAAGAATAGTAAAAGGTCAGTCGCCGGCTGCCTGCGGGCGCACTGGTAGAATCACGGACCAATGCAGGTCAAGATGGATCGTCGGTGCTGGTGTTTTCTTCCAGTATCCCCTCGTTGGCGGATGATGTGACTTTTGCGACGGTGCGATTTGTGGTGGGGGACCCCGGCAACGGCGCAATTGTTTGTTGACTTTGCCTGACGCGCCGCTGGATTCGGCGCTGCTGTCCCGCAAAACTTCGCGTCTTGGCCCGTGCGCGACCCCACCCCCCCAACATCAGCGCCGCCGGTTCCTGCTACGAGCCGCTGCACCAAACAATAGCAGACGGCACACCACCTTAACACCCACCGCCAACCCCTGCCAATTGGGTTCGATTTCTTTGCCCGCTTGACTTGCGTGCTTTCGGTGAGCTCTCTTTTGTGCCGGAGCTTCATGCGCTGCGAATAGCGTCCAGATCGGACTGGTGGACTGTTGGACACTCGCCGCTCTCCCCGGATTCCGCCTGCTTCCACTCGACAATTCTCCAGAATGGCGACAGTAGCCCCTGTACGACGTCGCCAACCGGAGGAACCCTTCAACATCCACGAAGATGTCCCCCCCTCCACCCAAGACACCGACATGAGCGAGCACGCTGGGCTTGACGACGACGAGGAAGAAGAAGCGGGAGGCGAGCCAATGGAGGATGCGGACGACCATGAGTCCAACTACTCGGAAAGCTCTGAGGAAGCCCCTGTGGTTGACGGCAATATCCACGAGGATATGGAGAAATTGGCAAATACATACCCGAGCTTTAAGCAGCGGTACAGGTTGATCAAGCGCATTGGTGAAGGTTCGTCGCCGCCCATCCCCATGGCAAGACTCGTCCCGTTGACACAAACCAGGTACTTTCTCCACCGTTTACAAAGCCGAAGACCTGCAGTACGAGCGATTCGACAACTCCTGGGACATGGAGAAAGAGAACGAGAAATGGTCGCCCCCGCCACTGAAGAGCTTCGCTAGCTATTCCAGCATGACAATCGATGGCACCTCTCAGGGAACCGAACAGGTACAGCGCCGTCGGAAGCCCAAATACGTCGCCATCAAGAAGATTTATGTCACGTCCTCCCCCACGCGAATTCTCAACGAGCTCGAGCTCCTACACGATCTGCGCAACTGCCCTTCTGTGTGCCCGTTAATTACGGCATTCCGTTCAACAGATCAGGTTGTGGCGATCCTGCCTTACTTCAGGCACATGGATTTCCGCGAGTATTTCCGCAAGATGACGGTTCCGGACATGGGCATCTACTTCCGCTCTCTCTTCACAGCTCTCTCGTTCGTCCACGCGAAGAACATTCTGCACCGAGACATCAAACCCACAAATTTTCTTTATGATCCCGACAGTCAGCGTGGAGTGCTGGTTGACTTTGGGCTGGCTGAGCGCGAGGGTGTCGACAGCAAACCTTGTACATGCCACGATGATCCGGTGGCCCGGAAAACGAAGCTCCGTGCAGCTCTCCACTCGAGTCTCGCACCGAACAACGGATATCCCAAGCAGGACACCCGGCCCTCACGCAGGGCCAACCGTGCGGGAACTCGAGGCTTCCGTGCGCCCGAGGTTCTGTTCAAATGTACTGAGCAGACCACCAAAATCGACATTTGGAGTGTGGGCGTCATCCTCCTGACCATCCTTTCACGCCGCTTCCCGTTCTTCAACTCGGCGGATGACGTCGAGGCCATGATCGAAATCGCCACCATCTTTGGCCAGAAGAAGATGCGTCTCGCTGGTCAACTGCATGGCTGCATGTTCGAGACAACAATCCCAACGATTGGAACTACTGGTTTCAGCCTTGAGCGTATTATTCTCTGGAGCACATGTCGCAGCGATTCCGGCGAAACTTTGAACGATGAGGAGAAGCTAGCAGTCGAATTCCTGAACCGATGCATGGAGCTTGATCCAGGCCGCCGTATCAGCGCCGACGAGGCTCTGGAGCATGAGTTCCTGCGATTGGGGGCCGATGCACCTTCTCAGGAGGTGGCCGAAGGTGTTGATGATGATGAGATGGATATTTTGACGGTCTAAAGCGGCGGTAACGGTAGCATACCAGGAGTTTGGGTGTTATCTTGACTGTACCTATATTGTACATTACAAAGGATTGGTGCTGGAGTTTGGATGTTGGGGTTTTAGCCATGGTGTTTGCGTAGCATAAATGACCCGAGTTCTGGCCCCTTTTTATGCCAATCACGTGACAGCGCGATTTGTGACAGCTGTTCAGCGGTTGAAAACGCGCACCTTCTAAAATCACCGCGCCATCTCCAGATCTCTCTTTTTGAGTCGCATTCAATGGGGCTATAAATAACACCTGTTCCCCGCTCATCTCTTTGCGTTTCCGGCACTCAGGTCCTGATATGATCGGTTTCGTCGCAATCAATTCTGCGATCCAAAAATGGCTTTGACCACAAACATTGAGACGACCGATGCGGATGACAAAACGCCACTCGATTTCCACCATCCCTTCACCCCGTACGATGTGCAAATCGAATTCATGCGCGCTGTTTACGGCGTCCTAGAGAAAGGAAACGGGCAGGTCGGCATCCTCGAGAGCCCCACTGGAACGGTAAGGTTCACTCCCAGCGATGACGCCTCTGTTCATCATCGCTCCTGACACCCGTTATCTAATCTGATGCATCTCCAGGGGAAATCATTGTCATTAATATGTTCCGCGCTCACATGGCTGCGCAATCACAAGCGGGGCATTTACGAGGCGGGCCTCGAGGAGACGGCGAAGAATATGGCGGGCGAGCCCGATTGGATGCTTGATACCGCGCTGAAGCGGAAGAGGGAGGAGTTGATGAAGAAATGGGAGGAGCGAGAGGCGCGGTTGGAGAGGGTGCGTGCTAGAGAGAAAATGATGGAGGAGAAGGGGCGTGGAAGTAAGCGGCAGAGGGTTGATGGCGGGAGGGAGAAGAGGAAAGAGGTGGATGAGGAGGCGGAGTTTTGGATCGGGGATTGGGAAGGGGGTGCCGATGGGGTGGCAAGTGATGATCCGTTTAGTCTTTTGAGTAAGGAGACGAGGGATTTGTTGTCGAGGGTTGGGTTGGGGAGGGTGAAGGAGGAGGAGGAGGAGGAGGGCGAGCAGGAGGATGAGATCAAGGTGTGTCATATCTGGCTTGGCTTACAACGGAAGGTTACTGACACTTGACAGATTTACTACACGTCCAGGACACACTCGCAGTTGACGCAATTTATTTCAGAGCTGCGGCGGCCTGTGTTTCCTCCCTCCCTCCCGTCTAAAGCAATCCCATCTGGGCAAGACTCCGAGAAGCCCCTCGCGGAGACGATAAAACAAGTGCCGCTATCTTCAAGGCAGAAGCTCTGCATCAACCCGTCGGTGTCTCGACTTAGTTCTTTGTCCGCAATAAACGACCGGTGTACGGAATTACAGCAGTCGAAGACTAAGGAAAGGTGTGCATTCATGCCCACTGCCGAGAACCTGAAAGAAACGCATCAATTCCGCGACACAGTCTTTGCAACCTTGCCAGATATCGAGGACATGCACCAGATTGGCAAAGGGCTCCAGATTTGTCCCTACTATGCCTCGAGAACAGCCATCCCCGGAGCCGAAGTCATAACCCTACCATACCCGTTATTGCTACAGCAGAGCGCACGGGAGGCCCTCGGTATCAAACTCGAGGGGAATGTTGTCATAATTGACGAGGCGCACAACATCATGGACGCTGTGGCGAATGTCTATGCTGCGGAAATACGTCTTGCGGAGCTGCGAAGAGCAAGACAGATGCTCGGAGTCTACGTGAAGCGGTTTGGCAAGAAGCTGAAGGGTGAAAATCGAGTTCTGGTCGCGCAGGTCGCGAGAGTTGTGGATTCGCTGACCGAGTGGTTGACGGTAACCCTTGAAGCAAAGGTACGATGTGGTGTTCTTGATACTGCGGACTGGGGCTGACGTATCTTTGAAAACAGACTGACCAAGGGATCGCGGATTCAAACGGGTTACTCAAGCACCGCGGTGCCGACCAAATCAATCTATACCAGTTGATAAAGTACATCCATGATTCGAAGTTGGCGTACAAGGTCGAAGGCTACGCCGCCCACATCGAGGAGCAAGATTCCGGAGCCTCTGGCGCCAAATCAAAAACATCATCACCAGTTCTTCATACGCTGGTCTCTTTCCTTACAGCGCTGACGAATTTGAGCAAAGAAGGTCGCATTTTCTTTGAGAAGATCCCCGGAACTCCCCTCGATATCAAACTGTCGTATCTCTTGCTCTCACCGACACACGCTTTCTCATCCATCGCTGAGAGCGCAAGAGCAGTGATTCTCGCCGGCGGAACAATGTCTCCGTTCGACGACTACAAAGCACATCTGTTTCCAACGTTACCTTCGCCCAAGATCACGACTCTGAGCTGTGGCCATGTCATCCCACCGTCCAGTCTCTGTGTGTGGACGCTAGGCTCGACACGACCTTCCGAGCCTGGCGCTGCAGCGGCCCCTGACGCCTTTGAATTCAGCTTTCAAAAGCGCAGCGACCGGGCAATGGTCCGACAGCTCGGTCTCGCGATCGTGAATATCTGCTCCGTAGTGCCAGATGGCGTGGTTATCTTCTTCCCCAGCTACGGATACCTTGACCAAGTCGTCGGTATCTGGAAGGCTCCAGAGCCGGTCCCGTCGAATGGCGCCACAAAATCCATATGGGAAAGACTGACATCAAGAAAGGTCGTCTTCTGTGATACGAAGGGAGCCTCGAGCGATGAGGTTTTGCAGGAATACACACAGGCAATCCTGTCGCCAGAGGACGGGCCAAAGACTTTAGGAAAGGCAACACAGACCGGCGCTCTGCTTCTCAGTGTTGTGGGTGGAAAGATGAGCGAAGGCATCAACTTCTCTGACCGATTAGGTCGATGCGTTGTCATTGTTGGCCTGCCATATCCCAACATCAACTCTCCGGAATGGAAGGCGCGAATTGAATATATCGAGTCGTCTACAATGTCCCGTCTCCTGGGGGACACAGACACGGAAAAGCCTAGCTCAGACACCGGAGCTGAGACCAGAGTCACAATCAGCAGAGAGCAGGCCCAGGCTCAAGCAAAGCAGATGGCAAGGGACTTCTACGAAAACGCGTGCATGCGGGCTGTAAACCAAAGTATCGGACGAGCCATCCGACACATGAACGACTACGCGGCGATCGTCCTTGTGGATCGTAGATTCGGAACCGAGAGGATACGGACGAAACTGCCGGGTTGGATCAGGGGCGGAATGGTGGAAGGTAGTGAAACGAAGGGACTACAGGGTCTGATGGGGGCGCTAAGTGGTTTCTTCCGAAGCAAGAGGGGAAGTTGACGAGCCATGTGATATTATCTAGATATAGATACACCATGAAGATGGGGGAACACGGGAAGATCAAAGATTATCCCGACGTATGGTGGACAACGTTATCGCAAGACGTGGTCCTGGAGCGTATCCTGAGCTCACTTGAGTCCAGCCCGGTACAGCAACTCGGCAGTAGTGAGGTCCCCGCGTCGGGTCTCAGAAACCCATTGCGTCAGCATGGTTGTCGAGGCCGTCGGGAGCTTGAGTTTGTTCCCTGGTCTATTCTGGTCAGCATGATGATTCGAACCAAGAAGAAAGGGGCTTGGGGTCCATACTTTTTGCGACCTATCATCGAGGGCGCAGCTTGCTTTTCAGCTGTGGAATCGCCGCTGGCCGACGATAAGCAATCGTTCTTCTTGAAATAATACTAACGTATTCTGCGTACCTGGTCTGTTGACCGTGAGTGCTAGGATGCTGTTTGGAGATTTGAGAGGCAGAGGGGACGGAGGGCGACATGGTGGACTGGGGTCTGGTCGAAACAGCAGGTTGGTATAGGGGAGGGATAGGTCTGAAGGCAGAACCAAGCACAAGGTGGCTCAAGTAGGTGGTAGGAGACATATTCTAAGAGTATAGGGAAGACTGACGAAGAGAGGAAGAACTCACAGATAGGATTAGCAACGGGATTTGTCTCACTACTTATCCCCACGCAGCCGCCAGCAGCCGAACCTCGGGGGGCTAAAGCGTGGTGACCATTGTGGTTTTGTTAGCCTTTGGTATTGCGATTGTGGTTTTGCAGCAATCTGACCTGGCATGAAGACACAGCGCGCCCAATGCGGGAAGTCAAAAGAAGACAAGCGTCTGTGGACCAACGCAGACCTTTTTCTAGCCAATTAAAACGCTTTAGAGGAAGAGATTAGCGACAAAACGGCCGGGTCGACGCCCAGTTTCGGCAGCCGTCCATCGTCAGTGTCTAAGGTATGTAGCTATTGCGCCTACCGCTTTCTTGGTACCGACCCACAGCATACTCAACATACTACGTAGAGGCGAGGTTTTTACGCATGCTTCCCTAGGTACACCATCGAATACTTCGCTTGGCGCGAGACTGTAAGATGCCAACCACCGTGTCCTCCGAGTTAGGGCAGCACGAACTAACCGGTAGCTACCAAGGTAGGCAGACCTAAATGACTATACCTCCCTGCTGGTGGATTATCGCCATCGAAATCCATGATTGGGGAATATGGGGGAGCGGTTGGCCGATACCTATGGGGCTGAGGCTGCGGGCGGGGAGAACCCCTCTGGAGGCTGTTTCCAGCCGCAGCCGGGACCCGGGTGCATTGCAAGTGCAAAGGCGGTGGGCAGAGCGAGCGCGGAAATCGGTATCATCGTTACAGTGTGCAGTTGTGGAGACAAGTCGCAACCCTGGTTGCCCGCGGCTTTTATGCAGAATGGCATATACAATGCAAGCTGCAGGAGCGCCATGGGAATGAATCCAATGAACAGTAGGTTGGTGGGGGATCCCAATGTTCCACACTCCCACGGTGGCGGTGGGAGATTCCAACGTGCCTCTTCACCGGGCGGCCATCGCATGGAATACGAACACCATCCCCATCCGGTCCTCTGCGGCCACCGCATTCCCAAACACGCCACAATACGCCTCACCGGCCCAAACTGATTGCAGGCCACTCTGATTTCATTATTTGGGTGCGCTCTTTCCTCGAGATTTGAGGTTCAGGTCGGGAGGTCGCCAAAGCGCGGTCACCGAGCGGGCACACTGCGGGCACACTGAGGTGTGAAGGGGTGACGGAGTGGTCTGTGCGTGGACGAGCAGTGCCAGGCACAGCGTGAATGCCATTGGACGCCTGCCGTCTGGTTGTGGTTTTGCGAGCCTCCAGTTGTCACCGCTGCCGCGACATTGCCGCAACATTGTGGTTTTGAAAAGGCGGGCAAAACAACCTATCTCGCCGCGATGTTTTGCACTCCCGTCCTCGGCAACAACCTCCTATGCACCAATCTACACGAGCGAAGACGAAAGCGACCGTGAATCAATAGTGGAGATGGCGGATGATCATGAATTTCTCTTGCCCATGGAGCTCGACCCCGAAGCACCCCCGTCAACATTGTTGCCAAGCTTGGAGCCCCCTCCGTCGGCGGTAAGGTCCGTCAAACCCGGACGCCGCGCCATCACCCGGAAGCGCGCCGCGGCTCATGGACCCGTTCTTGCGCGCAAGGCAAAGGCCCCCGCAATCCCTGAAGAGGCTTGGGAGTCGGTCAAGCGCCATGTGTCCGAATTGTATGTGCAGCAAAACCAGACTCTGTCTCGGGTGGCCAAAGCCATGCAGCAAGTCCACGGATTTGAAGCCACGTGCGTGTCTTACGCTCTCCTACCCCGTTATCCGGGGTTGTTTGCCCGTTAATACTGACGAACATCAGAATTCGGCAGTATGAAAATAGAATAAGCAAATGGGGCCTCGAAAAGAAGGTTAAAACATTCGAGATGGTCTTCATCGCTCGGAGGCAGCGTTACCGGCGGCTCAATGAACCGGGAAAGCGAAAACTCAAGTTCAAGGTCCGTGGTGTTATCGTCACCAAGAGAAAGATTTCCGGCTTTGAGAAGAGGAACCCCAATCTTATCGGGGTTGACCCCGTTCTGGGTAGTAGGTACACTGCCGACCTAAGGTCATGTCAAATCAGGACCAGAGCTGACAAAACAGTTGCCCCTGCGGACGTCTCTTATCGAACGGCATCAGAGAGTTGCGGATCGGGGAGCTCCTGTAATTCCCATTTATCTCCACCGGTTGTTGGCTCCCCAGGCTCCATCCAGCCGGCTGTCTCGCCAACGTTGTCAATGCTGACAGTTGAACTGTCGAGGGAATCTCGCTTTCAAGGACGGAGCCCAAAGCTTGAACCTTTGGTACCACCACAAAGACCTGGACAGTACTTGCTCAACCCACAAGACTCGCAGGATCTTGAAACCACCCTACGTCAAGCCTTTTCTGATCATGAAAGGCGATGGGGATCTGCTGCACCACCCACGTTACTCAGCCTCCAGGAGCTTGGTGACTTTCTTCTCTCTCAGGGTCGATATAAGTCCGCGGAGGCGACCTTTCGTAAGCTGGCTGACACCCTGAGAAGCGGGCGGGGGGTGGAAAGCGAGCAGCTGGTCACGGCTCTTCAACGACTGGGTAACACGCTACTCAACCAAGGTCGGGCGTCCGAAGGAGAGAGGATGATACAGAAAGCTTATGCCATGAGCACCCGACTCACCGGTGACGATAGCCCAACCACGCTAGGTTGCCTGAGCTCTCTTGCTAGCGCCAGGCTTGCCCTAGGGCGTACCGAGGATGCGAGACTTCTACACGCACAAGCCCTTGACACTAGTGGAAGGGTGCTTGGGGACCAACACATCGAGACACTCCTGCACCTTGTTGGAACAGCTGACACCTGCCGCGCCATGGGGCGGCTAGACGAAGCCGAATCTATGTACCGCCAACTCCTCCAGGCAAACAGAGGGCACGAGTTCCCATCGGTACAAGCTCTGACGGGTCTGGCGGTAATCCACAGCCTCCGAGGCCAGCATGAGAACGCAATCAGCTACACCGAAAAGGCTCTTGAAGGGGTTCGGGGGCGGGGGGTCGAGCATCCGAGTACTCTTGGACGCCAGGACCACCTAGCTGCTATGTATTGCGTCATTGGTCGACTGGAAGAAGCCGAAACTCTATGCGATTCTGTGTTTGAGAGGAAGAGGCGAGTCCTTGGAGACGAGCACCCCGAAACAATTCTCAACCGTATGACCATGGCCAACATTCGGCTTCGCCAAGGACGCCTCGATGAGGCGGAAACGATTTGTCAACAGTCTTTTGGCCAACTGAGGGAAATACTTGGACCCGACCATCCTCGTACTGTTGCGAACATGCTGCTTCTCGTTGACATATGGCACATGCAGGGGCAGGAGGTTCGAGCTCTCGAATACTTCGAGTACTGTGTTGAGCGGAGGAGGGTCTTACTGCCAGAGCATCCCAACACCACGGCAATGGTCCGGGCGCTGGCGAGCTGGAAAGCGGGCGTGGAGGGAGGATTGATTGGCTAAAGAAATTGGGTAGATGGATAGTTGTCACGCAACGTTGCGTTGTAGAAGCCGGAACTATAATGGAAGAATAGACGTGGATGATCACTGGAACTGGGGGGAAAAAATATGTTCAACTGGGATGTAATTGACTCGGATTTAAATGTCTTCGATGTACGCTTTGACTCTGAGTACCTGATAAAAAGCTCTCCTGCCATTTCAAACACCAGTCTCCTCCGTGTTATTGATATGGGACATGTATTTTACTTCGGTATCTTGGAAAGGGTCAAGTTCTCGAAACTAGAAGGATCGTGTAATTGGGACTTCTAAGACCGCGCAGGCTTGGCACCTCACCTTCAATTTCCCACTATAATGTGGAAAGGGGTGCGTTTATTGGTGTTGCGTCGTGTTTGTCAAAGTCAGGGGCTCCATCGCAACCAATAGCTGTCTCGCACTCGCAAGGAAGGTGGAGAAAGTACGCCAAGCCATCAAGATTCGTCATGAGATATGGAACAATTGCGCGCTTTGATCGATCGATCATCAACAGCCAAGTCTCTTGTCGATTAGTCGCTGCCGGTACTGTCAGGCAGCGTGCCGATTCGACAGGCGCGTTGATTACCTCCGCCGAGGCTCCGAATTGGGGCAAAGGACGCGCCGAGATTGGTGGTTGCCAAGCGAATGCGACCCAAGGGAATCCTGGGGTTAGCTGGCTGCCCGGATGGAGAAGTGGAGTGCTCGCCTCTCGCTTCAAGGGTGACAGTATCCGATATCCGATCGGAGTTCGGGTCACATGAGCAAAGCAAAGTGGAATCTCCGCTCTTGTCAAGCTCGAATGCGGTGGGGATCTCGTTCTCTCTCTCGGACGATTTACTGATTGCCGCTGTCGACAACGTGAAGCTGTGTGGCAGAGAGTGTCCCATGACGCCGGAGACGAGCTGTACACCACCACACACCTCTATCTGAACTGTTGGCTGCTGGGTAATAAACCCGCCGTCCGTCACAACGCAGCATCGCATCGTGTCACACCCCCTCCGCAATTTGTCGCTCGAGTCCGAACCACCCAGCGCAACGGCAGCAACAGCAGCGGCAACATCACCCAGCAAACCGGAATCGCTCGCGCAAAGAGACAAACAAAACGAAATGATCTGCCTGCTTGGGGCTCGATAGACACCCTGCCTCTATATATATCACTTGTGCCACGCACGCGCAGGCCCTGTGTTAATTAGCCGGCATTGACAAGTGGACCGCCCACCCGCTCTGCCGCGGCACAAACCCTCGGTTCGTTCATTCGCCCCTCGCCTGACCTCGCGCCACACACGGCCGTTGGCGATTTTCGAGAAGAGGGCCCTGGATATCTGGATTGAGAACTGGATTGGCGAGCGATCACCACAGCCTAAATTCGCTTTTCGCGGTCCACTCGCACGCACGCATCCAGCCAACTCCCGCCTGGACAAGCCGACGCCGCAGCGAAAAGGTAGCCAAAGAAAAAAGCTTTTGGCGTGTGTGCGCGCTGCAACATACCCCGGAGTTTTTTTCTTCAGGGGCCGTTTGAAGTCGCAACCCGCAATCCGGCCGCCCCCCGGCTTTGGCCCACCCCCTGGGAGAAAAGGAAGGGGGCCCTGGCCTGGACTGATCCCGATGGCCGGGCCGTATGCAGACCCGCTCATGTTTCCCTACGATGCGGCCGCGGCCGCCGCTATGTTTGCTACTGCTGGTGTCCCGGAGCAGCGCCAGCGCCAGCATGGGTACAACGTGCCTGGGTCGCTGAATGCCACTGCCGGTGATGGGTCCTCTACTGCGGGTCGGGATCAGAGCCAACAGCAGCAGCAGCAGCACCAGCAGCGGATGGAGTTTGGCCTAGGTCTCGGCCGAGCGGTAGCTAGAAAGCAGTTTGCAACTAGTAGATCTACTACCTCGGGTAAGACACCCCCCACCCGGCAGCAGCAGTCGACGACGCTACCGGCACCACAAGCACCATCAAGTATGGACATGGACTCCATCCCGGTGGATCTCGACCTTGGCCTAAATCTAGATCTCGAGCTAGACGTTGAGAACCTCATGGCCGGGTGGGATGACCAAGCACAAGCACATACACAAGCAGCTCAGCTACAAGCCTCCCTCCGCAATGCCCTCAGAGAAAGAGACGAAGCGCGCATGGCGCTCTCGGGGATGAAGAACGACGTGTACTCGGCGCGGCAGGTCGAGAAGCGGTTGCGGAGTGAGAGGGACGAGGCAAGGGGGCAAGTATCATTCCTCAAGAAGGAGAGAGCCGCAGGGAGACTGACAGAGCAGAGGCTGAGGAAGGAGAGGAACCAGGCGAGGATGGCGCTCGCGAGTGTAAGTAGGTCGTCAGGGAGAGGGAAGGGGAAAATAGATACCGGGGCTGAGGAAATTCCTGGGGGGCTGGGTTGCTTGATATCACCGGTGACGACTAGTGGGTTTGGGGAGCTAGAATGGCCTAACTTTGAGAAAGACGTGGTTGAGATGGTGGGGGTGCGAGATGGCTCTCCGAGTTTCTCTCCTGTGACGACGGAGAGTCTTGGGAGTGGGGAGTCGTGAGGCTAAAAGGTTCAAAAAATTTGGTTGGACATCTTTGGATTCGCACGTAACAAAGGAAGATATCATTGACACTTGTTTATCAGCTGTATTTGCAGTCAGATCCTTCTTTGTTCCATGCCCTGCGCCACTGCGGGAGTGAGGCTTGAAAGGTTCACGTCTTTGTCATACCAAGACGCCAATATTCAGACTTGCAGACCTCATGCATACAATGCGATTTTGACTGCTGATTCTCACAACACAATCCAATCAGTAGGTATCATCGGCGCTGGAACTGGAAAGCTGCAAGCCCTCGGCGATGTCCAAACACACATCAAAGACAACAAGTTACTCCAATAATCACAAATTCTGATCCAAGTCCCTGATATGTACATGCATGTATCTGACATTTCGTAGAGGTTCCCCTCTCGTCATTTACCTCATCAAGACCGTGATGCTGCGCGCAATCGTTACATTCGTGCCTATCGTTTCCCTCAACGCCCAACGCCGTTGCATGCTATTTTTCGGTCGTTCCTTTGGGGGTTCAGTCCCTTCATTCCTTGAGCCAACGCCCCCATAACTCATCTCCTCCGCCGTGAGGCTTTTCCCTTGCATCGGTGGGGAGGTCGGGACGAGGAAGAATCCTCCGCGGATTTCTCCGCTTCCGGATAAGCACGGCGGCAATTTCCACGTTGCAGTTGATGCTCCCCCTCATCTCGGACTTCAGTGGAGCCGGGAAACCGGGTATGCGTGGGTGTGCTGCTTCGCTTGTCCTCCCCGTTTATTCCCCTTAATGGCGTGCCTCACGTCCTCGAGTAGGGCCGCTGCTGAAGGAAATCGGTGGAATCGGCTCAGGGTTGTTGTTTTGTCGTTATTTGTATGTCTGTTTATTTCCATCCGGTGTCATGTCGGGACACGTCGTGTTGCATCCCAAGGAAAAGACTGTCGGGCTTTGCGAGATTTCCCAGGCGGCATCGGAAACGGCCTCTTCGTGAAGTTGGTGCTGCATTTGCTGACGCATCTCCTCCGCATGGGCTCGTTATTTGGATTTCGTCTTTCAGGGATCGGGCGTAAATAATCGCGGGGTCGTTCATTTTTCCACCTTGAACTCAGTCGTCTTCACTATCCCCTTGAAGTGGGGATCGGGAGGGAGCTGCAGAATGGCGTCCTCGTCGATGCTGATTTTCTCTCCTAGGATATCGGCCTTGACGGTTTCGCCGTTCCTGACACTCGCCGTGAAACTCGTCTTCTCTCGGCTCACTGCTGCCCATTTCTCGGGTTTCGGACTGCCCGGTCCCTCGACAAAGACTCCAGATGCCGTGTTCTGTCGCAAGTATCCGCGCTTCTCGCTGCCGCTCTTGGGGATCCGATCCAATGCTTTGCCTGCTCTGTAGTAGTTCGCATCGTTGTAGTGGTTGCGATTGTCAGAGAGCCTCAAGACTCTGCCCAATAGAGGTCGTAGCGTAGGCGCGCAGGCCGCAATGATGCCCATGTCCAGTTGGAGACTGCTCGATGTCAGTAAGTTGCCCCCATCGTAGTACAGCGGAGAGGACTCACGCTCCAAAGAAAGGGGACCAGGGTTTGCTAAACGATAACTGTCAGTGACTTGTCCTAGACCCCCAACGAGGTTGCCAAACTGGGCTACCCACAAGGTGCCGTCTCTCTCGTACAAAAAGGCGAAAATGAACACGGCCTTGGTGATTCCCAGAGCGACAGCGCTGACAGCTGAATGTTAGTAGCGGTCGCTTACTGCCAAGATGTAGATGTGAACTCACAAGTATCCACCGCTGAGGATTGCAATGAGGTAAAGCCGTGTTCTCCTCTGCAGTTGGAGACTCCATATGAGGGGAACTGGTAATGATGCAAACATGACATCGGTCGTGATGTTGCACGCTGAATTGTAACAGTCAGTGATACGTCCAGGGGTCTGCCAAGCCATATTCAGGGGCTCCGACGATGAAGAGATTAAGGAACGGACCAGCATTGAAGAGACCAAAAGCTCTGTAGAGACGAATATCGTAGCATTCTGTCCCTGGTGTTCGCTCCCATAGCCCCGAGATGGGACGACACCATGTCAAGAACGTGATGAAAGCAAAGAGGGTGTAGAAGCACGTAAACCCTGACGAGAAGAGCAGATAGTTAGTGACATCGCTTTAGGGTCTGATGAGACTGATGTAATTACCGATGAGCGCCCACAATATACGCTTGTACCATTTCCCCCCTCTGTTCAGTCGGAGCAACGACAGCGCGATGGAGGTCTTCAGGAAGCCAAATGCAAATGATGCTTCGAGCACGGACTCGTAGAACTGCGCCTCCAAGACCACAGAGAGCTCATCTCTCGATATCCACCTTTGACGTCGGCCATAGCCATTCTTGCAGCAGACAATCCACGAAACGAGACCCCCTATCCCAAATAGCTGCAGCAACGTGTTAGACCTGAGTGAGAGTGCGCCCGGCTCGGGCCTGAGCGGGGGAGGGTGTGCGACTGCTTACTACCGCGAGCGCCATGAAGACATCGTCCTTTCCGAATGAGCGCACGAGGATGGCACGCGTATAAAAGCGCAAGCATGCGGTGATAAAAGCGCAGCTCCACATGACAACTACGATCGACAGGAAGGCCGCGGTGTTGTTATCGTTTGCAGGGTTATATCCATTGGCCGTGACATTGCCGGCGGCTGTCACGTTGGATGCCATGACGGGCTTTGTTCGAGGTCGTCGTCGCCGGTGGCACGAGGGCGCCGTCGAAGCATGGACGGCGGCGGAGAGAAGCGAAGGGAAGGGCCAGGAGAGGGTTCTGAAAAGTGGGCACAGTGTCACCCATCTACTTTAATTCAGCAGTCAGTCCAGCGGCCAACCAGCCACTACGTACAGCACGCCCCCCGTCAATGCTAACGTTACTCGGTGCCACTTTCGGCACTCCTCCGCAATAACGCCAAATTGAATCTGGGGAAAAGCGCGGGCAGGGGAATGACAGGGCGAACAGAAGGTGGGTGCGAGGCACATGGACCGCCTATATGGAGTTCCCCAGTGCCGCAACGCGTCAACACTGGAGCTTGGCAGTTTGGCAGGTCGGGAGCTGTCGAGCCCGTCCTATGGGACGCCGTCCCGCAGAGAGCAAGGGTCATGGGAACTTCTGGCTAAAGTCGCTCTGCCGCCACCAGCCAACAGCCCGCGCCCGCTCGATATACCGGGTTCTTCTGAGCACGCGCAGCAGCCAGCCAAACGCTTGTTCCGCTCCAACAGTAAATCAAACGTGCCTTATGCCGTGCGGGCTAGCGGGAGAGGATGCACCGTAAGCGGGGGGTGATCTAGATCTTAGAATCGGTCCGGCTTGGATCAGCGGGCGACCCTCGCTTGCTGACCGTCCTCGGCGAGCACAACCATAAAGATGGTGTGCACCCGACCCTCGCGTGGACGCGGTTATCAATGGCCAATATTTTGTTTCATGTTGTGCTCCCTCGCGACCATGAGGCGCACAGGACAGACGCAGGTTCCCATTGACCGGATCCCGATTGGAGGAGGAGGGCGGTAATTGGTGCATCTTATCGCGTAGGCGGCTATAATAGACGTCTTCAGGCGTCGGAGCCGTGACGATCTGCTTGTCAATCGAAAACCACAAATGTCCGCACCGAGGGGCTCAACTTCAGACCTTGCATACTGCTGATGCTAAATCAGGTTTTGGTCTGCATTGGAGGGGTTAACCGGGCTACCGGACCTTGAGCTTCATGCGAACGAATCGCAACCGTCGCCTGCACCTCGAATTTCGTTGTTGACGGCAAAATGCCGCAGCATATCGAGAAGCCTGCGATGCGCATCTGCAATCCACCATGGGCGGTGAGAGGCAACCGCGGTATGGGATACTGCGCCACTGACCTATCTTGTCCTTCTGGGGTTGTTTCGTAGCTGTTCGTCTAGGTTCCGCAGGAGTTCGCGCCGGGTGTTTGTTATGGTTGACGTGCCCTATGAAATTCAAGAAACTGGTCAGCAACCTACCAACGCCCTAAATACGCGATGGAGTCTTCCAAGTGACAGAAATGAAGCAACTTGAGCCGGTACCTTGAGGAACACGCGGCCCGCGATCCGGCTGGGAGCTCGAGCGCCGCAAGCGGTGCTTTTCGACAAGTTGAAGAGCTCAGAACTCTAGCAATCTTTGGTAGCGGGCCGCAGCCGGAGCCGGCGCTGGCGGATGGATTGACGAAGCGATCGGTGTCAACAGTGAGCGACAAATTGTAGAGTTTTGCAAATCAGCCAAGGTGCTTTGTCGGAAAGAGATCGCGGCGCAGCGGTGCAATTTGGGGGTGACGCGAATGGGATATTCCGCCAGTAGCGGGCGCTCATGAGGCGTGCCGAGTCTAGTGCCGAATCCAGATCTAAATCTCGGTGGAGCGCTTCGCGAGGAAGGGTATGAACGAAAATCATGGTGGAGGAGCAATCTGACGTTGCATGATCCGAAACCCAGGAAATGAACCCGCTCGCGGAGTGGGTGTTGTTCCTTCCTTCCCCTTCTTTTCCGACCCGCGGGCTTGGTTTGTCTCCACCGACGGTTCCAACGACACTCCGAATGGCACCAGGCCAAAAGCTCACTGCCTTCCTACTTCGACTAGGGCCGGCAGTTTGAGACCCGCGCGGCGGGGGAGATGTCCAACAAAGTAATTGATCGCTCTCGTGGCTCCAGCTGTTTGAGCGACGGCTTTTTTGAGCTGAGCCGCTCTAACTGCGAGAGTTGCGGTCAAAGAAAGCGCCAAAGCAAGTATTACTCCCCTAGGGCGAAGTGAAAGAGTGATCCAAGAATCTTTATCCTGACTACGCTGAATGGAGCACCCACCGACGGGATCACAAAAGTGCCTGCTTCCATGTCCTCGCTTCCTCCGCCTTCGTAATTACCTAGTCTTCAGGATCTCATCGTTGTGCCTCCGCAAAGCACATGGTTATCACCCTCGGCACTGACAGGGCCGCAAACAACCCTATCACGTGGTCAGATGGCGAGCCGAAGGGCGGAAGAACAATTCGAGATATATTTCTCTGGCGAGTAGCCAGTCCTGGCTTCCTAGTTACATAACAGGCCTTGTTTGCATCTTGATGGGCACGCCAAGGATGAAAGCCAGTTTCTTGTCCGCCTCCTCCATCCATTGCATTCGATCCAACTCCTGGGGGGGGGAGGGGGGGAATCTCTCCTACCCCCTGAACTCAACTTCCGCCCTCTTCTGCACAGGCGTCTGTGGATTCACCTAACACTGAATGATGACTCGCACAATCATGAGGTGTGTCGAAGACCTAGACCTCGCGAGGACGTCGGTTCCTCCGTCCAGGATCTCGCTAGTCATCATGTCCCCGTTTCAGCGGTGGATCGGTGGTTGCTGAGGTAGGCAGCTAAACGTCCGGTAGAGTGTGAGAGACGATGTTGCGCGTAGTACGATGGTGAGGTGCTGATAGGCGAATGATGTGGTGTCTGCGGTACAGGTTTGGGCGAGACAGTTAACGTCTTCCAGGTCTGGCGCTCCGCAAAGTTAGAGCCTCGATCTCATGTATGTGGAACCCTGATCGTTCAATCCACTGGATAAAAATTGTATGTGGTAGCACGCAATCATTATCGTAGTAAGTGAGGTAGGTATTACACTATATCTATATGAAAAACTCAGGAAAATAAAGGGCCAACATAGCTCCCAGTCAGGTAAAAAGCCTGAGTCTAGCAGCTGAAGGGCTCCACGGTAGGGCGGTTGATGTGTACTCGGTAAATCCTCCCGGCGTTGCGGATGGACCCGAGGTTTCAGTGCCCACTACATCTGAAGCCAAATCTGCCAGTCAGAGGCTGCTGCTCTGGTCAAGCCCTACTCCCAAAGCAGCACTCTATCAATGTCGTAAAATCTGATGCCGGCATCTAAGATGCTCCGAATTGTCAATGCGTTTACAAACCCCCCCGGACCCTCAACAATGACGACTCTTGAATGCCCCGCTACGCGACCAGTGGTCTCCGCGCGCAGTGTACGGTTCCAAAACACCTCGACGGCCGGATTTCCATAACGGGCCCCGAACCCGTTCCGTGTGTTCGTGAGGAAAAGCTGGGCGCTTTGTCGAGTGAACAAGCTGAACTTGGCAGCAGAGGTCCTGTGATCGGCGGTCAGAGGATTGATATGTAGCTGGTAGACCTTGCCGGTATTCCGAATAGCGGCAAGGATTTCTCAGTCACAGCCGTTGGTAGGTTTTTGATCCACAGACAGCAGTTGAGATCTTCGGGAATGTCTGCTGAGTGGTTTCTTTTGATGGATAGGTCTCCGCGGTACGTGCCACGAACCGCTGACAGTTGGTGGGGTTTGCCGGCGTCTGATCCTGTGCGCTGGCGGTTCCCCTCAGCTGCTCTTTGGCTATTGATCGGCGAGAAGTCTCTGGCGGTTGGATTGAGGCCACCGTTGCGCTGGCGACTGCTTGCCTCCGCTTGGTTGTCCTGACTGTCCTCCACGATAGTGATTCCGAGCCGCCGGAGAAATTCTCTGACCCGGTAACGTCGCAGCGGATCCATGTTAACTTGAAGCTTGTAGGGTGTTGGTGGATGGAGGTCTCCAATAAATGGGACGAGGCGAGACTTCGCGGTCAAGAAGCGCAGCACAGGCAATCTGCCGGTGAGTGCAAGAGCGCGGGGATCTGTTGTCGGAAGTCGATGATCGCTTGGGTCTTGAAGGCAGTAGCGGAAATGATCCGAAGACCTGAGAAAAACAAAAAGGTTAGCAACGAAGAGCAGGATCGGGAGCCTTGGATACCCACGGGACAGTACGCTGAGCTGGTGCCGCGACTTGGAGTTGAGCTTCAAGATTTGTGTTTGTGCCAATCGCTCGGTGTTTTGCGGCCTCGTGAGCGCAGGCACGATCTCGGTTGGCCAAGCCAAGCTTGCGAAGATATTCGAGGCTGGTTGCGGCCGACAGCTCCAGCAGCTTGATGAGATTCTCGGGAGAATTGAAGAAGACTGAGAAAGCTGGTCGCAGGATGTTCTGTACTAGCTATGAAACCGCGAATTTTAAATCCGCTGCAGTGCTGGCTGGTCTCAAAACGGCAGATGACTGTTCTCTACTGGAAGAAGGGGTTGTAGTTGCGAGAAAAGTAACCTGCGTGTGAGAGAGCGGTTGCTGGTGGGAAAGGAAGGAGCAAAATGGTGGGCCGGAGACTTGGGATGAAATTCCGCTCCCGGGGCGCAAGGGCTGGACAGCACAATTCACCCAAACTATTTTCGCTCCCGGAAAGAACTGCGAGGCTCCAAGGTAATTTTATCTTCTCATGAATGGGTAGGGCTTTGACCTTGGTATCTTTGCTTCACTCGTGTTGTAGCGCAGATGGTCGATATGGTCGATAAGAAGGGTGGACGTCCACGATCCGATTTGAGGACAGCAGCAAAGAGGAGAGGTGTATCACCACAAGTTTGAGCGACGGGGGATAGCAGAGATCAATCCTTACGTCTAGAATAGATCTGGTCATCATGATAATCATGTTGGATGTTGGTACGACAGAGAGGGCGTTAGGGGGAGGAGGTGGTGAGGCTTGAAGAAAATATCGAAAGGACCAAAAATAAAAACGAAAAAAAAGTTGCATGGAGGAGCTGAACCTAGCACCTGCAGGAGGTGTCTCCCAAGTGAACCGGTATGGGGGAACCCGGAGCTATGAGAACCAAATGAACCACTCGGCCATACGTATCAGGGCAAGCCCCTACTGTTACTGAGGGTAGTTAACTTTCCCAGAGATGAATTACTGGGGCGACATCAACGGAGATTTTCGGCGCTGTCCCGGTTGCTGGCGAGGCTCATCTTCCGAACCCTAGTGGCAGACCTCACCTTATATTGGGGATGAGTTCCCCGTTGGCATATGAAACCCACAGCATACAATCCTCACGAAAAAAAAAACCAGGTTTCGAGCGGCCTGACTGGTATCTTATCCCCGGCCTGCTTGCCTGCTTCTCCGACTAGAGTGACGGAAACCTCACACGGCGCGATTTCTATAAACCCCAATCTCGACTACGAGCTCGAGCTCGCGTTTGAAACCTGGGCAAGATTTGCCCCATCTCATCGACCTATACCAACGAGAACGAGATTGCTTGAGACTTGGCAGTGAAGTGGGCTCTACTGGCACTCTGTAGGTTGCAAGAGGAGAAGTCGTACTTTGCGTTAGGAGCAGGGCGGCTAAGCCGAAGCCCTGCTACAACCCAAACCTCGGACCCAAAACCCACTCGATATGCTTGGCAATATCAGCTAAGCTTCTCCACGGCTGAAGTACCTTCCACGGGGCAATGTTATAATAGTCCTGCGTCCTATCATGTCGTACGTCTTGAGCATCGGCAGCATCCTTCGCAACGTTGCCTGCGTCACGGGGTCGCTAGGGACATCCAGCATCGCCATTTCCAGAAGCAACGCAACAACACCAGCGGCAATGGGCGTTGCCACTGAAGTCCCTGTCATGCGCCGCATCGCAGCTGGATTGGTTGGTTCTGGATGGCAAGTCCATGTTGCCTTGACATTCTTGCCTAAGATGCTCAAGTTAATGCTATGACGGGCGGTAGGATTAAAGTGGTAGGGCTTTCTATCAGCACCCGTAGCGTGAATAGTGATCACTCCGGATCGAGATTCATCTCTAGTATCGGCCCAGGAGCCAATCTCGAGCTTAACCGAACCAAGGGGGACAGCCTCTTATACAAAATCCCCCGTCTTTCTACGCGCATTATTAGCCCAACTCTGGCCGATATCCGCACTATCTTTACGGAGCAGCAAGTCCAGGACGCCATCCGCAACAGCAGATTTACAACCAATCTGTATCTCATAGTTAGCGTGCAGATCGCTCACAGCACCGAGTATCTCAGCTCCAGAGGACGTGAGAACGGAAGCGGTGCGCGTCTCTCCGTGGATCTCGCGGCAGCAGGTGTGCCACTTAGTCTGGAAGCGGGTGTTGAAGCGACTAAGTCGAGGGACGACAAGGCAGGGGAGAAGATTGTTAATGACTTTATGTTTGCTTACAGCCTGCGGGAGGTGTTGTACAGGCGTAAGAACATGACCGAGCAGAGGTAACCGAAGTTGGAGGGAGACTTCATGGAGAATAGAAGCAGTTGGAGGCCATCTGTGAAGGAGGCTGTCGAGCAGAAGTTTAAAGCAGAGTTTGCTGGGTTGAAGGACGCAGAGGAAGAGCTAACTCAGTACTAAGACTAGAAAACAGAAGCGGTGGCTGACCTTGATAAGTTGGAGTGCCGCGTGGTTCATGTTGAACTTGATACCGAGGAAGGAGAACACTGAAGTTGCTTCGCACACGCGAGACTAGACGGGCCAACAATGATTCTGGGTCTCGAAGGGCTTGAGGTATCCAATTGATTTGCGCCGGCGAATCGTAGCATCAACCTCTATAGGTCATGGAAGACCTGACAATTACAAAAAAACCGAGTCCTGGGTATTTCTCAACAGTACCACATTTTTGTCTCTTTTGGCTTTCCGTCCGGGTTAAAGGCCCGAGGCAGCAATTCCAGTCTAATTTGACGAACCGCCATCCGTTCCGATGAACACAACAAGAACAGCGGCAAATCTGAGGGACGGTCATTTATCAGCATCGCATCATCCACTTGAAAAAAGAAACTCACGTGGCTGTTGAGGAGAAAATCTCCTGTGGTGTCGCCAGCGTCATGCTCGCTAGACACAAAGCGAACAAGACAGACAAGCCAAGAATGATGCCGATCCTAACGGTCGTTTCCTGGACGACGTACAGGATATATATCGACATGGCTGGCATGGCACATCCGAGGGCCAGCGCTAGCATCCCGACCGCTTTGACGATCTTGCTCTCCGAGTAATGCATCGTGTTTTCGAAAGGGCCGCTCGATTCATACTGCAGGGGGGGGGGAGGGTCAAGTCAACATTTACGTCCCTCGTTGCGTGTACATCCGTGGGAAGTCACATACCTTGTGTATCCACCTCCCGATGATTTCGTGGTACGGCCTCACCAACCACCGAATGATCCAGACAGTGAGGGGGTCACGATTGTTAGTGGATTCGTCCAAACACACCATCTCGTGGTGGGTTGGTTTCCTCTTCTTATCGCCAGCGGGGATGTACAGGCCCTCGTCTTCGCTCTTGATGTGAATATTTCCCAGCAAGGGGCGTTCCATCCACTCTGTCATTTCGTTCATTGACCTCTTCTTGGGCTGGTCCATTTTCAGAATCTTGTTGTAGCGGAAGAGCGAGTCATCTTTCCGCGGTGGAGGCCGTGTCAGGAGGCAGTATAACATAGATCCGAGATGACAAAACTCACAATACTTGTCTAAAGCCTCCTTGAGTTTGATGATGGCGTTGAGCTGCTCGGAGCTCTCCCCCTCGGCCGATGCCCGGAGGAGTCTCCAGTCCCGGAAATATGAAGAGCGCACATCGGTCTCGTCGTCATCGCCAGTTGTGGCGTTGTCTTTGTCTTGAACTCGCTTGAGCTCGTCGGACAGGTAAACTACCTCGGCCTGTAGGTACAGGAGATTCTCGGCGTACAAGTCGCGGAAGCTGCAGAAGATAGCGTGCTGGGGATTTTGGCCGATGTAGTTGCCCAATTTGGCGTAGCCCTCGGCCCGGAAGGTCCCGGGTGGGGATTTCTGCTGCTGCTCCTGCTGCTGCTGCTCCGATTCTCGGTCCATTGCTGCTCCAGATGCGAATTGAAGGTGAGCAGACAGGGAGGCCGCCGAGGTGTGGTGTTGAGGCCGGAGGGAGCAGCTGCCTTCATGTATCTGGATGCATCCCCAGGCCAATCAAGGATGTCCCCTGCCGCTTGGGCTTTGGCAACCGACAGCCAAAGCCCAACGGCCAGAAGTCGTGACACGTGTGACTGCGTTTGTGCGACTGCCCGCCAAAATGATAAGGCATCTTTCGCTCGGAAACCACCCGACACGCAGAAAGCCTCACAAGGAGTCTGAAAGCTTCCCAGGTTGGGCAGCGACGTGACAGCTGTATGTCTCAGAAGGCGCTGTCATCGTCATTGGAACTTTTCTGGGCGGGGCCCTTGGGCATCGAATTCATAAAACCGTGGCGGGCGCTTATTTGCCGGCCACCAACGCCCAGAATCAAAAAACCCACACAGTGGTCGAGGCGTCCACAGGCAACCGCGGCCCCGCCAGTTGCTCTCAGTTGCTGATTGCCGGGGAGCTGCTGTAGCGTCCTGCAACACCGCGCACCTGAGAGATATCCGCCGTATCGTGCATTCGAGCATCAAAACAGGCCTCAGTGGACAATGGTGGGTTCGTGGGATGGTGAGAGATAAAGAACGATTTATAGAGAGGAAATGTGGCATTGTTGGTGCACGCACCCTAGTAATTTGAGAAGTGCGATCTTAATCTTTGATTGACGCTACAATGTCACCCCACAACAGCAGTGGCAGTGACGACCGTGACCAGGAGCCAATCCCTGGTATTTTGCGGTCAAATTCTCATGACTCGAAGTTACTCAAAGAGTTCTTTCCGGATTTGTCCAAAAAACTGGACAAACGCTCTCAAGACTTTCGAGAGAAAACAGGCAAATTGCGATCCGAGCGGCGAGGGTTTCAAGATGTCGAAGAACAACGTCGAAAGTTAGGCCTGGAACCACATCCAGAGGTCCAAGAGGACGCTGAGCCCCTAGAGGATGAGTCGCCCAACGTTTACCCCCCGGAGATCGTGACGGAGTTATCCGACAACCGTCCCGTCGATGTAGGTTCCGGGCTCGCCACGGCCGGGCCCTACCAGACCCCAGCACAGCGCAAGTCGGATTTAGAGAAGGCCTACGACTTTGTCAAGGGCCGCCTCCAATTCGGCTCCACGCCAGAAGAAATCCGCAGAATCTGGATACTCGCCAAGCAGAAGTACCCCGATCTCTCCGAAGACCAGACATTTTCCACGGCCCAAAAGGTCAAGGACTCCATTCCCGACGTCATCCTCCAGCAGAGAAGCAGTCATTTCTGGCTGGCGCGCAAAGGCCAACCAGGACGATATGTCCGGGCCAAGCGCTTCTTCGACACGGGCAACCTTGTGGGGCCAATGATTTCGAAACGATTCCTCGTCGAGGAGTTGGGTTACGACCTCAAGGCAACGGACGACGTTGATCCAACCGACAGGGTGAGGTTCATGGGCGCCACTGGCGATACCACTTGGACCCTCGGCAAGGTCAAGATCGTGCGCAGTTTGGATCCAGACGGCTCGGATGCCAAAGTGATCGAGCCTCAAGTCTGGGACGACAAGGTCAACCTCGCGGATGTGATGTTCGGCGCCGACGAAGACGCAGTCGGCCGCACGAGCGGAGACGAGTTTCCACCCCTATGTCCGTTCATACCCAAGCCGATCACCAAAGGTACGTAGATCCGGTCGTTTCTCTGTAAACTGTCAGTAAGAGTATCAACACTAACCCCGATGCTTCAATGTATTAGAGGAACGCGAGATAATGGCGGCGAGGAGATATCCTATCACCAGCAAGACCCCTGCGACTTCTCAGAGTCACTCCAACAGAACCGGCGAGGCCGAGAATACCACCTCTGTCACTACCAATGGCAAGCCTACTAACACGTCCAACCACACAACAGGCGGGTCTGGGGTGCACCGCGGATCCAAGAAGACCGATGACCTTGGAAACCATGCTTCGTCCAAAGGGGTCCATCGAGACGGGAACAATAGAAACGATACCAGTGGCAGATCCAGTGATACGCCTCGGAAACCTCGCCAAATATCCCAGAATGAAGTTGAAGGAGAACCGGAAGGGAAAAAAAGCTTTTGGAAGAAATACTGCAGTTTCTGTTGTTTCTAATTTGATACGTTGGCGAATAGGAGCGGACCGTTAACGGGCACTGAGGAGGTGATTGGAGGTACCTGCGTAATAATAATTGACTATTTCTTGGTATCCTAGATAATCACCTTGTGATGCACGTTACGTCTATGAAGTAGATGCCGTCACCGTTCACTGTAGCCGCCCCCAGTCACCCTGTACTGTATGTAACCTTGGTAATTTCTTCTTCGCTCCTTCATGCATTGTCAAAACGCCTCCTTACATTCCGGAACAGGCTTCCCTGGATTTTGGGAATGCCCCTGTTGGTTTGAAGCAGGCATGTTTGTATTTTAGCCAGGCCCCTCGGCATCTTGAAAAGGTGTGCTTGTGTTTGTTGACTGCCTTTGTAGGTTCCGAACAGGCGTCTTCGCACTTTTAAAGGTCTCTTAGAATTTTAAACGCCGTATTTCTTAGAGACCTAGCCAGGGCCACAGCACAGGGTGATGGTGGCTACGGTGCACCGTGAGGGTCTCGTAATAATTGACTATATATCTGTGTCCTAGATAGTTGCTAGTGATATATGGCAACTCTAGAAGCAACTGCTGCTACCTACGAAGTGAGACTTCTCTTCTTACCACCCCACCAAAACTTGGATTCCTTCTGGTACTGTCGCTCGCGTTCCTCGCGTTCCTCCTTCTCCTTCTGGTACTGCAGCTTACGTTCCTCCCTCTCGCTCCTCAAAAATGCAACCTCCTCTTCCATGCTCTTCATGGCGTCTTGGTGTTGCTGCTCTGTCTTCTCCACCAGCACCGCTACGGCCCGCCGCATCCTCTCCTCCTTGTCGGTTGCTCTCCTGCTGACCTCCTCGAGCTGATGCTCCTGCTGCTCCTGCATACGGCTCACGATCTGTGCGATATCTTGACGCAGCTTCTTCTCAAACTCGGCCTCTCGGTCTGCCATGGCCTGTTTCGCCCGCTTCTCATCGTCTTCCCGCTGTCGGGCCATCTCGATCTTGGCCTTGGCTGCAGCGTCTCGAATCGCGGCATCAACTTCATCCTTGCGCTGCTGCTCGAGCTGAGCCTTGACAGACGCAAGCTCCTCGCGGTGCGTGGCGCCCATCTCCTCCTTGACAAGCGCCAACTGCACCTGCGCCTTCAGGGCGTCCTCTTCTCGCGCCGACTCCAGTTTAGACCGATGCTCCTTGTCCAGTTCGGTTCGGATACGCTCTCCCTCCTCGCGGACGGCATTGGCGTTTTCCAAACGCAAAACGTGCTCCTTGTCTTGAAGACGGGCTTCGAAGTCCCGCAGGAGGTCCGCTGTGACGCGATCGAGCTCGGCCTGGGCATCCACCTTGGCGTCGCCGACAGCCTTGTCCTTCTCTTCACGTAAGGTGCGCTCCTGATCCCGCAGCTGGGTGGTATACTGCAGAACCAGTCTCGACTCAAGGAGTTCCATTTCCACCTGTGCGTTCTTGGCTCGGGCAAGAGCCTCGCTCGTCGTCTTTTCCTTTTCAGCGAGGGCCCGAGCGTGCTGCTCTCGTTCTTGCTCCTGCTCAGCCTTGGCCTTGTTTATTTCCAGGGTCAATTGCTCGTACTCGCGCTCTCGGTAGTCGATGGCCTCCTCCAGTGCGCCGGCCAGGTAGTTTTGGCGCTTCACGCCTTCCCGGATCTCGGCCATCAGGTTCTTGACCTCCTCGCGGTAGAAGGCCAGGATGCCGTTCTTGTCATTGTTCCTCTGGATGGTGAGACTCTCGAGCTCGGCGAGCTCGGGGAAACCTAGATCGATGAAATCTCCGGCAAGCCCCCCCAGGGGGCTGGCATCGCGTGACGACAGCTCTTGGAACTTGGACTTTGCATTTCCGACATTGAACGCGGCCTCTTGGTCCGAGTTGAGGACGTGCGAGATGATCTCCAGCGCTGACTGTTGGGTATCGTCATGCGAAAAGACGCGGCTGCCGTATTGGCGGAGAGAGCGGAATAGCCCGTCGTCGTCGCCATTGCGGGGGGCATCGGAGCGAGAAGCATCGCCGACATCGCTGCAAAGCATCGAAACGGGGGATTCCACGAGGGTGATGGAATCGATCGGCATAGGGTACCCACAGAGGTGCAGGTAGGTGATGATCTTGGCCAGCGCGGGGCGAAGTGTTGGCTTTACCGGAGCGCCGAGCGGGTGCACGAGCAGAATCCCGCTGAACCGCTTCCCCTGTTTGAAAAGGCCGCTCAGACCATCGAATATGGTTTGGGTAACGGTGTCAGGCTTGCCGTCGACGTCGCTGAGACCTGGCGTGTCGATAAGATGAACGCGGACGTTATCGTTAAGGTAGAAGGTGTGGTCTTCGACCTCGGTGGTGTCTTCATAGGTGTGTCAGCAAAGAATCCGGGGCGAAGACGAAATGAAGGAAAAGTGGAGGGGGTGGTAATACGTGAGGGCAAGTATTTGCCTTTGCCAGTGCAGGTCGTTATGAACGAGGTCTTGCCCGCGCCCGTGACGCCCACCACGGCGATGTAGGCATCTTTTACCGAGCTTCCTAGCATCTTGGGGGCTTGGCTTTGCCGGTTCTATCGCAGCCAAAGAGGTTTTGTGGGAACGGAGGGAATAAAGTTTGTTGGGCAATATGCTCCCAGACATGTCGTAAAAATTGCGGAGGAAGTGACGAGTCACTTTCCATGAATGCGGGCAGGTATCCCGCAGGCCAGGGGTGTTTTAATACTCAACGTCGCGACTCGACTCCCTTGGGGAAATATGAGGCTCATGTCCGAAACGAATGCACGACTCCGACGACCAGTCCTAGACGAACACATTGTTGCCAAAGATCCATTGCCTGGATTCTTCCGACACCTCCCAACTCTCCCTTTCAACGTCCACACGCTACTAACGAGGGCCAATAGGGTTCAAGGGAATTATGACTCCTTCTTCCCGGAACAGGAGGTTGGCTGTGCCAGACACTCACTTCCAAATTTGATCGACCTCATGTCCAGCACCAGGGATCCTGAGAGACATGCTTGAGCTTTGCTGCAGGCGTGCATCGTCCCATGACTCTGAATTTCGGAAATAGCGGCCCAAAGTAATGGAGTTCCAAACATAGCCCAAATTTTCGATGAGCCCGCCCTACAGCGAGAGTCGCCATAGCCCAGCGTTCCCATCATGTTATTTTGGGTTGAAATGTCCCAAGTGGCGAATCCTCCGCGCTGTTGGCCCAGTTGATAGGTGGCGCATGGCAGTCTTCGACTGGGTGGTCAGGTCACTGAGTGGGCCCGCCACACTGAAGTCGCAACATCGGTTAGTCGGCACTTAGCCTACAACGCCCTGATTAAATGAGAATGTAATACAGGCATCACACGGCTTCCTTTGGGGGGGGGGGGGGGTTCGGTTTTTTTTTTTTTTTTTTTAACCACAGT
>Ga0247760_1000295_pt1 | contig 55654 bp, 48 predicted proteins | sample UWRJL171409R4_FD_179936 | JGI IMG/M metagenome (GOLD analysis project Ga0247760, IMG submission 179936) | Plant litter microbial communities from Arlington Agricultural Research Station in Wisconsin, United States - UWRJ-L171-409R-4 | ecosystem: Environmental > Terrestrial > Plant litter >...
TTTTGATACCACTTTCACTCTGATTGCTATAATAACGGCAGAGAAATGGATGTTTGAAGAATGGGTGTTTGGAGGGGGGAAGTTGGTGGGGTGGCCTGTGCACACAGACTTTTTAAGACCCACTGTATGTAGTCGCTATCGATGCAACCTCCGAGAGAAACGACGCCAACCAGAACGAGAATAGCCACGAGGAGGAGGAAAACGTTCAAGAGGGCGATGCAGGTGAGGAGGACAATGGAAGCAATAAGGACGAGCATGACGTCACGAAAGGAGAGACTTGGGAGGAAGTCCACTCAAGATCCAGGCGACCAGGGCGAGACGAGCTGGCAGACGTGCATCTACACCGCCAATGACTTATACGATGCTTGCGCACCGTTATTCTCCTTTACCAGAGGGCATATCCGCTTACTTTGATTGATGCCACATGGGGATAAAGACGTCCCTATACGATATGAGGCGGCCATACGGCTGTTAGAATCACAAGCTATCAGACCGTCATAATTACCTAACCTCATCCGCACTCACCACTTATCCCTAAATCCTTCAAAAAATAGCGCCTGCCCTGATCGTAATCCGAGGTGCTCACGTGGAGAGCAAAGCTTGTGGTGAATCGTAACCACATGCTCAGATGCACAGCCGGATGCGGACCTAGATCTCGGCTCAAGGCCAAGCCTAGGTGACACCCAGATGGCACGCCCAGATGCATAACCCGGATCCCGGTTCAGGGCAGTCAGAGACACCACGCGTGATTGGAGAAATGTGTATTCATTCGAGCGATGCCAACTCTGCTACTATACAACGCCACAGGAAAAAGTCTCTTGAAGAGCACGGAGAATACTTGTCCACGGAGACGGATCGTGTAGGTAAAGAGAACGCTTCTTTTGCACCCATGTTCGCACCCATGTTCGCGGGGTGAGCCGGAGCACATCGATGTCTCCCCTGTTCGTCATAGAGAATCCCTAAAAACCAGATGAAACGATGGTCTTAAAGGCAGATTTGAGTCACCCTTCCTGGCTCAGCGACTAGTTGCCATCTGAATCCACATGAGACCAGTGGCTATAAAACCCGCCAGAGAACCTGCCGTCGTCCATGCTGTTCCCCAGTCTCCATACAGAAGTCTTGATGCCATAACCACCACAAAAAACAGTGTTGCAAGAACTGGAAACACCATCGACTTAGAGCTAACGCCTCACAGCAGACACCACGGCCATCATCCCAGTGGGGACATCTATCCACAACGACCCCGTCGGGACCATAGCTGCAGACAGAATTGCCGTCGAGATCCTGGCTGGTAATGTCAAGAATGTTTGTCGCGAGGTTCTCTTCTTGTAACAACCTCACTTTGGATGTGACGTTAAAAATCTGGTAAGCTATATTCCAACCATCGCCTGGTTTGGGAGGAAGCCCTTGAATGTAGATCTACGCACTTGCACATCAGCTTTGGCTCTTTCGCCCCAGGGGTGCTCAAAGGTGCCTACTCTTGCTCTATCAATCTTCTTCACACCAAACCCCAGAGGATGTAGGAGTTGTCTCAGCCGTCTACCACCTCTCTTTGCGTACCAGGCATCCCGCAATTGCCGCCACTGCGTCTCTGCGTCAAATGCTTCGAGAAGCACAGGGAAGGCAATGCCCTGGCCGCCGTTACCGTAGCACAGCAACACCCATCTGTTGTCTGCATCAAGTGATTTGTTGTCCTCTGCAGCAAACAAACATCCAGGGTTTCCCTCCTGCTCTTGGCAATATGTTTTCATCCCAAAGGCCTGGAAAAAGGCCCCCCGAGGAAGTGGGCGTCGTGGTCCACATTTCGTCGATGTAGCCCATGTTGGCTCCGCTTCTTCACTGGTGCGCTGGGTGGAGAAGATGGTGTTTCCACAACGGGAGGCCTGGGTTCTCTCCTCCTACCATTTCTAGGTAATAGAGGCCCGTAGGGGGGTTGCAAACGACGATCACTGCGATCCCTTAGAGTCAACAAACGACTCCAGAACGAATGTGGTGTAGGCAAGACAAACAACACGCCTACCTCCTGAAGGTAGCTAGCGGGCGTGCTCTTCCGCCAATTTTCCCGCCACTGTCTCCGCATATTGGGGGTCCAAGACGGTTGGTTGGAGCTTGCCGACGCTACATTTGCCTCGGCGTCCTCACTCTCTAGCGTTGGTAGGCGCCGGTAACGTTGAAGAATCGGGCGAGGAGAGGAAATGGGTTCAGGCTCCATCTTGAGGGATAACAAATGATGCAAATGTCAAAGACTTGATCTGCCTGCGGAATTTGTATCCAGGCAGTCAAATCTGCCTTATGCAACCGAAGCGACTGCGCCACACTAGCCCCGCACTCGTGTTGAATTCTACGCAGCCAACCAGAAACGCAGTACAGTCAACCCTCTCCATAAGAATCAGCCTCGTCGCAGGAATAATATTCTTACAGGGAGGTTATTCCAACTACCAAGAAGGGTGCACGGACCTATACCACCCCTGGACCCATACATAACCCTCACACCTAGCCATTACCCCTCCGGTAACCCTGAGAACACAGGGCTCCCCACCAAAATCAGTGGAGCCCAGCTACCTGGCCACAAGAATCTAGTGGATGACTAAGCCAAATCCATAAGAATAATTCCAATAAACAGGTTATTCTTATATTTGCCATACAAATTCTTACGGGGGCCGAGATTTTATTCTTACAAAGCGATTATTCTAATGGAACCGTATTCTTATGGAGAGGGTTGACTGTACTGGATTGGGGCTGTTGCCTTCATGCAGCTGTATAAGGCAGTCTGCTGGGCGCCCCCGTGGTCCGCGACCCAACATGTTCTGCTCAATTTCCACACTCCTACAGCAGTGAGTTCCAGGGCGATGATATAACCACCAACCACCCTACATATTCGCTTGGATTTGACCAAGGGCATCGCCGCCTTCCGATCTTTCCTGTACCTGACATCAATCCCATCGTCGCTTCCACCCTTCAGTCAAGAGTCAATGAGGTAAGTGCCATTGATGGATATATTTCTTTTTCCAGTTCAGAATACAAAGTCACAACCAATTCTCAGTTCTGAACTCGTTTATACAGGAGCGCAAATTTGAAGGAGCGACAAGGGTTTATTTCAACGAGTGTTATTCTATTTCGACATACGCCTAGAGGCTCTGTGTTCTCCCACACGACCATCCGTCACTTCCAAGCTACTCGATCGAAGGTTTGGTGTAGTTGTGAGCGTAAGGGAGGTTTGAAGCGCCAGCCGTCTCAGGTTCGTTCTGTTCGGTTTGCTCGGGCCACAACAACTCATTCGCATGGCTGGGGGTGGGGAAAGAAGAATTTTCGGCAAGAAGCCCCTGGCCATGAGCAGACTGATACCAGAAACCCACAGACTGAGTCGTCTGAGCTTGGGTGAAGTCGAGCCGGACTTCGTCTAGCACCCCCGGGAACAGTTCATCAGGCGTCTGAGCCGCGTTGGAATAACCAGACACTCCTTCGAAATCGTCGCGAAGCTGCGATGATGTAAGTCCCATTGATCCATCAGGGCCCGGGGGAAAGAAGTCTGCTTTAGAAGATTAACATCAATGGCCTACAGAGTCCGTCGATGGTCCCTTACTGTTGCCGCCAACATCGAGGCCAGAGAAGGGACTGTTGTGTTTCATCTCTTCCGGGTCGGGGATCTCATATGCCGGGCCGGAGGCTGCATACGCGGCGTAATCATGGAGCAACCAAGCGCATTGCTCCGGTAAGGGTCCGCGGTGGTTGATGTAGTCACGAACAGAAAGCGCCGACAGCTCTGCGAATGCGGTTCCCGCATACCTATAGAGCGACGGATTCGGCACCGCAAGTCCGACTTCCGGGAACAGTATCTCCCAGATGGAGAACCAGCGATCTTCACTTGTCGGACCCCTTTTGTTCTTGCTGTTCTTCAGCTTGTCGGCTGTCCCCTCGGACAGGCTATGGCTTCGGTTGAGGTGTTGTCTGACGTCCGAGATTCGTTTCATCTGAACATGTCGGCATTCTTGGTGCCCCTTCCAGTCGTACCTGAAGAAGGGACACGCCCACCCTGGATCAAGGTCAAGATCGCCCCTTCTTTTCCGCAACTTCTTGGCAACACCTTTGCTCCCCGGGAGATGTGATCCCCACTGATGATCCATCATCACACAATACAAGACGTTGAAGTTGTGGACATAAGGTAAGCAACAGCTGGTATGTCAAGTTGGACTCACGAGTTACTTCTGTTTCGAGTACGACCACACTCCGAGCTCCCGTCTGCTACACTACTGCCCACGGTGGTGACACTGGATACTTCCTCGACTCTCCGAATATCCCTTCGAAGTCAGAGGCTGCGCCGGGAAACGGCGGTCAGGGATCACAACAGAGACTCCTCAATGCACCCCCACAGTCCATTCCACTTAGATTTGCTTGAAGCATGCGATGTGTTGTTCGGACACGGCCTCGCCCAACTGCTGTGTACGCCTCAGTGTGCAGGACAACTCGTCAATTCATTACTTAATTGGTCAACTTTTGCACCCATCTGCAGGTATACCTTGACATCCAAGATCCTTTTTTTTCATTATTGGGTCGGGCCTCGGGGACTTGGGGCTTACTAGCTCCTTGTGGAAACTAATCATTTAGACTCTTGCATCGTCCATTTCATGTGTGGCAGTTTGCAATTCACCTGAGGTGCCACGTGTTAGCGCCACATCAATGCGCGACAGCCCTGATGTGAATGATGGGTGTGAAGGCTGGCGAGTTTTCAGGGCGGAAAACCCGCATTCTGCAAAGTCAGCCCTAACCACATTTGCGCACACATTTGCGCACACAGCTACGTACACAGCTGCGTAAGATACCTACGCATCTGCGGACACAATTGCGGACACAAATGCGCTCACCGCCAATCTGCATACCTAATTGCCGGTGGCCGTATGTCCTAACATGCAGGCTAAGGTGGCCTCCCATCCGACAACTAAAGGAACAAATCGAAGGATTTCGTTCAGAAAAGACGACCAGCAGACAAATCTAACGGAGCAAGCAAGAGGATTGGCGGTAGACTGTTGGGTGTTATGGCAGAGAATTCCGGAGTCTTGTCCGGTGTGTGAATGGCATTAATCGGCTGGTTTGTTTTGCCCTGAATGATGGGGCGTGCAGGCAATAACCCTAGCCCTCTTTTCTGTCAACACACTGTGAACTCCTTGATGGCCCAACGATGTAGATAGCTGAATAGGTACCTAGTCAATTGATGTTTAATTCATGAGGAAGTGACTATCACCGAAACGAAATAAACGAGATGCTGTCAAAGGCGTGCCCCAAGACCGCGAAGCCTCGGTAGGTGACCACGTCACACTCTGTTATACTCTAGAGCAACAGCCAGGACCTGTGAAAGATAGTTGTAAGGATGCTTAATATCTCTAAAAGCTGCAGTCTCCTTGCCCTGCCTGAAATACTGGTGGTGGATAGTGGGGCCAAATGGTTATTCTTTCCTAACGTGCGAATCCGGCTCAACACCTGCCAGCCTTCCCTTTAAGCTTTCTTCCAAGTTCTTGCACCAACTTCATCTTCACCTCATCGCCTATCTCTGCTGAGTATTCGTATTTAACATCTGTCAAGTTGGGTACAGATGCACTGCGCTAACAGCAATAGCGATGCCTGATCTGGAAGAGAAAATTGCCAGTGCTGCCGGCGGCACAAATAGCCCCCAATGCCAACTTGAAGCTGTGATCGTCCGCGACAAACAGCGGTATTAGCTTATCGCCATCCATAACAACGAGCGTTTTTGAGGGTTACATGCGAAACAAGGTCACGGCTTGTGCAAGGGCTATAAACGCCACAACGCTAAGCTGGACGCTCTGGATAAGGTAAGTTTCATCATGGATGTCACCGTTGCAGATGTCCAAACTATACATAAGGTAGTACACTAGTATTGAGAAAAATCCATCCCGCACTCTAAGCTGTCCCAAAGACCGGGAGTCACACTTTCATTTCCTTATGCCTAAGTAAAAAATGGGTAGCCCGCTTATGGGCGGGCTTTTAGTCGCGGGCTGGTCCCTAGGGACGTCTGGGTGAAGGCATTCCGTGCTATATTTCACTCCTTGGCAATAAAATGCAGATTTTCAGAAGCAACTGCCTAACTAGGGGTATAAGATTGCCCAGATGGACTTGGTGTTGAATTTGAGGTCTCCTGTTAATATGTGGGTGACGCCTACTCCATCTTTTGCGCAAATGATAGCAGCTGTGACTGTTGCTTTTGGTACTTCAACTTGGGGATTGGCGACGATGAGGTGAGAGTTGAAAGCTCTGAAATCACGGTGTTGGAGAAGAATTATCAGATAGCTCTGATGTCAACGTGGTGTGCCTGGTGCTTGGTGTTGCGGAGTACTAGCGCCCTTTCCGCCGCACCTCGCAATGGAATGCATATTCTTCCCGCACTTTACCGCTGACAAGGAGTAGCTACCACCACGGACTTTTATGACGCTCTGAGCAACTGGAAAGAACAATTTTAATGTAGTGGAAAAGCTATATAAAAAAAGGATATCCAGCCCGATGTTTAGATTGAATGAATGATGCCCCCGCGGCTGTAATAAGTCCCTCTTCCAGTTATCAGCCGTGGCATAATGACCGCCGTAGCTCCGTAGAGCAATTTGATTACCCCCCCCCCCCGCTGTTTGAGAATCTTCTCAAGCTCTTGTACAAATATATCCCTCCGAGCCGACGTTTCAAACGTAAGCTCTACGACTTCCTGATCTCCCATATAAAATACTTGACAGGAAGTAACCTCTGTAGGTACAATACTGTTAGGCTTTCGCTATCCTGTGCAGTAGAAAACTACTGGAAAGTCAGAAGAGCTAGGCTTACTGGGAATAGGTGGTGATATAACAGCATGTACGTTTCTGAGATATATCCTTCCCTTGAGGTCTAGTTTGAAGCTCCTATTAGGTAGCTCGGGTTTGATAGCCGTATTAGGAGTATTGAGTGTCCTGAACTGTTGGAATCGAAGCTTTGGCTTGGTTTTAGACTTTATCATAGGGTGGACCCTCTTTGTTAATAAGAGCATTTTCTCAAAGAGGTACATCTGGTATGACCTCGCCACTGAGAGTGCTTAGCTTATGGGCGACTTAGTGGTCCTTCCACCTGCCCTGACTAATGGCTCGTATTGCAAGAGGCGGCCAAATTCCTCAACCTTGTGATTCTTCCAATCAATCACGCGGCTCTGGAGATCTACCAGGATATCAGCAAGCTCCTCGACAGCAACAACGCGGTATATTTCATCATGCATGCGTTGGGAAATCTCGCTGCACTCGTCGATGTCTTGAAGGCACTGAAGGTCAGAGACACCTTGCCGCATATCCTAAGAATACGTGCGGAAGGGTCAGCAACGTGTGCGTAGTGGTATAAGGCGGGAGGACCGTATGACGAGGGTTGGTACCGTGATGAATCTCTCGTAAGCGGCGAGCCTACCCAGAGGGAGCGACTGAAGTCTCAGGCAGGCGATGATTATATCCGTCTGGGGAGCCTTAGGGCCGCTCGCCGTGGGCTCTCCGGTTCCGAATTGGGCTCGGAGGAGCGCCTTGTTTCTGTTCTCGCTCCCGATAAGCCTTCCGTACAGCTCAGCCTTCTCGGAGCACTCTCGGAACACCCCGTTCCAACATTACGCTTCGAATGGCATGAGAATGTTGCGCTCCACTGAAAAGAAAGTTCAGTTCCGCTCCCATCATATCGGACAGTGGACGGAAGATGGAATCAATCTGCTGGTCGGTGAAGATTCCCAAAGCCCGTGTCTGCCTTTCTAGAGCGGGGAGCTGTTCTAGCTGATTGACGCATAGTCTCTGCCCTGCGAAAAAATCTTCCACGATCGGATGGAGCTGTGGCAGTCCAATGTAGGGTAGTCCCGTCATCTCGCTGATGGCATCATCGATGCCCACAGGTCGGATGGAGTCGACCGAGTTGGTTTCCTCCAGAACCCGTTCGATCACGGTAATAACCTGTTCCATCAACTCATGTTAACATCGACAAGTCCTATATTTGCAACTAGAATCTTTACTCAGGGGATACTGGGTACTAACCTTAAGGAACGGCGCGGACCGACTCCCCAACGCGTCGTCGACGGTAAAGATTTCGTCGGGTTTCAGCCGCCAGGCCATGGCGAACGCTTCAATCACTTGGGGCATGACGGTCTCGTCCTGAAAATGCTGCGTAGAGCAGAAAACGGATGCATAGCTTTCCACATATCCTCCTCCCGCGAAAAGAGGTCTTTGAAGTCACCGGACTATGACAGCCGCAGCTTGATCTCAACGCAATCTCCCAAGAACGAACTGCACAGATGCACTGGCTCAAAGATGACCGTCATTGCCGGTAGCGGCACCGGCTGCTGGCTGTGGAATTCATAGTGGTGGGAGTTAGCAATCTCGTCGGCGTATATAGGCAGCGCAATAACTGCTATGGTAGATACGTGGCCTATGCTGAGTTCAGAGAACAACGACCAGGCATTCGACTGGGCGATGGAGCTGCGGAAGGAGAAGTCCATGCTATGACGTCGAGCGCGGCGATAGGGGAATGAAGCGTCGAGATCGCTCTCAAAGCTAACGCTAGATATGAGCTCGGTGTGATTGGTACTGGTGAGCCCCTGGTCGTTCTCCCCAGAACGCTCAACATGCGACTTGGCCTCATCGCCGTTCCAGTAGTGTCGGAGGGTCGGGGTGATACTGAGGCCCGGGCTCTTCGACACAACACTTTGGGCGTCGTGGGCGTCTTCTAGGTTCAACAACCGACGGTGAATTTATCTGCTGCTCTCCAATAGTTGGTTGATGTTGTTGATGAGCTCCCCTTGTCCCTGCTTAGCTTGCACGTAGGAGTCGCTACGAAATGCCGGTGAGTGAGATTGACGGAAACAGGCAGCAAGATGCAATGGACAGGGTAGCTGAACGTGGGTATCCTACCTTTGGAGAATGGTCAGAATCAACGAAATCGAGAGCTTGAAGCCATTTAAGCGAGAGACCAGGCCGGCGAGCTCGGTCTCTTTCCTGGCCCATTGGAGACGTGGCCTTAGGGCCAGGGGCGTGATGGAAGGTTCAGCGGAGGGCAGCGAGTTAACGGAGGCCTCGAGTTCAGAAAAGACCAGGACCCCATTTGTCAGGACGGCAACGAGCCGGTCAACCCGAATAAGAATTGCGTGCCGGACCGGGACGGATGCCAAGTTGCCAGCAAGGGCTTGCAGCGCCGACAGAATAACCGTGGTTGCCTGGACCTCGGCGCTTACTTCGGCTGCGATCTTGGGAGTGTCGCGCGCTGCTGCGATGTACGGGCCGAGCACTTTGGCAACGGCCCCGGCGGCCGACAGCAAGCCGGCAATTGAGGCCGCAACGCTCAGAGGATCGGCCATTGTAGACCCCGTTATCGGTAGTTGGGAGGATCATGGAGGAGGCGGGGATCTTGGCTGCCTTCGTTAGTTTCAGGTGTGGCTGATGTTCAGGTGCGTCCGCAGTCACACAGCATGCGCGCGTTTCGCGGTTGGTTGGTCAAAAGTTTGACGCCAATTCTCCCGCTTTTCGCCCGGTGGCACGTGACGCGACTGAGGTTAGACCTACCTATTTGAGGGAAATTGCATCTCATGCTGCTTCCCTCGGCGTGGCTGCTGAATTAATTCGTAAATAGAAAAATTCCGTACATAGACTTGTCTACTGAAGTGGGAATGGCATCAGCTGGATGCATGCGGCCTCTTTTCCCCAATCTCTCGAGGGCTTGGAGATACCCCCTTTTCTTTTTATCAACATGTTGCAAACTCATAGCCCCAAAATGCAGCTACCGGGTTAGTTAATGCCCAACTCACGCTATTCCAGGGCTTCTCCACTCTTGTTATGTACCGGAACAGGTGGACTTAAAGAGGCGTGAAGGTAGATTCACATATGCGAAAGGAACCATCACTTTGGTCCCACTTCACAGACAAGTATTTCAGACAGCCAGTGGCGCAGCCATTTCTGCATCGATCAGGCATCTTTGCCACTGCTCCACAGTTTCCAGTTGAGATCACCATGCCCTCAGCAGTGATGCTCGAGCCGGCAAAGCTATGGTCGCTGACGGCCACCGAGGTTCTGAGCTTGATTGATATCGGAGGGGATATCGGGGATGCTGTGGTGGGTGTGAAGCGGGATGTTGAGGCGGATGGTGTGTTGAGGGAGCTGATTGGGTAGATTTGGACTGATTCACAGCGTTGTTGTTTTCCAGTGTTAGCGTAATTGTGTACTCGTGGGTACCTAGGTAGCTACTTGAAATTCTAGACGGGAATATCCCTCCACTGTACAGCTCCCGCCCGACCAACTCTCGCCCGGCTCGACTGCTGCATCATACGTCCGGTGTCCTACTCATCTGAGATTTCGGCGGCGAACTGGGCCGGGCTGATCCGAGACGAACTTAAGGAGACAGGATCTGAGGACATCAATCCGTGTTATGGCCCCGAACCCGTTTTTTGCATAAGCTAGAATTAAAGAAAGCACTTATCATCTTGATGCCAGGCTTTTTGCCTGCAGCCAAGGCGCCATCAATTCGAATCTCATGAGCCTTGATTGGTTCCTTCTCATGCCCTTACCTGCAGTTACCGTACGATGCTACCTGCATATGCATTCAATGAAGCTTGGCTTTCTATTAGCGCCCTCTCCGTTTTCGGTTTTTCGGTGCTCGGGAAGGTTTGCCTTCGGGGACTGTCTCATCGTCCCTTCTTCGCTTCTTCGTCTTGTCACTGGTTCAAACGTCCTTGGTACAAAGTCTAACGTTTGTCATATCGCCTCGATTTATTTCTACCATACATTCTCAACCTACTCCATGCTCAACACCTTGACCATTTGGACAGTCCGACTGTAAGGCAAGAAGTTGGCACTTGACCTTACGAAGATCCATTTCCTCTCCTCACAATATTCGACTAATATGGATCTGCCGCACATTTTGGACCAAGGGAGATGAGAAGTCTGGGAAAAGTTCCACGTTATTTTCATGACCCCTAGTCACCGACACTCGGTTGCGCTTCTGGAGCTTCTCGGACACGCCCAGGAGTGGGCCAAATGGGAAGAAATTAAAGCCAGACCCCCTCGATGGTTATGGTTCCATCTTCCTGCAGTCGATGCACGCTGAAAACCTACACCCGTCAACGTAACACAATTTCTGACAATTTATCTCGGATACCTCGAGTGGGTTGAGGCAAGTAAAAATACTGTGATAGTTCTCGACCGAAAGACCACACTGACCATCTCTACCCGAGATACAGCATCTTGCGATGGAGTTAGCTCGTCAGGGAATCATCAAAGACAGCAAAGATATCAGAGATACCATCAAGGATACGTTTGGAAAAAGCCAGCACGTCGGGACGATGGTTGAAAGAAATACCACCAACACAGACGACGCATTCTCTTTGGCTGTAAGAGTTACCCGTCGCAGGAAAGTATATCTAATCAAGCTATGCAGCGCTAATATCCTCTGAGCATGGCACATAGACGCGTTTCCTGACCTCAGATAGGTTCGAAGATTACCTGAGACAACGCAGACTCCAGGGTCTTGACAAACTGTATGATGTAGAAACGGCCGACTTAGACACCGGAAAACTCCTGATATCCCGCCCTTTGGACCAGGGTAGCAGTGTACTTAACCACATCATCCCCAGCCTGGTTTCCGGTGGATAGTCTGCTCAAGTTTGATTGAATGGAAGCGGTTAGTGCAAGAAAGCTTAATCGGAAAGTGCTAGTCACCGCTTATTCCTGTGGAGAACAACAGTGTGTGACTGTCCGCTGCAGTAGACTTGGAAGTTGAGAAGGCCTGGCACCCTCTTGAACATGGAGCAGCGCAAGTGCAGTTCATTGGTTCCTGATACCACGCACAAAGATTTTCGCCCCAAATGCCAAAACGACGAGCTACACACAAGCGCCACGCTCTTCATTAGGTTGTCCGAGGGCATTGGTTATCACATCCCCTTAGTGACAAAACTCAATGCATTCATTGGTCGTGAGAAGTTCTCCATCTTGTCTATAACAAATTATCCCAGAATAGCCCCGCCCGGTTCGCGGCTACAATTTTGGAAGAAAGGTAGGTACCCAGACGGGACGCGTGGGCGATGCAGTGGTTGGGTAAGAGTTATCCAGCGAAGCAATATTCTTACTCATAATGGCTTGAGAGAACCGGAGCCTCTGTATTTGCGCTTCAGATAAATTCAATGATAACACTGTTCCAGTTCTAGTTTCTCAAACCCCACCACCTTTTCGATCGTGCCGGTCTAGAAATCCTGGTAGTAAGGGTACAAGCCACTCTGGCCCCACTACCAAAGGGTTCCAAGGAAGCCCCAGTGGTGGTTGATGTTGTGGCAGCAAGGGGTTTAGCAGGGAAGATCCCACGCTCCATTTTCGATACCGCGTCTGCCTCCTTTTTGGCTTTCTCCTTATTATTCTCATCTTCCTCCTCCTTCTCAGCCGCCTCCTTCACCTCTGTGATTTTTCCACACTTGGTAAACAACGAGCAAAGCCACCGCTGTCAACAAGATTGAGACAATTAAATGAAGTTGCAGAGCGGTCAGTGAGTGGGAGACTGAGAGAGCGAGCCAATGCAGCTGCTGAAAGAGATGTCGTCATATACGCGAGAAAAGCTCACCTAGACCAACACTTATCTGAGCTCGACTCCAGCTGATAGCTCCCTCTTCTCCCGTGGTGCTACTAACAGTAGGGAAGTCCCGGCTAGGGATAGCAAAAAAAGAGGATGCAAATGAGAGCGGTGTCTATTCTCAGTGCAGTTAGCAGCCAAGCAATTAGAAGAGGAAAACTATCGAACACGTACACAGAACACAGTGACGGCAGTGAATACAAAGAGCAAATTCGACTGTGACTCTGCTTCTCGGGCACGCTTGTCGGCTTGTGCGAGAATTATCTTCATATCTTCTTGGGTTTGCTTGCTCTGCTTCAAAGTCCTGGCCATTATCGCCGAAAATTTTGCACTGCTGTCAAGAAGCATGTTGGTCGCCAAGGAGAGTGTGACCAGGCTGCCGGTGAAGCCACTGATGGCGGCTGCTATCTTTCGAATCTCTTCGGCCGCGGCGAGACCCGAGATAGAGAGCTGGATGTCAAGGACTTTCCGAAGCTGAGGTTTGAGGTTAGTCGGGTAAGTAAGGTACCGCAGGTAGACAGGCCAGCTCCTATGGTATCCGGGCAGCGATGATGTGAAACCTACCGATCTTTCTACCGATGCTGCACGTTCTTTCAAGTTCTCTATACGTTGTGTCAGTGGTTCGAGTCTACCGGCAATGTTGGTGATGGCGGTGGTGGTAGTAGTGGTGTCCCCAAGTAACTGATCCAAGCTCTGGAGCACCTTTAACGGCTGATGCAGCACCCAGGAGATCTTGGAAAGCTTATCTTGGATGTCCATGATTTCCAGAACACAATCTGTCTCGGTTGTTATGATGTTCATGCAATCATTCTCGGCGACATTCTCGACCCGATCGACAACTACGCCACCTATAGCCGCCTCTAGGGTGCTGCTTCCGGATTGTCTATGTCTCTCACGGTCTCCCTGTGGGGAGGAGCGAGTAGAGCCCCTGTGGCAGTCTCAGTACCTGTCTGTTGGGGGGATCTCCGTGCTGTAAAGGCTTTGAAGAACCCCTCATGGCTTTCCACGTGTTTTTGTGCCTACAATATATCCACATTCCGTTAGCACTGTACTGCGAATCGCTCGTTCAAAGGGTAGGTGGTTTGTGTCCCAGGGATGGCCGGGCTGAGTATCGACTTACGATTGTGCTAGTCTCATGCTCGAAAATAGTCAAGAAGTGGTCGTTAAGCCGGCAGTAAAGCGGGTCTTCGGTCATTTTCGATAGAGCATCAATGATAACTGGGGGTAGCTCTCTTGCTGAACTGGCGCTCGAGTCTGCCTGGGTTGGGAAAAGTATGTTGTTGTGAAGCCAGTCATCCCGAGTGGCTTCGTCACCAGATTCCCAGAGCATTGGTAGGGCCGTGATCACAGCATCTGTGTTAATCTATGAGCTGGTGCCTTCATCGTAGCCAGATATCACGGCGGTAGAAAGCAATAAATATCAGAATCACATACTTTGAATCTTCCACAGTCTGAATGGACTGACCATCAGTATCCTTGGAATCCGTTCACCATCCTTTTGGGGGGGGATCTTGGCACCCGCTGGCGAGTTGAGCTACTTATAATATCGGTACACAACTTGATCACGATCCATCCACGCTTTCAGCAATGACACTCCCGCTGGCAAGGTTATGATCGCTGACGGCTACCGAGGTTCCGGGCTTGATCGAGAAGGACCAGATCACTGTCGAGGACTATGCCAAAGCGCTCCTGAGTCGTATCGAGTCGAGAGACGGCGTGGTGAGAGCATGGCAAGTCAACGAACCCTTCCTTCCCCTACTTCTTTCCGCAACTGATTTTCGATAACGATTTCAATCTCAAACTCCGATTAATCTAAATTTGCTAAGATCGGCCTCAGCACTTCGTCAACGACAGCAGGCAGTACCGCATCCACAAGTCTCCCTTCTTTCGACGGCAAACACTGCACCGATGGCCCACAGCATTCTTTCTGCCGCCCGCGCTCTCGCCGCAGTGGCCATTCTTCCCGGCGTCTCGGCCGCCCCTTCCAGCGCGCTTACCTCAACCAATACGGAGGCGTGATGCTGCATGCCAAACTGCCTTCAGTGTCTCAAGGTTAACTGCAGCAACGATGATACGGGCTGCTTCCACATTCTGCCGGTACGCCTTATGCCCATGGCGAGTTCGACACTCAGCTCGGGAATGTTTTGCTAATGGTTTGTTGCATAGTGGACTACATGCTGGGCGGTGGAGCTTGATAGTGGCACGGGCGTGTACACCAATGCGAAGGGACAAGTTGTCACTATCACTTCGGCCGATGATGCCCCCCCCCCGCGTAGATCAACATTTCGAGTGCCAATCTCATTTCGACCAGGGCATTAAACTGGAGGATATTTCGCTAAAAGACGGACGGTAGGGCGTGAGATTGATATTCTGCATAGGTACTTGAGGGTCTGGAGCTGGAGCGGTTGGTCTGTAAATGAATTGTAGCAAAGATCTCAGTGAATCACGTTTGGCGAGATAGCAACTTGGGATATTGAGCAATGGTACCGGGCGGCAATCTCTTGATAAAAGCTTTCTACAATCTGCCTATCACTGAAGGTGTTTGTCAGTGGCCCCTTGAGCATGGCCACCAGCTGTGCCGGACACATGGCACTTAAAGAGAACCAAATCTAACCTGCCGTTCACAGGGGGATCCCTATCCTTGGTAACAACTTCGTTCCCCATCCCCTAGCATTACCTTCAAGTATCACTTAACAGAGTATTTCGCAGCCGCAATATCAGCCTGCACCGCATCCTCGGTCGCATCATCCGGATACCCCTGCGTCATAGCCCTCGCTTGGCCAGATGTAACGAAAATCGCTGAGAGCACCTTAGCACTGCTCTTTAGGTCTTTGCACGCCTTCAGCTAATATACAGGTGACTAAGACGAGCAATACGCGGTGTTGCGTCATCAATAATCTAGACCAGAGGATGCATTTCTGGCAGGTCACGAGGTGGTAGACGGGCCCACTTGCCTGTTTGTCCCAGAGCTACTCTGCTCGTATTGTTCCGAAAGCTTGTTCATCAAAAGCCCGCCCCGCAGTGCGAGTCTGGTAAGCCCGTCGTCGTCTGGCAGCCGATTCGAATCGAACCTCATAAGGCAAATACCATTATGCTGACTGCCGTAAACACTCGGTTAATGCCGAGAGGCGGAGATGCGGGGAAAAGTGAAAGGGGAGATTACCCCGATTCGCAATACTTCCGCCTACTCCCGGAAGCTTGGCCTGCCCCAAGACAAATTTGGCAGGCCCGAAAGAACCTTGGCATGCATCGTCTGTCTTGGCGGGTAAAACCCCCCTCCCCCCCCTGGGCTAACTTGCCACCGCTTAGCAAAGTGTTTTTGTGTCCCTCACTCTGATTCACTATTTCCCTCCATTGGATATTCTAGGTACATGTAGATGCAAATTACCTTCCCAACCCTTGAGTAAAGTACCTAATCTCGGATTCCGTACATAGCGGCTTCGGGTACGTATTGAGAAATTAAATGACGGGGGGGTCCTTTCCTAGGCCAGCGGCGTGTTCTGAGCGGGGAGAAAATAAAAATAAAAAGGATTGACCAGTGCTCCCAATTCCCCTATCTGTTTTGCTGTGTAGTGTTCCTGTCTCTGGTGATTCAAAATGCAAATCCTCGGCTTCTTGGCCTGGGGGGCCATCCTCTGCGGCGAACCCCTCGCTTCGGCCCTCAAAGTGGCCTTCAACCCGCAGTGGATCGAGGGCACGCCCTTCACCTACGCCAACCGCAACCTTTACAAGGGCAGCGACACGGCGACGGCCGTCAGCGGCGGGGTCGCGAGCATTAGCGACCGCGCGGTCGAGCTGGGGGGGAATGCGGCGACCCAGGGGCTCAAGCAGTACGTGCGCAACAAGAACTACCGCCTCATTTACATTGTCGTCGACGTGACGTACCGCATCGTCGCCAACAAGGCCGCCGGCATCCGCACCATCACCGACCTCAAGGGCAAGCGCGTCGGCAGCATCCCGGGCACCTCAGCCGAGGTCTTTGTGCGGGCGCTGCTAGGCAATGCAGGCCTCGCCAACAGCGACTACACCGTCGTGTCGGGCAACGTGTGCATGAAGACGCCCTGCGGGTCGGGCACGTTTCCGGCGCAGCTAAAAAGCAAGTCGATCGATGCCTTCGGCGTGTGGGAGACGGCCGTGCAGCTGGGCGTCGAGGCCATCGGCGAGGAGAACGCCGTCATCTTCAAGAACGCATCCGTCTACCGCGAGGTCTACAGCCTGTACGCGACGACCGAGAACCTGAACAACCCGGTGACCCGCAAGAAGATTGTCGAGTACGTCAAGGCGCTCAACACCACCCTGGAAATCTTCCGCAGCGAGCCCGAAAAGGTCTACCCCACCGTCGCCCAGGCCATCAACGTCGACGTGCCCGTGCTGCGCAAGGTGTGGGAGGACCATGTCTGGGGCCCGCGCAGTCTGGGCGATGACCTCGTCGACTTTTTGCTCCGCGAAGACCAACTTCTGGCCCGCATGGACCGGCGAACGGCCGCGACACGGGCCGAGATTGAGAAGTTTATTGATAAGAGCGTATATGAGGATGCGCGGAAATTGTGACCAGGTATTTTTTGGGGGGAGGTGTGTGTATTCTCGGGTGGTGGAGCATTACACGAACCCTACGATGCACCATGCACCATGATACAGATAATCATGGTAGTGCCGGAAAAAGCCCATGGGTACTGATGGGTTTTGGGTTAGTGGATTATAACTATGGTTAGGTTACCCAAAAATACCCATGGGTTTTTGAAGTCATCTGTCCGTTGGATGCCGCTTCTGCCTTGGTGCATTCACTTGGTGAGGACCCAGGTAGCCCAAAACTGTTCCCTCGCGAAAAGTTGCCATTTTAGATTTCCAGAACTCCGCTAAGTTACAGGATACTGCCTACTCGTCTAAACCAGGTTTGGGGACATCTCTAATCATGTCCTAAGTAGCACCTAAGCAGAGCCTGAGTAAGGTGGAGAGGGTGGTGTGGGTGACCAGGGGTTGTTGGTAAAGGCGACTTTAGGGTAAAACAACTCGCTATCTCTCTCATCCAACAACCCCCCCACCGGAATCTCCTCGAATCGGGATGCGACGTCTTCCATAATCCTTGCCGTGTCTGAAAGGCATTCGCAAGGTGCTCGCTTTGTCATTTTCAGCGCAATTTGCAGACGTTCGTTGACTTCCGTTGCCCGCCAAAGGAATGCTAACTGAGATGCCATTGCTCCCAGCCTGATTAGTCGACACTGATGCGTTTCACTCTCCTCCGCTGGGAACTTCGATCCTTGTTGGGAGTCTTCCCTGTCTATTAGCGTTTCCTAAGAACCCTCTAAGTTCTAGTCCCAGACACCTAAGAAGTCATGAGCAAAGTGAACTTCAGTCAGCGACATGTCGGCTAGCTCAAAACCTGGGATAGGAACGAAAATTACAATGATGGCCCAGTAGTCCTCGCATGGTCTCACGATCATGGGCGTTGAGGACTCTTGTAAGAGATAGAGAACGTCTCGCTCCTGGATAACTTTCTGTCGAACTGCAGTGGCAGTTCTTGACGCTCAGGCGCGCAGGCGCCTTACCGCTCTAGGTTAGGCTGGAGCGCAGGAACCTTTCGTCATGTGCTCTCCTCACACACAGGGAGCTCTCTTTTGTATTTAGTCTGGGAGCTTCGCTCCCACCCTTTCTACCTAATCAAGTCACTTTGCAACTGCACTTCCGCTGCTCCCATGAGCTCCATACCCTCAGTGAAACGTTCCACAACAGCGTAGTCCAGCGACCACATACAGAATTGCTTGGCAAGCTTCCAGCTTCCCCGTGCGTGACGCCGAATTAGCTTCAACTGGTTGCTGAGGAGCCACACCTGTTCTGGATTCAGAAAGCCTAAAGTGTCAACGACCGGATCTTTAGCCTGTACGCCACCCCGGAAGGCACGAGACGATGATGACTTCACGCGGTGTATTGGCATTGTTTTAGGCTTGGTTCAGCCAACTCAAGAAGATCGCCAGGTGGCCGATGGGTTGGTCCTGTCACCTGCCTCACGCAAGCTGACGCCCTGAAAGAAGGAGCCTGGGTAAAGTCCGGGGGAGCCCCAAAGCAAATGCTAAGTGCGCCTGTTCCGGCTAGAGGTCGTCTCTCTGGACAGAAATTACAGACTCTACCGGGAAGACCAGCCAGCTGCGGCGATCGACTTCGATTAGAGTATGATCCCGACCGGGGCAAATAAAGGCCAAGATCTATGTCAATGCCTAAGTCTACCTCTCAAGTATATGGTTCTAACCTGAGGTCGTGTTTCGTATCTGACGCATAGCCCCTCTACACTACAAGCCAGACGGCTTCTCTCGCGGGGATGCTGTTCGGCCGCGAATGACAGTCTGATTCTTGGCCCGACCGAGTGCGCGGCCATAGGCGGAAATGCCGAGATGCTGCTTCTGTTCCAAGAGCACCTTCTCGATTTTGAGGAGATACGTTTGCGGAGTGGGCCCAGTAGGGGATGGTTGGCATTATTCAAGACTCGACGGGCTTGGATATATTTGCAATTTACTAGGTAATATAACTAGTAGAGAGACTTCCAACCGTAGGTGCTCCGGCTACCGATTACTGAAATCTTTTATTTTACGCATTATCCTGACCCTGGGGATTTGACCCAAAATAAGCGCGAGGTTCGGTTGCAGAGTGGCTTAACATGAGGTACAAGTCCGTGTAATCAGAGTCCTCCAGCCAGACCTCGCCATCATAACTATCCAAAAGATTGGATAGCTCTAGCTGCTCGGTCAGAACTGTCTGGTGGTCGCCCGTGGGAGGTGGTATGCTAGGCTGTTCTAAGCCTAGTACTTCTCTGCCACCGCCATGGAAGTGCTCGGACGAGTTCCTTGCGTGCCGAAAGCGCGAGGAAAGCTCCTGTTCTAGATTTCGCACAATGTCCACGATACGGTCGCGCAGCGCCTCTTGGATCTCAAACTCGAGCATCGACTCCAAGTTCCTCCTCACGAGAGGAGGCAGCTCGCGACGGATAAACTCACCGTACTCAAGTAGCATGGACGACTTGGCTGCCTCGAGGTCCTCGCCTGCAGGGTCGTAATCTTGGCACGGTTTAGTTTCCTCGTGCCATACAATAGAAAGGAAGACTTGGGACGCGGGGGGTGCGTAGTTGCTTACAGGGATTGGGTATTGTGGCGTCGTCCGGAAACAAGACCTTGTATATCGCTATCCACTTCTCCTCTTCTAGTTTGGCAGGATCGCCGTTCCTCCGGCGCAGGGTTCTCTCTTGCTCCGTGCTGATTCCTTCCTCGAGGAGCGTGTCCTTCTTGACGCAGGGGTCGTCGGCTCGCTGGTGGGCCTCGAGGGTGGTGGTGTCCTTGAAAATATCGCGGCATCGCGGGCAGCGAAATCGAGGTAGTCGGTGGCGGCGGAATAAATGTTCTCTAGGAAGGCGGGGTGGTTAACGTCCTGGGTTATTAAGCAAGGCGGAGGGTTCGCCGCAGAACTAACTTCACCCTGTGTGCATCCCACCATCCGGGTCCGGGGCACGATCTCCATTCCCGGTATTTCGATGGGTTGTGTTTGAAAAACGGGCATGCCAGCTTCCGCTGCCCAGCCTTTCTTCTCTTGGCTTCCGCTGGCTCGCCGTCACTTTGGCGTCCATCATCCCCATCGTTTTGGCCCTCCCGGCCGCTCTCTTCTTGCCCACCCACAGCTTTTCGCTTTCTTGTTGCGTCCCCCCTTCCTACGCAACTAGCTGCGTAAGGGGCTTTCCCTGAGGTGTGTCCTCGGGGATTGGTAGCACCACCGCCGTTGGCATTCACACTCTCTCCGTCGCGCGGCGTCTCGGCGGGTGGTGGCTGCGAGCGCTGCACCAGCGGCCCGTCATCATGTTGTCGGCGTTTCTGCCATGTGTCCAACCACCTTTGTATGGACGACATGACGGAGTCGACCATTACAGCCTTTTTCTCTTCAAGCCATCGCGTTTCCTCCGATACGTTTGAGAGAGAGTCGGAGATGTAAGAGGCCGGAGAGGTAGCCGAGGAGCTGCTGCTCTGAGAAGCGACCTGGGTGTCAGATTTCATCAAACTTGTCGGGACAAACCCCCCCTGTGACGGTGCAGAATTCTGTGCAGTTGACGAGATTGTCAGGCTATGCGACCGCTGATTGTGGTTGGCCGAGTATTTCCCTGCTTTTTCTTTTAGGCCCCTATCGATCTCAGCCGGGAGCCAAGTGGGGCGTTGTTCCACGGGCTTGGGGCTGCCGCTCTCAGCCAAAGGTGGCTGCCAGTGATGGAAATATATCGAAGGTGAGGGCTTGAGGGGGGCTTTTGCTTCTACCCTTTCGCGCTGCTGATGTGGATTCGAGCCTGTTATGGACAACGGCGGGGTGTTGTACTGGCCTTCCGGGCCTACTGATGTCCCAGAGCTCAGGCCCGTGGAGTCTGGGACTCTCTCTGGCACGGCTCGTGATAATCCCCAACTGCCACCAGCCGTGCCACTTCGAAGAAATAGGGCGGGGACATCCGTCGGTGGGACCCCGCCTTGGAGAGATGTCCGTAGGATGACTAGATCCGTCCGGCGCTGTTCAAGCCGAAGCTTTTCTTGCTGCGTTCGTTCCCGCTCCTGCCGTGTCCTCTCCTCCTCGCACCTGACATCCAACCAGCTGCGCGTCAAGCTACCGTCTTCCTTAAAGCTCCGAGGTAACAGTGGTGCTGGCTGGTTGTACGCCGTAGCACTGGTCTGCCAACCGTGACTCGAAGGCTCCCTATGCTGCTGGAGGAGATGGCCTCGTGAACTGGCAGGCGGGGCAAGGAGAAGTTTATCGCCTTGCGGTTTTCTTTGGTCGAAACTCGGCCTTTCTTGGGCAAAGGATGGTGGAGGAGTATTGCCCAATATCGAAGTCGCCGGCGTAGGCGGCCCGTAATCTGCCTTTGTTGCCGCCATATTCTGAGTTACCCTCGTCTCCTACCAGGTACCTCGGTAGGTAGGGGATTGCCCGCGCCTCCGATCAGCTCTAACTACTGTTTTTGATCGCTCTTTCCGGGAACAAGTGGAGGTGCATGTGGTCATCAGCAGGCTGCAGAGCCGCAAAAACCCAACGGCAATGTCGTGACAGCATTGCCGCACGGACGCACGGACTCGGCGCAATTGCGCCCATCGCATAGCGGCGGTGTGGTCCGTGCCGGTCCGTGCCATGGTGTCGATTTTAGGGTTGTGGAATCGCTGTATCCCATAAAGGTGGCGCGCGCCAAAGCCATTGGCAACATTCCGACCAATTTCGAGAACGCATGCGTTACGCTTGTCCACGACCTGTTCCTGTATTGTATCCTCCGTGACAGTGTCAGGCATTACTTGCATCGTCAGAGATCCTGTGGGGGGAGTGGTTAAGAGGAAGGGGGTAGGGTATACGACTTCGAGAGAGAATGTGGGGAGGTGGATTTAGGAGAGTGTTTTAAGTGTTTATAGGGGGAAGCGGACTAAGAGGGTTACTAATGTTACTTACCGAGTAGATGTTATTAGGTTTGTCAAGTTTGGTAATCTAGGTGAAAGTTGCCCGTACTGTTTATTCCGTCATAGAATCGATCCAGAAGATAGCCCTGTACTTAGCCAAATAAGTTCTCTACATAGTACAGCATCAGTTACGTCTTACCGCTACCGCCGAGGCCCGTCAGCGCAGTAGCTAAAGATGGTTGTTCATGTCGTGGTTGCTGGCGGCCGCGTTGTCGGTGTTTAGGACTTGGTCGAGCCACCGTATCTTTGGATCATGGCCAGAGAAAGCGCCAACAGATATGGCGAGCGAGAGAAAAGTGCAAACAGTACGAAGAAGTACGCGAATTGGAATGTGTATGTAAAACATACCGCTGGTTCTCAATTCTCGGGACCCCGATGCTGTTGGCGTCGAGCTCCGCCTTTGCCTATTGAAGAAATCACCAAACCATCAAGATGGTTTTGCTTCTACGTAAGGAGTACTACTTTGAGAGCTCCACACAGCGGCTCTTCCAGGATTTTGGCTCTGCCTTACATAGAAAGGCAAGTAATTACGACGCTAAGCCTCTTCCGTCTCTACAACTACAGGCAGCCGACAGGCACCACCTTCCATCAGCCAACAATCTTCGATGCCCCAACCGGTAGAGCACCCGCCCTTTGCTAACTCCTTCATTTGATCTGGCTCTTCCAACGCATGCCACCGGTGTGGCAACACTGGCGAGATGCTTCATAATTCAGAGTCAGCGGTTTTGACAATATTTATTATCCTCGAGCCGTCGAGTATTGCCGCCCACTTACAATCCTTTGTCACTTCAATGCCGGCCTCCGTCTTACTGCTTCTTTTGAGTTTGAGCCAGAGCTCTCGTCAGGCTTCCACTCTTCGTCCCAGCCCCGTCGGCGTTGCTATTGGAGTTACTGTCGGCCGTTCCGGTCGCCGTCGTATTACACGTCGTTGGGTGATTTGAGTGCAAGTTTGTCAGTGGGCTCCAGCTCTCGTCCCGCGGTTTTTGTACCAACCAACGCGCGATACCGGTAGAGCTAGGGTCGTTGGCAGCCGTGGCGAGGATTTGGAATGGAGCGGCTGTTGCATGTGCACGGCTCTCGTCTGGAGATGGAGACATGGCACTACCGATGATCGTCAGATGCAAGCAGCAATGGCACGAAAAAAGAGATACAAGGGCAAGGGTTGAAATCTGAGGTCTTGCTGTCAATGCTTGTCGCCAAAGTGCACCGAGATTCCAATGCATTTACTCAAGGCCATCTTGACCACTTTATAGTGAGCCAAACCCTTTGTATGCTATCCATCTGCCCAGGTATCTCGATACCTTCTTTTGTATCTAGCCGTGAATAGAGCAGTCTTGCTCGCATCGCACCGCATGGACTCGCTCGCACCGCATGGACTAGCTCGCACCGCATGGACTCGCAGCTTTGCTAGTGCCGCCGGCCTGTATTTGGATTGGCTGCGGACATATTTGGATGTCTCAAATCTCGTGGCCTCACGTGACCGGATTCATCATGAGCGCGAGGCGGCAACTTGTGTGCGGCGCGCGCGCGCGAATTTGACAGTCAAGAGAGAGCATGACTCTGGGTCCCTAAATTCAAATTTTAGGTCAATGGGGTAGAATCTGCAAGGACAGTGTGTCGTCAATTGGTGTGCGGAACTGGCATTACGAAAATTTTGATGGGTTTGAAACCGATGACCCATGGAGAACGATTTGGATGGTTCGCGCACCACTTTGAGACGAGGCAACTTTTCTAGGGGTTGAGAATAGTGCCTAAACCAGGGTTAAGGTTGCTAAACCCTGTCGGCTTTCCAAGTTGCGGCTTCTATAAGGCTGGTTTTCCCAAGCCTGTCTGCTCCGCTCTGCTCGACGTGATGTTCAATATTATCGTTACTTGTCTACAATACAATACTGGTTTGTTTGTTAGCTCGGTTCTTCCGACATGGTCATCATGGCAAAACACAGAACTTGCAGTTTCTTTCCCAGGAAAGCGATTCCAACGCAGAAAAGTATAGAATTCTGAGCAAGAGGATGAGTTCAATCTGGCGAATGGAATTTTTCTGGTGATCTTCTGCCGCTGCGCCGTTGAGAAGGGAAAGTTGTGAAATGCCAAGCCTCACGGGTTCCGCGCTAACAAACAAACCAGAGTTGGATTGTAGATTTTACCAGGTTGCTGGCCGGGACCCTGTCGGGGTGGGTGGGCAACCAGGGCATGGAACCCCCCCACACGTGGCTAGCTCTGCAAGACTTCCAGAACAAAATTAGCGAATTGTCGTCCCAACTTGTGAGACAGCCACCCAGAGGCTTTAAGATTGGATTCACAAGAGCGCTAGTCCGTGACGTCTCGTCACACCCTTGTAAATGTGCAAGACGGGGCGTAACGCGAGCTGGCAGACTGTTGACTGGAGAACTCTGACTCGCTGGAATCCTCGGGCCGCTCGGACGAGCGACGTGGCGACGCAAGCCAGGATCGCAGAGACCACTTGACGGGGGGTGTCAATGTCAGGCTCTGGCAGGGGGGGCTGCTCATTTCGGCAGAGCTCTGGCACTCGTTGTTGATGAGCGCGACCTCGTCGAGCCCCTCCAGGGTCCCTGAAACTGCACTTCTGTGTAATAATGGAAATTTTTCGCCGCACCGTTCATGTGTTTTGCTGTGGGTATTTGCTGCGGGTTTATATGTATGTGCTGCATGCATGCACGCTCTGAAAAGCTTTGCAATCCCTCGTCCATTTCCGTCAAGCATGTGCGATCGCGCTGCTCTTTGCTATGGCCCAGCACCCTCCGCCCCCACCAGACGCAATAATTCAGCAGCACGGCACACCACAGCCTGAGCACGGGACCAATTTCAACCTTGATCCCGGACTGTTGGATGGAGGGTTTGCTTTCTCTGGTGTCACTCACGGCTACTGCCTCTCCGGTGCCGTTGACGAGGCACATGCACATGCGGTCAACACGGGTGTGTTCGCCCCACCGGCGGGATTGGGTGTGGTGTCGTACCCGACCGCGGGGGATCATCATTTGCCCACCGAGTCAAATCTAATGGCACACAAAGCATTGGATTTTAGTCCCAATCTCATGTCGCAACAGACCTTGTTCTACGCGGCTGGATCGCGGACCTGGACGCCCCCTGAGGAGTGGCAGTGCCCCGACACCACCTTCCTCCCAGGCTCTTACCCGCTTGCCGCCGATAACAACCAGGTCGTGGTTGATGGACAGGGGCCCGCCATTCTCCAGTCACCGCCATCCATCGTAATCGGTGTGCCGGTCACGTCTCTTGCGCCCTATCACCAGCACCAACAGCAGCAGCAGCAGCACCAACAGCAGCAACAGCAACAACAGCAGACGCACTCGGTTGCCCAGCCAATAATACCTGGGCACGGCGGGCTCAAACATCGATTGCAACAGTTGCGTAGAGGAGGTTCCAGCTCCTCGGAGCGGGTCCAGGATGGCCTTACCTGCTGGCGATGCAGAGCTAGTCACACGGGCGTGGGTACATCCGAGTTCCCGCATCACACCCCTTTACGAGTTCAAGATTGCTAACATGCATAACAAAACGCAGTGCGATACCGACGTCCCCTGCGGACGGTGCAGGAACTCTTCAGAGCCGGCGGCCATCCCCTGCGAGCGCGGGTTGGTCTGCGTCGTGACCGGCCGGTCGGGAATCTGCCGCCTCCCACCCAAGTCGTCGCGGCCGAAACTCCCGCCCGCTCTCGGCAAGCCCGACGAATGCATCCGAGGTGCGCGATGGCGGCGGCAGAAAATGGTTGACAGACTCGTACGCTCCTGCCGCTCGGATCCGACCTCATCGGGGAACCAAAACGACTCGGCCCTACTATGCAGCGTCCTATTCAAAGTTGTCAAGGCTAAGGTCCAAGAAGCCAAGGTGATGCGGCCGTTTGAGGTGACGGGTCTAATCCAACCAGACGATGCCCACTGCGAAGTCATCATCAGCATCTTGTGGGAGCTGGAGGACAACCTTGACGCCGCCCGGCTGCTGGACATCGGGTCCGTGGCCGACCTGGCGGCCCTGCTCGAGACTGCCTCGCAGTGTGAGATCGCGTGGGGCCGCGCCAACAACAAAGTGCGCATCGTGTATATCGCTCTGCAATGCTTGCGGTCTTGCCTGGAAGCCGTGCGACTCTTGGTCGCCGGCGCCCTACCCACCACCTCCCCGCCCCCTGTCGGCGCCGCCGACGAGATCCACGCGCACTGCGCCCAGGCCAACGAGTGCATCGTGCCCGGCCTGCGTAACCTCGGCAAGTACGCGCCACGGTACGTCGAGGTGCTGACTACGGAGCTCTTCTCGCGGAGCAACGACCGGTCCCACAACTGGCTCCTGGTGTTTTACAGCCTGTGCATCCAGGGCTACGTCCGTCGCGGTCTCATGTTGTTGGAGGAGAAGCGCCGTTCCCTAATGCCGGGACCGGGACCGGGAACGATGCAGCCGGACAGCAGCAGTGCTCGCCAATACTTGCAAAAGGCCGTGTGTCTCTTTGGACACATCTCGGAGCGGGGCAAGGGCAAGCTAGGCAAGAAGATCCGCGAGGCGCGCGCGAAGCCTAGCGCGTACGCGCACCTCCACCTATCACCGCATCCTACCCGGCCCGGCGGCGGCGGCAGCTGGGAGACGTGGCACGAGGAGGGGTTCCTCGAGTACCTCGCCAGAGTTTTTGAGCTCCCTCCCTCACCATCCTACACACGCCAACCTAGTAGTGCGCAACCACATCACCGCGCTGCTGCTGGTGCCCTACTCGTTCCTGGCGCTGGTCCTAGCAATTGGGGCATGATGAAGACTGCGCAGGTGCAGATGCAGGCGGAAATGGCTGTGAGCGGCGGCGGCAGCGGCAGCAGCGGCATCTGGGCCAACATGGGCTGCTGGAACCCCTCCCCGCCGCCGCCAAGCAACATTTCCGTGCCCTCCTTCTACTCCATGACAACGACGGGCCAAGGAGATTACACACCCGGGCCCAATACTCGAGGGTGGATGACTCCCTCGATAATGTCATTGTCGACCGCGACCATGGACGATGATAGCATGACGGATAGCAACATTGATTTCGAGTGGGAATATGGCGCTACTAATACTAATTAATATAGGGGCTGGAATAAACAAAAACGGATACATAAGGGCCAAAAGGAGGGGCGGCGGAAACGGAAAAACATAGGTCATACTTGTTCATGGATGGGAGTAGGTCGGCGGCGGGTTGTAGATTCGTTTAGTTTTAATACCCGGTGACTTTGGTTTGTGATTTCCATCAGACTTCCTAATACGTCAGGCAAAAGATTTGAACAAACGCGGGCAGTTTTCTCAGGCCGCTGGAATGTTGATGGAGTTTGTGTGCTACGCGCCTTGATCATGTTATTATCAAACTTCAGCGTGGGTGCTCTTTCATCATGGGGAATCATGACAGCTGGGACGATTGAAGTAGGCAGTTGGGCCATCCGAGTTGAACCGTACCGTGCATGTTCCAACCAAGATGCTTTCTGTGATCCATTCGAAAGCGCCCGTGGGGAATATCTGACAAGCTCTTCGGTGGTTATTGTAGTGAGGATCCTGTGAGGGGAGTGATTGAGAGGAAGGAGGTGGGGTATACGATTTCGAGGGAGGATGTGGGGAGGTGGATTTGGGATAGTGCTTTGGGTATTAATAGGGGGAAGTAGACTGGGAGGGTTGCTAGTATTGCTCACTGAGTATTGGGTTTGCCAAGTTTGGGTGAGATGAAGGAGTAGGAGTGGAGTTGACATGAGTTGAGCTGGGGAGTAACTTGGCAAGGTGTTGACGATAACCACAACCACCTGCATTATTTTGCCATTTTTCCTTATTTCCCTTTCTTTTTGAAAAGAACTCTTCATAGAATTTAAATGTCCAATCAGTGAAACGTAAAGAATACGCCAGCTTAACACTTCGGCGTGCTATCCTTGTGTTATCTTACGTAACACAAGCTGCCGAGAACTCTAAGTTAAGTAAACTCCTGATGTCAAATCCGACAACTTGGTTGATGGGTACTGTTCCCGAACGGAACTGGATTCCACGATGTGCACTGACAGAACGATCCCAAACAAGACTGCTAAAGAATGCCCGAGTCATTCCATTAACGGGATTGCCCAATCAAAAGGCCTTCCAGCGCATACACCACCCTGAGACATCGTCCATGTAAGTAAGAAATCTGACAGGTACCAAGCCCCTGAAATACCCCTGAAACGGAGTCCCTTCCCCTTTGTTTATCAAGCGGAATCGCGCATATGGACATTTTCAAAAGCCAAATGGAACTGCAGTCCACAGCGCTGACTTCTTAGCAATGCTGTCAGAATTTAGCAATCGCCAACGTCCCGTTACCGCCCGTTAGTAGGACCCCGATCCATTCAGGAATATTCGAGTCGCCCAATCGCCGAGACAATCGCCAACGTTGGCTGAGTGGCTCAGAAACGCCTGCTTCAGCGAGTATTAATTGCGCCATTCTCCTGACCTGAGCCTTCAAGTGGCCACGGCCAGCGGTATCTTCGTTACAGCACCAATCGGCTAGGAAGCTCTCCTTCAAAGGAGAGAGCTTCTGGTATTATACCCTGCCCCCTGCCTTGGAAGTTACCCCATAGAGGCGGCCATGAAGCGTTGACTGCTCGATGCCGTTATGAGCCGTTGCCTCGCGCTGATTAGTGCCGGAGTTGACTTCATCGATTGCTGACTTAATACTTGACTCATGAACAGTGATTCCCTCCATTTCGGTGTGGTTTGAAGCAAAAATGTGGGAGTTGTGGTGGTTGGAATTAACAGGGTTGTCATTTGTTGATGCTGGAGATTGTGATCGGCAATGGGGCCGATCGGTTGTGGGGACACGGCTTCCAGGGTTTTGTAAGTTTGTAAGAGGTGTAAGTGCGAGATTTAGGGGGCAGAAATCTAACTCATGTAAAGTAAGACGGACATAAGACTGTTAGTTTCAAAAATGGGACACGTTTTTGGCCATCTTTATATATGGGACCATTTCTGGGCCGCCTTGGCTCGAGTTGAAGCGATTCGAACGCTGTGGCGCACTGTGCTGAAAATGGTAATTAGGGTAAGCAAAGGTGAGCCAGCCCTAAATAAATCCTAATTAGGGACTGAGCCGAGCCTAAGCCGGGGTGAGTAACGTTACGTGCGCGAGATACGAAAAAGGAAATGTTGTGTGCCCAGATTCGTCGCACATTACATGAGATACGAAAGATTCGAGAACCCCGCAGCTTTCACTATCAAGCGATGGGAGAGCAATGAGGGCCGACTATTTTCGCTGCATGCTAAGACGCTTGACAGTGCTGGCGAACCCCGTGCCGAGGACGGAGGGAGTGACGAAGGCCTGCTGCAGAGCGTCAATTCGGGCACGATGGTGGAGCGCTTGCCGATGGGACGGCTGCCCAGATCGACTTGACCATAGCGCCATGCATGGTCAGGATCGGCGATGGCCGAGATGACTTGACCAGAATCAAGATCATATCAAAGGGGTCGGTGACTGTATTCACGTAGGTGGCCAGGTATCTTCAATTAGAACGACAAGAGTTTGTCTACATCGACCTTGAGGGGTGAAGTTAGGGGGTCCGCTTGACTCACCTATGCTTGCCTTTCCGCAGACCAGGATCGCCCTCCTGGTGGCTACATTTCTCATGGCTATGCGGCCAATAGTTGCATTCAGTACGATCGCTCACATTCGCGACTCGGACAGTACAGCTCAAGTACATGTTTCCCGCAAATTCACCTCTGTTCATGGAGGGCGGGTCTCCGAATCTGGACGCAAGGGTTACCGATTCTGGAGCGAAGTGCGCGCGGCAATATCCGCATCGCTAGATGCACTCCCCGATGAAGCTGCACTTCCCCAAGCCTGATAGGGATTTGTCAGAAGCACTGCACACTGGATTCGGTGGGTTTGAAGGGGTTGCAACTGCTTGATTGTATTGCTTCTGGAACTCCGTCCTGTGGCTCTGGCTTCCAGATAGAGCCCCTGAACCCTCTTTTCTTCTGACAGGTGGTGTTGACATACTTAGGGGTGGAGGTTATTAGTATCCTGATCAAGTGATACAACATGGAATCCTCCCTCTACAGCCTCCATCCCGATCTACCAACCTTTCTTAAATAATCATTTCACAACCGTGAAAAATAGATTAGGGTCCATAAGAGTGACGGGAGGCGGACATCGGTCCCCAGTAGTGCACCTAGGCATGTTTAAGTTAACATGTGTGACCGAGGGAAAGCATCATCCTTTTAGGTCAAAACCAATAGTCTCATAGTCATATTATGTAGGTTTAAAAGACCTTACATCCCATAAGGTTCTGAAAAACTACCCCTCACTATCCCTATGTGAGTTAACCCTTTTGTGTTTGATGTTGCGATCAAAAGACTCCGTGTCTTGCTAAGTTTCGCAAGGCGTTTAGTTTCTTTATCTCCAGGGTCTGCACTCTCTCCAGGTTACGGATCCTATCCGAAAGCTCGGGCAGGCGCACATGGTAGAGGCCCATAATAGCAGGTCTGGGGGTAGTTTGGAGATGAGACAGAGAAGCCGGTAATCAGAGCATTATAATAACATGCAGCACTTATACCGAGAAATTAAGAACCATCGGGGCCATTCTGGTTAAATGAAAGTGGGAGAGAGCGTATCTGATTGTAATAGCGTCCTGAAACGAGAAACAGGAGCCTCTCCGAAATGTTAAAGACACGAAATATATTACTTCAAAAAATACGCGGCTAGGACTTGTTCGCCGAAACTATTCTCTTCTGAGGGTGGAGGGCCTAATCTCCGAGAGTTTCATGTATGCAGCGCTCACATCCACCTCATGTGATCTAATGGTCACATGCGACTGCTTGGCACACCTAGAAAGGGACGAGAAGGATGGGTGCAGGTACGACAGCCTTTGGACCTTAGCGATAAAACACCTAGGGGAGATGAAATCGGTTAAGACCAGTAAGGATTTCTCTTAGAAGAGTTCAGCAACATTGACACGCTACGCATCAGACATACGCGAGCCTAGAGATTGGGAGGAGCAGGGGCAATGGCGCTAAATAGGTTCTGGAGGAGCTTGGGATGAAACTATCTGCTTCGAGGAAACCCCCAACTCACAACTGGAGAGCGCGCCGAGGGGGTGATTTGGGAAGGATTCTCCCTAATGTGGGAGATGTCACACTTATACTCCGTGCTAGGGTTATACGAATACGTAGACAGACCAATACAAAATACATCAGTTAAAGATGACGGCTCCGTTATCATGTTATTCACTATTAGCGCCAAGTATTATACCCCGCGCATTCACACCTGCCTTTCCAGCGGATCATCCGCAGCACCGAGACAACACACCATATCCCCATCTCCAGCACCACCTAGCCATCAAATTTTCTCGGGCTGGAGAGTAGCGCTTGTTTGCGTAAAAGCTCAACAATAGCCTCATGGCTATTCTCTGCGGCCCGCGACAGCGGTGTCTGGTCATTATTACCCTTCGACTCGATATCAGCACCCTTGTCGAGCAGTAGTTTCACAACATCCTCGTGGCCATTCTTTGCGGCCCACGACAGCGGTGTCTGGCCATTGTTATCCTTCGACTCGATATAAGCACCCTTGTCGAGCAGTAGTTTCACAACATCCTCGTGGCCATTCTTTGCGGCCCACGACAGCGGTGTCTGGCCATTGTTATCCTTCGACTCGATATCAGTACCCTTGTCGAGCAGTAGTTTCACAACATCCTCGTTGTCATTCTCTGCGGCCCACGACAGTGGTGTCTGGCCATTGTTATCCTTCGACTCGATATGAGCACTCTTGTCGAGCAGTAGTTTCACAACATCCTCGTAGCCATTCTTTGCGGCCCACGACAGCGGTGTCTGTTTATAAAGTCCATCCTTCGACTCGATATCAGCACCCTTGTCGAGCAGTAGTTTCACAACAGCCTCGTGGCCATTCTTTGCGGCCCACAACAGCGGTGTCCAGCCATTGTTATCCTTCGACTCGATATGAGCACCCTTATCGAGCAGTAGTTTCACAACAGCCTTATGCCCATTCTCTACAGCCCATAACAGCGGTGTCTGTTTATAAAGTCCATCCTTCGACTCGATATCAGCACCCTTGTCGAGCAGTAGTTTCACAACAGCCTCGTGGCCATTCTTTGCGGCCCACGACAGCGGTGTCTGGCCATTGTTATCCTTCGACTCGATATCAGTACCCTTGTCGAGCAGTAGTTTCACAACAGCCTCGTGGCCATTCTTTGCGGCCCACGACAGCGGTGTCTGGCCATTGTTATCTTTCGACTCGATAGTGAGGCCCAGTTCAAGTAACAGCTCAACAACAGACTGGTGGCCCGCGTGTACTGCATGAAACAACAGTAACTGACTCTCACTGCCGTTTGATTCCACAGTTACAGTTTTCCGTCTCCCTAGTTGCCGTATCAGACCCCGCATTGCAGTTTGATGATCTGAAACGTAAAGGATGTGCCGCGTCCAATAAGACCTTGCATACGAGACGAACTGGAACTGGTCCGTTGAGGGCGATATGAGATGCCCGCCTGCTTCCGCGAGTACTTTGCCGACATCAAACCCAGGCTTTCTCCGCAATTCTAGAAGCTTTAGAGCGAGCCGTCCAACATTTTTTCGTGCGCCCATCGATTGGACAACCTTGCGGGGTACCGCCTCAGCCAGTCCTCGAAGCTGTGGGGTCACCACAGTGGAAACCTGGTTGTCGAAGACGCCGTAGTTGAGGTAGGTGACAATGATGTCTCCCATCGTTCTATTCGCCTCCTCATATGTGAATATCGCGGTAGCGGAATCGGAGCCTTGGAATCTGCCAAGGAGAAATTGCTTGAAACTCTGGTGAACCAATCGCACTGTCGCGTCCTCCTCATCGACAGTGAGAAGACACCCGCAGCAGGCCAACGCCGAATTCACATTGTTGAGGAGCCGTGCCGGGTTCCAGTCGGCATTGCCTGGGGCGACGCTCAGGGCTTCCCGAAGGTCCTCAGCCGTTAAGGGCCGATGAGCCGCCGTGACAAGCTAGAGAATCCGGGTCTAGCGATCGACCCCCAATTCTCCCGGTTTCTGCATGAGACGAAGGAAGGTCTGTGAGAGATCTTTTGGGAGGTCCGACAGCGCTTGGCGAACTGCCTCGTCCGTCTCTGCGGCGCGTAAGGATTCGATTTGAAGAACCACCCAGAGAAACATTCCATGGGCACCTTGCACAAGAGCGTCCTCTATCTCAAGGATGAGTGTAGGGTCCCCAATCGTCAGCTTTTCGGATTCTATGCGAGCCGCCAGTTCTGTGCAGACAAAGGCCCTAATGTCGGGATTTTCCTCAGGAATCGCGATGGTGATCTGTCTGGTAAGCTGTCCCAGATTCAATCTTGAGACGCTACCGGCCTCCAGTCTTGACGAAAGACAGACAAGTAGTGTGAACCCGCGCTGGAATATCCCGAGTTGTTCAACCAATGTATGGGCCTCAGACGCGTCACATTCATCTGACCCGTCCAACACAAAAAAGGCGGCAAACTTAGGCGGGAGCACGCGCCGAAGCATGCTGACCGTCCGTTCGGGATCCTCAACTGAGGTGGTCTCATCGATGAATTCCTCCAGTGTGCTGAGGTCTGGAATGGAGCTCAGTAATTGTCGAACTAAAGAGCCAATGACCGTGCTTGCTTTCAAGCTCTCGGAGATATCGTGCCGGCAGAAGAAGTACGCCACCGGGCATTTCGAACTCTTGGTGTCCAGGTTAAGATCGTCGATGATATTAGCCAGAATGACCGACTTTCCAGACCCTAGCTTCCCAGTACACGTCAGGGTACAAGAATCCACTCCAGCCTTCCAATTTTGATAGCCGGGCATCTGCTTAAGCAGGGTTGTACTGCCAGCTTTTCGAATCTGCCTCCACGTGTTCTGATGATCGTACGTAGAGTAGGCATTGAGGATGCGGATACGCGCCTTTTGCCTATGGCGGCGCGACTCGTGTTCGGAGTGCCGCTGCAAAAACCCGAAACCAGAGCTCTGCTCCTTGATGGCCCGGCCCATCAGTAGCGTCACTTCCTCCTTGATTGAGTTGGACCACTGGGCGAGCTCCGACTGGAAATTCTTCAGGTCGGACTCGCTCGGGAAGGAGAGTAGCTGCCCCAAGACTGATTTTTTGGACATTTTCAGTACATGGTGGCAGAAATTGACGATGACGATAAAATATTCTGAAAGTTGCCGCTTCAGGTTACTGGAACGGGGATAAAGCACGGCCATCTCTTGGTAGCGGGGAGCGGACTGGCCCGCGACCATCAGAAAGGCCGATATCTTCTCTAGGTAGGAAGACAGGTTGACAACTGACTGTGTAAAGCATTAGCGAGAGCAGCAGGACAAGGCAGGAAGAGACCGACAAGTAGAGTCATGCGCACGAGCGACCAGATGCCACAGGCGGCAATGTTTTGGGAAGCCCCGACGATGACGTCTCCGAGCGCCGCAAATTGTTGGATCGCTTGAAGTATGTTGGTTAGGCGAGGTCCGAAGCATCGCCCGCCGCCCGTCTTCGCGGCCGCGCGTCGGTCAATCTCAGCGGTGAGTCGCATGACATCGCTCGTGTCCGGGGGTGATTTGGATAAGCTAGTCCTGTCGGCGCGGAGAGCAGCCTTTTGCTCGGCAGAAAGGTCGGCATCAAACTGCGAAATCGCCTGTGCTAGGCGGATTTCAGCCTTTAGCGGCGCGGCTTTTGATAGCGCAGAAGACATGATATGGCGGCTCTCAAAAGGAGCTGTAGAAACCGGGATTGAGGAGAGATGAGATGCAGACCCCTTATCACTACGAAATGGCTTAGGCATCCATTGGGCCAGGTTCTTGGCACGCCTTCCCTCTTTATTGGGAGAGCCTCACGCGAGCTGAAAAGGGGCCCTGGAAAATGTTTCTCCGAAGCCCCACATTATTTTTTCAGATTGAGAGGACATCTGGGAGGCTAGTGGTCCTCAACCAGTCAGAAGCTTGCATGCAAGTATTCGGGCTTGGCACCATAGTGGTGCATCTGAGAGGCATTTTACCTGCTGTGTGGCTGCGCCTTGCTCATCAACAAAGCGACGACTACCACAGGGCAAGGGAAGACAGGCAAAGAAAACAATGCAGCGACCCTTCTAGTTTCTGCTGCGCTTGACTTGACGCCCCCGATTCCCATGCAACGGTTCTCTTCCAGTCCATCCGCAACACTGACATAAATGAAACATGCACAACTATCCAAGATATGTGCTCGCTGGTGCAGTGTATTTCAACATCAGGGGCAACACCGGGAGAGAGTGTCGTCAATGAGGTGCTTCTTGACACGGTCAAGATTAAAGACAAGACGCAACACCGGATAAAGATGTCCAAGATTGAAATAGACGACAAATCGAAGTAACTTTATACCATCAAATCTTTTGACGAGCTCCGGCGTAACACTGGCCTTTCAACTAAGTACAAGTTAGAGCTCACCATCCGGCTGAGCCTCGCTATCCTGCAGCTTTGGGAAACACCCTGGGTCAGCGAGTCCTGGACGTGGAACGACATGTAAGTGACGATGACGGAAGTGTCCATTCCGAATGAGAGCCTGAATCACAGAGACGACATCGAGAGGGCCGAGTCATCATTGGTGTTTATATTCCATAGGAGAATTTTCTCAATAACATACGACAGCGGGGCATTGTCAGCATCACGACCGTATTGGCGGCCCTTAGAGCGGTAGATATCCTGGACGAAGAACCGGCAATGACGAAGTTAGGCTTGGCGTTGATCGAGTTAGCAATGGGCAGGTCTATCCAGGAGATGAAGGAAGAGTATAACTTAAATGATATGTCGGAGAGCGACATAGCTATCCTTTGCACGGCTAGGAAGCTGATCGGGGATAGAAAGATACGCTCTCAGGCAGGCGCAGACTACGAGAGGGTTGTGGATATTTGTCTGAACAGGCGGTTTGTGGACAGCAGGGGAATTCCGATGAGTCTTTGGTTGAAGCATGAGTCGTTTCTGTCGACCTTCAGGGACAACATTTTCAAGCCCTTGTATTTGATGTGGAGGAATTATTGAGAAGGGTGGTACTATGTAAACTCGGTCTCTGTCAATTTGACGATACGCTGCCTACGGATGAAGGTCGATACACAGGGCCATTCTGCTGCAGGTATTGTGGGCGCGAAAGAGGAGAAACAGAACTGACACGATCTATAAGTCTTTGCTAGACACTCTCCTTCCCCGGCCTCCCAGACTTGGAATCGTCAGCCTCCTTCTTCAAAAGAGGGCTGTTCTTCATCAACATACTCGAAGGATCAGCTCCCAGAATGAGGCCTAGCACAAGATAAAACACCCCTCGGACGGCACCAAGATAAACGCCAGTGATCTCGCGCTGTGCCTCTGAGGACAGGTCCCCAGCTCGTCCACAACTCTGTAGGACTCGCTCCAGCATCTCATCGTCGCCTCTCCCTGCGTTCCACAACAAGACCCCTTGCAGCCCCGCGAGCGAATTCTTCTGGAAGATTGCAGTCGCCACAACGATGCCCACGGCGAAACCAACCGACATGATGGCGCCCGACGCCGCCTGCACGTCCGCCTGACGCTTCTTGTCCACCAACGTCAGTAACCGCATAAGCCGCGTGATCCACGACGGCCCCCCGATGCGGCTGAGAACGGACGGCACCAGGACTGCGTCCAAGGCAATGACGGGGGCCTAGATCAGAAAGGCCCATCGCCAGTCGATAGCATCGCTCACGGCGCCGTAGCAGATGTTTCCCACACCCTCGATTACGAGCCGCCTGCGGAGTGGTATGTCCCCGGTCTTGTCTTTGTTATTATAAGAGCAAGCCTGCTTGTGATGCTATTTGCATTTACAGTTTTGATCTTGCTTATCATTGGTTCTTGGTGCAGGCCATTTCAGGGATAGCGGGTGCTAACACACCGTTAAACCGAACCGGCATCGGGGTTCACAGCCCGAATCTACAGGGATGCCTCTGCAGTACGCGCGGCACCTGGCTGCAGGATGGCACACTGTCATGCACAGCTCCGACGACTACATATCAGCTGACAGGGATCATTGAATTTGTGGAGTTTCATTGCTTCTTCTCACCATTATTATAGCCCCGCCTGCCCACCTGTTTCTATTTTCCCGCCTTTTGAAAATTTCCATTTGTTCCATAACGTGAAGCCCGGAACGCCGCTAGGGCCAAGATGTCTGATTCACAGGCCGACTCAGCAGGGGTGATGAACGAGGAGACAAAATGGTCTAGCGGTCATGAGGAGACGATCGGGAAGACATCCAAGGACGGCATCATCCTCATCCCTCAGCCATCGGCAGATCCACGAGACCCGCTGGTACGTGTTCTACAACGAGTTACATGGCACCCCCGAGAACTGATTCTTCTTTTAGAACTGGCCTACCTCCAAAAAGGCGACAGTTCTCGCAACACTGTTTCTCGCCCTGTTCGTCGGGTTCTCGGCACCATTTTGCGGGCAACTGAACATCCAACAACAGGCGGTCCTCTATGGGAAGACCCCCGTTCAGATTACCTATTTTGTAAGATTTGCTTCAGCCTTTTCACGCGCTTTGGCGGGCTAACGGCGATTTTTGCAATTGTAGAATTCGGCTGCCTCAGCCGGATTGGCAACAGGGGGCTACCTCTGGTGGCCTCTTTCCAATAAGTTCGGACGGTCTTCGGTCATCTTCTGGACACTGCTCGGCCAACTTGCCTCGCAAATATGGGCCCCGATGATGACAAAGCCTGACCAATACGGCCCGTATCTCGCGTCGCGGTACTTCTCGGCTTTCTTCGGCGTGACTGTGAGCGTTCTGGGTCCGAGGTATTTGGTCGACATGTTCTTTCTGCACCAGAGAGGCCGAGCGTTTACCATCCTCCATCTGGCCTTGAACTTTGGCGCATCCGCTGGGCCGACCTTTGCAGGCTTCGTTGCCGCAAATGCATACTGGCCTGTCGAGTATTGGTGGTCAGTGGGCTTGACAGGCCTCGCCATCGTCGTTGTTTTTGTCTTCCTCGAGGAGACGAACTACGACCGCAGCGAAGGCGCCATCAACCGCATTAAACCGGAAAGTTGGCTCAAGGACCGCTTCGAAACGTTCTTCCTAGGGACCAAAGTGGCATCCCCGATATCATGGACGGCCACGCTCAAAATCGCCGCCACGCCATTCAAAATTGCCGTTGCGCCGGTACTTCTTATTATCGCGGGCTTTGATATGATCAGCTTCGGATTTTACGTCGCTCTCAACGCACTCACCCCTGTCTGGCTTCAACTCCCTATCAAAGCGGGAGGGATATATGGCTTCAATGTCACCCAAAATGCTGCGTGTAAGCCCGTCTTACCTGCACGGTTCTTTTCCATGCACTGTATCGCTAACCCCCAACTTTTAGTCACCTTTCATCACTGGATCGCCTTCATAATCGGCCTTGCATACGGCCACTTCTTCAGCGACCGAATACCGCTGTGGCTAGTGGCGCGCAACAAAGACGGCGTGTGGCAGCCTGAGTACCGACTCTACGCGCTCTGGCCAACTAACTTTGTCCTGATGCCCCTTGGTCTCGGGCTGGTCGGCTGCGCTATGCAATACCGGCTCCACTGGGTTGTCATGGCGCTGGCACAGCTGTTTGTCACGATTGGCTCGCTGGTCAGCATCCCCATCACCGTCAACTACATCTGCGAGTGCTTCAGGACGCACACGGTTGAGGCGACCCTGGTTTTGAACTCCATGCGTCTTTTCCTCGGGCTGTCAATCAACTTCTACATCAATCCCTGGATTGATGCCGTGGGTGTTGGCTGGGTTTATGGGATGATGGCGTTTTTCAGTCTGTTCGCGTTCATGTTTCTCGTGGCTTTGATGGTTTGGGGTCATGCGATTCGTAGCGTTACCCCGTTCCACACTGCCGCTTCAGAAGAGGGGCAGCATGTTCTGCGGAAACGACTGGATGACCATGGGTTCTGAAGCGGGACCAGTGTCAGTGCCTGGAGGGTTGCGAGGAAGGATGTCCATGCTTGTTACACGGCAGCTTTTCCGTCCCAAGGGGGGAACCTGGTCAACTGACCATTCTCACACCATCAAGCAAACCGTGCGGCACGGCTCAGATGCCGGCAGTTACAGCTTATTCCAGTGCTATATCCGAGTGGTAATCGAGTTTTTCGCTCACACCGATCGGCCACAAATTCCCGAACGGTTTCCCCTGAATAACTCGGTCGTTACCCGACGTCCTTTGTATCTTGGCACCTTGGCAGGGCTGTATCTTTGACTTCATCCTCCTAATTTGACTTACACAAGCCGCACACAATTGAGGCGATGCCCTTCCTCAGAACATCATCTCCTTCTAACCTCGCAATGATTGGATCCCGCGATCGCTCGGTCGGGTGGTACGATCCGCCCATCACGTCAGTCAACCAACCCGTTCGCGAGCTCCTCGAGAAGTACAGTCTCGTGCCACCTGATGAGGTCATCCCTCGGATCATCAAAACAGTAAGCCCCTTTTTTTTCAACACACCTGTTATTTTCTGCAACCTAACACCTAACCTCACCATCCAGCGCGACACAATCTGGGATGTCTTCCCCTGGCCGTGCGTCGGCCAATTCCGTTTCCTCGACCTCTCCATGAGCCGAAACCCAGCATACGCCCAGATCCTCGACCGACTCAAACACAAGCAGGATCGCATCCTCGACGTGGGGTGCTGCCTCGCCCAAGATCTCCGCAAACTTGCCTACGACGGTGCTCCCGCCTCATCGCTGTTCGGCCTCGAAAAGCAGGCCGAATTCATCTCCATCGGGTACGACTTCTTCGGGGACAGGGAGACCTTATCCGACGCGACATTCATCAATGCGGATCTCTTTGACCGGGAGAATGAGGAGGTTTGCAAGGCTGTAGGAGCGTTTGGGATAGTCAACCTAGGAATGGTGCTGCACATCTGGGATCTCGAGGGTCAGATCCGTGCGTGTCAGCGAGTGGTGGAGCTGCTGAGGGGCGAAAAGGGGGTTATGGTTGTGGGGCAGAGTGTCGGGGATGTGGTTGGCAAGGAGGTCAGCAGCAGGGGGAGCAGGGTGATTTTCAAGCACGATGTTCAGACTTTTACAAAAATGTGGGAGGAGGTTGGGCGGAGGACGGGGACGCGGTGGGAAGTCGAGGCTGCACTGGACGAGGGGCTGGGGATTGACAAGAAGAAGAGGTACTGGGATGAGCCGAGCACGAGGAGGTTGTCTTTTCGGGTTGAGAGGCTTTAAGCGGTGACTTGGACGGACATCAGGCCTACTGGTAGCTAGCATTGACTGGAACCAAGCTCGTATGCTCAGGGAAAAAAGTGAAATAGGTACAGCAGGCGGGTAGGATGTCTTTTCCGATTGTCTTATAGTACGTTAGGAGTTGATGACCTGACCTCTCCATCAGAAGCTTCGCTATGTCCGCTCTTGCAGCCCTAGTTCTACTGGACCGGGAAGCCACTTTAGCCTCTGGGTGGGCACCCCCTCGCCTTTCTGACTTTGCATCGCCGGCTGAGTTAGCCGCATTTTCCAAGCACCCCTTTGCGATGTGGCTCGTTCGTGTTTCCCTGCCGCCTGATTATCTGGTTGCGTCGTCGGCGGTACCTGAACTGCGGCAGAAGCTGATCGGCTGGTTGCGGCGCATCTCACCAAGCTAGTGGCCGGAATTTGACCTATCCGGTGTCAACATGGAGACCTGGCTCACTGTGTTTGATGTCACTACCTTGCCCGAGCACCCATCCAGTTGGGAGCTGGACGTCCTCCTCTCTCAGTTCCAGTCGTGCCAGGATGGTCCGGAGAAGGAAGAATTGAGGAAAAGACTCCAAGCTATCATTGAGACCATCATATTGTTTCTTCTGGGTCCTCAGTTCGGCGTTGCCGGGCGAGATGACGTTCCTAGCACAAGCGACCCGACTGGAGCTACGGGTGTCTCGGAAATGGACGTTGACGTGACAAGCCGCGGGATGGTGGTAGGGCAGTTGTGCTCCGACCCAGCGCTGTTTGTCGAACTGGCGAAGAGATTGGTGAAGGATGAGGCAGCGAGAGTGAAACTTAAGATCGAGCCCTTGGTGACCTGGGAGGTGTTCGTGAAGGTGGTAAAATTCTACCTCTTCGCGAGCAGGATAACGCCTCCGGATCAAAGCTCCGATGAGTCAAAGACTGTTTTGCGGCTGATGGAAGCTATTTATAACGGAGACGACACCGTGGCAACAAATCCGACAAAGAAAGGAATTGCAGAGGCGGTGGAGATGCTCATTCCGGCTCTCAGCCCCGACGGCGTTGAACATGAATCCCGTCCCGGGGTCGTTGACAACGTCGTTAGGATCCTGTGCCCTGAATTTGTCTTGACTTAAGATCAAAGCTTGGTCGATGTTTGCTTATTTTGTATTCCGGTTGGCTGTGAATTTGTGAGAATTTTTCTTTGAGGTAATATCAAATGTAACATGGAAGTTTTGAATGAGAAATGGAATTTTCGGCTGTCTAGGTGCCTGAGTGGTGAGGTTTCAAATCGACGCGATGTGACAACTTCTGCGCCATGCTTGGATGTTGCCCGAATCCCGGTGACACCAGGCAGCGATAAGCCATTGGATCGATGCCGTTGGTCTAGGGCCCAGTTTACCCACAACTAGCTCCAGTTCCTAGGAAGTCTCCTAAAGAACTGACAGGTTCCAATCCGACCATCATATCGCAACAGCGGAACAAGCATATAAGGTCTCCTGCCATTGCGATCAGATACATTACTGCCTGCCTCCCTGAAACCCATCCGGAAAATCCACAATACTCACCGCAACATCCAAAACCTCACACCCCTCCTGCACCGACCCCCCCGTCCCCTCCAACACCCCCCTGCAACCAAGCCTGCGTCCTGGGCGGCCCATTCACAATCTCGGCAAGATGCCCCCCAACCGTATTCCTCTCAAACCTAATCCTCGCTCCCACCTCACAATACCTCTGCACCAACCAATCGGTGCTCTCAATCGGCGAGAACCGATCCCCCGCCGCCTGGTACGGAAACACCAGCATCTGCGGCACCGGATAGAACGCCGCTGACGCGGGGCACGACGCCGCCGATGGCCGGCCATGCCGGCGAAGGAGAGTTCGGGGGCGTACTGCACTGCGAGCTCGACGGCGAATTCGGAGGCGAGGCTGCCGCCAGAGTAGCCCCACATGGCATAGCGGGTGATGGGGCCGAGTTTGGGGGGTTTGCCGGCGCCGGGTCCGGGGACGGGGGGTTTCTTGCCGGGCTTGTTTGTGTCAGAGTCGGTGAGGGAGAGGATGGCGCGGATGGAGTCGAGGGTGGCGTGGCCGGCTTGGACGTTGGCGCAGTAGGAGGCGAAGGGGCCTTCGAAGTCGGGGGAGACGACGAGGTAGCCGCGGGCGAGAGCCCAGGAGACGGGGCTGCCGGGGGTGGAGATGGCTGAGTTGTCGAAGCTGGGGCTTGAGTCGATGTCGACGTTGTAGGGGATTTGGTAGGAGAGAAGGGGTCGAGCGGTGGACGGGTTGTATGACGGTGGCAGGCAGGAAGAGGGTGGTTATGGCGTAGGAAGGGCGATAGCGGGTGTCGGTGGTGCGGTAGAGGACATGGTAGGCTGCTGAGCAGTTGGGGATGGCGTTGGAGTAGGCGATGGGGGCGGTGCGGATGCGGAGGATCTCGCCGGGTTCGGCCTTTTCGAAGTGTGGTGGTGCCGCGTAGAAGGGGTCTTCTGAGGGGGGAACTGGTGTTGCTGCCCACGCGTTGGGGATGAAAGTGGCGAGCAGAGCGCCCCATGTCAGGAGATGTCTCATGGTCGGAAGAGGGACTTGGTTGGATGACTACCTGTAGAGTTGCGGTTTTGAAAGAAAACTAGAGCATCAATAGTCGGCTCATAATTAGCAGCTCTCACTACCAAGAGGCAAGGGTTCAATATCTCAATTTCCGAGGCAGCATTCTCCTTATCATGCGCTGGAGTTGCTCCGACTGGTTGAGCGCCGATGTAGGGCTTTCAGTGCGCGGGTAGGTATTGGCGGAAAGACGTGACCTGGAAACTTTGATGTTCAGAGCAGGAACGAGCCGCCCCTGCAGCTCCCTTCCACACTAGAACGAGACGGGCGGCACCATCTCTCTAACTGCCCCGCACCACCACTCCCACATGGCACAAACAGCCGAGCCCACCACCAGCACATCATGCCTGGCCTCCCTGAGGCCTTGCCACGCGGCGTTGTGGCTACTAGCTAATCCCTCGGCGCGCCCAGAATGTCGTTGGTGCGATTTGAGATGGCGTCTCGGAGGGTTTGCTTTCTCCTTGCATCATTGATGTTTCCAGACCTTGACAGATGACACCTCCAAGTTTCTCGGGTTCCGGTATCAACGCGACGCTCTGCTCAACCTGCAGCAAACATACACTTCAGTCGTTGCATCGAGGAACGGACAACCATCCTCTGAGCGGGGATCGTGATCTCTGCCGGCTGATTCGGAACTCACTCAACTCCAGTCCCGAGCTCTTCGACAGCAATGACTCGCTACAAATCACCCTGCGTGTCGACTTCAAGGAGAAACGGTTTGGAACAATCGTTGTTGAAGGAACAGCAAAGCACAATGCCTCCTACCGGCTGAAGGAATGCACCCAAACCCTCCTGCGGGCTCTTCTCAGCAGCACACCTTCTCCCGTGACGCCAAAACACCACCGATCAGACTCTTGACTGCCTACAACTCGCTGGGGAAGCTTATGACAAAGATCAAAGCAACTCCACTGCATGGTACGGACCAAAATTTCGAGTTGTTTTGCGCCAGGAGGACCATTCCTGTTGCGGGAAGTCGATCAGCAGGAGGACACTGAAAGACGACAAGAAGCCGCAGTCGCAGCCAAGGCGGGTAGTGGAGGAGAGGTGATCTTTTGAACTTGTTTAGGCCAACCACACACTTTTTTTATCCTGTTAGACAGTTTTGCTCATGGAAGAGGCGAACTTTATCACCAACACACCCCTGGCGGCCGGGGTCGCCGACTCGGGCGAATCCTCTTCGGGAAGATGGAGCCAATCGCTGCTAACGAGGCATCTTGGTTATGCGCATAACTTTCTACAGTGAGGGGTCAAAAGTCTGCGAGCACCCCGCATTTCCCAGCTTCCCACATTTTATTCCACAACATACATCCGGCTATATCTCCACAACGGCCAGTTCCTCAGCAAATCTGATAGTATTGGGTGATTCTGGAGGTTCCAGGCTTCAATATTTTGTGTACCAACCCCTGGCTTTTTTGACCGCTCGGAGTCTATTGGGCATGGTGTCGATTAGCCTGTCAATCTACACCTGATCTATAGCCCTCTAGGCTAACCGCAAACACTGAGTGAATTTTTCAATATCTAGCTTGTTTTTTTTTAGTTCCCATACGTCAGGGAACATTCTTTTCATATTTCTCTTCAAGGCCGCCTAAACGTGCTTAATGGGGTTCAAATCTGAGCTGTGAGCTGGCCATTTAAACCAGGAGATCCCACTTACTTAAAGCCATTCCTTAGTTGACTTACAAGTATGAATGTAAGCGTTATCTTGCTGGAAATGCTGCGTTTCGTCGTAATGTGGGAGTAAGCCCTCTGCTAGAGCCTTTAAATACAAGTTATCAGTATATCCTTTACGTGCTACAGTCTAATTTCTCTCTATAATAATTAACTCGCTCCTCCCCTCCTTCTAGATCATTCCCCAGACTATAATCGAGATATTTACTTTAATATAGGTTTTAAGATTAATATACTTTGTATTCCACTTCTTAGAAGGGAAACGGAATACCTAAGCAGGGGGATTTAAGGTGATATTTTAATAAGAGGACTTATCTGAGAATATAATTTAAATAATTTAAACAGCTAGTAAGCTTTAAATATATAAGTTACTTTCAAACCACTAAGTGACGCAACGGCGCGCTCACTTTAGCCGGCCGCCACAAGAGTACAAATCGCTGCACGCGCACATGGCGATAACTCCGGTTTTCCGTCGATTTGTCACTAGAGAGGCACAAAAATCGGCCAATTTACCCTTCATTTCGTAGAGTTGTGGTGGTTTGAAGATGGTGGGTTGTCGGGGCGTGTCGCGTTCGCGTTTAATTGAAGGCGGGGTGCTCGGATACTTTTGACCCCTGACTGTACTTCCCCCGACCAATCATGATCAACCCGCGCCGCATCCCCCAATGGTCACCGGGCATTCGGGGCGGGGTTTCTAGGCAGCACATCCTCATTGATAAGGGAATCCTCTTCTTCCTCCTGAATACGATAACATCCTCAACAGCGCAAAACTCCAAGCCAGATATACCCAATGCAAACAGAATGACCAAACAACTCCCGTCCGCCACCCTCGAGCCCACCGAAGCACCAACCATGACCGAACAACAAGCCCTCAACAGAGAGGCAATGAATGCGCTCCTCGCCAAATACCCCAACCTCGCCGACCCAGAGCAAGGCAGGCAGTACATGGAAGAGCTCAAGACGCACTACCCCGAGCTGGGTCCCTACCTCGAGCGTGACACCGCCGACTTCAAGAGCCAGAGTCGTGAGGAAAGGATCGCGAGCATGGCGAAGCGGTGCGAGAACCTTGCGGGGATCATAGGGGAGCCGAATCCACATGCTGCGATACCCGGTGGGAATGGGGAGCCTTGGTATGCGACGTTTGTCAATTATCAGACGGCTATGGAGGTATGTGTTCCCTCTCTTGGCGAATGACAAGGGTGATGGCTAACATTGAGTGTGACGGAGTAGGAAAACTTTGACAAGAAGAAACAGGAAGAGGTGATGGAGTTATCGAAGAAGATGCACGCAGAGGGACTCACGACTGAAGCCATCGAGGAGGCCCAGAAGACGGTGAGGGAGTTGTTGGCGGAGCATCCTGATGTTGCGGAGCAGGCGGTTGGGTATCTGTTCAACAAGGAGGCACTGGAGAAACGGAGGGAGCAGATCAAGAAGGATGTTGCGGAGGGGATGCCGGCGGTTTCGCTGTATCCTATTGGGACCGCAATGGGGACGAAGGCAAAGGGCGAGGAGGTGGGTGAGAGCTTGGACTGAGATGCGGTACGCACATGGTCGGTGGATGATTGCTATTGTTGTAAAGTCTTGATAATTTTACGTTACTATTGTGCTCACGGCTTTTGTTTGTTATTCCCCGAGTTAGCTCTTGAATTTTATATTGTAAGGTTGCCATTGATAACGGGGTCGCGCACCCCTTTGCTGTTTATTGGGAAGAACTTCAAGCTGCTTCCCTCCCAGCTGTTCAGTGACAGACTCCCAGTTTCTCGCCCACGATGAGAGTCACTCGCGTCCTGTCCCTCGCGCTGTTGGGGTTGGCTTCCGCAAAATGTGTGTCAAGGCCAAGACCCTCATCGTCGACTGTGTCTGAACCAGCGGCGGCATCATCGTCATCGGCAGCGTCACCGTTCGGTTCGGTCTCGGTCTCCGCATCGGCGTCTTCAGTGCCGTCCATCCCAAGCGTCCCGGTATCATCCTCAGCTCCCTCGATCGCGAGCTCTAGTGCAGCGTCTTAGATTCCGCCTGTTTCCTCCATCTCAAGCGCTCCAACACCATCGTCCTCTATCTTGCCAATTTCGAATGCGCTGATCTCATTATCCGTGTCTTCAATCCCGCCCACCTCAAGCACCCCAATCTCATCCGCCTCTTCCGCCTCTCCACCCAGCTCCACCTCCTCCGCACCTCCCGCAAACCCAACAATCATCACCGGCTTCTGCCTCAAGGTCCTCACCACCGGCTCACCCGGCGAAAACGGCTGGAACATCCGCGGCTTCCGCACATACACCGAAAGCGTCTGGGACCTCGACCACTACAGCGACGAAGAGAGACTCATGATGCGCCAGCCCGCCAACCCCAGCGGCGGCGTCCCGCTGTTCAATCTCGACCTGACCACCGGCGCGATGACGCGGAACTCGCCGAATCCGAGCATTGATGGGATTTAATTGTTTATCAAGCCGCCGTTTGATTGCTGGACGTTTGAGAAGAATATATATACGGCTCCGCCGGGGGAGATAGCGGGTCGTGGTGGGTTGCCGGTTGTTGTGGAGGTTCCGAGTGGGGTGTATGAGTCTGGGTCGATTTTGAAGTGGAGTGCCACGGTGCATCATGCGCAGTGTTCCGCGGGCCAGCCGGGGAGGGATGTCACGTATAGGGAGTTTTGGCATAATTGGTGGTGGGGGACGTTGCCGGACGGTTGAACGGGGGCGCCGGGGTTTTATTGCCGGATTATGCGAATGGGTTTTTGTATGATTTTGCGATGTACTTTGGGGAGGATTGTGAGGTTGAGGGGCCGGGGTTTGTTTGAGGGATGGGTGGAGGGGTTAGAGGATGAGAGGGGCTAGGCTGGCTGCCATGAGGGCGCACGCCAAGCCCTTGACCGAGATACGTTTCTCCCTCCTGAGTTGATCTTCAAGTGAATCTGCATGATGCTCGTTATGTTTTTGTCTCTCTCCGGCTGACGTAAATAGCAATCTGAGAAATCCGTGTCGACCCGCCCATCGCTCATCGTGAACACCCTGAACTCGGGGATCTCGCACCATGCGTAGCATTTGTTGACGATGCTGACTGGGTTCGGGCGACAGCAATCGTTCATGCGCTTCTTGGTTTCGTTCGTCATGGGCGTCAAGGCGTATCGGATGTCTTTTGGGATGGGGAAGATGGACGGCTCGGGGAGGGTGATTGGATACCCTGATATCCCCGGCGAGACAGTTCAAGCCTTCGACCGCGCGTGGTCATTCCTCTGTTAATGTATACTATGATCATGGCCAGCATGTCATCTCCAGGTTTGATGATGATGACCTCCGGCTCTTCGATATCAAGTGGCTTGTTCCACCAAAGTGAGTAGATCAGGATGGTGCAGATTGCATGCCCGAATGTGTTGAATTCCAACAGGCTGATGGCTAGTCCTTGGCCTACACGGGAGAGGCACTGAATGCAGAACCATATAGCTTCATGCGAGTCAGATTTGGACAGCGGTTCGGTCATGGGTCGACTCACCTTGAAAACAGACTATAGACTTGGCAAGGATACTCCCTTTGCTCTTATCTTCAATGAAGGACTTCGGCAAGTCTGGGACGATTCCGGGCAGTTGTTCCTCCAAGTAGACCAAGGCTTCGGGTGTCATGGAGAGGCGGGCGTGTCTGTCTTTACCGCCCGCCATCGATGGGAAGAAATTCGGCTCCCCGTCAGAAATTTGAACCGCGAATCATCCCATGACGGCGAAGTAGCTGTGGATCATTGTCCATTTGTGCTTCCTGCCGTGGAGTCTTGGAGCTGGTGTTTGAAGGGTTTCTTCGACATCGATCTCCTTCTGTGTCGACTCGGACGGCTGTTCCCTGGGCGATCGCAAGAGGGAGCCACGTCTATATTTCCCTGGCCTCTCTTTGGCGCCGATGGGAAAGTGATATCTCATTTTCTCATTCAGACTCCTCGTCGCCCGGTATTGCTGAAAGGCGGTAAAAGCAACCAACTCAGGGGCTGTGCTATTTCGGGAGCTCCCGCCAGCGCGGTTGCGTGCACTGCCACGATGCACATGTGCCGATCCCAGCTGGATGTCCTGTATCGGCCACTGCGTTCGGGGATTGGCCAGAAACGTTGCACTGAGTTCAACCTCGTACAGGAAAACCAGATATTGATTGGTGGGCGTAAGCTGCTGGCATTCTCGGTCAACGATTGCGCCGGCCATTGGCATCGGTGTCTGTGGCTGGCCTTCCCTCTCTTTTTCTGCAGGCAGCAACTAGCACAAATTCAGACACACGGGAACAGGAACAGGTCAAATCAAAGATCCTGATGGGTATCTCAACTGTTAAACGCTACCAAACTGACGAGAACTCACTATTTTCCTTTCATTCTCCCCTACCGCCGTCTCCTCTCCATCCTTAACCTCCTTGACGTTACTGCCATCAGACACCTGTGTCCCCCCTAGAGGCCCTGCCAACGCCTTCCCCTCCCACACCAACCCCATCCCCTCCACAAACTGCACCTTCGCCGCAGGCGTCAACCCATCATTCCCGGCAGCCTTCGCCAGCAAAATCGCCGCATCCTGGGCTTCAAACCCAACAGCCCTCCCCCCAATCCACCCCCTCGCAGGCCCTCCAATCGACCCACCCAGCAGCAACACATACACCGCCAACCAGCCATAAAGATACGGGCCCCCGCCTAGTCTCAGCACGGAAATACGCACCGTGACCTGCGCACCCTCGATCTTGGGCGGATTATGCACAGCCACGGTCTCCACCATCTGCCGCATACTCGACACCACCGCCTGTGCCGACTGCGAGAGCACCGTACCCAAGACGTCCCCAAAGTCAGTCAAATTCCCCGCGTCAAGGTTGTACTTCGAATCGCGGAACCCCTTGGCTAACACACCCCCGCCGCCATTTGCGCCGCCAATGATACTGTCCAGATTATATGCCAGTAACCGCTTGACCCTCGGCCCGAAGGGGGGGCCGTCATCTGTCGGAGTGGTATCAATGACAAGTGGCTGATCTGGCCCGTCCATTGACACGCCCACCAGTATCTGCCGGCCAGAGTAGCGACATTCGAACACGGTCCCCTCCCTGTTACTAAACCCAGCAACAAGAAACACATGAACGGGTTCGGCCATGTTGCCTGCGCTGTTGCTGTTACCACCCGTGGGCAGGGTAATGTTTGACGCGACTGCCAGCGTGCCGTCGAGGACGTCGGCGGCGTCGCCGCCGACAGTGTTGGAAATAACCGTGATATTCCTATCAAACCGGCCCGGATTGAGGCGTGCAGCGGTGGTGAGCCAGAAGTCTGTACCCGTGCGAATGACCTGCGTAAGCGCGTAGTTGGCCGTTTGATTGGTGCATGTTACGTTGACAATAGTCCCGAAGACGGTACCGCGTAGGTTGACAAAGGTGTAGTTGGCCGGCGCAACGAAGTGGTCCGCGGCGCCCTGGTATGAGAGGTAGGACTTGGCGTTGATGCCGACGCCCCAGGTCCAGAGGGTGTTGTAGGACGTGTCGCCGAGGGGGCCGTCTTCGGGGACGGCGGCGTCGGAGGGGTTGGGGATTTGGAGGTGGTATCCGAGCTTGGCGATTTGGCCGTTGATGAAGGCGCTGCGGTACATGAAGGAGCTGAGGGTGGGGCCCAAGGTGTTGGTTTGCATCGAGGGGACCCCGATGGGAAAGACGGCGCCGTCGGCACGCTGGCTGGTGTAGCTGCTGTTGAGAAGCGAGAGCGGGAAGGAAGGGCTGGTGTTGGTGACGTCTTCAAAGACGGTCTGGGCGGAGAAGAGGGCGACAGTCGCGGCGGAGGTCAGTGTGGTCGCAAGCAGCATGAGAACAAGCGCGGTGCGCTCGGGTGAAAGGGACAGGCGGCCCTTGGCTGTGATGAACTGGTCCAAGGCGCGCTTGGTGGTTAGGGGGCGGAGGAAGATGGCGGGAATCCCGCGTGCAGATGCTAGTTCGATGCGCGACAGAAACGCGTCGTAACTGGTGACGGCGATGCTTGCCATGATGCCTACGGCCGTGCCGATGACGACCACGGCCACGTTCCATGTCGCTGGATCCACCCCATCGAGTGTTGACCATCCGGGGTTGCGTTGTGCTGCATTTGGTAGTGGGAAGAGGATGGGCTTCCCTCGGTTGACGAAAATGGCGAGTCCTAGTAGAACGGCGAGGAGGACGATGGTTATGCCGTTGAGAGTGATGGACTCAACGCCGCGAACCCGGCGGTTGGCCATGTTGAGTGAACCCGCCGCAGTTGAGGGCATACACGAAAACAAGCTTCGAGGTGGAGCAGAACTTGTCCCGCAGGGCTGGGAACCGACGCGCTTTAAACCAGTGCCAACGTGGTGGGCGGCAGTGCAGCTTTTAATTTGGTTGCAAGCACGCGGTGCGAGATCATTGGCTCCCGAACCCCCCCCCCCTGTGATGATGAAGGTTTCGGGATTGGGGTTTAGCCCGTCGAGGGTCGCATCGAACGGTTGAAACATTTCCTCCCGGATTGGCTATAAAACTTTGGTCGCTGTTGAGAGTGGCACCTCTGGACAAGGGTGAATGCAGGAAGCATCAATTCGGGGTTGTGATGGAGGCTCTCGTATGGCGTCGCATCGGATCGGTACATCAGATCAACTAGATTCTTCAGCAGTCGATTGCACACCAGCGCTTCCATCCTTGATGATGTTAGAACGAGGCGGAGTTATAATAGTAAAGGCCCGTGTATTCTGCCCCTGAAACCCTGAGAGCCTTGGAAATGGCTATCCTCAGCACACCCAATCCAGGAGATATAACCAACTAGTCCTACAAGCAGAAACATTTCTTCTTTTTTTCGATCTGTAATCTCCATCGCCAACCCCCGATGTCCAGCATCTCTGTCCCCCTGGATCCATCACCCCATGTACCCCTGACGACACACCACTTGAACCCTCAGGCAGTTGTCACTCACAACTCCTCATGCTCAACACGGGGCTTCTCACTTCTACGCATCAAATACATCAGCACCATTCCTCCAAACAATTCCAAATATTTAAAAACTTACCCAACCTTCCCAAACAAAATCCCCTTCAAATCCTCCAACAACCCCTCCCCACACATGCAGTTTCCACTGCACTCCCCCATGGGACAAAGCGGCGTCGTCGCAGGAAGCACATCACACCCCACCGCACGGCGAGCAGCGGGGAACGGCTGCTGGACGTGGTCCGCTCTGTACGGGTGGCACTCCGGACCCTCCTTGATGGGCTGGCACCAGTTGCAGCAGGGGCATTGCTTGGGGCAGATGGGTTTGACGCCGGACCAGGGAGGGGCGAGGGGGACTAGTCGGTCTTTGCCGGGGAGGATTTCGGGGAAAGGGGATTCGGCCATGGTGGAGTCTTCGGTGGCGGGCTCAGCGTCCGTATCAGGAGACTGGTCAGAGAGAATACCCCCGCCGGGACCGAGAATTGCCTTCTCGAGCTGCTCAAAGAGGGTCTCACGGCAGAGACACTTTTGGGTGCATTTGCCGATGTCGCAGACGGGGGTTTCCTCGGGCAGGGAGTTGCAGCCGATGATGTTGCGGATCATGTTGTATGTGGGCTTGGCGGGCAAGTGCGTTCTGCGGCATCGTGGGAGGGGCTCGCACCAGTCGCAGCAGGGGCAGGACTCGGGACAGGTGATGATGGCGAAGGGGGGAAGTCGCTCGCTGGCTAGCACGACATCGCGGGTGTCCCTGATGGGGGGAGTGGACGCAAGGACGGCTGCTGCCGCGAGGAATTGCACAAGAAAGAGCGGCGCGACGAACATTGTGTATAAGGGATGTCGTGGGCGAATGCGGGCGGTTCGAAGAGAAAGAGGCTGGTCAGAGTGTCAGGCGTGATTTTGTAAGTGGAGTTGCTTGGTGGTTAACAGTGATAGAACCTACAACCCGGCTGACGATGGGCTTTTATGCTTGCTTCAAAACATCAAAGAGACATCGCCATCATGAGAGTTGCCTGCCCGTCTTCTCTCAACTCTTCCTATCTGCCTTGTGGTTTCATGACGTACATGCCTTAGATTTGCAGGACTTTACTCACCGAAAGGTTTTGTGACAATCCCGGTGTCCATCCGATGAGTTCGTTGCCTATGACTTTGATTCGTCACCATTCAGCTCCCGATTTGCCAAGAAATGTTGTGGATGAGCTGGACCTTGCCGCGCCCTCCCTGCATGTTGCTGCGTGGTTCAGCCACTGCCGAAGGAGCACAGTGGTCGATGGCAATTCCCAGCCAATAACTCGGTCCCAAGACCCAGCCTGCCGGGTGACTGACCGACGCCTTGGCGGCAATCCTTTTTGTTTGACGCCACAGAGACCACTGGAACAGTCCAACCAGGGAATCGGACGTCCCACTTTCCCATTGAATCTCTGATTCATTGTTCGGTCAATGCAGGCTTCACACCACCCCAAAGCCGTTGACTCGTCAGCAACAAACCAGGTGGCCGGAGACAGCAGTTCCTCCGCTGGGAATCTCATTTCCTAAAATGACCTGACGCGTACGTAAGGCTTTTTCATGTCTTTCCGCGGTTTCCGCATACTCATCGGGCATCGCGATGTCGTCGTGTTGACGGGCTTCATCACTTGTCACTGTCAAAGCTAGCGCTCCATTCCACGACACGACCCCCTATCCCGTCCTCCTTTTCAAGAAGGGCAAAGCAGGCAATCAAAACGCTTGCGGACAGCGGTTTCACCTCTTTCAACCCTGCTTCGGTCGCTCTCACACCATGTCATCAGGGGGGAGATTCGAGCCAGCTGTCCGCCAGCTGGCCATGGCCGGCGACACTCATCATTACTCCTGCACCGTATCCTCTCCTGCTGTCTCTGGGACGATCCCGGAAGAAAATGGGCCACGGGACTATTTCCCCGAGAAAGAGAATGACGGACTCACCATCGCGCGAAACACCACACCCAAAGTCGAGAATACACCCCTGAAACTCAACAGAGACCTCTCGACAAGGAACCTCTCCATCGTTGGGCTGATCCTCGCCTGGAGCACCGCCATTACCGCACTCTCGACTGGAATCCTTATCCTTGGCTCCCCAACCGTCAATGTTCCCGAGTACCTGATTGGGAAGCTGGTCATGGTTGGACCCACACCGTACACTTGGCTCGATGTCGATTGCTACCTCGCTGGCCATCGGGTGTTCAAAGTAAACGAATCCACCATGGTGGCACTTCCGCTGCTCATTCAAAGCTTCATCACCATCATCTCGGGGTGTCTCGACTCGATCCACTCCACCACTCTCCGCTGGGCACTCTGGCATGAGGGACGGCTCCGCTACAACAGCAACTTACGTCTTTTTACAAGCTCAAAGTGGAACGGGCCGAACAAGTGGCCTGTCAATGTCATTTCTATTATTGGTCTGGTTCTGGCATATGGCGGAGCATCCGTCCTCACCTTCCCTGTCACAGTCATCGGCATCATAACCTGGGTAGAAGACAAGTTCCGCACCAACGTTGATATCGGCAATCTCCAAGACACCACCGGAATCGATTTCAACGGCTGGGGTCTCGTCGGAGTCGGCACCGGCCTTCTTCTCCAGTCAATCATCTCCACCTGGGCCCTCCTCGACTCAGCCTACGTCGGAACTTGGAACGGAAACCCCCTGGCAACCGCTCGAGCCTGCAAGATAATCCAAGACACCATCCGCGACCCCTTGCAGTCGACTTCCCGCTTGTCCCTTCCACCGTCCCAATTCCACTCCGAAATCGAACTCCTTCCTTCCCCTCGACACCGATCTGACCAACCTGATCTCAGAATCTCATTCCCCCTCTCCATTCAGCCCTCCGCCCTCTCAGCATGTCCACCCACCCGCAAGTTGACCAACACCCTCTGGGTCATTTCTGCCCTCCTCGCCCTTCTCACTCTATCCATCCCCATCCGGGCCTCCCTCCCAGACGCCTCCCGCACCCTCCTCGGCCCGACCACCTCTGTCTATTTCGTGGGGGAATACTCCGGACACTCCACACCCTGGTACACATTCCAATTCTTCGGACTCGTCGAAGCAATGTACAACAAGAACCCCTTCGTTTCTCGCTCTGAATACGTCGGACTGCTCATCCAGTGCGCTGTTCTCGCCCTTCCAATGCTGGGACTTCACATTGCTGGACTCCTAGTACAGATGCAAAGAGATGAGAAAATCTGGAGGGGGGCAAGCACAGACGGTGTCAATCCCGATGGTAGTCTGATACTTCAAGGGTTACGGACGTGGGAAACGTGGGTGATTTTCATCGTCAAGGCGTTGGTTCCCTGGCTGTTTGGGTTTGGGGTGTCGTGTAATAGGAATATTTTCTTTGCTACAATACCGATGGTGGTAATGGCGGCGCTGTTCCTCATTCTGGCGGGGTTTGTGGAGTGGATTGTGAGGAGGAAGCCGACGGGGACGCAGCCGGCGGCGTATGGAGATGTGAGGGTACTGGGTGAGTTGGTGGATGATTGGGGGCATGAGAGGATCTTTTGGGGTGACAGGAGGGTTTATAACAGGGGTGTTGGGATGGAGGCGGAGGTGAGGCTGGCGGGGACCGCGGGAGAGAGGCTGGCGGACGTGAGGGAGGGTGTCAGATACGTTGGGTTGGGGAGGGGAGAGTGAGGAGGTAGGTCTCCGCTGTCCAAGGTGGATGGAATCACAACCGGTTTGACACGGGATAAACGGGTCTAGACTACCAATGTGGGGGAGAAAGAACCTAGCCCTTGGGTTGGGTCTTTGACGGTCAATTTGGAGACGTTGCAATGGCTTTTCCAGCCAGGGGTCGATCATCAGGAGCGAATGATGCATGACGGTCGTTGGAAGCTTTTGGAACGGTATGAAGACTCAGACTCCGAGTGAAACTGTGAAGCATTTAGGACAAAGAAGCCCCTTTTCACAACGAACTCACCACAAGGCCTTGTGGCGCAATTGGTAGCTCATTCGACTCCAGATCGAAAGGTCATCCGTTCTCAAATTGGGTCAGGGTCAAACTTCATTTTTGCCACTCTATCCAGATAGTGGGGAGGCGGATGAACGACAAGGATGGCGATATTTTAAGAGCCGCGGCCATCTCTAACTGAGGGATCCGCTACCGGCAGAGTTGACATTCAAACTATGTCAAACTGCAGCCGCCTGGCTAGGCACGCAGGCGCCCTGCCGAGCCAGGCTTGGCTGGAGCGCAGGGGCCTTGGATCATGTGCTCTCCCCACACACAGGGAGCTTCCATTTGTATATAACTGGGGAGTGCTTCGCA
>Ga0247760_1000296_pt1 | contig 55619 bp, 55 predicted proteins | sample UWRJL171409R4_FD_179936 | JGI IMG/M metagenome (GOLD analysis project Ga0247760, IMG submission 179936) | Plant litter microbial communities from Arlington Agricultural Research Station in Wisconsin, United States - UWRJ-L171-409R-4 | ecosystem: Environmental > Terrestrial > Plant litter >...
TGCCAATAAATACGTTCATCCCAACCTCGCGCTCCCAAACATATATTATCGATATTAAGGTAATGCGCTGCGTCATGGTGTGGTTTAATACATTCCAGAGTACGAAGGCTCTGGCCAAAAGAAAGGGTCCCCTTAGCCAGTGTGAAAATGCCTTCTTAAAATCTACACACGGCCCTGCTCTGGAACATTACGGTCTGGGCTTATCGCATTACAGGCCGTTTGAACATGCAGAAAGGCCTTGTTGAGATGTAAGAAGGCCCTTTCAACATATAGAGAGGCCTCTTCAGTGTTTATATAGGTCTTTTTGGAATGGGTGATAGCTTATAGGTGGTCTTCACAGTAAGAAGGCATTTTCGCACTGACTAAAGGGACCTTCGTACCGGGGACCTTGACGATCCGTTTGCTGTCAGGGTCAAGGGTTATGTGCGAGACAGCTCAAAGCTAACCCGCTGCCAAGCTCCGAAAATGTTAGCGAAGATCTGGCCCCAGCACCACATCGTCATCCAGCCCAAATCGGAGACCGTGGCATGAAAAAAATTGCCACAACTCCAAACTCCCGACTAGGCGCCCCCTGAGAACTGGACTCTGACGAACCCGACTGGCCAAAGTTGCAAGTTCGAAATCTGACAATCCAGCTTGCGCTTACCACGCAACTCGACCCACAAGACGCTCACGGCATTCCGCGCAGCCGGTGACGTCGGAGCCATGGCTCCCGCCATCCAGACCGCCTCTCAAAACCTGTCGTACCCCCTCTACGCCTGCGATTTCGACCCTCAAGATGCGAACCGGTTGATATTAGGTGGTGGCGGCGGCGCAGGCAGGAGTGGCGTCTCCAACAAGATCAGCGTCCTCGATGCCTCCCACCTGGACTCCCTCCAGGTTGTGTCCGAACTCGACCTCAGCAGGGACGAGGATAGCGTAACAACCCTCGCCGTCGGCCCCCGCAGGAGGAATTCTATAGTGATATTTACGGGAATCAACTCCAGTCCGGCGGACGTGGCGAAGGGAAGAAACGAGCACTTCCGGGTCTTCGCTGTCGACCAACCCTCTAAAGCTAAGCCCTCCCCTAAGATTACGGAGCTGTCCCGGTCCGCTCTGCTCTCGTATACGGAAGCCGAGGCATTCCAGAGGGTACTGAGGATATCGCCAGCCTTGCCCGACAAGCCTCAGCTCGGGGCGGTCGCCACCGGCCTAGCCAAAGAGGCACAAATTGCAATCTTCGATGTCCCGACAACCGGCGGAACCGCTCCGAAGCTTCGGGGGAAGCTGGAGCTCCCCAAAGAGGCGATGGATATGGACATAATACAGACGGGAGACTCTGAGTGGCAGCTGGTGTATTGCGACGGCTATGAGATCTACAGGATTACCGTAGGGAAGAAGGGCATCGATGGCCCGCACTGCGTCTTCACAATGCCGCACGACGAGGACCCTCGCCCATCGTTCCGGTCACTTCGCTATCTGACCCCCACCTTTGTCCTGGCCGCTGCCAATATCCCCAAAGCTGGAGGGGTCGTCCTACAAGGCTTCCGCCTGCCCAAGCCTGAGGCAGGAAGCGAGGGGAAAGCACGACTGGCAATGTCGGCGAAGCTCGTCAAGACTGTCACGCGCGCCACGGGCATGGCGGTGCGAAACCTGTCCCCCCCGAGTGTACCCAGCGCGAAGTACGGTGACGCGCAGTTTGTCATCGCCGTGGCGGGTGCGGATAGCTCGGTGACGCTTTACAAGCTCGATCACGAAGCCCTCGGCGACGTCGAGCTCCTCGCTAACCTTCACCCCATTACCACCCTCAAAGCGGTGCATCCGGGTCCCATCTCGGGTCTCGTTTTCTCACACTTCGTCCCACCCAAGACGCCCACCATGCGCGTGCTCCACCTCAAGCTGGCATCGATCGGGTCCATAGGAAACTCATGCGTCGTTCACGCCCTCCCCCTCAGGCGGCTCGTCGACAAGACCAGCGCCGCAGCTCGCCGCGCCGGTCCGCCGCGCCAGCCCCGCTACGTTGTTGCGCTCAAGAGCCACGGTCCCTCAGCCAATGGTCTCATCTTCTTCCTCGGCCTCATCGTTCTCCTGCTGGCCATCCTCGGGCAGAGCCTCCTCGAGGTTCAGGGCTACTCCCCATCTATCATCGGTGCGCGGCGTGTGGTGCCAACCTCATGGCATACCGACTACGCAACCCTGAAGAACGCGGGGGGTGACAAACATTTCCTATCCGACTACCTGGTGGGTACGAAGCTCGCCCATGACGACAAGGTGGTGGTACTGGACGTCGACGATGCGGCCGAGGAAATCCGCGTTGACACGCACGATGAGGAGCTACACGGGCCCGCAGTAGAATGGCATGAGCTCCCGGCCGCTCAGAAGGACGCGTGGAAGGAGAAGCTCAAGGGCGCCGGTCATTGGGCCGAGCAAATGGGCGAAGCCGTCTTCAAAGGTGTGCTGTTTGGGGAGATTGGCGGTGCTGTGGGTGCCGCGGTCAGGGAGCTTTAACTCAGCTGCATGTGGGACGAAAGCTACGGATTAACGTAATGTGTAACAATGGCCGGAGGCGGTAGCATATGGCTTCATAATTTTTTCTCTATCTTGGGTGTGAATGTATCATATAGATTTTAGAGGGTGAGCATATGTATGTGTCACTTGCATAGAGTCTGGAGGGCTGTCTCCGAGATATGGGGCCGGTATTTACCTAGCTAGTTTCAATCACAACATCATGATATGATATTTTGTTCACTTTTTTTTACAATGCTGACTATAACCAAGGCATCATCCCCGACAACACAGGGTATTCCTCCCCGTCAATAATTTCCGTCTCATATCCCCTCTCATTTAGAACACCTCCGCTTCGATCCTCCTCCTCGGGATTCCCACCTTTCGACACGCCCACGCTAATAAACCCAAGCCCTATATTTCCTGGGTCTGCATCGCGCTTCTTCCACGTAGCCCCGCATTCCCCAGTGACGAACTGCGCCGCGTCCATCAACAGCGTCATCTTGATCTCGGGGCAGTAGTCCCAGATGTGTTTGCGCAGCGCAGGCGTTCCCCATACTCTGCTCGGGAGGATCTTTCCGCTACCACCTGTGTGATAGCCCATGGGTTCGTAGAAACCCTCGCGCCAATCGTCGAGGCCTGAGACATACTCGAGGCTTGTTGCGTTGTAAGGAGCGGTGGTGGTGTTGTGTGATGTGCTATTGTGCGGGGCGACGGTGGTGTCGGGGTGGGAGACGTGCACTGCCTCGCCGGGGAGTGACTCGCCCGAGAAGACGGCTGAGACAGTACCATTGGCGAGACGTGCCCCGGGGCGGTGGCCGAGACGGTCGGTGAGCCAGACGTCTTCGGGCTCGGAGCCGTCACGGCGAATCTGGTTGCGGAGGACCTCGACGATAGCGCTCACGCGGCGCATCGATAGCCCCCCGTTGCCGCCGAAGCGGGCCTCGGCCTTCCACGGAGCGCCAACCCAGTCGTAGTCGAGGTAGTCGTTGAGCGTGCGACGGCTGTTGGCGCACAGGATGCTGTCCGTCTGGAAGATAAGCAACCACTCGGCGGGCCGGAGCAGCGTTTCGTACACCCAGAGGTTCGTGAGGAAGCGGCTGATCTCCTCCTGCGAGCCCACCGTCATGTTGGCTGGGATGTAGCCGATGTCCAGCTTGCCGGCGGCGACCTGGTGGCGGATGGCGACGCTCTGGTTGAGCTTGGCCACGCTCTCGACTGAGCCCATGAAGCTAATGGCAGATAACCGTGAGTTATTCCTCTTTCAAGCTTATTTCGGGGGAGGGGGAATGTCCAGACCGAAATCTAAAGTCCGGCGGTACCACAGTAATAAAGTGCAGCATGAGCGGTGCCAGCAGTGGCAGCGGTCGGTTCTCAATCAGCAGCGCCACCTTGGACTCGTTGAACTTGGACGCCTGCCGCTGGTAGTGGTACTCGACCGAGACGCTGGGCAAGGGCATGCCGACTCCCACCGAGCCCAGCGCCTTGCACGAGAGCCACACGGTGAAGAGCGTCATCAAGACAGCGCCCGCCAAGCGCATTCGACGACTCGTACGTCCCCACACCGCAAAGGCGAGCTGTCTTCCTCGCTCGTACACATGGTCGACGGCTGTCACCTCTAGAGGGTCGCTGCGCCTCGAGAGATGCTTGAACAAAGCCATACTAGCTCAGGCCGTCGGGACCTCGGCGTGTGAGGCTCGTTGCCCGCGAGTCTGAGTATTCGCTGGGTAGGTATAAAAACGAACGGACCCCTATTGTGTCGGCGGGGATGCACCCATCGATCAACCCAAACAGCTAAGGGACAGATTTCAGTCTGCCCCGAATAGAGCTGGCCACATCGTCAAACTGAGCAGGTTGAAACAATGCTCGCTGGCACCGCGAGAATTGGCGGGGTGGCAGACAATGGCACCGCGGAAAGGGGCAGAACAAAATTGGAAATGGGCTGGAATCCGAGCGCAACCCAGCGTTGCACGGCACAGGTAGTTGGCTGGAGAAGGACTAGCCCCCCCCATATCCATGCGGCTCCCGACTGATTATTGATCTGCAAGTGCGATTATCGTTTCAGCGCTGCAACACCACAGCCACCAGCCTGAAAAGGGCACGAAAGTCAAGCCATCTTTCGGGATCTTGAGCCCAGAATCTACTCTAGATACTTTGTAACACCCGCTTCTCTCTTTTCGTTTTCTTATGTGTTGTTAGACCAGTTTTAGCATATTAACTGCTGGTCACGCAACTGAAGATGATTACAAAGGCTTGTGCTAAAAGAAAGGGTCTCTTATATTCAGACGAAAATGCGTTCTTAAAATCTTCACACAGTCTTATTCTGAGACTGTAAGGCCTTTCTAAAATGCAGGGAGGTTTTTTTTACAATGCAAAAAGGCCTTTTTAATATGTAAGAAGGTCTTTTAACATATAGAAAGGCCTTTCAGCATGTAGAAAGGCCTTTTTGAAACTGATATAGGTGCTTTCAGAATGGGAGATGGCTTGTAAATGACGAAAGCTATGGGCTGTCTTTACAGTAAGAAGAGATTTTCGTATTAACTAAAGAGACCCTTTCTTTTGGCCCGAGCCTTTGTACTCGTTGCACAGTCTCCACGTCGAGATAAGCAGGAGCAAGCAACCACCACGCTCCAAGCTGTCAGGTCCAATGTAACCCTTCCTGCAGGCCCGCTCATTCGGGACGCCCCCCTTTTCTGGGCTTCCAGGGCACCGAGTGCACTAGCGACCCAGCGACTGTGAAAGCTGGCCACGAGCCAAGACTCATGAAGCTTGCTTCTGGGAGCTGGTTCGTCCAGCTGACCAGGGGTTGGACCCCCTGTTGGCCTTGGGCTCTTGGAAGAAATCTCACTAAAAGCACGAGTCCCCTGGCCAGTGGCAGATGATGGCGGGAACTGAGGACCCGCGCGTTTGCTTTCTTACAACCCGCCATCCAGACAACCCCGAACGCCCCAGACGTGGGGATTATACAACACTACTTTGCAAATGAACTCCTTCGTTTGACCGAGTCTCACTCAACCCTCCCTATTCAGCACGATGGCGGCAATTATGGGCTCGGGCTCACAGTCCATCTTTGGGCTCTCGCGCACTAAGGTCCTCGTGGTCATCTCCTTGGCCATAATGTGAGTGGTGGACGATACCTTGCTTCGATAACACCCCACTAAGATTATCGTCCTCCTAGGTGGTGGTTTGCGTCCATTTTGCCGCACTATAAGCCCGCGATCAAAGAGAAGTTCAAGGCCAGGCTGGGTGAGGCACTGCAGGCTTTGCCCTCTGTCAAAGTCGACTGGAGCCGCCCAAACCATGACCCACGCGACGCCTATAATACATCCAAGGTCGCCCTTATAATCGAGCCAAGGCCGCTACCGCACTTGGTACCGCATATCTTACACATGCTGTCTATCGTGCCTCCTGAGTGGAAGTCCTTGGTAATCGGCTCAAATGCTAGTGTGGTCAGCATCGGCAGGGCCTACGCGATAAAGTACCAGCAGGCCATCGGCAAACTGGATCTGATGGTTCTGCCCGAGCCTTGGAATATCACCAGCAAGGAGCATGTCTTCAGAACCTTGACGGACGCGCGGTTCTACGACGAGTTTCTGCCCGGCGTTGAGTGGATTCTCAAATATGAATCCGATTCCATCTTATGCGCCAATGCCGACACGAGCCTCAACAGCTGGCTGGACTGGAGCTGGGTAGGCGCTCCTCGGACGTTCAATGACAAATTCCCAGGCAACGGTGGCCTTTCTCTTCGCCGTGTATCGGCCATCCAACAAGTACTGGCCTTCCAGGCACGATACAACGACTCGGAACCAGAAGACGAATGGTTCTCCAAACGTGTCTACCTCTTACCCGGCGCCAAGGTGGCCTCGCCGACTGACCAAGCACTGTCTGTCGAAGACACGTACTTTCCCGGCGCAATGGGCTTTCACGTCCGCGACGGCGGCCGAACCCCTCTGAACTATCAGGTTTGGGGGGATGCGGGGCAGAGGAAGGAAATATTCAACCATTGTCCGGAACTGAGCATGATTATGGATATGAAGCTGGAAAGGGAGCGATGTTATGATGGCCTTCCTAGTTATCAGCCAACAATCAACCAGTGGCAAGACGACGCAGCAAAAGCCACGGTGTGGTCTGACCAATTAGAGCAGTCGCAGGAAGAATGGGCGGCCCAGCAGGAGACAGCCCAAGAAGCGACCGAATTGGATGCGGATGGGGCCAAAGCTACGTCGGTCAAGGATAACGGCACTCCAGTCGCCTCCCCAGACGCGGGCGCATCCAATGATGCCGTTGACCACCCATAGGCAAGTACTTGACAGTTGGCAGTACAAGGCGACGGCAAGGTTTTCAAGGAGTGCCGGGTGGTTGATCGCACAGAACCGGGAACACGGAACCCGAGCTCGGGTCTCGGCACGGACGGAGCGGCTCCGAGAAACTCCGAGAAACGTTGGAATGCCGACGAGAATCGAATGGCAGTCCGGGACTACGGGTGAATGCCAAGGCCTGGTCGGGCAAAGGCACCGTTGAGGCGCTCGCCGAGGAAGTTGTCTTGGTTGGCGCGGGAAACCCTTGCCGGTAAGCTTGGACTGGCAAGATGAGTCGAGCCGCAGGTCTCGCGCCGCCCTGCATGCATGCCACGTTACCACCACGCGAGGTGCTGCCCATGAGCGTAAGTGCTGATGGGGGCCGCAAAAGTCACCAGCGCACTTGATAATTAGAGTGCGAGTATGACGACATGCATGGGGGACTCGACGGTGTATTTCGAAATCGGATGGAACCTCTGGTGTGCCTTTGGTTGCAACGAGTAACTGAACATAGGTGACTGGCCGTTGCTCCGAGAGGTTGCCTCGAGGGAGGAGGAACTTCCGTTTGTGCTCGCTCTGGCGCCCCGTCAGACGGGTAGATCAGAGGAAGGAACTTGGACGTCGGCGCTGCATGTCAGATTAGTACCTAAGCAGGCGGGCACGCAGAGCAAAAATTCTCCAAAATTCACATCGCGTTTTGCTGTTCAGGCACGCTGGAACTCCGGTCTTGGCACCCCTTTCCCCTTCTCCAGCTGATCCCCATGTCCTCCTCTCTCCCACGTTTTCTAGAAAACAAGGCGACGTCACAATACTGCAACATCGCTTCCCGCTGTTCGGCCTTCTCGGATATCTAGAAGAAAATGTTCAGCTTCGCGGCTCTAAATTGAGCTTGCGCGGTTCCCCCATTCTATTTCTCCTTTATTTTCCTCATTCGCAAGATACACGGGACAGACTGACGCACCCCAGACGGCCATCGCCTCCACACTCCGCACTCGCAACCAGCCCCGAAGGTGCAGAGTGCGGTTCTTCGGTTGCACAATTCCGCAGGTCCACGGTGACATTAGAGACGACTTCAGCCAAAATTCAATGTCACGATCGGATGGCCTTCTCCAAATTTGGGCCATTTTGCCGCGTCACCTTTTTTTCAGGCCACATACCAAGCTTTGGGTGTAAGACTATTGGGCACATCCAGATCTGCCGGGAAGCGAACATCAACCGTGCGGCTGATCACCGCAGCACCCCATCTGGCGCACCTGATCCCCAGTCTTTCCCCGAGTCTAGGGTCCACACGCAATGACAAGTGTCTTGTGGGAATGTTGACTTCCGCCATCACTCTCTCAGTCGTGGCTTTGACGATACCCGCTTGGCAGATTCAGCTGTCCTATGGGCTCTCCGAGAGAGTGAAGCTGGGAAGTCCTACTCAAGGCAAGCCTTCAAGGCAGCACCAAAATGCCCCTTCCCTACCCCAATCCTCCATCCCCCTCTCTGATCCCCCGCAATCCGCCGCTACCTAGCCTGTTATGCGGCACCAGTTTACCGGGGCTCCAGGAAACTTGGCTCGTTAGGATGTTACTGGAACACCAGCCATGACCATGTTTCCTTGCCTGCAAACGGCCTGCTGATATTGAGCTTGCGTTATGCCAATATATCTTGAATCCGCCCCAAAGCGAAAAGAGACGTCCTGTTTCTTATTTCCGGCCATGTTTACTGTTTCGAAAAGTAACAAACAACTGCCATGTGTTTCTTCACAGGAGGCTACAGAGTCCTTGTGCAGAGGTCCATGTAATAGCACATCGTCCCCCCGGGATTAATCTCCAGGCTGAGGGTGTACACCTTTTTCGGTAGACTTGGCAGAGCACATAACGCCCTCGCTTGAAATACATCTCAATAAGGCTCTGCGGCTACAAGGTCACGTCTGGAGAATGCACGGTAATATGGAAGGCCTGACCCACGCTGCATCTGGCCCCTGGACACGGCGCACCTCCCGGCAAGGTGGGATCTACCCATCTTTTTCATTTATATTCTAAGCGTACCCTTCCATCTGACTTTCTAGTATTATTTTTTTCATCTGTAACCTTACCGCGTGTACATACGAGGCCTGATGCCGACACCAGGTCTGATGTCTTGGTTAAGAATCTCGGCAGTCCCTCACTTATGAGGTTTGGTCTAATTCCTTCACTTTTACCGTGACCTTGGCGCCTAGATATAGGCCCTCCTTATCCCCCACGGCGGATATAATACAGAAAGCTTAATTCACGATGAGGCTATCGTCTGCTTTCGTTGCCGTCTTGTTTGGTTTGGCGGCTGCCCATGGCGACCACGACGGCCAACACATCCCCAAGCTCTTGGGGGGGAAGAGGCTTCTGGCCGACCTGAAAGCGCGACAGGGAATAGCGCCGCACCCCCGTTCGTTCGCCAGGGCGCCTCTGGGACCTGCAAGAGGGCCAGACCCCCTTCACAGCCGCCAAATCGACGACAACATCGATGGAAGATGCGGCCCTGGCGTTGGGAGCTGCGCTACGGGATACTGTTGCTCTTCTGAAGGGTCAGTACTCTCTCTAAGTACGCTCTCCTGTGCCCGATGAACTAACCCAATTTCTTACGATAGGTGGTGTGGAAAGGCAAAGGACTACTGTTCTGCCCCTGACTGCCAAATAAATTATGGGTCTGGCTGTGATGGTGTACGTCTTCGGCACCTACCTTACTCCTAATTTCATTGCTGACATTTCCTATAGAATAAAAAGCCTGCTGGTGAGGATACGTTTCCTATTTCCCGCCCGAAATCGAGCAAGGTGCTCTATGGTGGCGCTGGGATCTATGAGTGCGTCAGAACTGGTGATATTGCCCTTACCTTTGACGACGGGCCATATCTCTACACCAACGATCTTTTAGACAAGATGAAGGTCTGTTACCAACAGCACTACCACCACAGTGGAATTTTCTCAGCGACTGACTAATGATCAGAGCTACGGAGCGAAAGCTACTTTCTTTATTACCGGAACAAACCTTGGAAAGGGCATGATCAACGACCCCTCTACCATTTATCCCGCTATACTCAGGGTATGATGGCTTGCTCTACTACGCCGTGGTCCTCTGATACCTGATCCTAATTCGTCTCAACAGAGAATGCATGCCGAAGGCCACCAAATTGCCAGCCATACCTGGTCCCACCAGAACGCTAGCCAGCTGACGAACACACAATTTACCAATCAAATGGTGTGGAATGAGATAGCCATCAACTCGGTGCTGGGGTTCTTTCCCACGTACATGAGGTAAGATAAATAGCACATGGATGCGGCAGTCTCGCGCTAACACGATGGTCAAGGCCACCATATTCTATTTGCGAAAGGAACTGCCAAAACATTCTCGCCACTCTCGGTTATCATACTGTATACTTTGATCTCGACACGGCCGGTTATCTGAACGACAGCCCCAAGGCTATACAGACCAGCAAGAATATCTGGGACCAAGCGATGAGGACTTCGGATCCAGAACAAGATGCCTTCCTACAAATCGAGCATGACATCCATCAGCAAGTTGTGTATAACTTGACCGACTACATCCTTACATCCCTCTTCTCCAATGGTTACCGGGCAGTTACTGTCGGAGAGTGCCTGGGAGACCCAGTTGCGAACTGGTATCGTAACGGACCAGCCGGCTCCGTCATTGTGCCTACCTCTCGCACTAATCCCATCACCACGTCCTCAACTCGTACCAGCGTCTCGATTCGCACCACGGTCTCGAGCCGCACTTCGATCTCAACCCGTACCACAGTGCCATTTCCCACAACGCGCACCACGGCCCAGCCGACAATACGGACAACGGCCCAACCCACCACACGATCAGTCATACAAATCACGCCTACAATCATCGTCGACCCGACAAGGAGCGTCATTACCACCCGGCCAGCGAGTACTCGCGGCCCAAGCACTGACGGCAGCTGCGGCAATGGCATCACCTGTTCCGGGACTCGGTATGGTGCTTGCTGCTCCCCCTTTGGGTACTGCGGCACTGGCAGTGACTACTGCTCCTTGGAGAACGGCTGCCAAGCATCTTGGGGCTACTGCGAGGGTTCGGGATCTCCGCCTGCAGCTGTCACGTCTGGTAAGCTACCCCTTTTTCTTTTTCTCTTTCCCCCTTTTTCCAAAGCTCAAAGTAAAACCTACGCGCGCTACCCCTTTCTAACTCTCCCTTGTGTTCTTCCCGGCTATAGCGGGGATTGCAAGCTGATCAATCGTTTTCTGCCCGGGCAGCATCGCCACCACCAACCTCGGGGACTACTGTTAGCAGGGACGGCCGCTGCGGATCACTGACGGGGCAAACATGCTCGGGAAGTACGTTTGGGTCTTGCTGTGGAGCCGACAACACTTGTAGCACGAGTACTCTCGGCTGTCTTGCTATTCTGGGCTGCCAGAAGGATTATGGGTATTGTGTTTAAAGAAGTTTGGTGAATGAGGGAGCGGATACATAAAAGGTGCATACGGTGTCTTGCATGTCATTTTGCCATTATTGGCGAGTAGAGGAGGGATTGTGTATGTATGTGGATGGATTGACTGAGTATGTAGGGGTATTGGTTAATTGCAAGGCTGGCTTCTGTTTGAGAGGAATTCCCACACCGCTGGGAGCATGGCATTGAGTCCATGCCTGTAGCGCAAGTAAGGTACCTAGGGAAGACAAGTCTTTACCATAGACTGATACTGTTCATTCGGCTTGGTGATAACCGAGGTTGCTCAGGTAAGCTCGACAACAAGATGTTGACACTGAGTTCGTATAAGTACCAACTAGTACGAAGTACACTGTAACAAAATATTAGTTGGGTCATCATACTCTCTTCCTTCAGCTTCGTAAGCCTTCTACATTACAGGACGCAAACGCAACTGTACCGCAGATGATATCACAAAGAGATTCTCGATTTGTAACAAAGCAACACATCTCACATATTTATTCATTCCATCATTTTTCTACATGTTCATACAGTTCAGTTCCATGTTCGTAAGCGGTGGTACCAGCCCCCTCAATGAAAGCCTTGAAAGTATCGAGTAGAGTAATCCACCCATACATCATATGTCCCAGATCCGCATCGCAGCGCATCCATGAGACGTGGTATTCGTCCGTAGATGTGCATATGGTTGCTAGGTACCGACAATACCCCAGTCATATCCGGCCATAGTAGCCAAGCCGTCCCTCAGTAAAGATGCCCCATTACCAACCAACCCATAGGGAGAAAACGAGACGCAGCCATGCATCCACACGGCCAACTGTGCATACAATATGAAAAGGAGATAAAAGACGACGAAGGGGGAAAAAAAAACCGCTGCCACGCTGTTGGTATATGAGTCACTCGCACTTGAAGGAAATCACAAACTACCAACCAACCAAGCCAGACTGAAGGAGCATGTCCGGGACGGAAAACAACCCCCCTCCCTACCCCCACAAGAAGGACAGAAAGTGGGGAAAAAAGCACGCACACATAACAACAGGGTAGAAATGCCAAGCAAGGAGAGGAGGAAATGGTTAGAGAAATTGCTGATGATGCCTCCCCCGCTCTCTACCGATTGTCGTACACGCTGCTAGTAAGAAAGAAAATCGATATTCAGAAACTGCAAAGCCGGGTCGTCAAACGACGGCTCGTTGGCCTGATGAGCTTGCGGCGGCTGATCTGCCATAAACGTATTTTGGTGGTGGTGGTGGTGGTGCTGCTGCTGCTGCTGCTGCTCGTCCTCATGCCCGACGCCAGGTACCGGGTTGGGCCTCCATGGGATTCCCGAAGGTTGGTGGTCGGTGTTGTTGTTATTATCCTCATGCTGGTGGTAGGTCAGCGTGGAGAGGCTGCTGGTGTTGCGGTGGTGGCCGCGCTGGTTGTGGAAATCACCAGACATGCCGCCGATCTCGCCGAAGCTGCCGTGGCGGTGGTGGTTGCCGAGGCTGGCATAGCCCGAGTCTGAAGTTGGTGGTTTGGCCGCTCGCGTCTGGGGGTTCCCGCCCTTGCCGTCCCCGGTGGGGTCGTATTCGTCGGTTGGGAGTGGGGGGCTGTTTGTGACGTGGTGGACAGTGGACCGCGATGTCGAACTGAGGTCAGAGTTTTGTCGAGAGAGGTTCTCGTGCGGCTCATTCATCAGACCGTCAATGTCAACCTCAGGAGGCTGAGAGCCCATGTGCTGGACAAGGCTGTCCTGGTCTAAAGGCGCCGATCGCCTTGAGTGAGCCTGTGATCTGGCCGGCCCAGGTATTGAGAGGCTTGAGGAACTTCCAGCTCCAGTTGCCAAGGGATCAGCCCTCGGCCCTTGCGCAACGCTCCCAAAGGCCGTTGCACTCTGGTAAGTTCGTGATACCAAAAGTGCGTTGGCCATCTTCTCTAGCTGTTGATGTTTCTGGCGGAGATCGTTGTGTTCTCGTTGAAGCCGCTCATACTCCTGCATGGGGATCAGGGCGCCCTCGTGGGGAATGTTTGTGGGCGCCACTGGCTGAGGTAAAAACGGCGCCGCGGGCGGCACAGACCTGGTAGGCGACACAGGCTCATCCCAGGCGGTTCCTTCGACACCCGCAGCAAAGAAGCCACTCTGGCGACTGGGAGATCGCCCTAGTTCGTCTTGAGGCTCTATTCTCTCAGCGCCTTGCGTGTCCTGGCTGAGGTTGTCTGGGTTGGTACTGGGGTCGACGAGAGGTGTAAAACTCTCGTACAGAACCTGCCACTTTTCCCTCTTTCCCTTCGAGACCTTCTCGCACGTGCTGGACGTGTGCTCTTCAAAGGCATCGCGTTGGAAAAACTGCCGCCAGCATCGCCGGCAGATTCCAACCCTTGGATGTGGGTAGTCTTCGTCCTCGATGTCAAAGGAAGATATTACCTCCTTGGTCACAGTGAGGCGGTGTGCCGGCCTCCCCAGATGTCGTCTACCACTGACTGTTAGCAGCGATAGGTATCAGAGTCAGGAGGGCAACTCACACCAGGGTAGATATATCTCGGTGGTTTGAGTGGCAGGGTGAATATTTCTCCTTCTGATCCCTATCGCTGTTCAGTGGCAGGCGTTAGCAACTAGCACCAGACCCCAATCTTCGAAACGCCCGCTTTGTGGGGGTGGGGGGCTAAGTTCTGGTATGGTGACGTACTAGATGTGAGGATGAGCGAACCGGAAGATGTCTGGCATATTTGTGTCTGTGAACTCCTCGACGGTGCCAGACTTCAGCTTTTTCTCCGGACGATGGCTCTCTTCGTCTGAGCCGCGGCGGCGTAAGTTGGGTTGACCCCACCCCATCTGGCCAGCTTGGGCTGGAGGACCTGTGAAATCGAGTCCAGCGCTGTGGGGCGTATGGAACTGCGAACTGTATGCGGTGGATGGATTCCTCCTACCGTCCGAAGGAGAATCCGCCGGTGCGGAGCCCGTATCGCTTCCCCCGTTCCAAGAATATCGGTCCGGCGCTAAGCCTGGCGGTTCTGCCTTCACCGGGCTGCTCATGGCCGACAGTCTATGGCCGTCAAGCCGCTGATAGCTCGGCCCAGGGAGCTGATTGTACTGCTGAAGTGACGGATCGATCATGCAGTCAGAGTGCCCGAGCGCCTTGCCAGGGGGACGGTGAAAGGACTCAGTGAACATATCCAGCATAACCTGGTTCTTGAGAAGTCGTGTTGTGGGCGATGTCCACGGAATAAAAACGCGGGACTCGTCATCCTCGGCTGGTTCATAGCCGCGGCTGACATTGTCACCGGACGGGCCCAGGATGATAGGTTGTTCGGTATCATCTGGGAAGAGGACGAAGTCGGAGCCGAAAGACGCCGAGGCAGTTTGAGGGCTGGTGTCCATATTATCGGGCATATCGGTTTGCAGGGGAATCGGACCACTTCGCGGCTGGGTGGTTGGTTGTTGCGTGGTAAGACGTTTCCCATTTGATTTGCTCCTTTGGTACTCCCATCCATGCTTCTTCTCCATATGCTGCTTGCAATTTGACTCTCGTTTAGACTCATAGGTGCACGGCGGGAAAGCGCACGCAAAGGTTCTTGGGGCAGCGGAATGCTTGTCGTTGACATGGCGTTCTAGCTCCTTTGCCGTTGGCCAGCCATGCTCAAAATACTTGCAGCCCTCGACAGCACATTTGAATGGACGGCTGTGAGACTTGGCGTGCTTGTTCAGATCGCACAGGCGAGGGAATGATTTCCTGCAGTGAGGGCATACTTGCGGAACCACGACGGCGAGGCCGGGCTCGGCAACGGAGGAAGACATGACGCCGTTGGTGGCGGAGCGGCGGTGGGGAACGGGAATGACCCGTTGTTCTTCGCCTCCTGGCAGAGCCAGAGCAATTTGTCTTGGAGGCGTAACGGCTTCTGGGTAAGACTGGTCAACCTAAGTTGTCATGAAGAAGGAGAGGTGCCACTCACGAGAGTAAGAAGAGACACCTTTGTCACCTGACGTGGGAGGGGGATAGTATGACTCGTCGCGGGCAGCAGAAAGGCTGCGTGCTTCTGGTGGCTTATGTGGGCTGCCTCCGTACCACAGCAGGCAGCCACGCTGTCCGAGGAATCTGCCTAGAGTCTCGGCGGACGCTGATGTTGGATATATATGTATGAGGCACGCTCTTCACGAGACTCTAGAAAGGAGACACAAGGACGGGTAGCGATGGGGCAAGATAATATAGGCAAGATGGCACAAGGAGGGAGGCTCAAAACGAAGAGGGTCGATACAGAAGCCGCAAAAACCGGGGGATAAGGGGTGAGGATAAACCACAGCCTCAGTGGACTAACGGTTAGCGTCGCAGTTGCAACCGACGGGCGAACGACTGTCAGCCAAGGAAAGGAATTCGGCGTCCAAGCATCAACTCTGGCCCCTGCCACGAGTCTGCACGCAAGAAGGATAACTTGAGCCTGAATGCATGGATTCGCTGACAGGTCGAACGGCGAGAAACATTCAGGATCCGGCCTGAAGAGGGGAACATGGCGACAACGACGGGGGCGGCGCGCATTTTGACGACGAGCCTCGCCAAACGTTGACGCATCAGCAGCTGCGCATTTGCTGCGCAGCCCGCCAGGTATTGGCCCCAGGCAGGAGGGGACCGCTCAAGGCTGTCCAACTGGTCGGTCCTAGAGGCAACGGAGGCTCGAGTGAGGCCTCAAGGCTGCATGGGCCGTGTGCAAATCGCCTTGCAGGGCTGGACCCGCTCGCGCATAACCAATCGTGGCGCGGGGGAACACCCGTGTTGCCTGCGTCGTGACAGGCGTGACAGTCCAGGACTCGGCCGCGGACAGGCTCACTGACAGGTCCACCAAACTCGGCCTGTCGTCATACCGAACTCGTGGGCCGCGTCGTCGGCGACGCAGGGCCCCTAGGACTATCCAGATGTTCGGCAAACCCTGCCTTTCATTGAGGACATCTTCGTCCTCAGCACCATCCCAAAAATAAACCCAGCATCCCGCCAGATAGCAGGCGGGCTCGATTGATGCATCTTGCAACTTTGCAGATTTCCTTGCTGCGAAGTCCTTCCAGGGGGTTGCAGACCGATCTGTCGACCATCATTGCCTTGGAAGGTATCCCGACCTGTGTCCTTGCAGATGAGGCAACTCGGGAGCATCCTGGGATGTACCGAGCGTGGCAGTGTAGGTTGCGGTGACGATGGCCCGACCGCTCCCCCAATTGCGCCGTGGGGTAGCATGAAGCTGAATGGCTGAACCCCCAAACCGATCTGAACTTATCAGCGTCTCCCCACCGAGGCGATGATTCGCGCCGAGCGACTGTTCCTCCTCACAGGCAATCGTCACCATGGCCATGTGTTTCCGGCTTCCAGCAAAGATGTCTGAAGACGACGGGGGTGTGTTAGTATCTTCAGCCTTCCGTCAGCAGCTGGAAGCCAGATCACCTCATCGACTTCCCTCAGATACCAGTCCGCCAGCTCAAACTCAGAACTCTGAATTCTGGCCCCGAAATCTGATAGGTGCCCGCCCACGAAGGATTCAATTCCCCGCTCGAGGACTCCAGAGGGCTCACTAGCAACCCAACCTGATGCGCTTGCATGTAGAAGCGACAGCCTTGTCTGACAAACCATCCAGATGCGAGCATGCGCAAACTGTTCGCGCAGCTCCGCCAATGACTGAAGCTGGGAAGTGAAGAATTGTGACAGAAGGAAACAAAGGAAAGCCAACTACATGTTGACACTGATGCTGTGTGGGCGATGACATAATATCGCATGCATCCGCCCCCTGCCTTCGATTCGAGATGCAATTCATATGCAGGTAAGCATTCAATTGGGTTTCTCGGGAGCTGAATCGCCGGGGGCCGAATCACACGGCATTCTGTGTTCAGTGTGGCCAGAGTTTCCCGTGGTTTTTGGCCGTCTCGTAATTGGCGGTGCGATGTTCTTTCCAGAGATGGTGTTCACCCTCGAGACAGTCGACCCAGGGCGGATTGAGTGTTCAAACACATTTGTATCTGTGTCCAACAGGGCTGAGGCCAGATAATCGGTGCGACAATGACCTGGGATCGAGTGCCGAAATGAGCCAAACCCACCACAATGAACTGAACCGGCGTGGACAAGAAGTTGGTCTGGCAACAAGCTGTGGTCCCCTTTCGAGCGAAATGACATCCATTTAAACGTGAAGCCTCCAGCGCTGTCTAGAGCGGGGGCAACTGAAAGTTAAATTCCGTTCGTATGGCGTTCCGTGGCGGTGCTTCCAAGTGAATACGAAGGCTCCGGCCAGGAGAAAGGGTCCCCTCAGCCAGTGCGGAAGATGTCCTCCTACTGTACTGACCGCCCAGGTATTCCAGGCCATCTCCCACTTTGATAACACCTAGATAAGTACTGAGAAGGCATTTTCTACATTTTGAGAATACCTTCCTGTATTCTAAAAAGGTCTTTCTACATGTTAAAAAGGCCTTCCTGCATGTTAAAAAGGCCTGTAATGTGATAAGCCTAGGCCTTACCATTCCAGAGTAAGACTGCCCGTATGAGGATTCCGAGAACGCATTCTCACACAGAGTTAAGAGACCCCTTCTTTTGGCCCCCTTCCTCCCGTCATCGGCGCCCACGCCAGTGTTAAGGGGTTAGGGCCAGCGGCTAAGCAATGATGTGGATCGCGAATTGAGAAGAAGCAGAGGGCATGGCTGGCTGTGGCCCCCAACGCTCATGATGCCCGTGTTTTCCAGATGAACACGCTTCTAGAAAGTGGGAAGCAGTGCCTTGGCATGTGAAAAGAAGATCCTGGGGCCTGCACTCCGCATGAACAAGCTTGGGCAAGGGCCGACTGGGCAGAGAGATGAAGATGAACCCCATTCCTAACGACATTGATCTCGCTTATGTTTCGACGATACTCGACCGGGAATGCGGTCGCGCCTGTTGGAGAAGCACACTGGCAAATGGGGAGAAGCAGCCGATCTCGTACCTGCATTAGCGCCGTTGTCGCGCAATCAAATCGCTGGGTTTTATTCAGGCAAATCCCCTTTCTCAAATTCTGACAGAGCTTGCCCCATAGCCAATGGTAATGCGGAGGCACCTACGGCCGACCGTCGAAATTTCCATCTGCGTTCACATGGCAAAGGGGCGCTTAGTGGTGTAAAATGTACCGGTGGTCAGGTATTGACGGTACCAAACATCTATACCATAGAACCGATGTTTAAGTGTTGTCTCATCTCAGTGCAAAATGTCAAGTTTAGATTCACTCAGGGGCCCCGGCGATGTTAGTGCGTGATGCAAGCCATTTTGGACGATGGCAGGGGCTATCGGTGGCTGCGCGGCTGCCAAAAAGCTGAGATAAAGTTGGGTGAGGTCAGCGCCTGCCGGCTCGGCTGCAGCTCTATCTTTGTGGCGTCCAGCCCCCCGATCTCACCCACCGATCTCATCCGTGCAGGATTTCGTCTTCCGTCGGCGACAGATGAACGCCCCACCGCGCCTAGTCGGTAAGAGAGTGGCGGTAAGCCGCACATAGGAGTCGCCGTGCTCTAATGTGTGCTAATGTTAGTCGGGAAAAGTGTCCGTGTTGCTGTCCAAAATGGGGCGCTTGCTAAAGCGGTTGCAGATTATCCCAGGCCAGTCGACTCCATCCATACCGTTGGTCGAGTTGCTAGCAGTATCAGAAATGGAGAAAGTCGCCGTGACCCGTAGCGGCCCCTTTTCGGAGTGCAACATCAACGGCTTTGGGAGCAACACGGCGCAGGAGGTGCTATCGCAGACGAGATTGGCAGTCTGGGGGCGAGGCCCAGTTTGACAATGGGCAAATCAGAGGGCAGGGTCGCAGCACAATTTGGCACCACACCTGAGGCAGCGGTGGGCAGCCGCCCCCGCTGAGCCATCCACTCCTTCCAACGTCGGGCCATTCGAATTCTGCTCCGCCAACCCGGAATTGGACATGACCTACAATCCTTGCCATCAACCTGTCAACCCTGGCGATCCTGTGTGGATCCAACGTCCGTCCCAGCGTGGCCGTCCGTCCACCCACCCATGGATGAGCATGCCATCCACTGGCTTTGCCGGCAGCGCGGCGGTAATCTCCCGGCCTCGAAGGGCAGGTGTTTGTAGGTCGCCCACCGATGGATGGATGGGGCCCACGGGAGCACTCGAGGAGGGTATTTAGGGATGGCCGTCCTCTCTCTACAGCTTCCCTCTCTCTTTTCTCTTCAGCCCAAAGCCAATTCAGCTCCTGCACTCACTTGACTTCGGTCGTCCATTCTTTAAAACAATATCCCAAGCTTTCAGCTTCAGTCACTCTTTCAACCAACCCAACCAATACCCCTTTTTCGTTCCCGTACAATTCAGACTCAATACCTTCAAGATGCGTTTCTCCGCCGCCTCCGTCATTGCCGGTGCCGCCATGGCCTCCGCCTCTCTCCAGCCCGCGGTCTCCTCCGCGGCCGTTGACAGCACCGTCTACTCGACCAACGTTGTCACCGTCACCTCGTGCGGCCCCACTGTCACCGACTGCCCTGCCCGCTCCACCGTCGTGTCCAGCACCGTGATCCCCTACACCACGTCGACCGTCTACAGCACCACCACCTACACCGTCAAGGACTGCCCCAAGACCGTCACCAACTGCCCTTACGACTCCACCAAGGTCATCACCGAGACCATCGCCGTCTCCACCACCGTCTGCGCCGTTGAGACCGACGTTCCCGTCGGCGGTGGCCCCTGGGGCCCGTGGCCCGGCAAGAACGGCACCGCCTCCGGCACTGGCTCGTGGCCCCTCAAGCCCACCAAGCCCGTCGCCAGCGAGGAGGGCTCGTGGCCTACCAAGGTCCCCACCACCAAGGCCGTTGACCAGTGCTGGCCCAGCAAGTCGGTCAAGACCATCTCGACCTCCATCACCACCGTCATCCCCACCGTCATCTACGAGACCGTTGACGTCCCGTGCCCCACCGTCGTCCCCGTCCCCACTGGCGCGTGGCCCGGCAAGCCCAACAACGGCACCGTCACCAAGCCCCCGGTTGCCAGCGTCACTGCCGGCGCTGCCACCATGGGCGGCTCCGTCCTCTTCGCCGCTGCTGCCGGCCTTGCCGCTGTCATCCTGGCTTAAATGTGCCCATAACGGACGATTCGTTATCCTTTTAATTTCTTGCATCATAATCAGCCTGGAAGGCTACGGCAACTCATGACTACGCTACGGAATAGGGGAGGACGCTTCTCGGCAGAGCCCAGGGATAGCAGGCAGTTACTTTGGATGTCTAGCATTAATGGCAAAGAGATACCACTGTATTTAATCTTCTAATTGTATCTTTTTTTGGCGCTTCTGGTGGTGCAGCTTTCGGTACATAGCCAGCCACGAGCGTCTTTTTTTCATGTAAACCAAAAACCTGATCCAAACCTGATCCTCCCAACGTGACAAGATGTGAATTCCAACACCCTGAGAACCCTCTTGCGTTTTCCGAGTGTTTGGATTTCTCTGTCCCTCTGTCTCTCTCTGTCTCTCTCTTTCTGTTTGTACTTGTGGAGCAGATGTTCGAGGGGGTCAATCTTTGGCAGGGAGGGGGGCCTATCTTTCTCTCTCCTGCCAGGGGTTTTTGGCAATGAAGACCGACAATTGGTTGAGACTGTTTGTTAGTGCAGCCCCACACCTCCACCACCCAAGACCCGTTACCCTGCCGAGCCTTTCTGCCTTTTTGGTGTGACGAGCAGGAAGATCATCCTTTCCGGGTTTAGAGATTTTCAGGATGACCCGCATGTGGGCTGTTTCAAACAAGCGGCATTTTTCCGTGTGGCGTGGCAAGCAGTCCTTTTGGTTGTGTGGTGGGGAGGCAGGATGGCAGGATGGATGTGTTCGTACAGACCTACCACCCACCCACAGTACGCTGTGTATGTGTGTGTGAGTAACGTATCTGTAGGAGAGACCGAGCGAAATGAGCCACGACATCGCGAAGATGTTTGGATGCGACCGTAGATGAAATGCAATGTCGGGTGGGAAGGGCTGCATGCGAATGGGAGGGCGGGTGAGGATGAGAGGATCTGGCTCGCCGATAGTGCAGGAGATGAGCGATGGGAGAAAATGCTACGCAAAGGGTCGGTTTTGTTGATTTGAGGTGTGTTGGGAGTGTTTGTCTGGGTGCTTGCTTGGGGATGTGCCTGGCGGGTTGAGGCCGGTGTGTCCGGTTGCTGAGGTGGGCGGGTGGTTGCGTCAACGATAAAATATGGATGGCTGCTGTTGCTGTGATTTCCCGGTAGGTTGCCGCTCCTGATGGATTGATTGCTCGCATTTTCGGATCTGATCTGTATGCGTGTCCCTGTTGATAAAAGATGGGCTCAACAAGTGCTTTTCTTTGGTTGTGGGAACCTCAGCTTGATATCTTCTTCCCCAGCTGCTTCCCAGAGCCCATTTTCGACTTCTCTTTCCGTATTTTTCTTTTAACTCGTCCTCCCCATTCTCAGCTTCCCCCGTGTCATAGGTCTACTATTCACAAGTATCCTTCGATCCGTTTCACTCTTCACTCTGTTTTGGGAGCAACTGCTTGGAGTGATAGGTCTTTGGCGCATTTCAAGCGTTATTTTTCTGGCTCCCCTTCTTTATTTCTTTCCCCCTTTCCACCTGTGGTACGCACCACACTGGTCCTTCAGTTGGTCAACCTCACTTGAAACTTCCATTCTCACAGCCTGTGTTGACTCTCCGGGGCATCGGACGTGAATTGTTTGCGCCAAGTGGCCAGCTTTTTTTCCTCGGCGTCGCAGTACACGGTAGCAGACAACCTATCTATGCCTCGACATAGCCTTGGGCGCCGTATGCTGTCATCATTTCTGCTGTATTGCCGAATGGCGAGTGCGCCCAAAATAAAACACCAGGAAAGTCTCCGCGCTCGGAACCAGCCCGGCAGCAGACATCGCCAGGACACGACATGCCGCCAGCGATCAATATGCATCGCCCGGCAGAGCCAAGTCAACGGCGCATTAAGATCGCTCTGATATCAATCCGGCTTTCACAAAACTGGCAAACTAGGCATCGGAAGTGCTGCCACGGCGGATAGACTCGCCCATGACAAGAAAACTGATGGCGGCTAAACTAACAGGCTGCCGTGAACCTCCGCTTTTTGAGGCGGCGCGGCCACTTCCCGCCCGGTGACGAAAGCTCGGGGGAGGGGATGGGACAATGTGTCGTCAGCCAGCCAGCCAGGAGACAGGACAAGATGGAGAGGAAATCTGCTCCTGTTGAGTTACATGCAGATGCGAGACTCAAGCGGCTGATGAGAAGAAACTCACCGGACCAGGCTGGACTCTCACAAACATCACCAACCGCAGAGATAGTTACCAGAGGCCTTTTCGGGCATCCTCGATAATTTTGGACTACTAAGTCCGTCCACTCGTTACTTGTTCCTGTCTTTGCTGCTTTCAGCGGCTCCGGCGAGCGCAGAGGACACGCAGACATTTTGGCTTGCAAGTGATGTTGGTGTTCGTGGAGTTTGGACGGCATCGATCACTTCAGCATTGCTCAGGGGCCCAAGATCGGCGTTTCTACCATGTATTTTGTTTCGTTCCTTGTCCAGGCGTTGACGTTAGCTCTCGCCGCCGCACAAAACAGCCCGAGTCCTAGCCCCTCGGATGGGTCGAGTTCTGCTCTTGACAAGACAACGTCTACATCCGCCTCGAACACGAGCACCGTGACCTCGACGGCGATTACCAGGGTAGTACAGATATTCTTTCTTGATGAGCGATCCTACGAAGGCTTGCCGTACACCCTCTTACACCGCGCCTCCGGTTCCGTGCTCAACATTGACGCCGGGTTGACTACAATTGTCGTCACTTCGACCCTGGTCGACCAGCGGCCGTTCCCGACTACTACAACTACTGACAGCACGACGACAAGAATCGTGACACTTACTACTGCCTCAAACAGGCTCAGTCGCGTCAACAACACCACTGGCCGGCCGAGTACGATCACCCAAGGCCCAGCAACATTTATGTTTACCGGCACGCGCTACGGGTCGGACCACACTCTGTGAGTACCTACTTACGATAGATCATACCTAAACCAAAGCATCTAACATAATGTCCCTTCAGAATCAATCGCTGTAGCCTCAACGGGACGGTGTCCGCTCAGTGCAACCTCACACACGTGGGCAGTGCTTGGTACACGAGGAATACCGCCTGGAACGGGACATACTCAACGTACAGGTACAACTGGACAAGCGGGGATCGATTTGGATTTGCCCCTGTTACTATCACGGCCGGCGCAGAGCGGCTGGTCGGGCCGGATCCCACCGCGAGCGGAAAGCCGAACGGAGCGGGAGGCGGGCTCAGGGCTTCACCTGAGGGAGGGTCGGTGGTTGGAGCGACGGTGGTTGCAGTAGCGGTGGCGTTGGGTGTATTCTTTATGTCTTAGGAGTTGTTGCGGTCGCCAGGGAGGAAGGAAAAGTCGCGTCCAGTATGCACGAGAAATGGGCAAGAGAAAATATATTCCGGTGTTCCTTTATGTTCTTTCAGTCGGAATCACACATGACTGCCGCTATCTTCCAGCCGCCGAGCCATACCTTGTTCATGTCCCACATGAATAACCCATGCGAGGAATATTGGATAGATTAGGCAAGATCCCCCCCCTGAAGGCTACAGTAGATGTAAAATGGGAGTCAGTCACCTGCTCCCCGACTTTCCCACACTGGTTGGCGGTTGAAATAATGATGGCATATCGACCAAGCATGACTTCCCCCCTGACCAGTTCTCTTCCACTACCCCTTTGGTATCAGTCCGTCATCTAGCTACCGGTATATCTCGCCAGCCTGCCAGATGTATACTACTTGTTGCAAAAGTGAACTAGACTCGACGGTTAAGTAAACGAGTACCTGTTTGCACGGTGATACCGTCCTATTTGATGCAATCGCCCGAAACAAACTGCAAGCAGGCATGCCTCCCGTGCATAATAATATTTTCGAAACAACACTTATGTCCAATTCATATCTTCGTCTATTTGATACGTGGTCTTCTGGTCTGCTTTACCAATGCTAGCCATCCATGCATGCATGCCCGGAACCAAACGGACTTGAAAAGCAAAAGAAAACAAAACCAACTACCTCGTACATGCATGCTACACCATTCGTAATCATAACTCATGCTTCACTCAAGGTGCCTACACCCAGCTCGGTTTAATCCGTTTCCGTGACTGCCAACCCCGTCGGAGTCGCCACCCTTACCGTCTCACCCTCGCCCTCATCTTTCGATCCGTCTAACACGCCACCAATGCCTTCATCCCCATCGATAGCCGCCTCACCGTCCAAATCCGTAGTTTCGTCTTCTGTGGCGGTCGTACTACCTCCTGCAAGGCGAGTTTTCAACAATCCTCTCAAGTCATCCTCGCTAAGAATGCTCTCAATACTACCGCGCCTCTCCCCAAAGCCGAGGGGCGCTCTCGTCTCTCTCCGCCCTCGCTCAGCTAGCCTCTCCACCTTGAGGCGGTTAGAGACGAACTTAAGCTTAGGAAACGCGCTCTGCTGGCCCTCGTGTATCATGCGGGCCAGACGCGCTGGGGTAGGGTCGTCGAGGATGTGAATAAAATCCGAGGTAATGCTCTTAGGCCAGATTGTGACGTTGCCTCCGAATGTCTGAAGCCAGAGCTGCGACCAATCTTGACCAAGCGGACGGGGCAGAAGCTCGAGTTGGCGAAGTACGCGCAACCACTTTGTGAGGTCGAGTTTGATGTACTGTTCCGTGGCAGAGCCAAGATAGCCACCACGCCAGCCCCGTCCTTTACGGTGCGTGACGGGCTGACCAACTGAGCCGCGCGATGAGAAAAAGAACAAGTTGATGTGTGGGTTGACCTGGCTGACAATGGTGAAATTGACGTTGAAGTGTAGGTTGAGCGCCTTGATGGGGATGTCAGTGCGCAGCGAGCCGTCCTTCCACTTGTGGCCAAACGAGTACGGGACCAGCTGACCGGCGCGTGTCTTCATCATGAGAACCACGGGGTTGAGAATTCCCGGCACGGCAGCCGACGCTAGAACAGCTGACCAGATCACACAGTCCGGGCTCGTTAGATAGTTGCAAAGTATCGTGGGCGAGTGAGGATCCGCCGGTACACACGAGACGTTCAGAATACGACCTGTGCGCTCGTAGGCTTCGCGGAACGTCATGGAACCACGGCACCACCAGGCGCATTGCTTGGCCCAATCGACCGAGTCAAATCTCGCGCCCGTCTTCCACCATCGACGAAACCAGACGGTCATGGGCTCGCGACACGCTGTGATGCAGTGGGCGAGAGAAGGAACGAGAAGCTCCTTCAGCTCCTCGTTAGTCCGTGTAGCAACAAGGCCGGCAACGAGTGCGCCTCCACTCGTTCCCGTGATGATATCAGGGAGGAGGTCAGCTTCAAGGAGCGCCTTGACGACACCAAAATGGTAGTACGCAAAAGTAGCCCCCCCGGAAAGGCACAATGCCGTCCGGCCGTAGTTTGCGCAGATACCCTTGAACATGAGCCTCTTTTCCTCCCTGTTCAACTGCTTAGTCTCGACCAAGAACTTCAGACTTCTCTCCACTGCATCACGATGTAAGTTTCTTTTCACAACTCCCAAAAATAGAACAATTCCTCTTACCTTCATCAACGTAGTTTTGAACCAGATTCTTCGTGCCATAGTACGTCTGGCTGTACAACCGCGGGTTCTCGATCCCCACAAAGTTGTTTTTGACGCATGCCTCAACCAGCGCCTTCAGATCTTCAACCGGCCTCCTGTTCTCCTCACCTCCCTCATCCCCTTTCCTCTCCACTTTTTCAGCCTGCTCGCGACACTTCCGCATCTGGTCCCACACTTTCCGCACCGTCTTACTATCATAGTACGCAAACTCGTTCTCCTCCTTCCACCGCCCGTTCCCGAAGAACTCGTCCATATTCTTAGCGGCCGCAACCCACTCCTTATAATTCCCTGTCGCGCGCATCGCACGCCGCAGCTTCTCTCGTTTGCCGCGCCACGCCACGCCCTGCTCGTACAAATAGATATAAAACCTCGTGGCCAGATACATCACTGACAGGCCCATGATCCAGGTACCCACGATCAGGAGGAACGGCCACTTGAGAAGGCTGTAAAGATATCCCTCGCGCGTCTCATCCTTGGATCGGCTGCCGATAAGGCTCTCGAGGGGCATGCGTGGGGGCTTGCGCAGCTTCTTCTTCCCGCCGCCCGCCGTCGCGCGCGTCCGACGGCGTTCGCCGCGCTTGCTGCTGCCGTTGGTGGCACTGCTGCTGAGAACCTTCTCGTGGACAGGCGCCCAGTCGCTTTGTGCCGTGATGAACATGCCGCTGTTGGAGCGGACAGGTGGTCGTGAGCCGGCCATATCGGCAGCAGCTGCGGCGGCTGCCGCAGCCACTGACTGCGGGGTGTCATGGGTAGGGCTGTCGGGGAAGAAGCTGCTGGAGCTGCGATGAAGCGACGGGCTGTTGAGCTGAAGGGACGACGAGGATGGCGACTGTACGGGATCTGGGGCGGCAAGGGCCTGGATAAAAGCCTCGAGGTGCTCGGGGGATAGGAAGTTGGTCTCTACGTCTGGCAGGCGGGACCAGTCGAAAGCCTCGGGTGGGAAGCCGTAGTTACGCGCGGGAACGGTGACACCGGGCGGTACTTTCGCTGTCGCCGCTGCGTACGCCTTTTTGATTTCCTTCTCGTTCTCAGCCATGGTTTTGTTGGGAGTGTCGTCTGAAGCGGCCCCGATGCATGACTGGAAACGCCTCTGTTGTAGCACTTTCAGATATGAAAAAGACAAAGTGGCAGATTAAGAAAGCTGTGGCATGTTCCTTTGTATCTCTGCTGAGTGTTTGGCCAGTGGCATGTTCGGTGTGGTTGGGAAGGCGATTGATTCAGCAGCCTCGGAATGACGTCGGCCGGTACCTGCCCACCCTGGCGTTAGCCTCCGGGACAAACAAGCCCCCCTCAGCTAGCCAACAAAAAGACGCAAAGTACCCCAAAGAATCCACTATGACAGCGCCTCGACCCTCTGACCGCCTCGACCCCCAGGCCATACCCAGCACTCACCCAGCGGGCACTCTTATTTCATCAACCCATCTAAGCTCCTGTCTTTCGGTGGCGGCTCCCAGCAGGGAATGGGCAGGATAGAGAAGCATTGGACAAGGCTTTCATTTAACTTCCTATCCGCAACCAAACCTCTGCTTTTATTCCGAGGTTCTGCTGAAACGTATCGTCCATACTGGCGGGAGTACATGATGTTTCCCAGCATGTGCTTCCCGACATCACCTGCAGCCAGCTATGCACGCGCGTAAAATGATATAAAACCTAGGGTACAAGAATGAGAGAAGTAGATGGTAGAATTTCAAAGGTATATTTGTCGAAGTCATCATGTCGTAGTGCAGACTATCATCGTCCCCAAAACACCGTTCTCCGTGCCCGCGACCAATCTGCAAAGAGTCCCTCGGCCAGACCACACCCCAATCCCCCTTCCCAGGGTCTCGATTTCTAATGATCCCTGATCTGCCCCTCTCATACAATACAGCCTCATCAACCAATTACCATCTAGACGTACTGAGACAACCACCGGATGCCCTCGCCGTATCCTTGGCGCATCACGACCGAACACATGAAGACCTCGATGGGTCGGATACCCTCGAGTGGGACCTTGCCCTTACCCGTCGTCTGGTACATGCCCAGCTGGTGGCGGAGTTCGTCCTCGGACACGGCGTCGGGGTGGTCAATCTTGTTGCCCAGGACAACAAAGGGAACTTTGGACAGCTCCTCCATCGCGAGGAGCGCATCCAGCTCAGCCTTAGCTTCGGGGAAGCGCTCGTGGTCTTTGGCGTCAACGAGAAAGACGATGCCATTAACCTCGGGAAAGTAATCCTTCCAAAGGCGGCGAGCTGATTGGAAGGGGTCAGCTAGAGAACAGCGTTGCGATGATGACAAGAGTGCTGCCTAGTCGGCGGTGGCGCCCGGGGTTTGCCACCACCGCGACAGAACACATCTCCTCAACTAAAAGAAGAACGTACCTTGCGCGTGACCGCCTAGATCGAATGTCGTAAACCTCACATTACCAATTGCCAACTCCTCGGAAGCTGCAAACCAGACCCATCGCGTCAGCCTCTGAACTCTGCTGTGTTCGTTCCTGTGGACACATTTCCTTTTCTCCTCTCTCCACTGGCGGCGGAAGAAAACTCACTCGGATGCAGCGTAGGCTGGAGGATCGCGACACGGTCGTTCTTCAGCATGTGGAGGAGTGTCGTCTTGCCGGCATTGTCGAGCCCGAGGAAGAGCAGCTTGGCATGCTTGTTGAGCAGACCGAGCTGTGACAGGACGTCATAGACTGCAATTGGCCGCGTTCCGGGTCAGTATCCTCGTCTGCATCATCGCGGGCTTCGTTTCTTCTCTCAGCTGTGAAAGGAAACGGGTTTCGCGAGCAAAAGTTGGATGACAAGGAAAGGAGCAAGCATACACCAGTTGATGATCCACATGGCGGATTGAGTTGCTCGGGTATCTCCTCACAGTTTGTAGGGAGCTGCGATAGATGCTTGGAGGGCGCGCGGAAGTGACCTGGTTCGCGGGCGGGTGGAAAGGTGACGATTTTAAAGCAAGGCCAGCACAGAGTTCCGAGAATGGCTCAGTACCTCGAGGACGAATTGGAGCAATGCCTAGACCTGTGACTTGATTTGGCTTTCTGCCTGAAATCTGAGGCATCAAGTCACATGACATGCCTTTCACTTTGCCATCAGAGGAAGACCCTTTGTTTCCACCAAGATTGATTAGTACCTTACCTGCCTTTCAAATGAACCAACCCGTTTTAGATAAAACCTACTCGTTGTCTATCTGGGAACGGCGGGTGGCTTTTGGTGTTCTTCGTGAGATCCAACAAGTTCAGTGGTGCCTTGAAAATGAGGCAAGGATGAACGTGGAGACTACGGTTATTTCTCGAGAATCTTGTCCGGAGTCTGTAATGGACACGATGCCACCGGGTGACGGCATGACTCTGAAAGGTGTGTCGACATGACGCGCAAACGCTGAAACCCTTAGGATTCCCAACAACGTTGGGTGTGATGCTGAAAACCAAAGGTTTTGTTACCTTCCATTGACATGGACACGATGCAAAATGGATATGCGCTTGCACCAAAGTAAAAGAATAGGGGAAAATTTGCAATTTCTAGTTGGTCGTGAAGAGAGAGTAAAGATATACACAGAATGTATAATTTCGCCTTATCGTTGTCTTCCAAGAAAAAGATTATAATTACAAATGTACTTGTCATGAGTGAAAACGCCGCCTCCCAGGCTCGTAAATCATGAGTGCCGCCCATACCAAACCAATGCAGTGAACCTCCCTATGCGTCCATGTGATGATGCTAATCAAATTTGCCTGCCACCTATATCGAGAGCACAAAGTTACCTTGTCCGATCCTGCCAGCCAGAATAAGGCCGACCTCCCTCATGCGGACAGCGCCCTGTCCTGGGACTGGCCGTTTTACTTGCGCCTTCTCTTTGCGCGCCCGATTGCAGTACTTCTGGTAAAATTTCTCCTTCCGACGCTGCCGTTTCTGTTCGAGACCTTTGACGATGTCAATGGCTCCGCGTATGTGTGTTTCCTTGTTGACGGTGCTTGCTCTTGACCTGCGGAGGACAGGTTTGAGGTGCGGGAACAAAGTTGGGCCGCGGGGCAATGACTTAGTGTGCGTCAGCCCTGGTCTGAAAGCCAATGACTTGAATGCAATGCCCTCGTCTGGTTGGACCGGCGAGGCCGCCGGAGACTTGGCAGCCGCCGGGGGTACTGGCGAGCGGAACCGCCGAGGAGACTGGTGGTCGAAGAGTCGCCGGGGGGAGCGCCCGCGAGATTTTGGAGGGGGCGGCGAGTGACGGCGTTTGGGAGGTGGCGAACGGCATCTCTTGGGGGAGTGCTTGTCGTGCTTTTGCCGCCGGCCCGCTCGTTCACGGTCGTGGTGGATGTCTTCGAGTTCACCGTGAAGCCAAATATTGTCATCACTCTCGCCGTCGCCTCGCTTATACAGCTCTTCCGCCTCGTCCTCTGGCTCCGAGGTTGGAAAGCTAGGGTCGATATCCTGAGGAATGAGATGCATTTTACCCTGTTTCCTGGCCGTGAGGTGGGAGATGTATGCCTCCTCTAGGGGACGATCCTCATCAAGCGTACCGCAAACAAAATCCGTGCTGTCGGGAAGCTCAGGAGTGCCGGATCGAATAGCTAGCCGCCTTTCCCGCTTCTTGGCTCGGACGGCTGCCACTACCCGCCCAGAACAATCTGAAGAGTCCGAGTGCTCGCCACTCGAAGGGCGTCGATACACCGTGGTGGCTCCAGATAGAGAACGATGAGGTTCTCCCAGAGTGGTCCAGAGAACCAGATCGTCGTCTTCTTCTTCAGAATCAGCAAATCCACCCTCGTTGTCGGTCTTGTACCCATCGGACGCCTCCTCATCCCACTTGAATCTCGATTTAGCCTCATTGGTGCCGTTCTTCCCATCCTCCTCGTCCCCGTCGTCGTCGTCGTCGTCGTCGTCACTGTCATCATGACCATTCTCTCCATCAAAAGAATCATCTTCATCTTCGTTGTCATCGTCGTTCTCTTCCTCCTCCTCCTCCTCCTCCTCTTCTTCTTGGTCCGCCTCCTCCTCTGCTTCCTTGCCAAGTTTGCGGATTGCATTCTCCTTTTGCAGTGTATCATTGATCGTAATCTTCGGTCTTGAAGATGGATCATCACGAAGAATCCAGTCATCTTCCTGAAGTTCGCCGCTTGCGAATTCATGAAACCGAGAGCACTCGCTTTGCAAATCCTTCGGGTTGGCAGAAAGCCACTTGTGGGACAATTTGGAGACCGGGCTCTGAGAAGATCTGCGAAAGGTTACTGGGCGATGGGCGCGCCCCCGTGACGGAGACCTCGAGTTCTGGAAGCTTGACGCTGCTGGTAGAGATGATCTTCCCATTGGAGCGGCCATGAGCTGGTCGCCTTGGCGCGGAGCTGGCTTGGGTGGCAGTTGAGAAGGGCAAGCAAACTTGATGCAGGTCTTCTGCGGAGCCTCCTTGGGCTTGACTTCGTCGTTTGAGGGTCTAGGAGGCGGCGGCATCAACGTCTTGTCGTCTGTCTTAGGCTTGGCCGCACAGGCGAACGAGATGCACCGCTTTTTTACGAGTGCTTGGACTGCAGGATCCCCAGTTTTCCGCTCAATCTCAGCGGCGGGGCCGGCGATACTGTCGTTCGTCTTTGGGGCCACCGCCCTACCTCCGAGCGTGGCAATGGGAACGAAACCAACATTGGTCCACTGCGGGCTTGGAGAGCTTGTGCGAGCAGGCGTCGTGAAGCCCGTATCGCAGGTGAGTTCTGAGGAGAGACTGAAGTTGCTGGTGATGGAACGCCTCCGTCTAGCTCTCTGCAGAGAAGCCACATCGCCGCGCTCATCATCAGAATGACTCTGCAGAGCCTTGGTTAGTAGGGATTCGTGGTGCTCGCTGCCGCGACGAACAGGAGCTCGTTTGAAATGCTTCGTGAGTGTTGATTTGGGCGAGCGACAGTCTGGTGGTTCGTCGGCGTCGGCACCCGCGTCCTCTTCCGCTGAGGGCTCAACATTGGCCGATTGGGTGGCTGTCCACGCGAGGACATTCGTCGTCGCATAGTCGTGAGGTACATGTCTGTCCATTTTCGTAGAGTGATGGCGGACGTGTCACGTCCGAATGGTTGCTTGCTAGCGAGCCGCGTTGACCAACTGGCGGCTGCAAAGATCCCCGGGTCAAACCGGAGAATTGGGCTTAAGAATGATCGTGGGCTCAGATCTGAGAAAGACACAGTTTAGAGCCTGCAATGATGCAAACTTTGTCCCTGTGCCGCACCAGAGGGCGTTCAAGGTAGTGTCCCTAAGGACCGCGTTGCTATAAGACGAGGGCCATGGTTGGCAAGGCAGTTCAAAGTTTGTAGAGCGAGGAGAAAGGTATTGGATATCGTTTCGTCACAGGACGAAGCAGTTAACAGTAGATTTAAGAACGTGCTCGGAAGAAAAATTGATGTCGGAAGAGCGATTCGTCCCGAGTGCTGGTGGCTGTCAGGAGAGCGGATGACGTTGGAGTGACCAGAACTGGATGGGTGATGACTGATGGCACCTGAGTGTCTTTTGGGGCTGCGAAGGGTAACTGTAGGGCTGCTTCTCCCACCACCGAAACACAACACAGCAACGAAACTCTGGGAAAGCGGCAAAATATCAGGTTTTTGAGCCTGGCGGAGCAATCCAGAAACGAAGTGGTCGAGATTGAAGTGAACTGGGGCCCGCGTCGGTAGAGGGAACAAGGATTGTGTTTGAATGGGCGGGGGCAAAGGGCAGGGCTCGCTCGGGCTGGAATAACTGTTGACACTGTGAGGGGTCGCAATGATTGACCAGGACGGGGCTAACTTTAGCAGATGGGATGGCCAGTGGGCGACGACGCGAAGCGGGCGGGCGCGGGATGGCGGTCTGAAGGCTTCTTCTGGTTACCTCACGACACAAGGTGCAGGGGGTTCCGCACAGTCAGTCCCAAGCAGGGGGGTCATGGGCGCCGGAAAACTGAGAAATCAATGCTGCCGCATTGGAAGGGCGGCGACGGCCAAACTCAAATGGTGGTAAGGCTCCACACGCCCGTCATAGAAACGGAGACAGGGATGCTTACTGTGCGAATTCTCTGGTCAACAAGCCGGGAGCACCAACAGAACTCTACCTTCCAAATGGTTTCCAGACACAGAACAAGAATCAAGTGAGCATTAATGACAGACGACCGGTCCTCCTCTGTTATAGCCTCCCCTGGCCACGAGGTGGGCTGCCGATCCTTAACGATACGACATCAAAGCATGTCGCAGATGACAAGACATGCGAATATTCTCCCTCCTCCTGGGACCGGACCACAACCTTGTGTGTCCAGTGAGAACCTAAAAAGGAGGCCAGTGAGACAAGGAGGAAGGGTTGGCAACGCAGCACGGGGTGGGACCATCGATTTGATGCATCTGGTGAGCGGCGAACCTCCTACTCTGGTTGATCAGGTTCGGATACTGTCGCTTTGTTTCGCCTGTAGTGGGCGGCTTTCGATGTGCTTTGTTTTCCTGGACCTCCGCCAATCCGAGGTGCCGGGGGCCACTCGAAGTCGCAGGCTGGGCCTCATGAGATTAAGCTAGCGACTCCACACTGGAGCTCGCTTTGTTGGCAAGTCATGGCAAGGATTTCTGCGCCGTTCAAACGACGAGCGAAAACGGAGACTGCACTTCGTCTTTCAACGCTCACATCCTTCCGTCTTGCAATGCAATGGTGGCTGTGTGAGGTCGCGTCGCTGCACGGCCCTTCGTTGGCAGTCTGATCAAGCAGCTGACAGATTGCCTTCCACCCTTCTCTCATTCATCAACGAAGTCGGCTTCTGCTTCGCACCAGTTCCTGATCGCAAGGGCAGCACAAGCCATGCAGCCCGCTCTGCCGTTTGCCCAGCCGGGAGATCTCGATAGGCTGTTGGCAAGACGGTCCCGGGTCTCGACTCCACTTACCAGAAAGGTCCGATGCCTGTAGGGTGCACACTGCCCACGAACCGCCTGCAGAGGGCTTGCAGTTTGCTGTCGATGGGAAATCAGTCCCGTGTTTTTCCTATCAACCTGGGGAAGCCTTTGCTCTGGCAAATTTGCTGATGCATCCACTAGCTGACTGGCGTCAACGACCGAACGGTCTGACGCTGCACAACAACCAATGTTTCCGGGTCCAGCCCACTGCGCTGAGTCTCCCTTGAGGTTGCTGTTCTGGCTAACTTGTCGTAACATATCATTGCTGAGTTGCATCGGCCCCGCCACGGTTTCCGGGACGCAGTGACTTGAGCCCCTTTCACCCCCGCGCGCTTGCTGGTAGAGTAGTAGACGTGTTCGCGAGTTGCAACAGATCAAGCATGTGCGCTCTCGGCCAAACAAGCGTGGGATGCGGTGCGACCCTCCCCATCCCCGCCAAGAACGTAGTTGGCAGAAGATGATTCTCCGATTCGTGGCGCCAACCCTTTTTTGTCATAATTACTTGATTGACTGGGAAAAGCTGTCCAGCCGCCGGCAGACAAGTCTGACTGGCGAGGAAGGGCCCAAGACCCCGTGGACCCTCTCGGGCCTGAAGTCTGTTTGGTGGGAACAGCGGGATCAGCGCTGTTCTGCAGCATATTTTCGGGGTCCTCGTTTGGGAGTTGAGGGGACTGAGGGGCCCTCACGAGGCACCCCACGCTCATCTTACCGAACGAGCGAGCTTAGACTGCAACCCCGCATTCAAGCCAACCTGGAAGTTGGCGTTGGTCAAACAGGCAACCCGAAGTTATGTCTGCTCGGCCGGCATTTAGCACGCGGGAACTGAAGCTTCTTCAAGAGCTGAGGTCGGGGCATCCAGATGCCAACAAGAGAATGTGATATGTTGCATGTCGCAGTGTGAGAAAGTCATGCCTATGAAGCTCGGGCGACTGGTCCTCGATACCAGAGGCGGTGAGATGGCGGAATCATAAAAGCCCAGTTCCCAATACTGGGTTGGCTCCGGTGTCCGCACTCTAGAACACTTTGCCCTTGTCGCCAATTCTAGGGGGTAAGGGGCCTCCTCCCAGCTTCGGGGTACTCTCACCTCACCGTCTTGGTGGATGTTCTCCCAGAAGCTTGCCTGTAGGATGCAAGAGCCGCGGCCATGGAGTGCCGACTGACCTATGGACTCCAAACCCATTGAGTCGCATGATCTGAAATCTGCCACACTCACGAAAACCACACCTCTCCTCTTCGCTGGATCGGCGCATGCGACAGATTCTGTACGCGGCCAGGCGGCGTCGTACGTTGCCGAGTGTATCCGTCGCCGAACACGGAGATTTACTTTTGGAACTCGAGATTGACAGAATGCGAGAGACGTCCAGAATATGAAGCTTGGTGGCTTAAAGCATGGCGCTTCGAAAGGCTCAACCAGATATGGAACATCCGCACGCTGCTTTCTTGTTTCTTCGTGAGACGGCGAACGAGGAATCAGTCAATTTCTGTCCCCTCGGAATACTCATGTCTGCATTGGACGGAAGTGTGGATGTGTAACAAAGGGATGTCCGTGGCTTGCAGGAGGCATAGCGGCCTTCCCCTAGCTGGGTCCTCGGGCACCCTCTGACTATGCACATGCCAGTGAGGTAGGGAGTTTGTCGGTGTGGTGCCCGTAGTGCGCTGCGTGCTGCCTGAGGGATTAACAACGACCACTTGTTTGCGCACCACCTCTGGTCAATCAGGCTGGCTGGCTGAATGGCGAGTTGAATGTGGTGGTGTCACTAGCTGCAAGATGCTTAATGGGCGGCTTCGCGTCGGTGAATCCGGAATCATCCAAATCTGCCATCTAGGTGCGTACCGATGGCGGGTGTTGTCCGGATGGTGACCCTAGTTCCACAGCACCGTTTCCCTTTCGCTCGGCTGCATTGATAGATGGGTAGCAAAATATACGGACGCAATTGACGTGATTATCTAGAGGTTGTCGTGAGTTGTTGCTCCGTTGTCGGGTCGCAGTTGGATGAAGAAAGGGAACCGGCCTCCACCGGTTAAACGAATATTTTTGTATTTATCCAAGTCATGCGGCAAACGGTCGCTGGCACTTGTCGGTCCGCAAAAACTATTTTCCAGCTGGGAAGGCTCGGCTACCAAGTTCAATTCTGCGGTTCAGGGAACAAGGACGACGTGACGTTGACGACGCCCTTCACCCCAATCGAGACCGTAATCCATCATGAACTCCCTCCGCGTTGCCCGCGCGGCTCTTCGAGCTCGCCCTGCAGCTTTCCGCATCCCCGTGCAGCGGAGAGGCTACGCTGAGGCTGTCAACGACAAGGCAAGCTCAATGTGTCCCCAGTTCACGCAGCAAGCGGTGCTAACCGTGTAAACAGATTAAGCTCAGCTTGTCGCTCCCTCACCAGGTACGATACGAACGCTTCCGAATTGATGCCGTAGCTGCCATATCTCGAGTCCGATTAGCATATGCGCACGCGAAACGCCCGATTGACGACCCATGGAGCTGACTGCTTATTGCCTCACTAGTCTATCTACAAGTCCCAGGATGTCGTCCAGGTCAACATCGCGGCCGAGTCAGGCGAGATGGGTGTCCTTGCGTACCACGTTCCCTCAATTGAGCAGCTGAAGCCCGGTATCGTTGAGGTCATCGAGGAGGGTGGCAGCACCAAGCAGTTCTTCCGTATGTTGCATGCCAGATCCCTTCACGGGTGATGTAGACACTTACAAGATATCACAGTCTCCGGAGGCTTTGCCATCGTTCAGCCCAACTCAGTCCTGAGCATCAACGCCGTCGAGGGCTACCCAATTGAGGATTTCAGCGCCGAGGCCATCCGGGCTCAGGTTGCGGAGGCACAGAAGGTTGCGAGCGGAAATGGCAGCGAGCAGGACATTGCTGAGGCCAAGATCGAACTCGAGGTAAGCTCTCTCATGTCCCAATCCGGGTCGCTGCGCATATGCTAATTGTTCCGGTTCTACAGGTCCTTGAGAGCCTTCAAACCTATGTGAAGTAAAATGTACAACCCGCGATAAAGCCACCCTGTAGTATACTCCAAGATTTCCTAGTCAATGAGATAGACTTCGAGCCTGTGGTTTCGAATGTCAGAATGCATGCTTGCTATTGCGGTACCTACGTACCCCGTGCTTCGTGACTCCAAGTGGATTGGGCCGCGGCTGCCCGCTGCGGCGCCTTCGGGACAGAGCAGGCGCAGCTCAACCGTTCAGTTGATTCAGCTGCGAGTACACCAAAGACCGCAAGCCAGGGCCTTCGCACAAGTCTCCGTCGCCATTTATCTGCCCCCAACAGCAGCTGAGTACAGCACATCAATAGCAAGCATTTCATATTATGATATTGCAGGCCGATTCCCTCCACCAATGATCCGCAACGGCAATTGGTGAAGGTCCATGCGAAGAGCCGCATACGCCGAATCCTTCACGTCGACAGATAGATCCATCGTCTCGAGTCCACAACTTGAGGAGGACGGCAGCGAAGGGGTGCCGAGGGGTACGGTCGAGAACCGGATCCGGCATATCACTGGAGAAGGAAAGACGTCGAGAACTGGCTCGTCCTTCGATTTCTCTGGACGGGATCGAGAGAACGAGCAGGTTGGTTGACTTGGAGGCTCCGCAGAAGCTATGGCTAACTGAATTTAGTTTGGCTGGGGACGCAGGCCTGGTGTCGAAGCCCGATTCGTACAGCCAGCAACACACAGTAGAATCATCGAGCCCGGTCTCAGTCTTTCAGGCGTCCACAGACAAGTAATGTCGGATTCGCCGCAGCCCGTGCAGCCCATGCAGTCCAACAGCATGTATCAAACAGCAGCTTCCAGAGATACTTACTCGAGGCCGTTGGAAAGATTTACCTCACTCGAGGGCCGCAGAAAGCCTAGGCAGACTGGAAGTATCGTATCGAGGGGACGTGGTCGAGATGTCTCTGCCCCGTCACTTGTATCCTTTAGGACTGATCAGGAGTCCGTTGCTACAACCCCCGGAACGCGAAGGCGAGCAGCCAGAGAGCTCTTTGACCGGTACGGCGTCTCCCGCCCCTCTGGCTAGCTGTCGGACGAGGAGGATGATATGTTGTTTGGGGACGGGGCAGTGCCGTATTATCGCAAGAGAATATGTCATGTGTGTGGAGACAAAATCATACCACGGGCATTTTGCCCTTCATGTGGCCATCTACTGTGCGGAGAATGCAGACGCTCAGCGGCCTCTGCTACACCTGCTCATGCTCCGGAAGCACACCATGCTCTGGAGGCACGCTACGCCGTGGATCGTACTGACGTGACTACCCCCGGCTCATCCGTGCTCGCAGTGAACGACGAACCCGAAAAGAGCCAAAAGGCGAACCTTACGCACCAACGGGTTGAGCAAGCGCTGAAGGACACAGATATCATGCCCAGCGGGAAGAGAAATTCACTGGTGGGTGATCCCTCACGGCCCAATACGCACCCGCTGTCCTTTTGATACCTGTGGTGATTTGTAGATAGAGCCCGGAGCTTCGGTTCTCCAACTTACTTGACTTGTTGCCATGACGCTAATCAGAGGAGCGCAGAAAACCAATCCGTTCATCATTGCCGACCAGATCGCAAAGGCGAAGGTTGTTCAGCCTCAAATCTCGAATGCAACTATTCAGTCAACGCCCCCTTCCGGGCCGCCGAGGGTTAGTGCGGTGCCGGAACCGGAAACAAATCGGATTACAGAAGCTATTCGAAGCAACATGCGTGGCGAGGAGCTGGCTAAGCCTGCTGCCAGTAGAGTTATAGAAAGTGGAGCGAAAGAGGATGCTGCCAGCCAGTCCGGCATGTCGGAGTTATACAGCATGTTGCACAAACACCTAGATCCTACCCACCGCAGCCAGAATCAACACCAAGAACCCTATGATCTAGGGCAGCAGTCGGAGGTTATCGCCACAGCCGCTGACAAATGGAGCCCGGGACTTTCAACAGCTGAAAGCACGACCGACAAGACACTGTCGCCGACACTTCGGCGAGTAAGACTCCTCAAACACGTGCCAAGCTCGGGGAACCTAGAGAGTGTCATAGAAGTCGACGTGGCTGCGGGAGACAATCAGACTGTCCCGAGGGTTCGAGTATCTAGTCCGCCGTCTTGGCTGAGGCAGCCGACACAGAAGCTGGGGGGCATAGAGGGCAGGCTCAGACACGTTGGTTCCAAGGAGAGCCCTCTCGTGCCCCCTCAGGTCAGTATAAATGAGGTTTCACAACACCCTACTAGTCCTCACCTCCCAGATGTCCCAGCCCCCGCGGTGAAACCGCAGAGCGGACAGGTGAGGAGGATGGAGTCACAGCAACATCTACGACCCGGCAACCAGTCTAGTAGCGGCCAATATCAGCAGACCGCCGCCAAACCCACCGATCCAGGCCTACAGGACTCTCGCCGCAAGACAACAGGCTCGATGTTACCTGGGCAGAGAACACGGCGTCCCGGTGGTTCAACGGCCGAGATGCGGCTGTCCGAGACGGAAATGTCACTGAAATCCGTCAGCGATAATATGACAGAGAGGAATGGGACAGAGACCCCAAACTACAGCCAACTGGAGGATGAGGATGATATTGGAATCCAAGGTCTGACGATTGTTCTACAGTATGTTTGGTTTTTGCACCAAGTCATGAGAGCTACGAACTGACATTTACAACTAGTTTAAAAGGTAAAGATGATCTGGTGATTAGTACCGATCTAACGAGAAACGCGCGGTCTTTGTGAGTGTGTCTAAGCAAGGACGGGCAGCAAGAATGTCTCAGCTGGTGGGTTAGAAGGATACGCGGTGGAAAGGAGTGATAGCATAGATAGCAAATAGGTCTGTGAACAGTACAAGTAGAGAGCATTGCGCAGACCCACTGGTACCTGGAAGCTATGACGCGCGTTGGGCTGTTTCGGCGGTTCGGAAGAAGGTCCCACCGAAATTGACACCTAGGACCTACCATGTCTAAGCTCCGACTGGGGATCCTAGAAATTCGTTACAATGTCTGACAAGCTCCGAAAACAATGGCAATGGGATGGATCGACGGCCTCTTCGAGACGTCTTCAGCTGAGACGGTAAAGACGATGCTCTCAGCCATCTCGCCTGCGCAATGGTGCCAGGCCTTCTACGTGCTGACGGCAGCTGCCGTCTTGATCACAGCTGCGGTGCCGCGCGAAGCACGTTCACTCCTTGCTGACTACGGGGCACGAAAGGCGCCAAATCAAGATGGACAGCAACCATCTCGCAAGAGCCAAGATTGGCTGGTCAGTCTCGTCGCCGCTATCACGTCCTGGGGCCAGATTCCACACTCGTGGTTCAGTGCTTTCTATGGACTGTCGATTGCGTGTTCGCTGTTTTGGCTCGCCCAATTCCTCGTCCATGGCTCTGTCTTGCGGCTCATCGCGTCACGCCAAGCCGAAACGCCAGCGCCGTCCCCAGCGTTGGTGCAGGTGGCAGCGGCGTGGGCGATGCTCTTCCTCCAGGGGAGCCGGCGCATCTACGAACATGTCGCGATCATGAGACCGTCAAAGTCAACGATGTGGTTTGTGCACTGGTTGCTGGGGCTTGGGTTCTATCTCTTCCTGAGTGTATCGGTATGGGTTGAGGGATCGAGTATGTTGCGCGTGGTTCCGATGGTGTAACCTAGGGTGGCCGCTGACGAGACATAGGGGTTATTCTGCATGGGGACGTTGGCGAGTCGGATGGGGGTTTGCCTCTCTTGAAGATCACCATTGCACTTCCTGCCTTCTTGTTTGCCTGGGTCAACCAATACCGATGCCACGCGCACCTTGCGGGACTGAAGAAGTACTCATTGCCAGATACGGGCATGTTTCGCCGTCTGGTGTCTCCCCACTACACATGCGAGTGTCTTCTCTATCTCTCGCTGGCTATCGCTGCGGCTCCTGAAGGCGAGATATTGAACAAGACAATGGTGTCTGTCTTATTCTTCGTGTTAGTCAACTTGGGATTGACGGCGTCGGGAACTCGACAGTGGTATGCCGACAAGTTCGGGGCAGACGCCGTTGCTCGAAAGTGGAGCATGATACCCTTCATATTCTGATCAAATCAAGGGCGCCTAAACATGGGCCCCAGCTTGCTTCCTAGCTTGGAGACCTTCAAAACATCACGGTATGTGAGGCTGATGCGAGTTTGTCGCTCATGCTGGCCATCTTCAAACAGCGATGGCGTGTGAAGGAGGTTCCAGTTCGCCACCGTCTGTTCTGACAGATTTGAGTCCACCGATACGGGGTCGATCCCGTGAAGGTAGTCGGTGTACAACTCTTGTGTTGTGATGAGAAGGCTGCGAGGCTCTTGCAATATCCTCCAGACCGGCTCCGGATCAAGCGCACCGTCATCTTTGCTCCTGTATATGTTGAGACACATGCTTGAGCCAAGACTCACTGTGCAGACCACCGGGAAGTATGCGCTGCCGTCTTTGTGAGGCATGATGCCTGATTTCGGAGGGTATTCATTGATTAAAACGTGGTTTGGTCGGCTATGCGGGCTTGACGCAAAAATGCTTCCTCCGTTGGCAGTCAAGGGTATCGACAAAAGACGGGATACGACGGGCTGTTCGAGCCAGTCTGGCAGGGGCTGGGAATCGATAAGTGCGTTTTTCACGAGATCAGAGGGCCAAGTCTGAAGTCTGCGATGCGTGAGCTGTCTCCACCGCGCCTTGGGTGCTGTCTCAACCTTTTACGACGAGTGAGCGATCGAGTGATGCGGTAAAGTTTGGTTGGCTGTAATACCTTCCGAAGTATTGCCTGTTCCTCCTCTTCGCTGATAAAGTCGGCGATGTAGTAGGCTCGAGCCGGCAGCGCGGTGATCTGGGTTTCCTCCAACGAGGCGGGCATGGGCGGGGAATTCGTTGGGGTAGGCATCTTGAGCTTGAGCGAGCGGCCTCTCAGTTATGAAACAGAAAGGCTGGAGCTACCTAGGCAGCAGAATGGATGCAGAGTGGATGGACGGATGGAGTGTCTGCCGTCTGCCGTCATTCGGAGACAGGAAAGGCAGGAAAGGCAGGAGGTGCTGGGTTGTGCCTGGTGGTGCATGAAATGGAAAAAAGAGGGTGGGAATCTTTTGGGCCGGGAGGGCTGGGAGCTAAATTCAAGAGCAAACACGGGAGCAGTGACCACGGAGGTATACTTTCGGGCAAGGCGTTGTGGAACAATCGGGATTCGGACACCATCCATCATCGGACACACTCTCGGGCTTCGTAGGGCTGCTCGCACGAAGGAAACAATTCTGCAACTGCACCAGGCTAGGGGTTGATTAAGGCAGCGCTGGGTTGGCAATTACTTCAGTATGTATGCACCATGGTTCTTGCCAGAGGAAAGGGTCCCGAAGCCAGTGCGTGAATGCGTTCTTACAGTCAAGGCAGGCCATCTCGAGAGGCCTCAACACATGGATCCTCTCCAAAGTCTTATTCCAGCGCAATCGACGCCTGTTTCAATGCATCGAGGCTTCTCAAATATGCCATGCAAGAGGCAAGGCGTTGCTATTCCGGGGTCTTTGGTGTTTCGGCAAAGGTTATGTGAGGTTTCCCTCGATAACAACTAGGTAACATTATTCACACTGAGTAGAGAGACCATTTCTTCTGGTCGGAGCCTTCGCAAATGAGGTGGAGAAGACCAAGCGTGCTCTTCCGTTGCCACCAACCAGGCCAGTCCATCGCAGGCTGTGTTCGCCCCGTCGCATCGCCCCGCCGCAGTGCTCCTAGCCAATGAGGCGGGGCTCAGACTTTGCAGGGCACCATCTAAAGTTCCACGTCTGCTTCCCTTTGCCAGTTCAGCCAAAGGTTCCAGCGCCTCCTTGAAAATACATCACTCTATTGACTATCGACAACAATCCACCACTTCCCCCTCGCGACGGCCGTCCACATCTCTAAATTCCTTATCGTGCACACCGGTCATTTGGCGCCCCTACGTGTAATTTAATCAGCTATTTCCGCCACGGCGCTCGCTTTAGGTCGCCTGCCTGGCTGTCTCGCGTGTCTCTCCTCCCCTCTGGACACGGGGCGGCTGTGCATCGTTTGGTTCGAATCGCTCAATCATCAACCAACACCACCCACTGGGGTTGTTTGGCGCATCGCTTCTCACGACGTGATTCAATCGCCAAGCATCTTAGCCCCCATCGTTGTTCACGCCCCGGCCGAGGAGCGACCAGGATGGTGCAAAACGGTAGTCGTTCTTCGAATTAAATGACATGGATGCGCAGAATGCTGTCGAGCCCGCCTCCACGAAGCCTGCTGCTTCCCCGAAGCGACCAGGCAGTGATTCCGACCAGACCAGGTCTGCCGTTACTGCCAGGTCGTCCAACGCCGCGAAAGCCGACGCCGCCCTGAAGGACGGCAGGCCGAGCGCGTCTGCCTCCAATGCACACGAGGAAGATGGCGTCGCCGACGGAAACTCGGACGCCGAGACGATTGTTCTCCCTGGAAAAGATGGCCATTCGCCGTCGAAAGTGCGCAAGATCATAAAGCGCGAAGACAAAAGCGACACCGAAGACGCTGCATCGGTGTCGCGAGCCCGGAAACACGAGTCTAACGGGAAGCAGGAGCGTGATGGTGATAAAGGCGACCGCGCTGAGAAGAAGGATAAATCTGTATCGGTTGCCGATGGTGGCCCGTCTGATCGCGCCGCTTCCATTGGTGCCAAGAAGAAGCTCGCCGACAAGTCCAAGACGAAGGACGGATCAAGTGGATTGAGTTCGGCCCCTGCATCCCCACCACAACGTCGACGCCGCGCCTCAAACACTCATTCGAAGTCGGACTCGGAAACTGCGCAGGTGGAATCGCCGAAGGCCTCGTCCAAGGAAAAACACAAATCGGTGGACAAGCTGGTTCCTCACAAACGCAAGGCCCCAAGGCCTGATTCTGACGACGAGGCGGAGAACCGGAAGGTGCGCCGCCAGCGTACTTCCGGCTCAGGTCTCGATGCGTCTCGAAAACCCCATCCTCCCACAAAGTCGCACCACGACGCGCATTCCTCAACGCGAACCAGGTCTGTCTCCCCCCAACCACGGGCTCATCGCCGGAGCATCTCGACGCAACTGCCCGGCCACTCTTCCAACGGGTTGAGCCACAAGAAAAAGCGAGTCCCGGCACCGCTCCAGTCGACCGACTACCATTCGGATGAGTCCTCTGCCAGCGGTAGCCCACACCCGCGCAGTTCTAAGTTACGGAGCCTGGCCACGCCGGCGACTGCGGAATCTGCGGTTTCGCCGGCCAAGATGGCGCCGCATAAGAAGCATTTGGACGCGCACGGCCAAACTTTCCTCGCCAGGGCATGTGCGAAAGGCGAGTACGAGACGGCAAAGCATAGGCTACAAGAACGGCCCGAAGATATCAATGTCGCCGACTACGCTGGCAATACGCCACTCCAGATCGCCGCGCTTAATGGTTTCGATGATATTGTGAAGCTGCTCGTTGACGCCGGGTGTAATCTGGATTGTGTTAACAATGATAAAGATACCCCGCTGCTCGATGCTGTGGAGAATGGCCACTTGGAGGTTGTCCGAATTCTTTTAGCAGCCGGTGTTAACCCGAGGAAGGCCAATGCGTACGGGCAGGAACCCATTGATCGGGTCACCGAGGATGCGGATAATGCTGATGAGATTCGACGGGCGCTTCAGGACGCGAAACAAAGAATGGGGGAGCGTCGACGAACTTCGGAAGACCATCATTTGGACCAAACCGACGCCCGCTCCTCTCACGGGCCAGAAAGCCCGCGGAGGTCACCGGGGCCTGCTGGTTCCATCCACGCTGCCAGTGGGAGGAGGGCAGGAACCGTCCGTTCGACCAAGACCAGCAATCATCTGCTGTATATGCCGATGGACGACAAGACACTCCGTGCAGCAGCCGCCCGTGGAGATGAGGAGACCGTTACGCGCATTCTCCAAGTCAGAGAGACCTTTGACGATCCAGAGTCCATGGTGGCGGCCGCTCGCGGTGGCCATGAAATGGTGATGCAGCTCTTGCTAGCTTTGGGTAGGGCCAATCCTGACCCTGGCCCGATCTCAAACAACGAGTACTCGACTCCGATGCTGGCTGCGATTGGCCAGGAGAATATCAAAGTGATCAAACTGCTCTTGGACCAGACCGATTTTGATCCAACCCGCCGCTTCAAGGGGGAGACATATCACGATATTGCCAAGCGACGTAGAGGACCGAATTGGATGGAAGAGGAAACCATGTTGAAAAAAGCGTTTGATGAGCACCGGAAAACGCACCGCGGCGAGTCGAAAACCAAATCTCCTAACCGGCGGGAACAGGACAGAGAGTCCCGGCGGGGTAGAGCCGAACCCAAAGACGAGCCTGCAAGGTCGCACAAGCGAAAAGCATCGAGCCCAACAAGAGAGTCCAAGAGGGCTGGCCCCGTAAAAGTCTCAACAAGCCCCAAGGAAAAGAGGCGATCGAATTCGTTTACGGCTAACCCTGATGACCAAACTTCGCCAAAACGGGGCCCAGGCCGACCGAAAAAAGAAGATAGGATACCCACCATTGCGATATCAGACCGCGAAGCATCACCCGCGGGAAAGCAGCCTACAGTTAAAGCAAAACGTGCGGAGTCAGACCTTGCTGCTGCTTCATCCGAAGGCGAAACCGTCAAACCCCGTCGAAAACTTGTTTCTGGCCGGGAGCTGAAGGGCGAGCGCGTGCAAGTACACCGCCGAGCAAGCATGACATCTAACACATCTTCCTTGAAAGAACCATCCAGCCCTCGCGAGGAATCGGAGAAAGCCCAAAAGACAGAGAAATACCACGATCGCACTAAGGCTCTTAAGAGAGACGAGTCGCGTGATAGATTATCCATCTCTGGCGAGAGCTCTGGTAAAAGACACCGGTCTAGTGCCACTCCCCCCCACCTTGTGTCTACTGAGAAGGACCCCGGCGAAGGTCCTGTTAAGAGAAGGCGGCTGAATATAGAAGGGAAGGAGAAGCGACTGAAGCCCAGCTCCACTGATGACCGACGACTCAAAGCCCCGGCACCACGAGATCTGGGTTCTACGATAGCCACAGGGCCTCGGATCAGATCTAAGAGTCGGGACGACGAAGAGAGGAGGCCATCAACGAAGCCCCGCAAAGGAGACGCACTGGCTGAGCATGGGCGGCGCGAGTCTGGTAAGTCAGTATCATCGGAAAACAGCATCCACGTCAAATCAGAAGACCCAGATGTTGATATGCCGGATGTTGACCCGTCGATCAACGATACATCTGCATCTCGTGCTGCAATAATCAAGGAAAAGGAGGCCGTGGAGAAGAGGAAGCAAGTTGAGGCCGAGCTGCAAGCACGGGAAGCTAAAAAGAAAGAAGAGGAGAAACGACGTGCGGAAGAAGAGGAGAGGGAAAAAGAGAAGGAGAGTCTTCGACTTGAGGAAGAAGCCAAACGCCGTGCTGATGAAGTTCGTCGCCGCGAAGAGGAAGAACGGAAGCGCAAAGAGGAAGAGGAGCAGAGGCAGAAGGAAGAGGAAGAACGCAAACAACGAGAGCAAGAAGAACGGCGACAAAAAGAGGAAGAGGAGCGCCGCCAGCGAGAAGAAGAAGAGAAGAAACGAAAAGAGGAGGAGGAAAGGAAGCGCAAAGAGGAACTGGAGCGGAAACGGAAAAAGGAGGAACTGGAGCGGAAGAGGAGAGAGGACGAGGAGAAACGAAGAAAAGAGGACGAGGAGAGGAAGCGGCGAGAAGAAGAAGAAAGACTGCGGAGGGAGCAACTCGAACGCGAGGCAGCCGAGGAGCTACGGCGTAAACGCGAGGAGGAAGAACGTAGAGAGCAGGAGCGCAAACTCCAGGAATTAGAGCGCAGACGGCTGGCTCGAGAGGCCGAGCAGCGCCGCGCTCGGCTTGAGCAAGAACGCATAGAACGCATCCGACTGTCGAAGCTCCCTCCGCTCTTACGATGGCTTGATGGATGTATCAATCCTAAACTTCCGGAGGTTGCTGAGAGATTCAGGATCATTCAAGGAGTCCGATACGACTGCATTCGCCCAGAAGCAACAGGCACGGCCGAAGGCAGAGAGCAATGGCTGCTCAATACACAGGTCGCGCTACTCCTCGGGGAGAAAGACCTTGATCTCTCTCGATGTGAGTTTGCTCTAGACCTTGTCCAAATAACCGGCCAATGATGCTAATACGCTGTATAGACACTGCTTGGAACAGAGTCCCTGCATCATATATCGCCAAGCGCATCATTTGGCGACTGGAATCTGACCGATATGCATTAACCTCTCCCAGCCTCTACGACATTGGCAAGCAACTCTCTGGGTACTATGGTGCCGAAGAGCCTGACAGCATGAGCTATACTGTAACCGAAAGGCTTAGGGGGGAGGCATGGGAAAAGTTTGTTGCAATGGACATGTTCTTTGTCAAGGTTAGTTCCGCAATCCACTCAAACTGCTGTTCTGCAAAGCCTAATACGGTCCTAGGCGTCCGATTTCATGTTCATCGTCCCCACGATACAGCATCTCCGCGCCTTGCGACTTACGATGGCATACTGCGAGCTTCCAGAGAGCGAGGCGCTCGTCAACAGATGGGCTCCGCTCCAGAAGTGGAAGAACGACCCAGACGCGAACCGAAACTTTGGCTTTGCGCCGGGGAGCAAGCATTTCGTGAACGGGGAGCTTATCTCGGAGGACAAACCGGGCCTTTCTGCAGTTAGCACGACTCCATTCCCCGAAAAGCGAGTGCCTCGCCGTGGTCTCATCGCCGTCACTGCGGATGATCCGGCCTTTGTTTCTTTATGCAAGGAACAAGGCCTAGAACACTTGGTGAGAGACGAAAATTCTCCGCTCTTACCCAACGGGCTCCATTCATCACCTATGGCGCCCATCATCAATGGCCTCGGCTCCCCAACCTCAATTCCTGCAACCACGACAAGCAATGGAGGTATCGGACAGACCCACGGCAACCAACCGATTTCCCCATCGTCTGAATCGGGGCCTGGGCAGGCGCGACCGCTAGTCAACGGTGTGAATAGGGTAACTAATGGCGGTGCAGAGTGATTGCAAAGCCGATGAGTCCGTCTGGAGGCCTTGGAGCCAAGCTGTATTTCCTCTCGCGCACGAACGGTCTCATTTGTCCGGGGGCGAGTTGGGAGAGGAAAACAACCGTAGACATTGTTGCCTTCAGGAGGTCTGGCGAGGCAATGGGCGGCGATATTTGCGTTGCCACGCTTTTGCTTTTTGCTTTTGCTTTTGCTTCACAGCAGGCGATTTTAAAAAGGACAACAGGCGGCTTGGACTTTTGGCTGTTTTGGGTTTCTCTTTTTGGCCTTCTGCTGTCTATCTTTTTGGATGCCATGACAGGTTCCGGGATACCCCTGATTTGCGCCGGAAGCAACTTTTCATGTGTCTTTTGATGTCGCAAGCAGTCCGAGGCAACGTGTACGGGAATGCAAGTGAATGGGAGTTTGGGCGGTTCTGGCCTGGATTGGGATTGGGTTTTGGGCAGGACCGGAGGGCGGTGTGGGTGTGGGACAACGTACATAAATACAGGATTATATACTTGTTACGATTAAGGGCAGATTTGCTCACATAAGGTTACCCTACCTGTGGCCTCTTTCATCGGGCTCGATTTGTTTCTTGTGATCCATGACTCGGACTAAACACTTACACTCAGCTAGGGTGGCATCAGACGGGAACCCCAGATTTAAACTTCGGAGGGGCATTCTAACCACAACTTTGCCCCACATTCAAATTTCCACCAAGCAGACCAGCAATCAGACACCGGTGGTGGTCCTTGACTGCACGACAACTTGCATCGAATTGATTAGGAGTATTGCGGCAACGCGCAAATCACCGTAAACATGTCGACCACAGTGGAAAAGGTATGTATCGCACCGCCCAGAAGGCGCAACGACGAGTCGTAAACGAAGAGGATGTGGACTAATTTTGCGCCGGTGCGACGGCCGCGACGATGAATAGATCAAGGAGGTTGAGCTTGAGGTGAGCTTCCACGCCCCGATTCCCGTATGTGGGCCAATATTGACCGCTCTGTGCGACACAGATGGCTCGAACCCAGAAAAACAAGGCCACATCGTACCATCTCGGACAGCTAAAGGCGAAGCTCGCCAAGCTAAAGCGCGAGCTGCTCACCCCGTCGGGCGGTGGAGGCGGCGCCGGTGCAGGCTTTGACGTTGCGAGGACGGGTGTTGCGAGTATTGGCTTCATTGGGTTTCCATCGGTCGGGAAAAGTACGCTCATGAGTAGGCTGACCGGGCAGCACTCGGAGGTAGCGGCATACGAGTTCACGACGCTCACGAGTGTGCCCGGCCAGGTGACGTATAACGGTGAGTTAACCCTGAATGTTGGGGACGATACTGTCCTGCCTGTACGGGGGGCTGACTTGGTTGGACTGTAGGCGCTCCCCTTCAGATGATCGATTTGCCCGGTATTATCGAGGGAGCGAAGGACGGCCGAGGACGTGGTCGACAGGTCATTGCTGTTGCCAAGACGTGCCATCTGATCTTCATCGTGCTCGATGTGAATAAGCCGCTGACGGACAAGCGGGTGATCGAGGCCGAGCTGGAGGGCTTCGGCATCCGCATCAACAAGCAACCGCCAAACATCACCTTCAAGAAGAAAGATAAGGGCGGTTTGAACATCACCAGCACCGTTCCGCTGTCCCATATCGACAATGACGAGATTCGCGCTGTCATGAGCGAGTGAGTTTCTCTTGCTTTTCGGAAATGACTCTGGGGGTTGGAAGTTGCCGTGGAATTCGGTCGTCTGACACATGGTGCTATAGATACAAGATCAGCTCGGCTGATATTGCCATTCGATGTGATGCCACAATCGATGATCTCATCGATATTCTCGAAGAAAAGAGTCGAAGCTACATTCCTGTCGTATATGTTCTCAACAAGATCGACAGCATCAGCATCGAGGAGCTCGACCTGCTCTATCGGATCCCGAACTCAGTTCCAATCAGCTCGGAGCATGGCTGGAACATCGACGAGTTGATGGAGATTATGTGAGTAGTCTTCCTTTTCGAATTCCATTGGCGATTGCGGCGGTTGAAAGACCGATATGATGGATTGGCGACACCAAGCACTGCTGGATTGCAACGCCCCTGGCTGGCATTTGCCAGCGGCAGTATGGCGGATTGTTGACTGCCCGAAGCGTACCTCCTGAGCTGCCACACCTCTGGCTCAGCAGCGGTGGTGGGAGGGTTGGCCTGATGGTCTGTTTTGTGGTGCTGACCCGTCCAAGTGGCCTGGTGGCCCGGAAACGGGCAGCTCGGGGCGGTCCGTGTCGTTCGACCATGGGATCACCGAACTGACTGAGAGACAGGTGGGATAAATTGAACCTCGTACGAGTATACACAAAGCCCAAGGGAAAGATGCCCGACTACTCGGCGCCGGTTGTTCTCCGCTCAACAAAATGCACCGTCGAAGATTTCGTAAGTACCCCCTTTCTCACATACCTGTCACAACAGTACCCTGTCATTTGTGGCGTTCAGCAAACTAACGATGATAATTCCACCCCACGCAGTGCAATGCGATCCATCGGACTATTGTCGAGCAATTCAAAATAGCGATCGTGTACGGCAAGTCCGTTAAGCATCAGCCGCAGCGAGTCGGACTCAGTCACGAGCTCTGCGACGAGGACATCGGTAAGTTGACTCCAGTCAAGTACCCTTGGTCGCCTCCTTTTCTGCTCCGCCCTTAGCACCGCCATCGTCGCTATCAACATGATACTCTCTCTCTCCACTCCGTGAGTCTTGCTAACGAATCCATCTTTGCCTATCACTCCAGTCACGATCGTCAAGCGATAAAAATAAAGCCGAGATGATAATCTTCGGTTAGTTGGTGATGGCAAGTAGTGCCTGAAGGGGGTACCCCGTCCGGACCAGTCTGGTCAATCAGCGATGACAGGAGAGACCCGCCGCCACGAAACGTTCTTGATAGGCCGCGCCTGTAGGCGCCAATCTGGGGGAGCCATCGCCATGCCTCAAAAAATAGCTTGGTTCTGGGGGAATGCAAGATCCGTTTGCCCCTTGCAGATGGGATCACGGCATACCTCGACAGCGTGGTTCCTTTTTGGCTGGGCCCTGTCTGTCTGGCGTGACGACCGGTTGCTGCAAGCGAAGGATGATGCTTACGGAGGAGGTTCTCTAATGTCAAGGGGCAGCTGGCTATGTTACATTCCTGCTGAACTTTAACGCCCTGTGATCACACACTCTCACACACTCTCACACCCCCCAACTTATTTCTCAATACCCCCATGGCACCGCAAAAATGGAGTGACCTTTCGTTTGGGAGTTGTTCGGGCCGGGGGGCTTACAGTCGCTATGAGCGTCTGTTTCGAATCTCATGGGCGGCCGAAGCGGGATCTGAGTTGACGGATACTACATACATACATAACAAATCAGTCACGCATATGCACACCCTCATTCTATGCCTCCTAGATTAGAGATCTCAATACCCAGAGCGCTTATGTGCACCCAACAATGTAGCGGTTCCGCACGAAGCAAAAAGGGGCTTGTGCCGTGGTATGCAGGGAGGCGAGAAAGCTTGCCTGTCTGGTTCTCTCCCACCTCTTGAATAGAATGTCTCACTGTGAGAGACAGCGGAGATTTCTACCACGAGCGCATAGTCAAGGAAGGTAGGTACTTCGTGACAGTTCGGAATACCGGATGAGTGATGTGAGGTTCCATTCCCACTCTAGTTTAGCCCGCTACGGCCCCCTCTGGCTCTAGGTAGAGTCGTCCAACAAAACTGGGCATGATCGGGAAGCTAGCGCCTGTGGAGGATGAAGGGGAGGAAGGGAGGCGCCGCGGTTGGCATGTCCATTTAGTTGCCAAGAAGTGCAATACCGACTGACCTATGGGCCGCAGGCTGCGGCCTCTACGTTGGCCGCGTGCAGCCAGGGCGTGCAGCAGGTTGAGATCAGCATGGCATCGGGTCTGGGACTTGCTCGCCATGCTGTCAAGATACTCGCTTCTCTCCGCTTGCCCATCAAGCCATGGAGCAAAGTGAGCCACACCTTGCTGCAAGTTGCGCCTGGGCACAGCAAACATCTACTTGAGCCCTATGGGCCTTGCTGTTTATCAAGCAGCGCCCCATTGTCAAAATTGCATGTTTAAACTAGTCGGAGAGGGGGCTGTCAGCAGATGAAGACCAGAGCTCGGGAGTGAGCAACGGGGACGAATCAAAGGAGGAGGCGACCAATGAATGGTACTCCGTGCAGAGTATATGGTCGCCAGCCTCTCTCACCTGCACGAAATCAGATGCGAACAGCAAGCATGACTTTCTACGAGTTACCTCCCAAAAGAGAGAAACACACAAGGTTTTCTTCCCTCAACGTTGACAGCCCTTGCTTGTTGTGTGCTGGGGAGTATCGCAGTTTCCTCGTGTGTGGCGCTCGGCTTGCCTCTTTTCGCATTCTGGCGCGCTGCGCGCGCCCCTCGTCGAGCCTTTCAGGAAACTCCTCTTGCCGCCGGACCCCCTGCTTGGAGGGGCAGCTGTTTCGCGCACTCACTCACCCACAGGGAGACACAAGAGCTTGCGATGAAGGTTTGGCAGGCCGGTAAAGTAGGCGGACAGATGGGATGCTGTTTCATGTCAAAGTTTGCCATGTCGTGATTTGCCTGATAATCGCGTTTGGGGGCCATAACGCCTGTGACAATGTTGCGTTTTGTTGGCAGCCATCAGAGCTGTCGGTTGGGGGTAGAGATAGGGTATGCCGCTGTAGAGGGCGTTAAGCGAGAGTTCTTCGAGAATCAAGAACCAAAATGTAGAGTCGCTTCGGTGGGGGGTTGGTGGGAAGGGCCTTCGCTCTCAACCATCTAATCCTAGGATTACCGTAGAACAGCGTTCGTGAAAGCCGCATCAAGCCGCAATTTGTGGCCGAGCTGCTATGGCTACCTCTGCTCTGTTCGGAAAGTGGGATGCTGCACGGCTCCGGACTTGATCGTCGACAAGCAGTCAACAACGGTACCTAAGCATCTCGACGGGCAGCGGCCGAAGGAAAGCATCCCGGCATTTCAGTCCATGGCTTTGCTATTCTTGTTCGCTGATACTCTGGAGAATCTTCCGCCGACCCCATCCCGACCTTGCCGCGTGCTTAACTGGATGTCCTTCAGACCTCGCTTCTGTCTTCTGAGGGCGACGAAATGGTCCTGGCGGCCGAGTTCTGGTGGGTATGCAGCTGGTTTCGCCTTGATACTTGCTCATGTGGACGATTTTGCGCGTGTGCGCGAACCAATCCTTACCAGGGGCCCAACTCTTGGCAACAAAATCTCCTCGATGCTAGTTTAGTGTAGCCCACTCCGAGGGGTTGCAAAGACCTTACCGTTTTCCTCTTCGTGGAGTCTGGGTTGACTCCTCTTCCGCTGCCGTCCCCACGCCCACTCCGGAGAGGGCGTTCATGGGAGCTTCGACACAATTCGCCGAATGCGGCAGCGCTAGTCCTGTTTCGGTAGATTCCTCCAGGATTCGACCAGCCGTCAAACAATGGGCTGTCCAGGGTTGGGCATGAGCCGACCAGTGGGAACCCAGTCCGGCCACGGTATGGGCTTTCGCTTGGACCTCTTGTTGAGAGGCCTTTTCTGCCCAATGAGGGCGCGCAAGAAATCGGAAATTATGCCCAATGACAAGGCCGAACGGACCATTCTTCAACCTGTTGGATGATGGTTGGGCCTAAGATAGAGTGAGTGCAGCTCAACCGATCCACGGGGTTTCGTGTACAACGTTAGCGAGGGTGCGGCATCGGGGAGTGGAGCGGCGAAGACTCTCGATGATGGGAAGTGACGGATAACTGAAGAGGGCTTTGGCAAGAGCCTAAGCATCTCGGGGAGGAGATTGTGTCCCGGCTGGAGGTGAAAGCGAACGGGATCGATCTCGCTCTCATGGGTTTATTTGCTAGGCTTGATGCGGCCCGTTGCGGTCAGACGTTTGGGGGGGGAACCCTGCTCACCTTGTTGGTCCTCCGTCCCACCCTGACATCGGCATTCCGAAGTGGTCTTTGCACCCATGGTTGGCGAAAGGAACCGGTCGAAGGGCCTCACGTACCTAATAGTGGTCCCGGGCGGTTCAGATAGAATGTTCCGTGGTCGATACTGTAGAGGAGAGGCGCAATGGGCCGGAGGATCCTTCCCGTTCGCGGTCGACTTGCTGAAGACTGGTCAGAATATATTGTCCCGATGAGTGCCGCAGTCCTTGAAGTTGCTGCTCAGGCCGCAATGAGGCGCGTCAGCTCTCACGCTCGTCGTGTCGATGAACGCGATCGACCTGTCCAAGGGCTCCCCTGAAGCTTTTGGTTAAGTGGCAGTATGAGCTGGGGTTGCGAATGCCCTTGCCCACCCTGTGTCCATCTCAATTCTAAGAAGGGGTTTGTGTTGCGGCTCCTGCGGCAAGCGAACGGGGTGTTCTTGAGGCGGCCTTCGGTCTGCTCGGAAGGCTGCTGCTGTTGGTTTGGGGGAGACCAGGAGCAAGGACCAGGCCAAGGCATTTCACGCCACCGCAACAACAGCTCGTCTCCCACACGAAATGGCGAGCGTTCAGCCGTCGCCTGCCGCGCCTGCGCCTGCGCCAACTCCAAGGCGCGAGATTAAATATTGCGATGGGTGAGGAATTGCTGACGAGGGATGCGCCGTGTCTCAGACTGCTTGCCGGCGGCCAGTACGACCGCCTGTAATCGATTTGGGGGAGACGTCCTTTTCTGCTCTCCATAGTGCGTACCAACAACCCAACGGTAATCGGTCGTTATCATTGTCGTCTCCGAGAACGCGGGAGGGATTCAAGTGCATTTGGCAGAATGCACCGCTGCCAGGAACGGCCCTATGAGAGACATCACCCAACCCTGCCAGTCGCTTTCGCAGGGTCGGATGGGGCCACACGCAGTAGTAGCCACACACCCCTTCCGGCCCTCTGCAGGCAGGGAACCCTCCTCGACTTGTGCGGTGCGGCGGACCCTCGCGCGGGCATTGGGCTCGGAAATCTGGGGAGGGAGAGCAAAGAGCGACGACACGCAGGCCGCGGCCAGCCAAACACCGGTCAGAGGTTGTCGGCGCGGCTGTGATTCGCACGCTGCCGCCGTGGGCCGTCAATACCGGAGCTGTACTATTGACGTCCACCACACTATTATTGACGGAGCATCCATTGGCGTGAGAGCTGAGAGGCGCTGCTGGGCGAGAGCGGGAGCTCCAACTGATAAACGACAAGAGTCAATCGATATGGGCTAGGTTTGGAAACGGATCTGCCGTCGTTGGTGAAAGTAAAAATAGTCGGAAAATGCCAATGCCATGTTGAATTGCTTTTTTTTTCGCCATTCGCTGTCTGCCCTGCTCTGGGCCGGTGGGTGGCTCTGTGGAGACGGGGGGCACCGACCACCATCGCGCCTGGGTGCTTGCTGGAGGTACCGTACCGACCCCGTGCTGCGTGCTGTCTGCTGCCTGGCGCCTTCCAGTCGGGACCGATGGGAGCAAATGCCACACCGTGAACGGTCTCTGCGGGCACCTCAGCACCCGTCATGACCTCCACTCTTCTCCCACCCAGTCGCAACAGAAGGATGCACGCACACTCTTCCGTGCTTGGTGTTTCTTCATGCCTCATGCCCGCCCGCAAGCCCCTCATTGCTTTCTTGTTCGAGGAGATGGAGTCCATGCTCCAAACCAACCCAACCCATGCCCATAAGCAGGGCATGTCGGTCCATGCCCATCATCATCCTTCTCCAAGGCCCGATCCGGACCCTGCCCATCGCCAAACGGCCCCAGCCAAGCGCGGCTTGTGGTTGCTTTTTGCTCGCCTCGGGTAGTTACCAGGGTCAGGTACTTCGTCGCGCTGGTCAAGTACTCCAGTTATTGCGGGTGTGTGGGCGCTCCTTCGCTCCAGCTACTGGGCTGTACTTGTGTAGGTCGAGTGGAGGCTAGCATGACGGGATCCCGTCCCCTCCAGTGGGACATCCCCGTCGACGACAACCCCCCGGCGGGCCCTCCTCGCCAGCCCTGCCCTCTTTGGCCGACAGAGCCAACCCGGGGGGGGGGGGGGGGTCCGAGCACC
>Ga0247760_1000297_pt1 | contig 55603 bp, 71 predicted proteins | sample UWRJL171409R4_FD_179936 | JGI IMG/M metagenome (GOLD analysis project Ga0247760, IMG submission 179936) | Plant litter microbial communities from Arlington Agricultural Research Station in Wisconsin, United States - UWRJ-L171-409R-4 | ecosystem: Environmental > Terrestrial > Plant litter >...
GGGGGGGCGGGTGATGGGGTTGTAGGGGGGGGGTTTGGTGCTGTTGAAGAGGAGCTTTTTTTTAAATAAAAAAAAATTTAAAAAAGCTTTTTTTTGTCGGGTGCAGTAATATCAAAATGAACAGTTGCGGTGTTTGAGGGAAAGTTAACGGGTTGAAGCTGAACATAGGTACCTACCCTGTAGATACCTCATGCACTTGGGCTTGGCACCGCACGAGTTCGTTGACGTGTTTGCCCGGGCATATTCATGCAGTGTCAAAGAGTTCCGATTGACACACCAAGTTAGTGACAGAAAAAACACGTACCCCAGCTTGAAATATGTACCAGCACCGATGAGATGTCCCACAGTATATCAGTACATGATGGGATGTCTTGTAATATACCAGGACATACCCTATCTGCCAATCTCAGACAAGATTTGGGATGCGGCTCAAGGGTTAGGGTTCGTCAACAAAATGCTCGTCTCGCTCTTCGCCAAGACTTGAATCTGGCATAAATGTAAGCACGGCCTAACTGCATTCCCGCGGCTGAGTCTACACGCCCCTTCATCATCTCCGTCATGAGCGGGGAACATCTCCCTTTAATGTTGCGGCTACCTGATAGTGCGCGCCAGTTGATATCATCTTGTCTGCATTTGCGTTTTACCAGTATCCTCGGGACCTATCGGGTTTTGGACTTTGTGCGAATACATTACTCTAGATCCTAGTCAGCCGGTGACCTAGTGGTTGCGCATCCTGAAAATGGCGAAAACGAGGTAAATATTTCCCTTAATCGGCCTGGATTGTTTTCATGGTACTACTATACTAATCCCACAAGCGGTAGTTCGTGCAACACCCGAAGCCCTTTGCTCCCTGTGGCCGCCGAACGGGGCACACCCCATGGCGCCTCCAACCTAGGCTCATCGCCTTTCCAACTTGAAGCCCCAAGTGCAACGTCAAACACCACGGACACGAAACAGCACAGTCCTTCTCTCCCCGCCCTCATTTCGGAACACTTCATCGACGTCACAAGCATCTTTGTAGCATGGGTCGCTACAAACATCATGCTTGACTTCAACTCCCTGCCCCTGCCACGAGGTAACCCCAGTCCTCACCTACGGTACCTACCTACAAATGAAGACACTAACAAACATCCCAGAACCATGCACCCCCTCAGAACGCGGCCAAAACTGGCCACTTGTACTTTTCCTTTTCCGCTACCTACCTACGTACCTTCGATGTCCTCGCATCGTCGAGTACATCATTGCGGCAGCATCCTGGTTCGCTGTGTTTCTCTACCAGATTGTACGAGAGCCTCCTTTCTACATGGACTGCCTGTTCTTCATTTGGGTAACGGCTACGTTGGCACGTATGTTTGTCAGTCAGGAGGCTATGGTGATTGTTTGTGCTCTTGGGTTAACTGTTGCTTTATTGGTGCTGAAACCCTTGGGATGGGTCATGGGGAGTGAGTGGAAGGGGAGGAGTTTGATTCGAAACGCGCTTGTAGGGCGTCAGTAGAGCATTTATTCAGCTCTGTTATCAACACCTCTATGGTGTTCTGGCTCTGGCCAGAACCCCCTTCTTTCTGACACGATTTGGTGCGAGGCTGGAGCGGCCCCCATCAATACGAGATGGTCAGATATTGCGATGGGGCTCAGGAGGCACAACACGGCGATTGTTTTGTCTCCGAGGGGGCGAGTCCTGTACTGAATCCCAGAGCGCGCTGTTGAGGAATCGTCTCTGCTGATGGAAGATTGTGTGGCCCTGAAATTTTATGCCGGCGCTGTTTATCTCTTGCGATACCAGCGGAGAAAGTACTCTAGTTGCCGGCAACTCTGTCTGAAACCGTTGGATGAAGCGGTGGGAGGAAAGGAGTTGCTATGACAAAGCCCAGGCCCCTTTAGAGTTCAGTATCGCTAAAGAAGCGGTTGAGAGACGCAAAGAAAAAAAGAATCACCACCAAAAGACGTTGATTCATTCCTCCAAAATATCATTCCATTCCGTTCCCATAACACCTTGCCTAAAACAAACATAACAAAACGCCAATCCTTATCCTCAATTATTATTCCCATCCTATCACCTCAGATCTCCCTCTCTCCCTCAGGCTGCCTTACACTCCCCACAAAACTTTGTCGATCCCCAAGCAATCTGCCGACTCTCATCATACGTAAATCCGAACGTGCATTTCGGCCCAGCCTTAATCTTCTTCTCGCCCGCCGCCTCCCGCCTCTGATTCTCCGCAAAGAGAGCATCGCAGATGGTCCAGACGAGCCTGTCACGCTTGACAACGTTGTCGTTGTTGCGACACATGGGGCAGGTCCAGATCATGGCGAATCGCTCGCACATCGTTGTCGGGGGCAGGTGGATGGAGGTTGTAAGACGTTGTTGGGCTGATACTGGGTAAGGCTTGGCGTGGGGGTTGGGGAGGGCTGCTCTGTGAGTGGTGTGTTAGTGGCGATGCTGTTATCTCCGCGGGGGCTTACCATTTGATCCGAGTAGCACGTAAGCCCGTTGGAGGTGCAGATTATAGGTGACGTTTTTTTTTCTTCTTTTGTGGTTGTGGTTGACTGGATAAGGAATTCTTGGCTGGGAGATGCTGGGAACAGCGGATACATCTTGTCCCATGGCTGCCGCGATTGGCCGTTTGGGGGGCGATGGAGGCGTCACGCCAGTAAGAAAATGAACTGGTAGGCTCAACGGCCCCCATCGGGACGACACATTCCGTTGGTGGGATGTCATGGCCCGACAATTTGGGGTTCCCGTACCATCAGATGTCCGGGCCGTGTGGAGGAAGATCTCGTTCCAACTGGACGGTTCCGGAATAGTCCATGCCGGGCGGTTGATGACTGATAATAGAAATACAAAGTCCCCAACAGAAAGACGACGGCAAACTTAGGGCCAGTCTCTGGGAATGTGCCAGTGACATGGCTCCCTCTCTAAGGCCGTATCGGATACGGCAAGGAGCCCGAGGCACGTGAAACATAGCATGTGCGTGAATCGACATAATCAACGATATGGACGGGTGTGGTGCCGTACGACTTGGGCCAAGCGATGGGTCGCACTCGTGGCACATCTGCTAATTTTGATGACCGGTTGGGAAGGTGATTCTGCCAGAGCAGCGGCAAAGTCCCCCCGGCTGACGTGTGGCGTGGCCCAACAGCGGGAAGGAATACGCCCCCACGAGGTTGAATTGTCGCAACAAATTTGTCAGCCCGATGATGATCCGGACGACGACGCTGATTCGGATGACTCCAGCTCAGGTTCGCCGGGGCTTGGTTGGTAGAAAGCGCTGGGCGGGAGAACCGCAGGTCCGTGAAGAATCTCGTTTGTCCACTCAATATCCGAGTCATCGTCGTTGTCGCATCCGCCATTCATACAAGGGCCCTCCAGGGCAGCCAAGCCTGCTTCATCAAAGTTCTCAGAGTCTCCCGTTTCCGTATTCTCGCTACTCTTATCACTGATTGACAGCTTCCGCTTGGAAACTCTTGATGCTATGGGTGGTAGCGGCGGCAGCTTGCCAAGCTTCCTCCAGGCATTTCTCTTGCAACTCTCGTGATTGGTGCCGATGACAAAGAATCTGGGACCGCTGTAGTCTTGAACCAGGTGCTCCAGTGCATTGCCTCGGATAACAGCACAAGAACCAGGTGAATATGGAACTTTGATCCCCAGCTGTGGGATGCAGAGGTTGGCTCCTGTTTTCCCATGTCAGCTTTTATCTATCATATTCTGGACGCATCGGCTTCAAGTACCTGTGTAGCGACCCAGAGTAAAGAGACCGGCCAGACCTCCTTGGATGTCACCAATATCGGAATGTCGCTGGGTATAGCCATTAATACCAAGAGCAAATAGACTTATCCAGTCTTCCTCCGCATCCACAAGAAGGCGAGACTCAGGAGGGAGATTCTCGAAGATTTCCACACACTCCCGGTAGTAGCTCTCATCCAATTCCTTGACTAGGAAGCGCATTATCTTGGATGCCGATCCGAAAACACCTTGTGCGAATTGGTGCAAGATGGACAAGCACATATCCGGGCTGACCCAGTTACGCACGACCATTGTGTCGACCGTGAGAGCGATGTTCCGGCCGTGGGGGTCGCCCTTCCGGGCCCAACAGCCATAATGCGCAACGGCCATCTTTGCGTTTGGAAGTGTCTCGACGGTAGCTTTGGAGGGGTCCAACTCGGGGTGGATACGGCGGATGTATGTATCGACAACATGTCTGCTTGATTCAGGCAATGGGAGCCCGTTGTAAAAAGACCATAGATCAATAGCTCGGTCAAGCAAGTCGAGTACCTCGTCGCCAAACATGATCTATGCCAATTTCTCAATGTTCGCAAAAACAACCCGTTGGCTCTTGTCCACAACAACGAAGATGTCTTCTTCCACGAGAGTCCACACCTCTTTCGCGGCTGTTTGATCTGTGAGATAATTTCGGAAGTAGTCACGGTCCCGCGCCCCATTGTTCCACACTTTGCGCCAACCGGCTTTGACCTGTGCCATTGCGGCGCTGAGTTCGGGGCCGTCTCCTAGCTCCATGGCAGTTTCTCTGACAGTAATACGCTCGCTCGGTGACATATCCATCCAGTACGCCACCCGGGCACACGAACGAAGTTCGGAGAAAACGTCGCGCTTGGGATTGACTATGTTCTTGCGTCTTGCTGCCTGTTTCTCGAGCAGTGGCTCGAATTCGGCACGTCGCTCGGTCAATATTTTGGCCATGAGATATTGCTGGACTTCGATTGGCATGATCTCCTCGCCGAGAATCTCCTTTGTTCGGCGGGCGGAGTCCTTTGCTCGGGCGGACTGGTTAAATGACTTCTTGTCATCGACATCAAGATCTGAGGCGTGGATAATGCGAACAGTTCTTGGTCCCAACCGAAAGCGAATGGTGTTCTGATTGGACTCCGAGGTGATGTTAACCGTACCATCTTCACCGAACTCTTTGGCTAGAAGAGGAAGATCGAAATGCGGAATACGACCCAAGAAACGGCGCAGAGTCGCCACTTCGTCGCCTTCCTTCGGTTTGGCGGCGATCAATTTGTCGAGAATGGGAACAAGGACAGTGAACTGTTGGGCTCTTGTGTTAGTCTCCTATACGAAGTGCCTTGGGTTGTTTCGCTGGGGGGGGCGAGATTGGGCGGATACGAACCATCCTCTTGTCTTTTGGATGATAGACATTTCCCGACCAGGACGCCCAGACGCCGTAGGGGTCTCCATCAATATCCGCGTTTCTCTTGCCGATCTGAACAATGTTCGTGCGTTTTCTCTCCTCGTCGGTGAGCTTTTGCAAAGGCTTGATGAAGTTGTCGCACTTTTTGCCAAGAAGGGACTCGATCAGTTCCCCCTCCGGGATGTGGGCAGGCGCGTCTTTTCGCAAGTAGGGCATGATCTGAGTCACGGCTGCCGGTGACACGGCCGTGTTGAGAATTCGAAGTCGTTTCACCGGGCAAGAGGGCGTTGCGGAGCTCGTCGGCCAAATCGCAAGCGTCGATTGCAAGACTGCGACTGAGGTTGAACGCAGAATAGAAACCAGAGCAGGTTCCGAAAAGAAGTTGGAGGGGCAGATGCAAACGCAGCGATGGAATTGCCTGGAATGTATTCGCCCCACCAGAAGGAAGAAACTGCAGCTCGCCGTCTCAACTGGAACCACCCCACTGGACTCCGGCCCCACATGACAACACGGGTGGGAAACAGGTGGTTTTGTCTTCAGCACTTAGTTCATCCATCAATTCATCGTTGGGGCTCCCCGTCAACATTGCGGGCGGACATATTGCCCGGTTAAAGCCCGAAATGTTGGCCTGACCTAACACTACACAGACGACCATATGCACAGAATCGCTCCTTGCTCGCTTATTTCTTTACCTTGTGCTTTCTCAGACAACTGGAATGCTTTACTTTTGAAATCGGAAAGAGAGGGGAGGGTTTAGTCCTAGCTGCACGCCGAAGATGTGTTTGAAGGTGTCGCGGGTAGGTATTTGTGTAAAAGTTCCACAACAAACCCCTTTCGGGTGACGTCACTGCCCGCAACCCACTCAACCAAGTTGCCAAGGAATCAAGGCAGCAAAACTTGCGGTCGCTGTTTCCCATTTTGCCAGCGACAGTTTACGAAATAATTTGAAAGTGCCGAAATTCAACAGTTACTCTCCCTTCACTAAGTTCATCTTTCCAGGTTCCACGTCTTACGGTATTGACACCAACATCACCGTTTCGCAACTTCGCAATGGCGTTCCTCTCGACCACTCTGTCCTTGGGCATCGCCTGCATCAGTGCCTACGCCCTCTTGCATTCCTCCCAGTCGATCCCCAAGCTGCGCAAGTACGAAACAAAAGCTGAAAAGGCCGCAAAATGGAGCAACATCGCTGAGAAGCGCCTTTGGGACACCCGATACACCGTTGGCGCCGGCTTTTCCATGGTATGTCTCTTCCGTCTGGTGTCGCTCGACACGCGCAGCCGCTGACATTTCTGCAGACTCTGGCTTCGCTTCTCACCGCTCTGTACTACGCCGTGTTTGCGGCCGCGAACCGGAGTTTCTTCGGGATGCTGTGGCCGGCGGCGCTTTGTCTGGCTGAGTTTGTCGTCTCGGGGTATCTCCGCTCCTTCTGGGCAAAGGAGAAAAAAGTGCCGCTCATGGACGAATACAACGAATCCATTGACCACACAATGACGGTGATGAGGTTGTCTGGCGCGCTTGCATACTTCTGGGGAGCTATTGTTGCCGTCAAGGCACTGGGCTATTGAGGAAAGCGGTGATGTCCGCTTTGAGGGGCAAAACCGGAGGTATCTCCGGAGGGTGGCGCATCGCCCCGTTAAGCGAGCGATACAAAAGGTTCCGGGCCGCCCAGCCCTCTACCGGTGGATTGGTAATAGTTCAACAAAGCGGAGGCTAACCCACCTATCGGGGAGTTTGAAATGTGCCCCATTGAGACGGATTTGTAATGGGTAACAAAGGCGAGGAACTTATACAGGAGACAACCTGCCCATCTGTACTGGGGCATCAGAAGTTTCCCGACGGATGAATAGCAGGTGGACAAAGCATAATAGAATCGATCAGGAGAGACGAGCATCCTATCAGATGCCTCGGAAGTTCTCCCGTCGCTGCACGCCGACAAAGCGCTGGGAATAGGCGGTACCAGACCCTCGGGCCCGTCTGAACTCCCGTGCCGGAGACAACTCTGCGGAGTCTCTTTCACCGTTATCCCATACCGGAGACAGCTCCAGGGCCTCTTTCATCGTTACACGCCCCAAGCAACATAAGAGACCCACTCATTCCTAACGACTACAAGAGAGATCCCAAAGCTGAAGATCATCGATATTGATTTCTATCCAACTAAAGATGGATACCGAAATTGCTGCCCAGTTGCTCGTGCTTCGCTCTGGAGCTCGACTTTCACCATCCAGAACCAAACCTCAAACCCTCTGGCCCATACTCAAACCGCAGGGGATATCCAAATCCAGGCCTGTTCCCAGAGCATGGCCCATATTTGACCAAGGGACCGCATCACCCTCTTCAAGTACATTCTCCCAATCGAGTGATGACTCCAGAAACGCCTCCATTCTACACCAAAACGCCCTCTTCCCCCTGGAGCTCGTCCTCCCCGAACTCGGCCTCAAACTCCATCCCTGCCGCAGAAGAACCCACCCCTTCCTCCACAACCCCGCCGCCGCAGCATTATTCCACGTCCCAGACAGCAACACCAACACAAACAACACAAACCACCTCCCAACCCTCGTCCGCGCCCGCCTCCACGAGACCCTCCTCCTCTGCCACGCCTGGCGCGACACCCTCTGGCGCCAACCCCAACCCAATCCCCTCTTCTGGCAACAAGTCTGCCACCACGCCCCTTGGTCGCGCCCCCTGGCCTGGTCACACCTGCGCGATCTCACGCTCAGCATCGTCTCCCAAATCACACTCGTCCACGCCCTCCGACGGCCCACCACCCCAGGGACAGAGGACATCCGTCGAATGACGCCCATTTCCGTCGCGGCATTGAGCTTCGCGCGGGACATGGAAATCTACGAGGGGGACAAGAAGGTGTGGGGCACGACGGGGTATTTGATGAGTAGCCATGTGCGGTTTGAGGGGGAGTGGGCGTTAGATGGGTTTATGCGGATGGCGAGCCAGAGGGAGAGGTGGGTTTATAAGGGGAGGAGGGAGGAGGAGCTGAGTTGGTTGGGGTTGTTGTTTGCTACGGGGGATGAGGAGGGGCTATGGTGGTGGATTAAGGAGTTGGGGTGTGTGAGGGGGAGGGGAAGGGACGGTTGATGGGCCGGGAGGGAAGGGGGTTCTTGGTGTCCTGACAGCTTATCACTTACATCACCTAACTGGCGTCCTTATAAGTGGTAGGCACAGTATATCTATATGGTAAGCCAGAAGGTAAAGTTACTACTACTATTTTAAACCAGGTTAGGTGTAATACCCTAATCTAATATATCTTTAGGTTCTGATACTAAAATAATACAATTCCCACACGAACCTCTCCACACGCTTCTTTATGCTGACTAAATAAGGAACTTGGTGTTCACGAGCATCGCAGAGGGGTCAAGTGCCAGTCCGGGCCTCGTCCAGTTACACGACGCAAGGTGGTCTTGTCACAACAATGGGCTGCTCATGGTTGCCTCTGCCCTCATTCATATCATCCGCAGCGCCATACCCTCTCAAGCGGACAAATACGCCGCCAACGCGCCCGCGTACCTCTAGAGCTTGCCTCCTACTCCCCGCATGTGCGTCGCGTCGCGCTGCACGACCTTTGATGTTATATTGTTACAAAAGTCCTAATAAACTGGTTCGCGGAAATTGCCCGCCAGGCTGCGCGCCGACGCCGTCATCGACTATATTTCCTTGGGGGGCCCCCATGATCCCCTGACATCGCAGCTTGGATCCTTCTTTGGGAAGCTGCAGCCCGACGCTCGGGCGGTTGCCCCTAATTTAGTTTTCTTACCCCTTACTACTGTGGCGGGTTGAGTAAACATCTATTGGCTTGGCCGCCCCCCCTTGCGCCATGGATTGGCTAAAGCTGATGGTAAGGCAAAAACACCGCGACGAGCTGAAAAAGGCCTTGCTGTTAATACTAATAGTCGGCGATATCTGCTGGGCTGCACTCCCCCCCCCTCCCCCCCGATGTGCCCGTCCACTTGCCGCCGGCGCACACAGATAGACACGATGCTCTCATCGGCCATTTCGATGACCCTCGGTGGGCTACACATTCTTTTTTTGCTGTTTTTCGCCGGAGCCACCGTGGCCCAGCAGGTGCAGTGCGGGTTCGGCGTGGTCATTGCCGAGGTGGCAGGCGAGGAAGAGTGCTTCTCGCGCGCCGTCAACGTTGTCCCGGAATGGGGTTATCCGGCCCCCAAAGGCACCTCGGGCACGTGGGAGCACCGAGGCTGCTGGACCGACAGCGCCGGGACGCGGACGCTCGCCGGCGGGTCCGTCCAGGATATGGAGCAGACTATGGAAAAATGCGTCGCGACGGCGAAGCAATTCGGCTTCCGGTATGCCGGCATCGAATATGCTAGTAGGGGTTTTTCTTTTGACTTGTCCTTTCTTTTTTGTTTTTATGAGCAACAGCAACTAACAGCGGCTCGGTGGGAATAGCGAGTGCTTTGGCGCCAACCAGACCGCGGCAGGGGCAACGCAGACCGCGGCAGGCGATTGCAACATGCCCTGCCTCGGCGACCCGGCGGAATCCTGCGGCGGCATGGAGGACCGCATCATCGTGTACGAGGACACCGCCTGGACCGGGGACCCGGAAGACCCCGACCCCCCGTCGCAGGGATCCGCATACGTGCCCGCCGTCGGCACCTACGAGGCGGCCGGGTGCGGCTACGACAGCGCCAGCGCGCGCGTCCTGGTGGCCGACACATACCAAGACGCGGCCATGACGGTGCAGAAATGCGTCGAGTTCGCCTACGAGGGCGGGTTCCGCTACGCCGGCGTCGAGTGGGGCACCGAGTGCTTCGTGGGCAACACGCTGCACAACCTCAACCAGGCGCCCAACGAGGACTGCGGCCAGCGGTGCGGCGGCAACCCGGCGCAGTGGTGCGGCAACGTCAACCGCGTGCTGGTCTACACCGACATGGCGTGGACCGATCCGACGCGCGCCGAGCTGATCGCGCTGATGGTGCAATACAACGCAACGTTGAGCGACGTGGCCGACGCCATCACCGAGTACGAGCGCCAGCTGACGGCGCTGCAGGCCTTCCATGAGGGCGGGCTACCACCCGGCGGGGGGGCCGAGACCCAGCAGATGCAGCTCTTTTCCTCTACATACTCGCAGGCCAATTTGGAGGGTTTTGGCCAGATACTGAGTATGTCCTCCTGCCATCCATGTTACCGCTCCTCCACTTCACTCCTTTGGAAAAAGAAATTTGTTGACCGCCACGGCAGACGATATAAGCTCCGGGGCGACACGGGCTTTTGAGAGAGCCGCGAACCTGGATGTTATTCGACCGGATGGCCGCCTGGTAAGGACTCCGTGCTTGCCTTTGCTTCTCCGTCACAGCGTGTTCCTATGGCTGACACAAGCTATTGTTTTCTTTAGATTGGCGGAGACCTGCTCACACAGCTTCGGCCAGCCTGTCAGTGCCCCCACGCCCCCCTCTCCTTCACCCCTATCCTAGCTCCTGGGATACGCCGTGACTGCCCGCTAACACTCGACCAAAACACAAAACAGTGCAAAGAGTCAAGGATTTCCTTCAAGCTGTTGTCGCATCGGCCTTGGAGAACTTGCCCATAGTCATCAATGCGCTCCAGACCGGCACCAGGGCCGCTATTGACTTAAGGCGGCGCGGCTCAGACACCAGTCTCGTACGCAACAATCGGTTACCACTACATGCTCGCTGACATCACCATGGTTATTTATGCCTTCCTGCTCAACAGCGCCATCGTCTCCACCATATCCCGGATCCCGCGTACTATCTGGGGTCCCGTCGACGCTCAAAACCCGCCCGCCAATCCCATCCCACCGCCTCCAGCACGGCGACGAGCCGAGTTGAACACGACGTTGCCTAAGCCTTTTGGGCCGCTGCCTCTCGGCAAGCGCCAGGTTCCAACCCCGGTAGTATCACATCAGGGCCCTCTCTCCCAGACCGTGCCGGACCCGTGGCACCTGTGGTGGCTCTCCACCATCGCCTTGAAACCCGCCTTGACCGGAAAATGTAACCCCCTTCCCCCCCCCTCTGAGAGAGATGGCCTGGGAACTAACAAAAAACACTTTGGCCAGTTCGCGACTTCAAGAACTACCTGTACGACCGTAGCATGACCAAAAGGCCTAGAATCTTCATTTTGGATTCGGTTGTGGACCTGAATCATCAGGTGAGCCCGCATCCAAGTCTCGGTTTTCCCATATCCCCTGCCCGATCAGGGTGGCGCTTATAGTGTCTAATACACTTCTCTCCCCTGCAGGATCTCCAGTTTGCCAGGACCGAGACCTATGGTTATAACGCCCTTTCCGCAGACAAGTTTGCTATGGTGGACAGCCCGGACGGCCACGGAACGTGCATGGCGTCCCTCGCCGCGGGCGCTTACGCCGGTACCAACAAGTACGCCTCCATTATATTGGTCCGCATCTATAATTATCTGTAGGAGGGTAGCCTGGCCCACGTCCTCGAGGGCGTCGGGGCCATTCTGGATCTCCTGTCCAAGCCCGGCTTCCGCGACAGCAGCGTCGTGTCCATGTCCCTTGGTTTTGTTCCCGACACGTTCAAGGTGGTCGTGGGCCAGCCGATGGCCAAAGCCGACCCGTTCGCCGACTTGCTCACCCGGATCGAGGAAGCGGGCGCCGTGTGCGTCATTGCCGCCGGCAACCACCTGCCCAACACAAACGCAAACTTCCGGACTGATTACTTCTCGCCGGCAAAACACGGGGGCGCCAACACGCACCGCATCGTTGTCGGCGCCGCGATCGTGAGGAGCGAGGTTGCCCCCTTCTCTCCGACCATCGATCCCGGCGGCATCCTGGCCATCTATGCCCCGGGCATGTACGTCATATGCGCGTCCGCAGGCTCGGGGAACGGGTACATGTTGGTCTCGGGCACTTCCCCGGCGACGGCCCTCGTGTCGGGGCTCGTGTCGCAGCTCCTCGTTTCGGGCCGGGCCACGGCCGCCACGGCTAAAGCAGCCCTGATTGCCATTTCGGTGGCGCGGAAAGGCTTCTACGTTGGCAGCGCCCCGCGTGCGGCGCAGTACGTGGAAGTGACGTGCGACGATGAGAATGCGCCCCAGGTGGTGATACCCACTTTCCCGGCTCCCAGCCCGTTCTTTCAGGTCGATCTCAACAACCACATCGGGACATCCGCCGATGCTGAAAGTGCCCTAGAGGTGAGTGCGCTGCGGCTATTCACATCCTTTTTCCTTTCCGCAATCGCTACATCCTGCAACTCGTTTTGTTCTGATCTCGGGTTGCTAACTGGTACATATCCAAGGTTCCATGTGTGCGTCAAGGACCTGTCTAAGCTATTTTTCTTTTGGCAGCCCTCGCCGGTGCTGCCAGTTCTTCAGCCTCAGGCATTGTGTGAAGTATCTTTACCTACCTACCTATATGTATTAATTATATCGGCCTATGTCCCTATTGGATCTTAATGTTTCGTCGTTCGTAATTCGTGATTGTGGTAGTAAAACCCGGACTGAAAATGGCCTCTGAGCAGACTTGTAGGGGATCACCCTAGCTCAGGGACGAATCAGGGGAAGCTCAGGACAAATCAGCCGCCACTGACCCCAGCTCAGGATTACAAACGAAAAGGGGAATTTCTTGTGCCGGGATTCATCGCAGACAACCAGGCTGTTATGCCAGTCTCCGACCCCTGAGTAACTTGTGAGGTCTCCCAAGACCTGTCGCTCGCGTAATTCTCGGATGATCGGAAACTACTTGCTCCGACATCCCATTATCAGTGCTGAGCGCGGTACATACCTAACAGCCCCGGCAGCACTCCGAGTGGGGACCAGAGTGGGCAAAGCTGGCGATGGCGAGATTGGGACCTCGGACCTCTGCTGACGGCTTTTGCTTTTCCGAGTCGAAGCGGGTTGGACAAAGGGACCAACGATGGAGGCCAGTTTCGAGTTTTTCGGCTGCTCCTGCGCGTGAGTGGCCCGACTATGGGCCGACGTTTAGTCCCCGCGCTGCGGCATCTTCAACCCGGCCGGCCGGCAGAATCGGCTGGACACGAGCCAGACCGCTGGCGATTCGGGCTATTAACGCGGAGATTTAACTACCCCACGCCTGTGATTGGTCGCGCAAATGAAGCCATAGTTGGGCGGTCCTCCTTATGCGATATTATAAGTGCCGAGCCACAGGGCTTATAGCTTGATATACTGTGGCACAGGGGCTAACACGGGTGGTAAAAGCATCTATCATTTCCCTTAAGTTATGCCTGTGGACTAAGTCCGGGTTTACTTTTACGCTCCTTAAGGGCATGTAAGCCATTACTGCCGCTAAGGTACATGGATGTGTAGAAGCTTTTTCGAAATTTTTGCTTTTCTGCCTACTCTGAATGGCCCGTCTCAAAGGTCCCATCGCAGCGGGCCGATTAGCGTCCACTTTACTGGAAGCTTATGTTGGGCTTTGTCTTCTCTAGCGATGGGTCCTGAAAGTTCCCTGCTCGTTCTGATCGATTATTCTACACATCACAGGGAGGACTTCCGATGGAGCTGATAGGTCAAGCAGGTTCACTTCGTGCGAGAGCCTTCATGCCGAGACGCGAGACAAAGAATTTTACGTTCAGCATTCTACAGGTGATGATAGATTTGCTGCTCTAACAGTCTTTGTTCATCAAGTTCGGCCATATCTAATCACCCCATGAGGCAAGCACCGCGTACCAACACCAACATCGGCTGACAACCCGCAGCCAGAGCCAGCCCGGACCTCACGACTGCTGCCCCTCACCCTCCTCAGCGTCCTCCTCGTCCCCGGCGGCGGCCCGCTCCCTCCTCTCCATCCTCCGCCCATAGCCTTGCATTTCGTCATGGCCCACACCAGGCCACGTCTTTGTGTCCGGGACGCCGTACGTGCTGATTCCCCTGCCCCACGTCGTCCACGGATACGTCCAGCGAATCACCTCCTGCGGAACCGGTCCGCCCTCTGAAACACCGGGGATCATCTCCCGCCAGTTCTTCGGTTTATCACGATGGATGAGATACCCGCCGAGATGTCTGTGCCATATGTCTGGGGGGTGATCGTTCAGCCCGTCCTCGTCAAACTTCCAGTGCGTGGCGAGAGATAGCTGGATCTGTCGCTCGATGCCGCGGTGGCCGGTGACGGTCGTGAGGCGGTTCGCCCAACCGTATAGGTACACGGAGCAGTTCAGCTTTGACAAGTCCCGAGCGATGCCTAGCGACATCGGGGGGAGCCGACCGTCGGATATAAATGACTCGACTTCTTCGACCGCGATGTCGTCGACGATTTCAACCGGGAGAAGCAGATCCGATGGCAAAGGGGTGCTGGAGAGTTTCTGGAGCTTTTCGATGAGCTCTTCGCGGGTGGCGCCAGAGCCTTCCGGGGGGATAATGAGCGAGGCGCGTGCCTCTTCTGAACTTGTGGAGATGGAGCTGATAAGCTGTCGGAAGTAGCTTGCCGCGAACCTCGTGCAGACGAGCTTGCGGCCTCGAAGGGCGGGGAAGAGCACGTTGGCGAGGATGTCCTGTCGGGAAACCAGGTCGTTGTTCTCGGTCTCGTGGTCCAACACGGATCTGGCGATGATTTCTTGCTGGGCGAGGGGTTGCAGCGGGTTCGGCCCGTGGTGGAGATCTGTGACCAGCGAAGTGAGGGCGCTAGGATCGAGATTGACGGTTGGCGCGAGTCGACGACAGTCCTCCCCCACAACGAGGTCGCGCTCGCCGACAAGGGATTCAATTGCTGCGGAGATATCGGGCGGTGCGTCGGTAAGAAATGGGCTGTTGGCGCAGCTGATAGTGACGGAGATATCGCTGCCACCGAGTTTGGTTCTCACGTAGTCCAATACTCGCTCCACCACCTCCGATTCGCCCTCCCTCAGCCCGGGGAGCAGCAGGTGGATGTGTGGACAGTAATTCCACCTTGCAGCAAGCGCCAGTTTCCTGATGGCGTCAACAAACTCGGTGTGGGCAAGGCCATCGCTGGGTTCCCGCGCTCCCGCCTCCTCGTCCTCGTCGTCGTCGCCCTCGCTCTCCCACCCCTCGGCCATGACCTGGTACTCCAGCGTCTTGGGGGGTATTGAGATGAACTTCAGCCAGGTCGCGCCGCTGTCCACCACGGCATCGACGGAAACAGACTTCTCCTGGAAGGGGCCGTCCTTGAAGGCCAACCACCCGCTCCCCGGCGGGACGGGGACGCGGGGGCTGCGCGGGAACTCCTTGTTGACGCACACGAGGCCGCGGGACTTCTTGACAACGGCCCATCTGTCCTCCCAGCAGCAGCTCTTGATGCCGAAGTAGTTTGCAGGCGAGAGCAGCCCACGCTCCTTCTTCTGGGTCGCCTTATCGAGCGCCCGCTGCTGCACTTTGAGGAGGTTGTTCAGGCCCTGGATGGGTGCGCGCGACGAGGCAACCGACAGCTGCCGCAGCTCGTCGATGCAGGCTTGCCATTGGGCGGTGAGTGCCTCGACGCACTGGTCGACGGCGATCTGTTCTTCCGACTTTTGGGGCTCCGAGTCCGCTTGTGACTCGTCAGGCGCGGACTGCGGGGTTCCTTCTCTAACTTGGCTGCCTGCGTCACCGCCGCCGGCTTTCTGCAGCACTATTTCCGGAGCATCGTTGCGGCTTGGGCAGATCCCCGAGGAGGAGGTAAGGTCGTTATTCGCTGTCATAAGGCAGTCGTTCTTCGCGGCGAGGATGTTGCGACGTCACAACCTGGAGGTCACAAGTCGCGGTTGGGCGCGACTGGTGGGGGCAGATAGAGTCTGTGTGCCTCGCCAGCTGCGTGGCGGGCGGGCGGCAGCTGCGGGGTCGATTTCTTGCTGACTAAGATGCGTTGGGATCATGGCGGCCCGTCAACGACATGCCATCGCGAACTGCCATGACAAGGAACAGCGTTGGTGTTGTGGTTGCTTTCAATTGAGGCATTCGCTTGTCTCGCGATGTATTTGCTCGAGCTGACCTGTGTGTAAAGTGGAGGGTGGCTCGCAGCTCGGATTGCAGATGGCAGGACGTTGAGATGGCAAGCTCCTTCCTCAGAATTATGCAAACAACAACAGCGAAACTCGAAGCGCAAGGTAAAGAGAAAGGTAACTCCAAGATGTACGAGGAGCTCCTAGCAAGTCGTCATTAATGCGAGAATTTCGTCTTTCTAAGAAGAGAAAAAAAAAGACGACAGCAGGCCGAATTGCCCGTTACGCGCTGGCAGTCTCAACAAATGTGTTTGGAAGTCTTGCGGTAGGTGGCTGATTAGGGAGTGAAGCCACAACCTTTCACGCCTCTAGAATAAGTCCCTGATGACTAGATGGCGCGTTCCACGATCGACCTACCGCTCGGCCACAATGCCAGGCTCTTGCTGTCTTGGTAGCATGGAAAACATACTGCCCTATAGGTTAGCGGAGGCCAGGTGATAGGTGGTCCAAGCACCTCCCGCTCCTTCCTCTTCTTGCGCTTTGCACCTCAAGGCGAACCCCCGCTCTAATCTTCACGGCCGGTCTGCCTTCCTGCGAAAGCCTCGATCACGCAAGGCATCTCCCTCTTTCCGGCACAGCGGAACGAAGCACTGTCTGCCCTCTTGCCAAACAGTCCGCGACCACCGATCCCGCTCAACCGGTGTCTATTCCCCACAACACTGTCTGGTCGGTATTTACCCCACCGCCGTTCGCGCAGCTCTTCGCCTCTAGCCCGCTCGTCTTCGCCTCTGGCGGCCTGAAGATAAGCCAGCCAAACCTGGAACGTCGCTCCATATGTCCGAACGTCTTTGCTGTCCAGAACCTCCAATGCCGACCTCAGCTGACCTTGCAATCTCTTTGTGCTAGATTCATCTCAACCTCAGCATTTGGCCCGTCGTCGTTCGGATACTCGTCTTCACCTTTGGCCTGAGATTTCAGCCATTCAAACCTGGAAAGCAGAACATCGCACGGTATGATCAAACGACTTTGTTGCCCAAAGCTATTCAAACATGGAAGGCATTGCTGACCTATCGGCCTCACGTGTAGATTGATTTGTATGTGTACTTCATGCTGTCAACATGGATGCCGAACCCATCTCCGAAGCCGCCAAACGCCAATCTAAATTGGCCCAGCTGTTCAAAAAGAAGCGAAACCGTCTCGGCCTCCGAATTCCAAAGGGGGAGTTGTTTCCCCAAACCGACCCGAAACTCAAGGTCCATTTCATCGAGGCCGCGACTGGCACCTCGATCTGTAATACCACCATCTATCTCTCCGAAGCGGATATTGAAGACAAGCTCGGTCGGCTCTTTGAAGTCTGCCACGAGAAACGAGGCCTGCTCCATACCAAAAGCCGGATGTGGCAGCCCTTCTGGGCCAGTGTCAAAGCCTCTGAGCGGATACAATGGGCGAGGAATCTCACCTCACTCCAACTAAGGTTCATCGTCCTCACACTCACTCAGGCAGCATGGAAGCATCTTCAGGACCCCAGGACGAACAAATGGGGCGAAATCACTGCACCGACGAGCTTGACGTACCTTGGCTGTCTGTTCGCTCATGACATTCAGGTTTACGAAGCCCACATGGAGGGTCGCGAGGGGTTTGGGGTCAAACCCAACGTCATAGATTTTCTGCCATGGACAGCAAAAGCCCATACCGATGATGGAAAGCTCGTCGCCAACGATAAGGGCGTGACCCGGTACCAGACAGTGTTCCCGTTGCCGACACTTCAACTGGTCAATGGAAACAGCCTGGAATCTTCCAGGGACTCACTCATGAGGTCAGGCAGTGAAGAGTTTGAGCGTCAGCTAAGAGCTAGGATGATTGAGAGGCTTGGGGAGTTCCGTGTTATTTGACAAAGATCCAATCATGGGGCCCATTCCGCAAGGTGGGCAGAGACGAGCAACTGGGTTGGTAGAGAACAGCATGGGGGAGCAGACAACAACCTGTCAAGGCCTTGGGCCACCAGTGATAGGTAATATGTCAAGTAAATGACTGCACGATAATTGTAACGCTGGTAGCTGTCGCATAAGTATGTCTTGGCCAAATAGAAAGTATCCCCTCGCCCAGTGCGGAAGACGCCTTCTTGTTATATACGAAAAGGTCTGCCTAGCTGCCTTACATTTTCCGGCGGTGTATTCCATGGGCTTTAGTAATCTTTGCAGCTCTTCAGGCTCACCATGTGTTTCCAAGCTGCCGACTGGGTCCCAACTGTCAGCGTTGAGGACAATCAACTCACCATGACTTATTGCCTTAGTTTCTATGAGCAGCGCCAGGGAAAATACAATCTACCTGGTATCGGCGAAGAGGAGGACCCATCTTACAAACCCTGAGCCAGACGTCCCTGCCCCTCCGCTTCAGGTCTTGCTGTACTGGGAAAAACGCAAGCATCTCCCAAAGTTCCTCCGTTATATAGGTATGATAGGTTAAAAATGCCTCCTCTTCTTATTGCTACTTGTAGAACTAACGTCGTATATTTAACTCCCTAGCGGATTCTAAAACCCAGTCCATCATCAAAGTGCTAGAATTCACTGTGTGGACAACCTGCGCCGAGTATCTCTCGTCCGATTTTCTTTCCCAGTATAATTATTCTAAGCTTAGACCAACTGCGACCTTTATGAATTTCTTGCACCGGCCTTTTTTTCCATCGTTCAGAGAGATCAATAGCCGTAATTTTGTCTTTTGACCACAGCAGATTAGTGTTTCGCACTTCGACCCTTTGTCACAATCGCTGTTCTCTTTGATTGCCCAGACGAGATCCTGATGCAGATCGCCAAGGCCGCAGGGCCCTCATCGGAGTCCAGCAGACGGCAGCAAGCCCTGGGGCGTCACCATCATCAACCGCGCTATCGGCTCCCCCTGCAGCGCTTCTAGTACATCCAGGCTCACGCCGACGACAACACATTTGCCACAGCCATCCTGCGCACCCTCCTCCTCTCCCTCTCCGATCCGGTCCTCTCCATTCGTTTCGCGCTCTCCATTGAGTGAAACCGGCGCCTCCCCCGCCCACCAAATCTGTCTCCGAGTAGTATGGTGAGAGCTCAGTTGTCTGGACCTTTGGTGGGGAAGAGGAGAGGGAAGCCGAGATTACCGTAGGAAGGTGATGAAATTTTTGTACTGGGAAGGCGTGGGGAGGGGGATTTAATTGGGTGTCTGGAAGGTATGGGTGGGCAGCCAGTAGCACTGAACCTGCCTAAACTCCGAGCGGTTACGTCAGACGGGAGGATTCGCTGTCGCGGGGTCATCAGGCGACAACATGATCTTAACCGGTTGACATTCCGAGCACCAAAGACAACCTGGAAAATAGCAGCACTCTGCCATCAGATACATCAAAAGACGAATACCGCGTCCAACCATGCACATTGGCGCAATATTGTTCGCGCTCGCCGCTCTTGGACATGATGTCGCATCTGAGCAGGCGCCACAGCAGGTACTTGGCAATGGCCATACAAGAACACCTTTTCAGCGAGGTGGCAAGCTGGAGCTGGAGCAGTTTATCGAGGACACCATGAGAGAGTGGAGAATCCCTGGATTGGCTGTGGCTATCATCAATGGAAACTCGACGTGGGCAAAGGTGGGTGGTTCCTAGGTATCCCTGTGCACACGTGCAAGCTAATATGTGTCAATCTACAGGGCTTCGGCCAGGCGTCGAAAACCAATTCCAAGCCCGTCACGCCCTACACGCTCTTCTACACCGGCAGCACTACCAAGTCCTTCACTGCCGCCGCCATGAGCCAGCTCGTCGACGACAACGAGCGATTCCCCCACGTGCAATGGGAAACGCCCGTCTCATCCCTCATGCGCGACGACTTCGTCCTTTCCGATGGCTGGGCCACCGAACACATCACCATCCGAGACGCCTTCTCACACCGCACGGGATACGCCGCTCACGACTTCGTCGCGTGGCCCAGCCCGCAGGCAGCCACACGCGGCTTGCGCTACTTGCCCATGTCTGCGGAACCACGCGCGAAATACATGTACTCCAACCAGCTGGTCACGGCCATGGGGTATCTTGTTACGAGGCTTTACTACCCCGATCCCATTTTCCGCCACTTCTCCGGCCTGCTTGCATACGTCTTCAAGGAGAAACTCTGGCAGCGCATGGGCATGGGTCTCACGTATCTCGCCACGCAACTTCCTGCCAACCCGGCTCTCTATCCCGCCGCCCTGGCCGATGAGCTTTGGTACCACAACGACAGTGACACCTACGTCGCGGTGCCGCACTCAGCGCATGCCGGCCACGAAGGGGCGGGTATGGTCATCAGCTGCATTGCCGACTACGCAAAATATCTGCGGTACATGATGAGCGCGGACCAGGGGCCAATATCTCCGGCTGGGAAGGCCGCGATGAAGGCACCGCTGATGGTGATAAACCCTTCGCCCTCCATCTTTACCGGACCGTTGTACTATGGGATGGGCTGGGGAGGCGGCGTCCTTGAGGGGGAGGAGTTGTGGTTTCATAATGGGCAGATGCGGGAGCATAGGACGGAGATGTGGATGGTTCCGGGAAGGGAGTTTGGGCTGGTGATCATGACGAATGCGAATACACCGGCTATCGAGGTTGTGTTGTGGAGGATTCTTTGGGATTACTTTGATGTCCCGGAGGGGAGGAGGGTTGATATGGGGAAGAGGTTTGTCAGCTTGGCCACTGAGACATTTGGAGGTGGGGTGAAAATGCTAATGTTTACGCGCAGGGCAAGAGATTCTGCGACGGCCCACAGACGAGATCTCGAAACCTGCCTCGACCGCTTATACCCCCGCTCACTTCGGCCGCTCCCAAGACCTCTGCCCCTAGCGGCATACTCCGGCACTTATGCCAACCTTGGTTACGGCAACATCACCATATCTCTTCAATGTGGTGATGAAGGACGGAGAAATTACCCCCAAGAAACCCCAGCTCACCCAACCGTGGAGGGAGGATGCTTGCTGAGAGGATCAGGGCCGATGGAATTCGAGGGGAAGAGCTTCCATGTTGACTTTGAGCATGCCACTGCTGACTATTGGGTCGCTTGGTTGTTTGTCGACGCCTTTGCCCCGCCAGGGTCTGGGCTCACGAAACGTCCCCAGTTGTGTTTGCGCGCGCAGTTCCGAGTTGGGGCTGACGGCGGTGTGGAGGCTTTTGGGGCTGACTTTCGACAGGAGGGGGAGGAGGGGCCCTTGGTGTGGTACGAGAAATGGAAAGAAAGCTGAACGGTACAGGTGGCCACGTCAGAAATAGGTCTATCAAAAAGGGGTATGTGACTCTGCCAGAAAACCAGACAATGATTAAGTCTACATAACCAAACTTCCTCGTCCACCAACCATCAGCACCCCTTCCAGTTTCACGCAGCATCACCTCGCACTCGCAGTTCCCGTGGCGTTGCTCTTCGACGTAGAACTGCTCATCGTGGTCGGCGTGCGCGTGACCGTGACAGTGTGAATGGTGAAATCGTGAACCGAGGTCGTGATGACAATCGCGGGCGGCGTCACGGTGGAAACTGGGTACACCCACCAGGTGTAGGTGCTCGTGCTGATGCTCTTGACGTAGACGGTGGTCTTTCCGTACGGGGGGTAGGTGAAGTCGATCTTGGCGAGGGTGGGTGTCGCGGCGCGGCCCTTGAGGAGGTTTATGTCGATGTCCTGGAGGGCATACTCGGCAGGGGGGTTGGGTGCTTTATTGTGGTCATCGTGGTCTTGGCGACGGTGACGAGGGGCAGCAGGCGGTGCGACGGTGACAGTGACGAGGCAGGTCGAGGTGGAGGTGACGATGCGCACATAGCTGGTGGGCGTCGGAATCGTGGAGGTGCGCGTGCTGGTCGAAGTAAGGTACAGCGCAGTGGTGGGGACGAGAGTGGTCGAGGCTCTGGCCGGGCTGACGACGTAGACGGGCGTCGAGCTCGGCTTGACGACCGGGAAGAGGTTGTAGATGACGGAGACGCTCGCGGCTGCGGGGACTTGCCAGGAGATGGTGTGCCATCCGGCTTCCAGCGTGTTCGCGGCCACGGTCTTGCAGGCGAACTGGAAGTTGCCCTTGTTGATGCTGGCGACGGGCACTGGATCGCACTTGCGCGTGGTGCCGGAAAAGGAGCCGGCTTTGGTGAAGATGACAACGGGCGTCACCGAGTACGCCTTGCCCGAGACCGAGGCGGGCAGCGCGCAGTTGGCTGTGGACCATTCCTGGTTGAGCGTAGAGGGTGTGTTCCCTGTGGCGGCTTTGGGTCAGCTACCTGGAGACCCATCGCTTCGGCAGCGACACTGCCGGGGGCCGGGACTGACTGGAGCTCATCGCACACGACGTGAAGCCGAGATAGTTGGTGTTCGTCGTCGCATAGCCGAAACGCGCTATCTCTTGCTGGCCGGACACGGTGATCAGGTTCGGCAGCGCCGGGATGTTGACGAAACATGTCTTGATCGACACCATTTTGGGCGCAGTTACCTTACCTTACCTAGGTAGCTAAACGAGTGTCCTTTGCCAGTAAAACTGCAAGTAAAAAGAGTGGACGGCAGACGACAAATGCGAGTCGCAGCCCAAAGGAATGGAGGTGAGAAGAAGAAAAAAAAACGGACGAGCAAGATTGATGATGGTCAAGCCATGTTCAATATTCTGGGCCAGATGTCAGACAAGCAGAGGGACGGAGGAGCGTTGTCCCGGGTCGCGGAGCTTCCTGGTAGGGCTGACATGATGCCAAGCCAAGAATGAGAATATGATTGGTTCAAAACTGGGATATTGCGAAAAGTTGCCGTTCGAACCGCAGAGTACTGCCCAAGGTACTCATCTAAACCATGTTTGGCGATTTCTCTGACCATTCCCCGACCAGCTCCTGAGTAGCGCCCGAGCAAGGGGTGAGGCCAAATCCAGGGCAAAACAACAGGCCTTAATATTATACCTGTACACATGGGAAACCAGCTTTGTGCCCTGGCATACCAACCTAACTTGTCAGTCATGCTTATGACTGCAAGGATGTATGTTGACTGACGTAGACACACCGGGCTCAATGCAGACGAGCACCGGTCAGAAGACCAACCCCGGCATGTATTAACCTAAAGTTTAGTTCCCATGGCTCTTGATGATAGGCACGCTTGAGAAACTCTTTGCTATAATCAACAAAGGGTGGCTGATGGCGCAACAAGGCATCAAAGCGTTTGGGTTGCAGCCAGGGGGCAATTAAAGGATAGAGAGTAGATGATCTGAAATGAAGATATCGAGGCGTCAAATATCGTTCAGGTCGTCTAGTGTTTGGTGCCCGATCATTACACTAAGGTCAGTTAGCAGAGCTGTTGATTGTCTCATGTCTCATGGGGCACTGGTTGGTGGATGCTATGCATAATCGTTTTCGAGTCGACTCTGTGTTTCTGCGGGCTGCGTTTCAAGAAAGAGCTACTTGGGGATTGTCAGGTTGGGAGAGGTCTAAACGTCATGGGTGACATGTAGTTGCAATGTGCCGAGCCGCTATCCAACGTAGTTGCATTAAGAGGGGAGCTCATAACTCCTCCAAGTGCTGGTACATTGGAGGCGTTTGAGTGCGCCTGTGTGCTACGGGCAGGGGAGTTGTGATGTTATTTTTCATTAATTTCACAACATCACTCTTTTTTTTACCAAGTCATTCTAAAACAGGTGACGTTCGAAGATTGTCCTGTGGTGCCAGTGGCGGGAGGGAGCGCTCATTTCACTGCCGACGCTGCCTGAGGAAACTGAAACCACGAATTTGGGTTGTTTGGCAAGGAAGGGCAAGAACCAAAGAACCAACTGCAGGGGAGGATTGGCGGTTGGGCCCACAATTATCGATGGTATTCTAGGCAGGCAAACAGGCAGAACGGTGCTGATGTTTTCTCTCAATCAAGCATCATGATCATTACAGCCCACTGCTTCTTTTGTTTCGCGCCAACGTTAGCTTCACAAAACCCCAGTCATCGGCCACCAGCAACGCAAAAGACATTCGGTCAGAGCCTCCCAACACTCAAAGGGCACGCATGACACCTGCACGCCAGAGCGCGCGCATGATCCCACACCAATTCAATGGGGTCGATCTAGACCCGACCTTCGATGCAGGCTACCGATACGCCAACCCTCAAGGAGAATTCTGTGCCAATATGCCCCGCAGGCGGGCGACGCGAAGGGCAAGGCGCGAATGCGGGGGTCAACTAGTACCTAAATACAGAGTTGGAATAAAAGCTGGCTCCGAGCTTCTCTACCTACGGTTCAAGTTACCGACAAATCCCTCGATTCACCAAAAATGTCGAGCAAGATGCAGGCCGAAGCAAGATACGGCCCGGTGGGACATCCGCCGGCGCTCGACGGCCATCAACACCCGCCAGGCCGGCCATGGCGCGCATCAGTCGTACGACGCCTCCCGTGGGACGCCCTCTTGACCTTTTTCGGAGCCATCGCCAGCGCCATTCTCATGGTTGTCGTGATCTTAAAATCCAACAACGACCCTGTATCAAACTGGCCCGTGGCGCCGGCCGTCTACCTTGCGATCGTCTCGGTGGTAGCCAACATCCTCCTTCGCTACGCCTTCTCCCGCGGCGTCGAGCTATCCTGGTGGGTCGCTGCTATGAAGGACGACACCAAAGTCCAAGACCTGCACAACATCTGGTTGTACGGCACGAGCCTCCGGTCTGCCTTTGTCGCCGGTCGCAACTTCAACCTTGTCGCACTGGCCGCCATCCTCTTGGCCTTGGTGCCCGCCAACGCGCCCCTCGCGCAACGCGCCTCGACGACCGTCACGCGCACCACGACAGCTGACATCGCAATCCCTCTCGTCGCCGCGCCAACCATCGGCCCATGGATGGAGACAGGCCAGATAACAGGCCGAGCACACGCCGTCTCGTACCTCACCGCGTCTTTCGCCAAGGTGCTTCAGGACCATCTTGTCTCGGCTCCCATAACGGTGTCGCAGGCCTGCGACAGCGGAACATGCAAGGGCGTTGTCCACGCGGCAGGATTTGAAGTCTCCTGCGTCAGCGGTTCGCAGCTCTTTGACAAGTACCCCGCCTCGGGCAACGCCAGCGTCATTGGTCCGGACGGCACAACCGCTCTCAATGACACCACAATATTCGGGACTGGTTTCAACTACAACGAGCAGCCCGTCCGCTTCGAGGCCGGCAAGTCAGCCATGAACCTAACCGTCGTCTTCAAAGGTGACAGCGGGTGCAAAGGCGCGCTGACGCTCCGAAACTGCACACTGACACCAGCAACGCTCGAGTACCGCGTCGTGGTGGCCAACTCCAGTATTGCGCTTGACAGCGCGTACACATATGAGGATGATAAGGTGGTGAGCTACTACGAAACACCCGGTACCACTGCCCAGCAGCCGAGTTTTCACGGTGGTTTGGCGATGGCGCTGAAGAGTATGTTCACTTCCAATGTCGCCATGAGTTTTGGTGGCGCGGTGGGCATGCGGATAATAACGACTGGCGTGACGGGGCTGCGGTTTCAGCGGGCGAAGGAGCGTGAGTCGACGGTGGAAGACAATGCATGTCTCAGCTACTGGCTTGATCCAACGCACGACCTGCTGATGTCAGTACGCGAGATTGCCTTTCGTCTGGCGTTTCAGACGAACGTCACTGGTGTCGCGACGCAGGAGATGCGGGCTGAGCGTTTGTTGACTGAGGTGGTGTACCAATCCGACTACAAGTTCCTCGGCTTGGCGCTGCTGTTCATTGGGCTGTCTGCGCTCACGGTCGTGCCGCTGCTGCTGAAGTGGTGGCGGCTGGGGAGAGAGGTGTCGCTTTCGCCGATTGAGGTTGCGCGGGCCTTTGGCGCGCCGGAGCTGATGGCTGGGTCAGGATCGAACTCGAGCGCGAGCGAGTTGATGAAAGAGGTTGGATCGAGGGAGGTGAGGTACGGACAGGTCGTGTACGGGGAATATGGCGGTCCGACGGTTACCGCGCTTGCGTTTGCCCACCCGACGATGGTGCAGCCGCCGCAGAAAGGGACGGTATACTAGGAAGATGTTATCAATACATGTATCATTGCCTGGAAATCGTTCATGATGAGCTTGACCACGAAACACAGCACAGGCCCAGGTCTGGTATGCCCTCTCCAAAACGGGTGACCTGACACCAGGTCCATTACCAGCTGTATTTGTCCCCCAAGTTACCTACTCCTCCAAATAACCCACTTAATGTTTAGTTCCCTCCCCTCTTCACTCGCTTCTTTCCCATTCTATTGCTTTCATCACCAGGAGACCACGAGCTTGGACCCCTTTTAACCCCACCCATCCCCTATTCGAGATCGGGAAAACTACTGGCGGGTAGCGAACCTCTTAATTCCTTGAGCAGACCAGGTTGCATCCGAGGTGCGATGTCCTTGAGAAGTTGTGCCAACTCCTGGTGAAACCGCCCGGTCTTTCCTATCGCCTTTGCCAACTCTACGACAACCACTCCGATAAACTGTATCCGTTTGGGTTTCAATGCCTCCTGGCGTAGAAGTAAAGAGATGGCGTTGCAAAGCATTTGTAAACCATGAGGCATCCATGCTTTGCCTACTTTTTGGAAGTCATCTTTCTCCCCGGCCGGCATGATGAGGGTTATGTCAACATCTGACTCGAACATGAACTTCGTAGCTTCCAGGTACTGAGCTCGATGCCGCCAGAGATCGGGTAGTTTAAAGGCCAACAGAACCCATGCAAACTGTCACGGGGCTAAGGCCTCAAAGTGGGTCTGGGCTGGGAGCCCAGACCACCGCTCCCATGGAGGCGGGTCTCCGCCTATATAGCTGCGCGCCGCGCAGCTCCTGTATCTACTCTTGATCTTCTTCTTCATAGAAACCATAATCGATTCAGTCACCAAGTAACGGTATCCACCTTACTTGGCCCCTCACACAAACCAGAATGGTTGATTCCCCTGCGATGCAGTATCATTGTGCTCCTTGAGGAAGGAAGAGAGATCGACCCCAGCGTTTGAATCTGCGCCATGCTGTAGCAGGACGGAGAATACCCCAGTTTTGATAGCCTGGAAACAGAGGTCGGGCTCCTGTGCGTCGTGGGGCGCTCCGGCATGGAAGTTCCGTTCGCCGACTACAAGTTCACCGAAGAACTGTGCAATAAAAGAGACCCAAGGCGTCTGCGCTGGACCAGTATCCGCATTATCCAGGTCGCTTGAGATACCCACATTCGGGTCATAACCGTGTTGAAGTAAGCTTCGAAGCACGTTCTCGCACCTGGGTTCTGCACTCGGTGTGAATCCAGAAAATATCCAGCCCCTAGTATCTAAAATAAACGATGTAAGTGTGAGCTTAAGTGGCGACTCTATGTATTTGTCGAGATAGTTGGAGTTCTGCGCTAGCTTCCTTGATATGTAACTTCCTAGGTCGCAAACGATGAGAAAATATCGGTAGAGTACCATGATGTGTGACTCTATTGTCTTAGTATCATACGAGGAAGAACATAGCTGCCCTGATTGGACCATTTTGACCAACGATAGTTCCAAGTTATCGAGGAGAAGCTCAAACGAGTCGCAAAGATTGTCATTCCCGAAATTGATAGCCGACGAGTGGCGCAAGCTGCGGTCAAGTAAATTGCGTATGGTACCACTGCAACATCGAGTCGGATTGATGATTTCATTGTCACCGAACTGAGTTCGCTTTATCCACGACACGTGGGCCCGAAGGATGGATAGGGGCGGGTTAAAGTGCTCTACAGCACGCTTTTCGCGGAGGAAGGCCGTCATTTGTTCGGTGCGCAGAAAGTCCCGAACTGTTCGGTGGAGGAACTCTACGTGTCCATGCCGCACCTCAAGAAGGCCTTTGGTCCAACCGTTCAGCCGCCACGGTGTTGGCTCATGGAAGTCTTGGGCCTCTTGTCGGTCCATTGCCTGCACCGGGGTACGAATTGCGTACTCCTCGTCCTCGTATTCGAGTTCGTGAAACGAATATATCTCCACCGAAAGAGGGCTCCTGGCGGCCAAGGAGATAAGGAGGCTGCCCGAGAGCTTTTGATAGTAGAAGGGCTCCACGGATGAGAGTATGTGATGGAAAAAGGTGTTGAGGTCGGTTGGAAGGCTCTCCAGCCGCTTCCACAGATCACCGAGGCTGTCGTAGTTGGAAAGTCCCTCTCTCAGCATCTGCGTAACCAGATACACCCAGAGAAAAACACCCTCTGCTCTCTCCACTATTTCGGCTGTGATCGATCTTCCTTGCCCCAGGTCACCGGCGACAGTACCCCACCTCGGATGTTCGACAAGACGGCCTGTGAGATAGCTTTCCATGTCTTTCCTCGTGAGATCGTGAATAAAGAGCTTGCGGAGAGGATCCGCTCCAAAGCTCACTTGGAAAACATTCCATGGCCGGCTTGATATGCAGAGCTTGATGTCCTTGACGGCAGACAGGCTGACAAGTTCCCGTGCGAGGGCTATGGAATCTCCCTCATACTCGTCAACACCATCCACGAAAATGCAGAACTTGGCTGGGAGTTCACCCATGGTGCTGAGCCTACGCAACGCACCCTCCAAGTCGGCCATTGTCCATCGCCGCTTTTTTGCTCCAGGCACGGACGACTGCACGGTCTGCCAATGGCTAACGCAGACCTGGGGGATTAACTCTGGAGCTTGTCGCAGAATACCGTATAGTAGAGATCGGAGCAGTCCTTCTCGTGTTTTCTGAATGGCCGAGCCAGCGCTCCAGAAATAAAAGCCCGTTGTGACCACTCGCTTTGCCCCTGCCCAGTTCGAAAGGCACTGAGTTGTCAGTTGCGAGCTCTGGATAAACTTGACGAGTGTCGATTTTCCCGATCCTGGCTTGCCCGAAATCCAGAAGAGTCCGTCTCCTGTCTCGAGCCAAGAGCGAAAACCAGCATGGGTACTGGGTTCGCCAGCCAGAGGAGGCTTCAAAATCCACTGAAAGGTGTCTTGGTAAGCGGCTGGGATAGCCTCATGTCGATGGGGCCGTTGCTCAAAATCCAGGCCGGCAAGTATCGCTTCCTCAGCTGCAAACTTGCGTTTCGATAGCGAGAGGGCCGAGACTTTGTTCGTCAGTGTCTCAACTTCCTCTGGTCTTGGTGCTCGTCGCAGTGAGTAGCCATCTGGTTTCACAAGGTTGGCTCTGATAAGCGAAACTTCATCGGCTACGTTCTTCAGAGAGTTGAAGAGGTCTTCGGCCTGTTGGGATCTGGTATCCTTTTCCAACTTTTTGCAATTCCTAAATATCACAAAAGTTCTTGGTTAGGTATGTGAAAGACCAATACGGTACATCACGTAGGTAGTAGGGGGCGGAGATGTAAGGGAAAACGAACCTAGACATAGCTAACATGCCTATGACAATGATGTCCTGGCTTTCCTTGATGCGGCCCTTCAGGCGCTTGATGTCGGCGGCTTTTGTCACTTCTTTCAAGGCATCTGAGAAGCTACGCCATGCTTTCATCTTGCTCCTTCTGACGGTACGAAGACTGGCGGTAATCTCCAGCAGCTTCTCGCAGTCCTCCTTGCAAGCCTTGACGACTTCTCTAATCTCAACCTCGGGATTCGACGGACTAGTGGGGGCAGTCGAGCCGACAGATGTGCTCGGGTTATCCTGCTAGGTAAACTTCTCGATAAAATCCTGCAGCTTTATGCAGATTCTTTCGAGATGTTCAGAGTCAGCTGGAATGCCAGATCGCGAGTCATAGATCTCCTTCGACTTGCTGAATAGTTCGAGGGCAAATTGCGAAAACTGGACCACGTTGCCTGCTAGGCCCAGCGCGCTTAATAGCTCCATCTCGTTGCGGGATAACTGCCTCGGTCTTCGGCAAAAAGGCTGACGCCGCAGAGGGACACGATTAGTGGTGAACTCTTTCGAGTCGTGTTACCGTGGCTAGCAAAGAGGGCTGCTCAGATTGTCGAACAAGCCGATGTGTTGAGTTGAGGAGGGAAACAGACTGAGGACCTCGCAAGGCAGCAGCGTGGCGGGGTTTCGTTTCGGAGACGACACTCCAATCGTGTGTGGCCTGAATAGGTGTTATAATTCAAATGAATGCTTCCATGTTAAGTTTCTGAAGTTGAGGGCGTGTTGCAGCGATAAAAATACCGAGATGACATCAATGGGGTCTAAGCAATGTCTTCATTCAGATACCGGAGAGCCAGCCAAACGTCTCCCAAGCGCAGCTGCCGCCGACCATCGCTGCCTTCAAGTTGAACGCTAGACAGACTGCAGGTTCATAATTCCTTCAGCTTTGCCCCATCTTCTTCAAGAACCCAACAAACCGATAGATCCCAGCAAACTTCAGGAGAGTAGATAAATAACCGGCACGGGGAGCCTTGGCCTCTTTGTAGGCCATCTCTTCCGTCCAGGACAGTCAGGACTGTTGTCAAGACATCGAACCACCACATTAGGCCGTTATTTAGCATGGTTTCTGGCGTTTTGATGGCAGTGGATGAAGTGCTGTCAGTGCTGGCCTGGAAGTTCCGGCTGCTGACTTCCCCTGAGTTAGTATGTCGGTGGCTCCAGGCAATCGAGAGTACCAGCACAGCGTCTCTAGTCTCTATTTCCATTGTCTTCGACCGCCCTTGCAGCATGAGTCCCGTGTTCTTGACCATTCAGGTCCCGGCAGTTGGTGAACAAAGGTAGGCAAAGACAAAAAACAGTAGCCGCTCTTGTCGCGCAGCCATTATTCTTCCCGTAGCTCTTTTTCCCTACGGTGACTGGGCTTTAGCTTCCTGAACCAGCACTGAGAACTATTCCCATCGCGGGACTAGCAGCTCCACACTGTAGATCACAAGCGTCTTTGGGTTTTCCTAGCCATCCATCGAGAGGTCTCGAGCTTGGCCGACCACCAATTTTGGGGGCGGACGTGATGCTTGCAAACTTGCAAACAGCCACCGGCCCCCTCCTCTTACAAATCCAGCTCGTCTAAGGTACCAGATGAGCCTCTCGCATGACCGGAGCTACACTCCGATGTTCCGCTCGCGGCTCGGAAGCGGGACGGCCCAGAGAATCCTTAGCGCCGAACATCCAACAAACATGCAGCTGGATAGACGACCCGCGGCCCCGATATGCCATTGAGGGTCGAAAAGGTGGTTCGGTATCAGGAGCTGCATGGTGCTAACTCTCCACCCCCCTGTCGCGGTTATCGAGGCCTCGTACAATACAACGGCCCTCCGCACGTAGCGCAATGTGCCGCAGGCGTCCAAGACCAATCTCTCCTCTCACCAACAACAGAACCAAGAACCCTTTCCACCGCAAGCAAGCAAAACCTTACATGATGATGGTCTCGCAGTATCATGCCATCGGCGACAAGCACAAGGTGATAAAGGAGCTACCGACCGCGCTCGTCGAGAAGTCCAACGTGCGCGTAGCGATAGCCCCACGCGTCAAAGACGCCCGCGTACTTGACCTCACCTGCGGTACCAGCTTCTTCTCGCGTCTTTTGATCGATTGGGGCGCCGCTTCCGTTGTGGGCGTTGATCTGAGCCCTGCCATGGTCGTCGTCGCCGAGCGCGAAGCCAAGGCGCGGACCCCGCTGTCGCAAGCCGAATGCGATATCACGTCGGCGACGCCGTGATACTGGGTCAGGTCGATCCCCAGGGGAAGGGATTTTATCATGCTATTGGCGCGTGGCTGCTAAATTACGCCGGCGACGAGGAAGAGCTCGCGGCCATGTTCGCGACCATCGCGGCGAACCTAAACGGGCCGGATTCGGTGTTCGTCGGCATCGCCACGCCGCCTGCCGCGCGCGATGGCATGGATGCATTTGCGGTGAAGGTCAACGATCCCATTTCGCAGAAGAAGCTGCGCGAACTTCTGCGCGTGGCTCCGTCGTACTACGCTCACGACGACCGCATGCAACTAACATATCCCCATAGAGGTGTATGAGCGTGCTGCGAGGAAGGGCGGGATGCGTGGGGAGTTTGAATGGCGGACGGCGAAGCTGCATGACGACATTCCGGAGGAGGCAATCTGGGAGCTGGGCCAGGAATTCTGGGACGTGTATTTTGATGTTGGCCCGCATTTCGGTCTGCTGGTGGTCGCGAAGGGAAGCAGCGAAGATTCAGGGGCGCTGTAAGTGTTTGAGTTTCCAAGCAATTCCGTCTCAAGAAATGCTTGACCTGGGAGCGCGCTTGGTAGATGAGCACGGAACAGAAGGTAGCAGTCGAAATGGGTTGCCGCTATTGGCGCAGAACTCTGCTGGTCCTTCCTTGCCTCTTTGCCCCCTTCCCCGCTTCATGTTTTGCTGTTCGGCTACCTGCGACTTGCAACCTGCAACCACACAGCTGCTGCTTTGACGGCAACCCGACGTGACGAATGATCGCCGTCGACAAGAACACAAAATGCGGCTTATCAATATCCACACGATGAAGATGGGGGAGTTTTACGGCAGCCAAATACCGCAGTACCTCATCCTCTCGCACACGTGGGGCGCTTCCGAAGTCTCATACCAAGACTTCCAGTGGCTCGACAATTACGACGAGGAAGTAGCTGCCGGAATTATCGACGAGCTTGCACCGAGGCAGCAGCACAGAGTGAGGGAAAAAGCCCGCGCGTTGCGCGAAAGGGAGGGGTTCAAGAAGGTCCTGGACTTCGCAGCTCTCGCCCGCGACCAGTCGTCTAAGCTCGGCAATGCAGCCGCCTATGACTCGGATTCGTCATCGGATTCGGGTGGTCGGGAACCGCCGAATTTCATTTGGGTTGACACCTGCTGTATCAACAAAGAGAGCAGTGCCGAGCTGTCTGAGGCGATCAACTCGATGTACATTTGGTACCGGGAGTGTTCCTCCTGTGTCGCCTATCTCAGCGATGTCGAGGGTGCCGACACCGCCACGGGGTCTCAATTTGCCAAGTCCCGCTGGTTCACCAGAGGTTGGACACTGCAGGGGCTGCTCGCACCCGCTCATGTCACTTTTTACAACAAACACTGGTTTCCCATCACCGACAAGGTCGAGACCTGTGAAGACATAAGCACCGTCACGAACATCAGCAGCAGAGTTGTGGCGGGCCTTGATAGAACCGTGCTCGCAAGTGTGGCCGAACGAATGTCATGGGCTGCCGGGAGGCAGACAACTAGGGTAGAGGACCAAGCCTATTGCTTGATGGGCCTCTTCAATGTCAACATGCCCCTGCTGTATGGAGAAGGGAAAGACGCCTTTCGCCGACTACAACAACATATCATCACGTCAGGTCCAGATCAGTCCATTTTCGCATGGGGCTTCGACCAACCTCCTTCCCCCCTTGCGCTAGAAATACACACCGACATTCTGGCACGAAGCCCCAAAGCTTTCGCACACAGCGGCAGCATCAGCAGACTACCTGTCAACAAGCCTCAAGGTCCCCAGTTATGGAGCAATCTGATCACCAACTCGTCATTCCGCCAAACAAACGTCGGCCTGGAGATTACCTTGCTCCTGGCCGACGTTCCCTTCGGTAACTCGGGGCTGGTCCATACCTACGCCATCCTCCCTCTTGTAGGCCGGCACGACTTCCCCGTGTGCCTCCCTGTCCTTGATTTAGCGTGCCACGATTCCGAAAACCCCAACGATAGGCCTTGGCTTGTGCGTCCAATACATGAGAGCCCGGCGCTCCTCTTCCCATTTCCGACAGATAAATGGCCGTTCAAAGTGGTTCCAACGCCCGTTATCCTCAAATTTCAGGACTGGTGGAGGTCAAAGGGAGCCAACATGTATGGGGTCGAATTCCAGGAGTGGTTTTGTTGTGATGTCGATATGTCTCTAGATCTTAACTATCTGGAGATGTGGTCCAGCTCGATGCTCCTCCACACTGCGAACCACGTCGGTGGTTGGCAGCGCCGGCTGAGACTGTGTGGATCTCGCGAGTTTTTCGCCGCAGCGGATCATCCAGTCTTCTTTCGGGTTCGAAAATTAACGGCAAAGCCTTCGCCCAGAGATGATGTGGTGGTTATCATGCACCTCGGCCTCGGTCCTGGTATCGTCCGCTGGGCACACGTGATCACTTGGGACTCGGTGCAGCGACACATTCCAAACGACGCGCCGTCGGTGGCTGCCTGGTTCTTGGCTCGTCCGGAGATGGCTACCACGCAGTTCTGGTCCGTCTTGCCGCCTTGGTGCGATTACGCCGAGCTACTGGTTCAGCAGGATAAGCAGGGCGTGGATTGGAAAGGGGGAAAGATAGAAGGGATGAGAGCCCCGTCTGACGGAATGAACGTCAAGATCGGATGTCCGCCACGTTCGGGGCGGTCATCAAGATGTGATTAAATTGAGGTCGTCTATGTGTACTTGGGTAAGATACTTCAGCCCTTTCTTCACAGGGGCGTTCCTGGAGATTGAAGAAAATAACACATCTACCATCGAGCCTGGTCGATACGTGTCGGTACTCGGCTCACACTACGCCGCGCTGTTCCCAATTGTTTCCATTCTGAGGATGAACTGGCGCAGGATTAGAAGCCGAGCCACTAGGAAGAGCAGCATGTCGCTCATGTGGCAGTTTAATCATTTTCGGGTAAAATAACAAGACTGCTATAGCCTCCCGCCACGGCACTTCACCCCGACCCACGATCCAAACCGGCACCGCGGGTATTTAAAAGACAGCACCCGGAATACATGTCGGCTCCCCTCTTGGCTCCGCCAGCGGCTTTTCCGACAATTACCGAATAATGAAGCTATTGCCAACGGTGCTACTTACGCTGCTGTCGGCCCTGTCGGTCTCGGCCGCGCCGGTGCTGCCTCGACAAACGAGCGACACGAACTACCAGGGATACACGTTGGAGAACTGCAACGATATGTTTGCGGCGTGCAAAGGCCATTTGGTTCACCCGGGACATGTGCCGGGTGGAATGCCGCAATGCCAGTTTGAGATGAGTGAGTTGGCTTCTACCCCTGACGAAAGCAACAAGTGGTGTAGGCTGATACGAGTCACAGAGAAATGCACCGACACTGTCGCGAAGGCGGTGACCGTGCAGCCAAGAGAGGCCTCGGGGGCGACTTGCACGGACTGAGAAGAGGATCGAAGGGAAGAGCATCACCGTCAAGCTGTTGATGTTGCTTTCGGGTTTGTTTTGGATATGAACCCCCGACGCGATGCGCGCGTCGACTCTGCCTATCAACAGCCAAATACGCCAATGAAACACAAATCGGTATATCTCTTGGGGCTCCAGTTACCCATGCTTGTCCCATAAACTCCGACGCTGGCTAGTACCGTCCGTTCCATGCGATGTTCCAAGCCAAAACTCCTTTTGTTGTTACAGTCAACCACAGTTACAGCCGCAGTCTCCGTCATGCCTCCGGTTCCCCCCTTGTCAGCTGCGTTGTCGAAGTCGCTGATGCCGCTGCCGATGCTACCGTCAGTGCGGTCGAGCCCACCGTCGCCTGTTCTCTCCTCCCTTCGGATATCCCTATCATATCGATGTCCTCTGTTGACCTCCCTTCCTCCACCTCCCTCTCACTCACCATCATCCCCATCCCCCCCTCCATATCACTCGGCAAACTCCACCTCCTTCTCCCCCCTTCCTCCCACGACCTCTCCGCCTTGCTCCCCAACGCAACCGAACTAATCCGATTCAAATCCCTCATCGGAACCCCAAAAGTCGGCAGCCCCAGCCGTCTCAACACCCTCTCAATCGGCCCCTTCAGCAGCGGCGCACACGCCGCAATGATAATAATCCCCTCCTCCATACTGCACCAAAAAAACTCCGGCACCAGCGCCCACAGCTGATCCTTCCCCGCAAAGTCGTACGTCGCTAGATAATACACCTTTGGGATCCCGCACGCCGTCGCGACCAGGCAAGATCCCATGAGCACCATGACCAGACTCTTTTCGAGGGTCGAGCGCGAGAGCCGCCAGACCACGAAGAGCGGGATGATGCTGCATACGGCGTCGCTGAGCATGCACACCGACACGGAGGTGTACGAGAAGACGAGCACGGCAGTTCGGCTCATGCATTGCGAGTTGGTGCCACTGTTGACGCTAGGGCGGGACTGGGACGCGATGGTGCTCTTGCATTGCACGAGCTGGACGATTTCGTAGGAGAGCATGAAGACGATTTGGAGGGTGATGGACCCCCAGAGGAGGAACTTCCACCGTCGGGAGGGGGTGATGCTGAGGAGGAGGGAGGCGATGGAGATGCGCGCGAAGCCGGAGACGAGCACGCCGGCCATCCAGGCGCCGAGGAGGTGGTTGGAGACGGTGATCAGGCCGGAGGGGGGGTTGGGGATTTGCGAGGTGTGTTTGCCGAAGCCGTGGTGGATTGCGGTGGTCGTGAAGGCGACGGAGAGGGACTTTGCGACCTGGGGAGAAGGGGTTAGGAGGAAAGAAGGAGAGTAGGGAGAAAGGGGGAGGGTACCATGGCCACGGTGATGGTGTAGTCGGCGGCTGTGAGGGCGTACTTGGGGTAGAGGCGCGTCCAGATGCGGGCGATGTAGACGAGGAGGGCCACGGCGAAGAGCGGGATCACGGTGGCCATCAACATCGGCCCGCGATCGTCGTCGTCGGAGGCATCATCCGCCATGCTGAGGGATCACGGACCGCCGGCAGTTGAGCAGCACATCGAAGGCACAAGTCGTACGGCAGAGGCAGGTGGGATGCCGTGGAGGGGACTCGAGGAGGGACCTGCAGAGTCGCATGCGGGTGCCGCCCGCCTTATGAGCTGATTGTCGCTGGGGGAAATTGCGGTCCAGTGGGGGTTCAGCTTCCCCTAAAGACTGATGGTTGCTGTGGCGGCCGCCGCCCAACATGAAGACACAGTCAATGTGGAGTGGACTGGAAAGAAGCGAAACCGAGGAGACGGGACTGGTAGCCATGGGGAAAAGCTTGAAGATGCACGGTGGTCCTTTTGCTGTTGCGAACCGATTTGACGGCGGCCCCATTTCAAGGTGCATCCTGGAGACAAGCTTGGGGAGATCGGGGAGGGACCAAAGTGGCTGTCTTCCTCTGTCTGGCAAGGCTTGCCAGGGGCGGGTGCAAGCGAGCTCCCAGCGTCGGCTTGCATCTCCCAACCGGGGATGCGTTCCGCGACAGGGGTTGTGGTAGCGTCCCGGTGTGATGGGCGCTGGTGGCGTCCCCTGTCCAGTCGGTGGGGGCAAGCCTGTGGTTTGTCTGTGGGGTACTGATCGTGTGAAATGTCTCGGGGACGTGTCTCGGGGAAGCTGGACGGTTTCCAACTCATCGTGACATCGACTGAGCTCTGAGGGACTGGAAAAACTCGAAATTTGAACGAGTATCGGTGAGGATCACGACCCAAGTATTCGGATGCGAGCCATCTCGCGGCTGGGCATTGGCTGGGAGCACGGCCTGAAAAGTGCGCCTAGGCCGATTTGGTGATGTGAGCCCGTGCATGACCAGTCTGCAATGCCTCCATCAGCCAACAATAGGACTCGGTAGCGTCTGTCGCACCAACCTCGGTCCGACCACCGTCCCGGGGTACCACCAACCAGCCGCCCTCCACGTCATTGCCCCCGACGGCTGGATGCGATGGTACGATGCGCCAACACCGGTGAGGGCCACGGTGTGTGTTCGCTTCCAGTCGGCGTTTGGAGCTCTAAAAGGGGCGAGGGCGCCGAGAACAAGTCAGCCAAGCAGTCACCCGGCCACCATAACCACCCTCTCCCCTCCAAATCCAACGCGACCACCCAGTAATGTGGTTCTCGCTCAGCCTAGGAACTCGACAGGGGGTTGACGGTCGAGGGCGGGGGGATGGTGGGGAAGGTTTTATAAAGCGCGCGACAGGCACTTAAATCAAGTTGTTAAAGGTAACTAAGGTAAGCAAGTACCTGTGCTGCCCAATTAACTCCCGACCTGATGTCTCCAAGTGGTCTTCCCTCAGCGTCAGACACAGCCGCGCAACCAGCTACAACGATGCTGAATCATTTTGACCTCCGTCGAACTGGAGTTGCACACGGATGTGACCGTCCTCGCTGACAGAACACACCGCTCTGTCCCGTCTGTCCCGTCCCTGTCGTATTTAAGTACAAGCACCGTTCTTGCACTGGACACTCTGGCCAGCTTTCGTGGGACAATCGCTCATCATGATCCACACCGCATCTGTCGGTATTATTATCAGTCTGGGGTGGGAGAAACATCAAGGGGAGATGGGACCCTCTAAGCCGACAGCGTGAAAACTCACATCCTGGAACACCGGTATCCGAAGGGATCCAACGGCATGTGAGCTGTGACCGAGTCAGTATAAGATCACTTTAGAATAGGCGGGTACAAAGTAAGGTAGGTACTGACCAAAACACCGCTATTGCATTCGCATATCCGTTGGCCAATCTCGCTGCAAAAATGGAACGTTTTAGCGCATTCGCCCAGAGCTTGAGACGATAGCATCGCGCCGACGAGGAGGGAGGCTACTGATAGCTTCATAATGTTGACGAGAATGTGGTATTTTGCATGGTACTGGTTGTTACGCTGGAATGAGAGGGAGGGAGTGGTCGATGGAATGGAATGGGTTGGATCTTACGGATCCGTATAGGTAAACAAATGGAGGGGAGCTTGGGCATTCCGAACTTCTTTATATACAAACAACTTTGCTTGGAATCTCTGAGCCGCAAGCCCTTTGTGGATCCCCGGCTCACCAAGAACTGATGCGTGCCGGCTTACAGCAACTCCTCTCAATCGCTCATCGCACGCAGTAAGGAAAGGGGCATCTCATTGGCCCCCGAACGCTGTCACGACCAGATGCCATGTGCTTCACTGCATTAGCCTGCTTTGTGGGTTTGAATCCTTTGAATCCATCACGTAGACTCCTGGCCGTGTTTTGACGGCTGATCCACCTCAACTTCTGACTTCACGCTACTTTGATAACCTCGCTACCCGGCTAAAGGAATGGATCATCGCGTGTTAGTCACGACTTGGCGGTTCTTCTTGGCAGAGAACCCACCACACCGGACCATACCTTGCAAACTAACACCTTCCAAGGCAGAGAAGTCGTGGTTAGCGGCGGGAAGGAGCAGATAGGGCCGCCATTGGTCAGATCTGGGATGGGCAACCTTGGAAGGAAAGAAGCAACAGCAGGGACGACGCTAGAAATACACGTTAGATGGGAGATGAAGGGGGGAGTAGTCCTCTGAGCTCTCAGCTTTCATCAGATAACCGCAGAACGGCCACGCTATCCCCCACCCTCACCCAGGTCTTTCCCTGCCCAATCGATGAACCAGTGCGCCTTCAACCAAAGTGGACAATGCTATTCTATTATTAGATGCCGTTCTTCTTTGCAGAGGCCCTGCCAGAGACGCTCTACACCAATACGCCAGCTTGACTCGGATCACCATTTGCCAGCAATAGGACTCGGTAGAGGGGCGAGGGTGGGTGAAGTTGGAGTCGAGTTGGTTTTCTGTCCTCAGCTGCCGCCTTGGGCTCCTCGTCCGTTTCTTCTAGGCAGGCTACCCCTTTTCGCCTCTTTCGTTTCATTCCCTTTTTCTCCCCGTCTTGCTTCCCCTAGGAAGCTCATGCGTCGAATGTGGGGGACATAACGACCGTCTCATGCGGCAGCTCGATTGGCCCGCGTAACCCCGCCTGTCAGCTACGGCGGGACCCCCGCATCGTGCCTCCCCTCACGAGCTTCGACGCCCCTACTTGAACCTAAGGTATCTACCTAAGGTAATAAGGTACATACCCCTGGTACTCTCCAGATTGCACCATGCAGCCACGGATCCGTCGTCCCGATTCCCATCAGTGCGAAAGATGCCGTAAGCTGATCGCATGGCTCCTGAAGCCGGGTGTTGGAGTTGACGACCCGGCCGAAGTCGTCGACGTTAAAGGCATGTTTCGTTTCGGCACCGTCCGCAACCTCCGTGGATCGAGCTGTTCGCTCGAGTTTCTCTTCCCCCAGCTCTACGACCGGTATCTAGCCGACGCGCAGCTCGGAGATGAGCACGTGCAGTGCGCCCTGGCCGCCTCCCCGGACGATCTCTTTGGCGAACGCGCCCCGACAGGGCTTGGAGGCCTTCGTCGTTCTTGGGCCGTCGAGGTGGTGTTCCGATCCACATCCAGCGCCAGTGCTGGCAAAAGAATGGAATTGGCTGCGTTGCGGGTGCGTCTTGTTGCCAACAGTGTGGCTGTGGACAACCTCGGGACAGACACTCTGCTCAATCTCGGCCGCGAGATAGATCCCCGCTCCTACGACAACTGGGTGCTCAGCGGTTTAAGCGCATGTCTCCATCAACACGGCTCCCGCTGCCGCGTCGGTACGGGCGGTATCAGCGAGCGGCTCCCGCCTCCCCCCACACCCCAAGGACCTCTACGCGGCCTGAGGTTGATCGACGTCTCTGCGAATAATGTTGTCGATGCACCCGAGGCATGCGAGTACATCGCTTTGTCGTACGTCTGGGGACACACCAACTCACTGTTGTTGCTCAAAAATACCCGCGACGATCTTTACGCCCCGGGGGGACTCGCGAGGTTCAACATCCCCCAAACCATCGCCGACGCAATCGAGGTCGTGAGGCAGCTTGGGCAGCAATACCTGTGGGTTGACGCCCTGTGCATCCAGCAGGACGACGCGGCCGATAAGGCACTCCAGATTCTGCGTATGGACAGCGTTTACTGCCGCGCGATAGCCACCATCGTTGCCGCCAATGGCGACCATGCCGACTCTGGACTGTGCGGAATGAGCCCTCGCTGCCCCAGGCGTCCGCAGATCGTGTCCGAGGCGCAAGGATTTCGCTTCGCCGCCGCGTCTCCACCCCTCTCCGACCTTTTGGGCCGGGGCGTTTCCCGAAAGACCATCTCACCCTGGGGAACTCGAGCATGGACTTACCAGGAATACAGGCTATCACGGCGCCTGCTGATCTTTAGCCAAGACAACGTCATCTGGAAGTGCGGGCGGAGCGAGCTGCACGAGGATTGGGTCGGGGAGATGAGAAGCGACAGAACAGAAGTCCCTGTCGAAGACAAGGGAAACAGATCGACAATAGAACAAGTATCTGCCCACGCTGGTGGGCTGCGTGACTACCCACAGCTCGTCAGCCAGTATGGCGCCCGGCACATGACGTACGAATCGGACGGCCTTAATGCCATCTCTAGCATCCTGTCTGCCTACGGGTCCGCGATACGGGACGGCATGCTCTGCGGGATACCGGTTTCGACCCTGATGGAACAGGGTCTCATGTGGTTCCCATCCTGGGCCTCGCCTCGGTTCCGTCGCCGTCAAAACACGACACTTGGCCCACCTTTCCCATCATGGTCCTGGGTCGGCTGGGTCGGCCCGGTGTGGCACGGCGAATTTTGGGAAAGACCGTCAGAGGTGAAAGCGGGAGCCAGAGTTATCGATTCCTGGGTGCTTGAACATACCTCTGGGTCGCTGGAAAGCACCACATTGCATTTCCCCGCTGCCCCCAGTCCTATGTCCCGCCAGCAGGGTTACGAGGGGTGTTTGAACGAGGATCTTAAGGCGATACAAACTGGGACGCTCTGCTTCGAGACAGAGGTATCCCGCTTCTCTGTGGACACCAAGCCGTGGGCCCAGTTCGGGGGGTCTCAGGATACCGAATGTGCCTGGACCGGTCTATATAAGGTGTTTTCGGGGCATCTTTGGGTCGGGACAGTCCATCTCGTTCACGAAACTCGGAATGAGCTTGCAGAGGGCTCAGAAGGCGATGGTCTTCATACGTTTATTGCCGTTTCCCAGTCGGTTGATACGGATGACGACGTTTGGGAGATCGAAGAGAACATATTCGATGCTGATGCAGACCCGGATTGGGTGAAGCCATACGATGTAGCGCTCGAAGGAGACGATGGCGGTCATGTCTTCAATGCTCTTTTGGTAAGTGGTGGCCAGCCAGATTACAGCCGTCAGGGGCTGGCCCAGGTTCACAGAGCGAGTTGGATGAGAAGTGCACTTGGGAAAGAGAGGGTACGTCTTGCTTAGGAGCTGGGTTTGAGTGGAAAACAATGCATAATCTGCCAAACGGATGCCCCTATCCAAAGGCATGGCAGAAAGAGAGGCAGAAGCAGCGGGACAGGCGGCAACGCCCAGCTACGAAATGAAAGAACGTCCCTTCACCAGACCCTCGATCGGCACCCCCTGCGTTTGTCTTGTCCAACTATCGGTCCGCCACACATACGCCATCCAATCCTCAGCGCGCTCCAGCATGGAATCAACAGCATCCTTCCGAAGCCAAAACCTCGCCGCCTTAATCTCAAAGTCATACGCCCAGGCCGACACCACGTGAATGGCCTTGTTCCGCTTGTTCGCCGCCGCAACCGACGCATCTCCGCCCTCTTCATCCAACAGTAGCTTATACAGATTCACTGGAGGCTTGCCAAACTTCATATCCCAGAACACAATCATGAACCGCAAGGGGGCCATATCCTCACCGGGGATGAAACGGTCAATCCGCAGGCTGTACTCACGGACCTCGTTCGGGGAGATCAAGGCGTTCTTGGGCGCGGCAAAGCCAAAGCCCAGCAGCGGGCGCCAGAGGCTGACGAGCGTAGTCAGCTCAATCGCCCACGGGGCGATGCTAATTTGCCGTGATGGATAGACCTTGTGAATGTCTGTGCTGCTAAGAACAACCGCCTTCGGCGCGCGGACTGTAGTCGTGATTCTCCCAGCGCAAAGGCTGCTTAGGATACCCGCCAGCCAGTGAGCGGGGTATCCTACTTCATGGACCTTCTCAATCAGCCGCAGAAAGATGGACAAGTTGAACGGCGAGTGGACCCGAGCCATCGGGTTCTCGTTTGGCCGGGGATACGGCAAGCAGAGCTTCAAGAACCATCCGTAAAGCCAGGTTTCGAGCTGGGGACGTGTCATGAGCTTGTCCCACGGCATCTTCACGGCGGGTTGCCACTGCCATTTCATGTAGTCATTGCCGCCACCACCGAACGGAAACATTGAGCGGCGGGGGCATTTGAGATGAAAGTGATCTGCAATCCGCTGCTCCGATGGCATGAGGGTGTATTCTGCAAGCAATTGGTTGTTCGACGGAAAGCTGCCGCAGTTAAGAAGGATGTTGAACTGTACGTCGGAAAGCTCGGCGTCTTTCAGCAGGGGTCGAGCAAAGATCATTGGGTTCATCGGTCCGCCAACGTAGTCACTAGGTGGCCATTGTTAGAGGGAAATTGCATGTTGAAAGGTCAGGTTCAACAATTCGGCACTTACGGGATATTGCTCAGATGGATCCGGTCGAATTTTGTGGGAAAGGTCTGAAGACGATCATCGTAACAGTGGTAGTTCAACTTCTCCATAACATCGGCAACTTCGCCAGAGATGAGCTCGACAGTCATGACGGGGGAGAGCTCCTGAATTGCGTCGGCAAGCTGACAGAAGAAGTAGCAGAACCGCTCAATGACGCTTGCTCTCTTGTGGGAGAGCATAGAGAGGCCCGCAAGCTTGTCCGTGACATGTTCAACTTCTTGGATCGCATCAATCGCCAAGCAGGAAAATATTTCCTCCTCACGGGCCGTTGGAGGAGCCTTTGGATCACCGAACATCGACATCCACTCCATATCCAGCAGGGTGACATTCATCTTCCAGTGCTTCGATAAGTATTCGTCCAGGGATGTGACCGCGGAGGGGGCTCCAGACTTGACGGAATCTAAGAGTTTGCGGAGCTCAGGCTCGTCACCACTCACGAAGTCCTTCGGGGGCTCTAAAATGGCTAGCTTGTCGATGAAAATCTTGTCGTCTTCACAGCCCCTGGGGACCCTGTCAGGCATGTTTCCGAAACGCATTCGTTGTTTCATCATATTTTCCTCATTCCGTATGCTCTCGAAGATGCGTCTCGCCGTCTTTTGATCGTGCGCGTTGACGGCGGGCCCCTTCCACTGTTTGAGATACCGGATAATGGAGGCACGGGATTGCTCCGGGATGAATACCCACGGAAGAGCTCGCTCACCCCTCTCCAGCAGGCCGATCAACCTGGCAAGAGAGGTTTGTATCATGTCGTGGACAACAGGCGGGTAGAAATTTCCAATATAGATGTACGCCATTGCTTGGGCTATCGATTTCTCGGTCCCTTGGGTCTCATCATGTCTTGCTAAGTTGTACTGATCGACGAGATCAAACATGATAAGGATCTTTGCTAGAGCCGGGGCCTTCAAATCAAGCGCTGTTAGATGGAGAGAACGGACTCGGGCCTTAGTCGCGGGGAGCTGCTCGAGAACTTCCTTCTGGGTAGTAGTCGCGGCAGCAAGCATGGTGGCATACATGTTGCGCGCGTCACCAATCCCGCAATAAAGAAATGCTAAGTCTCTGTCTCCAGAAGAGGCCACGAAGTCTTTCAGGAACTTGCCTTTCAGCAGGGGTTCCGCCTCATCGTGGCCCACGGGATAGTATTCCTGGACTTCCTGGCTTTTGTGATGTCAGTCCTGGTTGCAAATGACGAGAGCCTGGGCGCAATTCGTTTCAATGTGTTTACTCACAGACTGGGCCGGTATCTTGGCAGAGTACCGACAATGTTCTTCCTCAGGGTCACCTTATTGAGCTGTTGGGGTTCAGAGTCCAACATAAGGCGGACATCAGCCAGCAACACTTCCCGATCCTTGCCCTCCGTCATTCTTTCGGCCGCTGACAGCGCTTCATGTGCGTTGTTGGCGTGTAGATACGATTTGGAGAGCCGCGAAAGAAGACGGTCTTTCCGATCCGGGGCAGAATCTTTCGAGAGGGATAAGGCCTTCACAGCAAGTGCGGCCGCCTCTTCGTACTGCCCCATCTCAAACTTGACGGCCGAGAGGTTCGATATCGGGGCTGGGTCTTCGGGCGTCAAAGATTGCGCAACATTGTATTCGATCTCGGCTGTCGTTAACCGTGGTGTCATCAACCGTTTGGTTAGCGCAGTTTCCGCTGGAGGGCAAGGGGCGAGTGGGATTACCTTCTCGGAGATTACCCTGTTTGTACAGGGTATTTCCGCGCTCCCGCGCCTTGGACGCTTTCGCCTGGTTCTCGTCGCTGCCGGCCATTATCGATGTTGCGTGTTCGTCGGGCAAAAGAGGGTGAAGCGGGGAAGGAACCAACCCCTGCTCGGTTTTAGCAGATGGGCTTTCAGCAAGGCCAATGGATAGCATGGGAATTTCCCCACTTCGCTTGTGCAAAGTTGAGTGTTCAAAGCTGCAACTGGGTCACATCACTGTTATGTAGGGCGCTTTTCAGCCACTGTGTGCCAAGGCCTCACGTTGGCCCAGCAGCTGAAGCTGTTCGTGACGTGGGGTAGCTCGCGGATGATAGTCTGCAATGCCCGCAGAAGATATGCCAGTGCGCGATGACCAGATTCTCGAAGAGGGACATGTCATATAGGGAAAGAGTAGCGAGGTAGATACCAACAATGGCCGACTCTGCAAAAAATGCATCCTAAGCTTCAACTGTCCTCAAAACACAAGCGAAACACCCACAAAAACGGCAACTGCGGCAAGTGTCCCTGAGGCTAGGCTTTCCCGAATCCGACGTCCACTGCTCGTTCCTGCAGATCCAGGCACAAAGCTCCCGGGAGTAGCGTCCTTGGCTCTCAGACACGACAGCTTTGCCGCGGTATCCGGCACCAAAACAGGGTTCTCAAATCCATCACTCGTGTTTGTTGCTTTCTTCGAGGGCCCGAACAAGATCAGCACCGGCCAAGCTAGACTGCCCGCTTGGTCATATCCCGTCAGATTCCCGCGCGCGTGGGGGATCCCGCCGTGCTGGATCAAGTCGTACTTTCCGCTCGGCCACTTGCTGACCTCGGTCGAATTAAAATCTATCAGGGCATTACAAGTTAGCGCTGTTGTTCACTAGGCTCAAATGGGGACCCCCCAACACAACTTACGCCTACTCACACAACCCCACCCTGACTTGAGAATATTGACCTCGTCCGCGCTGCACCCTGAGCTCCCGAGCTTCTCCAAATCCGGACAACCACACATCGAGTATGTATTCTCTCTTTTATACTGCTGCACCGCTCCCGCCTCCACGGCGCGCCGGCACTGCTCGCCCAGGACACTCGAACAGGTCCCGTCGTCGGTTCGAAGTTTCGCCGGGAATCCGCTCGAGGTAGTGTTGATGCTCCAGTTGATAATACAGATGCCCCACGTCTCGTCTATGGGAATCAAAGTGCCGTTCAGCTCAACGGGGGCTTCGGCAACCACTTTGACGCCTGTGAAGGTCTTGTTCTTGATGTCTTTGTCGTCTGAGATGAGGTTGCTACCAGCCTCCGACAAGGGGATGTCTGCAGCGACAGATATCGTCCACCCCCATCCGGGCATGGCCGGGCCTCCGACACGGTAGTGCAGCGTAGTGTATGGGGCTTCAATAGGGTATCTGCTTGTTGCGTTTGGCGTTTTCATGAACTCGTCGAATTTCGCCGAGGCCATGTCATAGGGCCCTAAGTTACTCCCCGCACCCATTATTGTCTCGCTGGCAAGTGCTGAGGGGATGGCGAGGAGCAAGAAGCTCAGGATGGATAGAGTGGGCTTTGAGGAGGACATGGTGGGCGATTTTTCGAGCGTAAAATTGTCAGACTCGGGGAAAAGAGCCGAACAAGATCACGACGCAGTAAAGAACTGAAATCAATGTGTTCCTGTGGTGCTCCTTTTCTCTCCAGTGAGGAACCTATCTGCCTAGACGTCATTGTGCAACGAAGGAAGAGGCACAGAGACCGGGTGCATACGGGCTTAGATGAATCAAGACGGCGGAGTTGTATTTTAATATACTTAAAAGGCCTTGTGGAACCCTACCTCCTTTGTTGCTCGATAATAGCCGACAAACTGATTCGGTGTCAACCAAGGCCAAAACCGCAGGCGGCACAGTGCGAAATGGGCAGTGCAGAGGAATACCCCCTTTTGGTTCTTGGCTCCCTATCAACAACCAATAGAGGTCAAAACTGTGCCGTTTTTCGGGCAACGACTTCCAGCTCCTGGATCCTGAGCCGAATGATTGGTGATTCTGAAGGGATGTGACTACAAACCATGGAGTTGGATCTGTAGGGGGCACAGTGCCCAATCTGCTTCCTTCAGAACATCAAACGAACCCAGCTACAGCGTATAATTGGGCAAGTTCTCCCCGTTTATGTGCTGGGAGGCAACCGGCGCCCTCTCGACAATCCATTGACCCGTACAACGACATCTCACCACCAGCAGTCTCCAAGATTTTATCACGCATCATCCAAAACGATGGCTCGGTTCAGCCCTCTTTCCTTTGTATTCGCTCTTATCTTCTCCTTTGTGGATGCAGACGGCATCATTGCCCCGCCCAAGCCGGCCCTCCAGCCCAGATCGGAGCCCTGAAGGTCAAGCGCAGCTGTGACCAGGGCTCATGGAAAGCCGACCCAGGGAAGACCGAATACACACGACCCACCGATGGCGTCCTGATCATGTCGCCGACACTAGTGGGGGATATGGAATTTGAGGTCACCAAACCAAGGTCGCAGTCGTGGAAGTCAAACATAAGTCTTGCCTTCACGGACGCCGTGTCGCTGGGCGTTGGGTTTGAGATAAACGAGACGTTCAAGGATCCTTCGTCATACAAATATCCCGTTACGGATGGCCAGAGCGGAGAATTAGGGTTTACCCCGTTTCTACTGTGCACGACAGGTGAGTAGACAAGCACATTCCAAGCAGTGCGCTGCCGGTGGGTTCCTCTGCTAATCATGTTGCTTCCAGGGACCGGAATGTGTGGTGGCAATGAGGTTAAGGGCGAAATATGCACCCCTGACAAAGTCAGGGTGGGTGAAACAATACATTTGAATGGTGTCTGGGGTCTCGTCACTCATTCGTAATGGCAGGATGTGTTTTTCGACTCTTCTCATAATTATGGCCTTCTTGGCGCGGGTTATTTGATGCAACGACTATTTCCTCCGTGTGATCTTCAACTTTCGTCTTTTGATCGGGCGGATTGCAGGTTGCGGAGCAAGCGCCAAGTCTAGATTGATACTAAATTGAAAGGTTGAGCTCATTTCACCCAAGAGTCAAAAATTGCCATTACGCAACTGGGAATAATCCCATTGACAACGCATCTTAGCTCTGCTAGTTTTCCTGCCCACTTGAGCATTGACAAAGAAGCTCCCCATTGTCCAATGAGCCGGCCGAGTCTCTGATTCGCCACCCAAACGGCGGTGGAGTTCTTGGGCACGTCAAGCCAAGCCATTCCTTGAGTCTCCAAACGCCCCGCCAACCCAACGACACACGTGGCTATCGAAACCACCGCTGTTATGGTGGGCCACCCTGTCCGTCGAGGCCACGTCAAAAATAGCACGCAACTCTGGCCGGTACCGACTCGCCACCAAAGCAAGTGATGTTTCGTCGCTCTGGGTTGCGGCCCAAGTTTGAGATTCTGCCGCGCGCACGCGCCGGTTTTCTCGTGCGCTCTTGGGCGCGAACATCGATGGTGCCCGAGATGCATGCTCAACGGCGTGAGCCGCTGCAACGCACATGTTTGGTGCCATCTGGCCCCCTGCTCTGTCTATCAGCTCGTCTACGCAGCCAAGTCATCCACAGCTCACCTCCGGATGGGGCTCGCACGCTTGCTGGCCCACTTGATTCGGCGACAACAGACCATGCACAAGAAACAACCCAACAATCCTGTTGCTCAATCCGCACTTTTCGGTCCTCAAAAAGATGCAGCTCGTCCTCGTTCCCCGACATTTCTCCATTCTCCATTCAAGTTGTTTTAGACATTTCCAACCGGTAGCTATCGCTCTGCATCTTGTTAGCGCAGACACCGCAAACCAACACATACCACCATCATGGCATCCGATCAGCAAGTCGAAGACGTCTACGTCGCCGTAGTCGGTGTGGCGGGCGCAGGCAAGGACTCCCTTATCTCGAGTTTCCTCGGGGACAACCACCTCCAGCACAATGAAGCCGCCCACAGTGTGGACGATGCCTGTAAGTCACGCAGGCGACACCATCTCCATTCCATGTCCCACAACCCCCCGCTAACACCCTTCCAGCAACCACCTCAGACCAAGATATCACCTTCCTCTACAACGACACCCAGCGCGTCCATCTCGTCGATATCCCAGGCTTCACATCCGACAACGACGCCACCGAGCAACAGCAACAAACCCTAAACCGCATCAACTCCCTCGTCGCCGACGGCAAGACCTTCAGCGGTATCGTCTTCCTCCACTCCATCTCCGACTCCGAAACCGCCGGCCTCGCTCTCCAAAACATGGAGCTCCTCCGCTCCCTTTGCGGCTCCGACGACTCTCAAGCCCAAACCCTAACCGTCCTCGCCACATCGATGTGGTCGCGCGTGACACCCGAGCTCGGCGCCGAGCGAGAGCGCGCTCTTGTCGAATCGGACGAGTTCGTGGGGCAGCTGATCAACCAAGAGGGAGGGAAAGTCTTCCGGTATGAGGACACGCGCGAGTCCGCGATGGACATTCTGTCGTATCTGCTATCGCGACAAGCAGTTGCCGCGTCGAAGCCGATCGAAAGCGGGGTCGACAAGGCGTGCCAGACTGGCGAGGAGCTAGTCGGCGAGTGGGATCGGGAGATCGCGCGTGCGAGAGAGAAGCACATGGCTAGGCTGGCGGAGATGTATGCGCTCATGGAGGAGGCGACACGGGAGCATGATAGCAATGTGAGGGGGATTGTAAAGGTTGAGGTTGAGTCGCTCCAGAAGAGAATTCGGGAGGGCGAGGAGGAGAGAGACCAGTTGAAGAAGAGGATCGAGGAGGTAACGGCGCAGAAGGACGGCGAGGTCAAGGCGCTGCAGGAGGAAATTAGCCAGGAGAAGAGACGCCATGCGGAGGAGACAGAGAAGCTGGTGGAGGCTGCAAGGAAGGAGAGGGAGCAGCTTTCGAAGGCTGCGCAGGAGGAGCTGGCGAGGAGAGAGGAGGAGCGCGTCAGGCAGGGCGAGGAGCGGGTGGCTGCTGTCAGAGCTGAGATGATGCAAGATTCAGAGAACCGCGTGAAGGGGTTGCTGGAGGAAATGACGCACGAAGCAGACGAAAGAGTCAAGGCCGTGCGGGCGGAGTTGACTCACGAGGCCGATGACCGTCTGAATGCGCTGCGCCGCGAGATGGAGAAGATGAAGCTGGAGTTTGAGCGCGAGCGGGAGCAGAATATGAAGGTGGTGCGCGCAGAGATGTCGCGGCTGGTCGAGCGCGAGAAGGAGGCGCGCGAGAGGGCGCAGCGCGTGGAGGTGGTGAGGAAGAACGAAGAGTACCGGCAGCCCCTCCAAGCTTGGGCCGTTGCGCGACTGTGGGGTGTTGGCAAGACCCGATCGAGGTAAGCAACGCACCTCCCCGCTGTGTCCACCCCGGAAACCGGTTGATGTGGGGAAAGCATTCTTGCCGCCGTCTGCCTCTGCTTGCCTGTCAGACGCTGGGCAAACAAGACAGCCTCCATATCCCGGTAGGGCAGGCTGTCTCTGGCGTCGCGCTTGAGTCAGCCGATGACCAAGATTTGGAACTCATTTTTGTTTTTAGTACCTGGTAGCTACCACATAGCCACATAGCCTTTCGGCTTCGAACCCTTTCTTTTGTTGGTGGGTCATCTTTTCGTTTGGGGGAATGGGTCAGGGTTTTGGGCAAGGTTGGATTTCAGGAGCATCGTAGGTAGCATCTAGCGTGGTGTTTGCTTGGGTTAGCATTGCTTGCTTATTTATAGCAAAAAGAATTCATCAGCTTGTCTTAAGTGCGTCAACATTATTCGTGACATGAAGAGCTGAGCGACCCAGAGGAAGGCAACCCTCCAAGACCCGTCTCGACTTGAACATGCATGGCTTAGATGTCGGTCGCCCCCGCTGGGGGAAGGAGCGAAACGAAAAGATGCTCGATCTCTGCCTTTCGTTCCTCGAGGCTTGAACGAAAACTCCTGCCGCATCGCACTCAGTTGCTCACATGACGTGCACTGTATAGATACAAACTAGAGTTCTCTTCTCGCCATCATTAATGGAGGAATGTTGTCAAATGGTGCTTTAGTTAAGCTTCGACCACTGGAGAAGGGTTTCGGAGCGAGGAACAACGCTCCTGAGAGGTCTAGAAACCCCACTTTGTCCCACATCAATGTCGCGCCCTCGATTCGAACAGGAGCTTCACGCTACATGTCTAAGCACCGCGTGGGACGCACACCGCATCAGTTGGCGGGACTTCGAGTACTATTGTACGATCCAGTCACCGCAGAAAAGAGGCGCCCGCGACGTTGCAGGTCATGAGCGAAACGACAGGCGAGATGGCCCAGAAGGCTCAAGGTCTCAGAGCGCCATTGACGGAGTTTGGCGATTACGTTCTCAACTCTGCTGCAGGCAGCTACCCGTGTCTTGGAGCGCGGACAACAACACCATCTCGCTCAGCGATATCGACGTCGACCAGAGAACCACGTCGCCAGTGGAGACTGTGGATCGTTACCTCACGTCGTTCGTTGTGGACGGTAACAGTACAGTCTTCGCCGCGGTGAGACGGTCATACCGTATGTTCGAGGCCATGGAGCAACGAATCCGCGAAGCAACCCCCAACAAGAGGCAGAACACCTCAAAACGAGAGTTTCCAGGCCCAGAATGGATTGGAATGGAAGGTGCGCTACTCCGAGTTTATCAGCCGCAAGGAATTCACACACAGGATTTGGAGCCAGGGGCCATCGTTTGGATTTACATTTGCTTCGAGAAAAAGTAAATCGGTTGGGAAGCAAATCGCGGCGCGCGCACTGTGCGAAATGCTTATTTTGTGGAAGCCCCACAGACCAGTTGCCATGACACCACAACGAGAGTCTCGGTGGTTCAGGGGCTGGACAGCGCAGCAGTCATGACGGATTTGAAGCTGAACAACTGCCCCGAGTCATCATGGCAACGGAGCTCCTCAAGGGTCTTGCAACGGCTCGAGGTATTGTTGAGCCACTCTCATCATGGGCGGTGACCTACTATCTACCAGTGTCCCCCCACAAATCATCTCCGTACAGCGCCCTTTGGATGTTCTGGCAGTATGGTATCTCCGAACAGTCGGAATCAGAAGTTGAGACCCGGATGTCCCTTCGGCCTACGGGTTCAGAAAGAACGTAAACCTCAAATGCATCTTATCCAAGGACGCCACAGAATCCGATTGGCCCGTTCGAGTCGACCTTGTGTACCAGTCACCGTAGGTATCTAGCCAGAATCTAGTGGCGTCTAAGTACCTTGGTACCTAGGTAACCGGGTTCTGCTTGGGGGAATCTTTCGACCGTGAAGACCGTTGCGGGTGGAGCCGAAGAACTCTGATTTTTTGTCGAAGAGTTCCCACAGAAAGGACGTGTTGGGTGTGAGGACGCAGAACTTTAACCGACATACCTGCTAGGTATAAATCCGCATCGATCGACGTCCAGCGCCGTTTTAGAACTCAGACCTTTGCACCTCACATCCAAGCACACAACTCTCTAAATCAATCGGAGCGACAAAATCAAAAGTCTTGAACACCACCATATCACTTCACTCCCATCATATCAAAATATCCGACATGGCTCCCATCCCTCTTTCTGGTAGGTGCACCCCAAACCAGCCCCCTGACGACTCGTTTGCATCTATTTCCCAACGAATCATTCGCGCTTCAATCTTTCCTTTCCTTCGCGATGTCTTCCATGCTTTTCCCCCATGGCTCGCTTGTCTCCGGGCGGCTCGTCTGTGTTTTCACCATGCGCTTTCTTTCCATGGCATGCTCGTCTCCTGATAGCTGGCCTATCCTTCAATCGCTTGTTTACTTTCTGATGTTTCGCTTTCTTTGCGATGGCTTGATTTTCCCTCGGAGACCCACTTACCTCTTGAGTTCTTGCTCGTCTTGTGGGGGCTCGCGCATCCCTCCGCTCCTTTCCTGCCTCAAGTTCACTACCTTTTAATCTTCTGTCACTGTGCTAATTCGTTTCCCTGTCACAGCCGTTGGCCCACGCATCTGCGTGAAGTTGTCAGAGATGCGGGCGATCCTGCGCCTGCACTACCCCATCAAAGCCGCCCGGGTGACCATCGAGCATATCATGAACCGCGGCATCGGCCGCCTCGTCGACGCTTTCAGTAAGTTTCCCAAACAAGTCTTTCGTTTTCCCTTTTCCAAACCTTGCAATAGTCTCATGCTAACCACTTGCACAGCTGAACACAGCGACCTCGCCACCATCGACAGTCACGAGCTGTCAGCACTCTCCGTCCGGGCCGCCGAGTTCGCCCGCCGCCTCAATCTCGCGCACGGCGAGATTGAGGAAGACATCGAGCACCGCTCCGCAGCTTACAAGTTTGACGGCCGGCGCAGAATCCTCGACATGTTCTACCTCGAACATGCGCACGAAGAAGACGACCCCACCGGCGAGGAGGAAGTCAACGCGGCCTTGACACTGAAGGAGATCACGGCCAAGATTGTCGACAACATAATTGTCGATCTATGCTTGGAGTTGAGGAACATCGACTGGCTTGCGAAGTCGACGGCGGAGTGGTACCCCCACTACGACGATTTGGAGTATGTCTGGAGGAGTTTGGATGATGCGTTGCTTGCCATGTCATGCGGCATCACGGCGTGGGAGCAGGAGAGCGGTGTGGTGTTGGAGAATGTGGTGGACCTGGCGGCGCTGTGAAGGGGCGTTCGTCACGATGGTGGAGGATTAGGAGCATCGCGTCGGTGTCACGGTTGGGGATGGGTTTGGCTTTGGATACCCGTGGTTTATGTTTGAAATGCGTCATGGTGCTTGTTTTCTCGCTTCATCATACCGTCGTCTTTCCTTGGTGTCTCACATGAGGCAACCACGATTCATTTCCCCCTTATTTAGGATTGACCTTCTCAACCTTGCCGCTCTTGATGTCAAAGACAAAACCCTGCGTGCCCTGCTTCAGCCCCTCCCTGATCAAAGGATGCGCAGCAACCCATTCCAAGTCCCCTTTCACGCTCTCCACAATGCTATTATCACGCACACACAGTCAGCAACCTCAAACACCAACGCACCCGTTTCTCAGGCTCAGGGGAGAAACTCACTCAGCATTAGCCCCAAACACAGTAGCATCAATCTCGGGCCAGTACGACTCATCCACCCTCGACTTGATATTCGAGCGGACCTGCTCCTCAGAGAAATGAGTCGTACCACAGTCGGTATGATGCACGATGGCCAGCTCCTCGAGGGAAAAGAGCGTGTCGATGATGTTGATGTCGCGCAGCGCATGGCGGACGTTGCCTCCGGCGTTGCGGTAGACGACGACCTCGTTGTCCTGGATGTTGAAGAACTTCTCGGGGATGCAGCGAGGGTCGACGCAGGTGACTGTGAGGTTGTTAGTTTCTTGTGTTGGGGGTGTTGGAAGGGGCAGGCACATACTGATCATGGTCTTCGGGACGGGGGTGCCGCCCGGGCCAAAGTCGCCGATGGATGGGAGAGGGGTGTGCGTCGTGGATGTCGCCTTGTTCCGCTGCAAGAGGTCTGCAATCTTTGCTGCCATGGTGTTGACGGTGAAGAGGTGATGTTGTGGAGTAGGGGTTAGAATGTGGGATTTGTCTGCTTCGTGGAGAGGTGCGGCTGTTTCTAGTCCAGGAAGACGTGTTGGAGGAGACTGTTTTTATATCCCGTCTCATTGAAGCCTCAAACTCGGCCAGTGGTCGTTGGATGCAACATGCTGACACATCCGTATCATGCATTACACATTGCAAAGGAATAACAACACCTACGGCGGATGGCTCGGCAGTCAAAACGCTGGACGATTACTCTACGGATTATTCAGCTGGGCGGCCCCCAACATTCAATTCCGAATTCGGACTCTCCTCGGCCATCGGAATGAGAGCAACCCAAACGATTTGGAGCTTGACGATTCTGGGGGTCATGCAGAATATGGAGATGGGGGCAAAAGAATGCTCGAATCTTAACCAAAGACATCACTGATGATGCCGGGATTTGGTACACGATCTTCTGCTGTTGCTTTCGGATATATTGATATTTCTCCTTGCTCTCAGCTTTCTCACAGCTGCTCAGTGCGCCCTTCAGCTTGAGCGGGATTTCGCTGGCCAGTTCGGATCTTTAGCGGGTGGTTCTCTCACTGTCATTAGTGTCGATTGACGTCCTCGCTGCCGAGTTCCACACGCTAGTGGCAGCATCAATGACAGATCTAACGCCTTCTGCACCACCCCATGATCAACTTCATTGGTGCGGTGATTTTCCAGACCGATCCATCTCGGGGGCTCCACGACCTTCTGCCTTTTTCTGAAACTCCAAGACGTGCGCCCTTCCGGCTGTATCTATTGCGTGCGAGATGTAATTTTTAGCCTTCAATTGTCGTCCATCTCGATACTTAGTTAATCTCCGAAAGACCTTCCCCACGTCAGAGATGTGCTTCCCAATGTCCACGGCTGTGTGGCAAACCTTCCCGTCGGCCAAAATGTTCCTACTTTGCCTGCGTAGTATAGCGAGTCCGTGCGAAGAAGGCTAGGAGCGACGACACTGCGCCCTTCTTCAGTGTCGACGAGGCAACTCTCTTCTCAACTTTGACCATCTTGGGATCTCCGCATCTGGTAAGGCCGGGAAATCGCGGTTCTCGAAAGCTTGAGGAACGTCATCTGTAAAACGTTCCCCCTAGGCTGGACTGCTGTTGATGGAGCTGAAATGCGACACTGCGCAACGTCGGAATGCTATCCGCCCAGGAAAATGGTGTGCGCGGTTCTCAGTTTAGTACGCGCTTAGGGCTGGCTGCCACGGTCGTCTCTTTTCAGCTCAAACACGACGGTCTGCGCTGCGTCCACGGGTTGTTACTGGAAACTCGGCCACCGGCATTGTTTTAGAAGTTGCTTTGTGCGGCAGGTGTGGAGCGTGCGGTACTCAAAGTCGCCAATGCCAAAGAGAAGGCAGTCAAAGACAAGGTAGTTGCCAAGAGAGCG
>Ga0247760_1000298_pt1 | contig 55577 bp, 66 predicted proteins | sample UWRJL171409R4_FD_179936 | JGI IMG/M metagenome (GOLD analysis project Ga0247760, IMG submission 179936) | Plant litter microbial communities from Arlington Agricultural Research Station in Wisconsin, United States - UWRJ-L171-409R-4 | ecosystem: Environmental > Terrestrial > Plant litter >...
GGTAAATGATTTTGGTTGGGGCAGCTCCGGAAGCACTTCTTTCGCCAGCCAGCCGATTGTCCCCGGTGCCTCGGGTGGATTCTCGGTGGCGCCTAAGGTATCCGCGGACGAGGAATTCGGCGGTTGTACGAGCAGCGCGCCCACGACAAGCACAACCACAACTGCTGGTGGTGCTAAGCCGGCGGGCGGATTTGCTGCGAGTGAGGATCTTTTCTCAAACGTCTGGGAATAAAGGAAAATGCTGCATTTGAGAACGCGACAATGAAGACTGGGTGTGTTGCATCAACTGGAATCAGGATAAAATGCCCGGTCAGAAAATCTGACCGATATCATACAAAGTTACCCGTAGCAACAGAGAAGACAAAAAAAGAAACTGGTTTGTTGTTCTCGTCATTTCAATAGTTTTAGACTGTCAAGGATGTTGTGTTCATGCGGATGGAGTTTGAATTCCTGCTCAAATCGAGGTGGTATTGTGCCTCTGGCTACTACGTACTTATCCCAAAATCAGAACCTTGACGCCGATGCTATGCCTGCTACTTGCTTAATCCATGTGCTCCTGTCGCAACCCGAGGTATCATCTCGCCGGCGTGAAAATATACAATTACGGTCATGTCTTCTCATTGGATCCTAATTCCATGTGTCGAACAGCCCCTTCTTCCGTTGTTGGCGAAGATAGATCATTACCAACTAGAAAAATAGCCGTGTCAGGTAGTATAGGAAGATGAAGGCGCCAATGATGATGCCTGACAACTTCAGCACGGCTACCTTGTTGCCAGACGCCGCCATGCGACCGAGCCGGCTGGCTGAGCCCTTGAGCTGTGTGCCCATGGAGGAGAAGGTTTCGGACTGTACACAACGACCGTGTTTAGCTTATTGGGGGGTTAATCGCTTGCGCGGAGGGTGGTTGATGGGGACATACGGTCGAATCGATCACCTCGTGCGCGCGCGCATTGTCGTAGATGTCGATGGTTACGCCGCGGAGAGCAGAAACCTTGGACGAGAGCTCTTCCAGTCGGGCATTGTTCTGGCGCTCGCGCTCAAAGGCTTCAGACATGTTGGCGGTTGTTTGCTTGCCGGTGACAGGGGTTGGCAGGGCGACTGCGAGCGGGTATGATTGTCGTTAGGATGCTGGCGGAGCGGGCAGTTGTGATGGTTGGCGATTACGTATGATGATGCAGATGCGCCGTGTGCTTTCGTTGACAGAGGCACGCCCCTGGGATTCCGAGAAACAGCGTTTCAGGGTTCGGTCACGAGGCCAGCAACGTGTCCGGTGATTTCGGTCGAGGATACGGTGTGTTCGGTGATTAATCGGCGACAGCCGTCTTCAGCGGGTGTGAATGGAGGGTGGTCTCCAGCGGAACAGAGCACTCGGCCGAGGTTTCTTTGGTCAGATGGATTGAGATGCAAGTTGTCAGAAAGGGGGCTAACGTCCGAGTCCCGTCGTTGCGACAGATTGGGGCTTGACGCTGGTGACAACGCTACTCAGCCACAGTGTGGCGAATGAGCGGGATGATGTCAGGCCTCTCGGATCTAGAGCTACGGAAGGGACGGACATTGCGCCGGAGATTTTGCGACAGGTGCGCGAGACAGCCTTGATTGAGCCACTGGTGATGAGTATTTTTCAGCTATGATACTCACCATTTGAACCTCGAAGCTCGTGCGCTTGAGATGGGCTTTGGATGGCGTGCATGGTTACTCGACACCTTTTCGTTTCCATATTCGTCTTTCCAGCATTGAATTCAACTGCGGGGCGAATTCACGATGCGGGGAGGTTCCGGCCTCCAACCTTGAGGACCTCCAGCTCCCAACTTGGATGTTCCACTGCGTTCCGTCATTTCCCTCCACAGCCGCATCCGAACGCGCGGCTTTCGGGTTTCTGGCGGCTTCATTATCATAATATAATGCAGTATTTCTTCCGTCGCAGGAAAGATCTCATTGCAGCTTTCGTGGTCGTCAGCCAAGCCGGTTAACCGTTCAAGTGGAAAGGCTGAGTTACTGGTAACCCCGCTGCAAAGCGGAACTAACGGGGCACAAAGAAATACTACTCAGCAGCCTTTCCCCACTAAGATCACCCCACGCCTTACCTAGGCATCCTTCCCGCCTCAACCTCCGGGCTGCCTCACAATCCATCCCGCTTGCGCCTGCGATTACTGACGATACTTTTCCCTTCAAACCTCCCCCTCCGCGAACCGCCCTCGCACTCGTCCTCGTCGTTCGAGGTATCCTCTCCAAACCAACACAACAGACATGGGACTCAACAATCCCCTTCCCTCGTCATTGGCGTGTAAGCTACACCCCGAACCTTTCGTGTAACCGAGAAGGAGGTCGATGAGCTGGCGATTTGGATAACTGATGGTCTTCTACACAGCGGAATGCAAGAAGTGCGGAAAGATTCTCACATCGTTCATCGACCCCCGTCAACCGCTTGGCCCCGAGAAAATCATCCCGCCATCAGTACTCGCGAACGCCAAGGTAATAGAGGCCCCGCCCTTCCAAGCGTCCTTCGAAGGGACAATTTTGCCACGGCCGAGTTTGTTGACGTACTATCTCCGCCTAGGGCCTTGCGATTCTCACCGTCATAAAAGCCGGCTTCCTCGGATCCGCACGATTCGGCAGCGGTCTTGTCGTCGCTCGCCTCCCCGACGGTAGTTGGAGCGCGCCCACCGCGATCGCAACCGGTGGTGCGGGCTTCGGTGGCCAGATTGGGTTCGAACTGACAGATTTTGTCTTTATCTTGAACGATGCGAATGCGGTAAAGACCTTCTCGCAAGCTGGCTCGCTCACCCTCGGCGGAAACGTGTCCGTCGCTGCAGGACCGGTTGGTCGGAATGCGGAAGCCGCTGGTGCGGCTTCACTTAGAAGTGTGGCAGGTATCTTCAGCTACTCGAAAACAAAAGGTCTCTTTGCCGGCGTGTCGCTGGAAGGATCAGTCATCGTGGAACGCAAAGATGCAAACACCAAACTCTATGGTCGACCGATCTCGGCAAAGGAGCTCCTCTCAGGGTCAGAGCGCCCACCGCCGCAGGCACAACCGCTCTTGAGCATTCTGAATTCGAGAGCATTTAGCGGAATGTCGTCAGGGACGATGGACGACCGTATGTACAATGATGTTCCGGTGTACGACGATAGGGAGGACCCGGTTGTGTGGGCTAATAAGACAGGCAACGCATATGGGGAAGGTCAGCGTCGGGAAGGCGGTAGTAGTACTAATAACGAGGGACACGCCCACGACGAGTTTGGCCGACCAAAACGGGCCAACACCTGGCAGGATGATGCGTACGACCAACCACACGGCATCTCGCAGGCATCGCGGTCAAATACTTTCAATGATTCAAGAAATGAACCATCGCCGACATACGGGGACAAGAAAGCTGCCCCCGGCCGACCTGCGGCACCAAAACCCAATTTCACCAGCAAACAGGCGATGATGAAGAAGAACGAGGCGATTGCGCTCTTCACGTTCGAGGCTGACCAGCCAGGAGATCTCAGCTTTAAGAAGGGGGATGTTATAACAGTGCTGAAGAAGACAGAGAGCGAGAACGATTGGTGGTATGGTTTCTCTCCCACGGCTTCGGGCATGAGGATGGCTAACAATTGAACAGGACAGGAATGGTTGGCACACGGCACGGCATCTTTCCCAGCAACTATGTAAAGATGAAGGACTGATGGAACAGCGTCATGACACTCGAGATATGCTTTTCACTTGGAGGATAGAGACGTTTATTTCAGGCTCTTGCAGTTTCTTGAAGTAGGAGATCTACACTTACCGTAGCCGGCCGGCTGGTTGGCCTCGGTGTACTGAATTTTCTTAGTGAAGAATGATCGAAGGGTATACCTGTCGAAGGATTTTAGCGTTTGGCTTTTTTGCATGGATCTAGCCAGGTCTGTCGTGTCTGGCGTTTCGGGTGAGAAATGTGCAAACCCGTTTATTACCCTGTTTTCCTGTTTTTGTATCCGGGGGCTTTTTTATCTTGCCATCAAGATGGGCAGGGGAATGAGGGTAGAGACATAGGATGGCCGATGGCGATTGGTTTCAGTTGTCTAGTAGAGAGAATGAAGAAATTTTGATTCCATATGATTTCCGGGTCGATGATTAGGAGGGAAGCGAGACTCGGCGACATCAGGGTGGGATCGTATCTGGCTCCGGACGGGTTCGGAGCGGGGGGCTTAAGCGAGCGCCGGAATTGGGCGGACGTGCCGGCGCATGTTGGGCTGATGCTAACAAACTGAACGGGATTCCTGCTCATCAATTTAAAGCATTACCGTTAGGAATGCACTTTCAGACTGACGTCCTCCCGAATGACACTATCAAGGTATCGATGCGAATTCCCCTCGGACAAGACACTCTTAACCACCTTCCATTTCTCTTTCACCGAGTTCTCATCACTGGATCGCGTACACTGTTCCCTTGACATTTTCCCCTTATTGCTAACATATACTTTGCACCATCCAATTCTCAGACAACCGAAAGGAAGGAACATTCGCTCAAATCAACAATCCCCCCAGCCCTATCAGGCAACACCATCTCAAACAACACCTGGCGCGTTCCCCACCCACCGGGCAATCTCGACCGCAGCATCACCACTAGCACAACCAACGAGAAAGTACCCAACAGCCAAAAAAAAAAAACCGCCCCGTAAATCAAACCATCCGCAAAGTCCAAAAATCCCGTCCTTTGCACTTTCCCAGAACAATCGCTTCCAGAAAAAAAAACTATCACCGCCCCACTCCCGGCGAACACCTCCTCGCGTCGCTGATTGGCCCGCGCCAGACGTCAGATCAAGCGCCTCAATTTCCTCCCCCAACGCCGCAGCCCAATCCTGTCGCGGAGCTGTGGGTTTGCTGTCGGAGCGATCCTAGAGCCTCAAAGGGGCCGAGATTGGGTTTGGAGTTTGAGATTGGGATGGAGGTGCTTGCCGCTTTGGGAATGCCGGAGCCGGGAGGTGAGCGATGGGGAGGGTGTTTGGGCTGGTGAGTGGCTACGGTGAGGATGGGGAGGGACGGGTATGGAATTTGAGGGTGGTGGTGGGCGGGATTCCCGCGGCTTCGGGATGAGGCGTTTGGTGTGTCGAGTGGGAGGAGCTCTGGGGGATGTGAGTGGTGAGGGAGGAGTGGGCGGGGAGCGGATGTATTGTACAAGAGGGTATAGCTCCCCGGGAAAGAGGTAAGCTTGGAGGTGAGTGAGTGAGGTTCTTGTCTTGGCTGATACTTTCTTACCAACGGAGTGGGCGGGTCAGGAGGAAATACTGTCTGTCTGTCACTCCTTTCTTTCGCTTTGTTTTTTGTTTGGGTCTTGAACTCGAAGGCATGATGTCGTCGTGGTGTTGGTTGTGTTTGCTGCTTTTTCTTGGGTTATTATCACTCGTTTCTGGTTCTCCTCTCCCGACTGGCATCAGTTATCAGAAGCAGTCGACATTGCCCATCTTGACGCTTCCTTACGGGTCTTATAGAGCGTCGAGCTATCGCTCGTCAAGTGATATGTAAGCTTATGGGCGAAATTTGGGAGGGAAACACGCTGACAAGAAGTCGCAGATATGTTTTCAGAAACATTCGTTTTGCAGCGCCTCCAGTAGGCGATCTTCGGTGGGCAAAGCCGGCAGCTCCGCAGCCTAACTCGACTCTTCAAGATGGTAGCTATGGTCCCAAGTGCATCCAGTCTGCTGTGAGTGGCATGAACTTGGTAGGGCCAGGCAATACATCGCCCGTCGGGGCAGCTATCAATCAGTTGTGAGTGGCTTGATTTTATGTCAGGGGCAATTCTGACAGTCTGTTAGCTTGGGTGGCATCCCCGTGCCTCTATTCCAGGGTGGAGATGAAGATTGTCTCTTCCTCGATGTGTATGTGCCTGGTAAGGCAATCAAGAACCCAAAGCTGAAGCTCTCGGTTCTCGTATGGATATATGGTGGTGCGTATCTCTTCGGGAGTAAAGATACGCTCCAACCCCATTTGCCCTTCTACGATGGTTCGGGTATGATGGCCAAGGCAAACAATGACATGATATTCGTGGCCATGAACTATCGGCTTGGCTCGTACGGCTGGCTGGCTGGAACAACGATGGAAAGTGAAGGAACGCCTAATGCTGGCCTGTGGGACCAGAGGGCCGCGTTCCAATGGGTTCGGGACTACATCCATCTGCTCGGCGGTGATCCAGCAAGGGTCACAGCCATGGGAGAGTCAGCGGGAGCTGGCTCAATTATCCATCATCTCGTCGGAAACGGCGGGAAGTTGGATCCCCTTTTCTCAAAGGCAATTGTCCAATCGCCAGCATACCAGCCGCTCTGGGACCGCGGCGGCATTATCCAGCAGACCTTCGACAAGTTTGCCTCCCTCGCTGGATGCCGCGGCAAGGGTCTTGCCTGTCTTCGGGGCGCAGATGCCGCGACACTCGCCAAGGCAAACAAGCAGCTCATCGCGCAGCAGGCGCCTGGTACTATGGCGATAGGGCCGACCCCTGACGGATCATTCATCCGACAGCTTCCGGTCCTCGAATTACAAACAGGCAACTACTGGAAGGGAGTCGAATCCATGATTCTCTCGCACACAGCGGATGAGTCGAGTCTTTTCGTCAGCGGCGCGGTCCAGACCGATGCGGAATTCTCAGGGTTTTTGGACACCGTGTTTCCGAACTATACACGAACCGAAGGGGTGAACGCCAAGATTGAGGCCTTTTACCCTCCTGTGTCGGGCAAAAAGTCGAAATACGCTACCCAGACAGCGAGAGTGACAGCGTTTCTCAGGGAAAGCTGCTTTACATGCAACGTGCGCTGTAAGTTGGCACTATTTCGGTTGCCTCCATCGCTCAAACTCGTGGTATCTTATTGCTCGAATCTGGCTTGTGTCTGTTTTTGTCAATTCCCCCTTTTGGTTCCTTTCCGCCGTATCCCTCTTTCTTCTTCGCCGTATTGCCGAGTTGTGCTGTCGGCGAGTCAAGTGACGTGGCATGGCGTTGCGCTTTGGCACTCGGAAACCTACCTTTCCCGTCGGAGTTTGTTTACCTACCGTCCTAGTTGGCTACACAAAAAAAGGGGGATGTCGCACAAGCCATCCTCACCACCCTTATCTCGCTCGCCCTGCTGACCGCAAACCACCACAGATCTGACAGAAGCCCTTGGCGAATCCAAAGTTTGGGCAATGCAGTACTCGGTTTTCCCTGGGTGGCATGGTTCCGACCTACTGGCGACGTTCTTCTCGATCAGTTATACGGCCGACACCGCGACTCTGTTTGATGATCTTGCTGTGCTCATGGTGCCAGCGCTCGCTCCGTTTGTGGCTGGTATCAGTGGTGCGCTACAGAGTTACTTTGCGAGTTATGTGACGACGGGAAACCCGAACACCAACCGGGTGATCTTAAACCTGCCGCCTACGGTGCAGTGGGGACATCCCTCGTCCGGAAGCGAGGCGATGCAAGGAGTCGTCAATGTCGGCGACTGGGGTTTTGGTACCATCAGTGACAGCCAGAACCAGAAAACTCCCTGCGACTTTTGGGCTGGCTTTGCCGCTGCTGTTACTGCCATTGGGGGTTATTCACCGCCGGGGACTGTAGCTCCGCAGGGCTTGGTCACGGTGAGTCCGGGTGATGATGTTAGTAGGAATTATCGAGGGGGCAACGCAGATGCTTAAAGCAGGATCAAATGGGAAAATAGACACCGGTTTCGGGAGTTCTCGGAATACGGAATACCTAGGTACATATTACCATCCCAAAATAAGGCAACCAAGGGAAGGATGTAGGCAAAAAAACAAAAGCAACCACAATACAACCTCACACTCGCTACTTGAGGACTCCAGGTGACACATCTTACGGACTACGCCATCCCGTCCATTGCGCAATAATACCTGACACAAAACAAAGCAATTGAGCCTCAAAGACTTTACGTGATGGCTGCACCTTCAACTGTTGATGGATTACTGCTCAGATGAGGAAAGTCAACACAAAGCGGCATGAGTTCAGGCATCAGGGTTGAACATATGTGGACTTCGCCCAAAGAGGAAATGAGCTCAAGCTCGCTTACACGCTCCCTTGCTGCCCCTCCAGCCGTCCCATGCCCTCGGCTGCCGCAATGCCTTCTTTCATCCCAAGTCACCCATGCCTCTTTCCTGCAATCCTACTACCGACCTCGGAATCCTACCCGCAAGTGTGCTTGAACGTTTTACTCGTACTGGGGACACAATCCTGCCATTCTCACCGCACACTCCAAGTTCACACAACTGTGTAGAAATCATGGCACAACGGCAACGCAGCCACACCGACATTGTGCATCACAGCAACACAAGATACCCCAGCGGCCCTATTCCGCCCCAGTCAGCCCCAGTCAGCCCCGGAGCGCCTCCCGCCAGCACCTGGACCCTGCTAATAGGCAACAAACACCATACGGGTACGTGAAACCGTTGCAGCCACCACCCAACCAAGACACGCCAAACAGCCACCCGATTGAAAGAAAGCCTGGACGAGGCGAACATTAGCACCCGCCCTGCAGGCATTAACCCTCCAAGCCAAGCCAAGCAGCGGGAGAAAAAGAAAAGAAAAAGAACATTGTCAAAGAGGAGAGCGCGTCACGCACCCGCTGCGACGAAGCAAATTTCCATATACCCGTGGACGTGGTGTGCCTAGATCTTTAGGCGAACCTTAATTGGATCTTCAGGGAGGCCTCACGCTACCAATCGCTCCTGCAGGCGGCACGCACAGGGCACATGGACAGATCAGGTTCCCCCAGATGCAGGTGCCGTACCCGGCCGTCGGCCACATGGACGCCGACCACAGGTAGGTCACAGCACCTACTGATTATACAGGTGCCATGGCCTTTCACTCGGTGGAATCCAGGGCCCTCACGGTGCAAGTACTACCTAAACGAATGTAGCCAGAGGCCTATTAAGATTTAAGTAGGTAAGGCCTTTTCGGAAAGAGGCAGGGCCTTTCACGGCATGGAATAAGTCATAATAATTCGAATATATCAGGATGTGACTGAAGCTCTCCAACATCACCGTAAGCGGCCCAAAAGTACTCTGATTCTGCCTCATTTATTTACCCCACCTTAAGTAATTTACATCTCTGCCGTCCCCCGAGCCCCCGGATTCCCAATCGTTGAGGGCTATAAAAGCTACGGATATTATATGGAAATTGAGGTCATGTTTGCTGCCTTGACCGGGGTCTTAGAGCTACCGAACCGAGGAGCCGAACAAGTGGTACCTACTGTAAATTGACGACGATGCTCGAAACAGGCCTGTTCAAATGGATTCCACAGGGGTTCCCTCCATCATTGCTTCGCAACTCCAAAACTACAATTGCTCTTTTTAGATGCCTGGGCAGAGAGAGCGGAAGGTCTTTCAGTTGCACTCCTATCTCGCTCTCTACCAAGGATTGCAGACAGACATTTCACAGAGTCTCCACGTTCGAATAGTGGCAAAGTTTTCATGCTATTCAAACTTATGATACCTAGGAAATATTCGAGTAGTCCGCAAAAAATGTAACGAGATCTTCTCCCCTGTCACCTCCCACTTGGTGCCAACGTATGTTGCTAGATATCGGGAATCAGACAGAGGATTTGAGGCGCCGTAATAGCGTCATCCAATTCCCTTCGTAAGCTCGGTCAATATCAGGCCGTCCCATGATAAACATGGCGCCAATATCAGCAGGGCGTTCCTCAAGAACAAGTGCGCTGGGGAGTTGTCAGGAATGAGCATTCTTCAAGTGACAGAGTGGGTAACCGACTTGATATAGAATTCCCCCACATCCGGGAGGCTGGCATAGAGCCGAACCACCCCAATGGGGTTGAAACGCCCACCTCTAGGGTTCAAAACCTTCTTGAGGATGATGTTCTCAACGTGCTTGAAGCCCCAACTCCTCAGAGTCTCGAGGCAAATTAAGCTCGCATTATACTCAGGAGAGATGAAAAAGTCCGGAACCTCTGCGAGCCCCTTAGACCAGCCGTCCTCTGACTGGGCTAGAATTTTAGCTCCTTTGACAAAGGCCTCTCGGTCGGTGTTGACGGTTTGGGGGATGAATTGGTTGTTGTGTCTGCGGCCTCGCTGCCATGCTGGCACCTCTGACATCGGCTGGTCTTTGGACGCCTGTGAAGCTCCATCGACGGGATATATCTCCTTTCTCTTCGAGAGATATTGGGCTTGGAAGTCTTCGAGGTCTTCCGGGAGGCGAACCATGTTGGCGATAGCGGTGTCCGGGCGACGACAGCGAGAGTAGTCTCATGGATGACTGCTACCTGAAGCAGTCGCGGGCTCTCATCAAGACTTTATGGAAGCCACAGGCTTTATGTATTCCTTGAAGAGCGAGTGTAGGTACCCTCAATACCAAAAGTTTGAACGTGGGCTGTCAGCCAGAAGTGGGATTTGAATTGTAAATTGCCATTTTCCACCGAACTGCCGCAGCGGGAGATTCCAGTGCTGAAGCCGACTTTTCAGAACCTCGGCGGGAGGGATGGCCATGGTGCCGGGGCTGTGACTGGAGGCTTGAAGCGGGAGTATGGCGACACCAAGCCCCTTGCCAGACTGTGGCCGCGCGCGTCGTTTGTTGTTCAAAATGGAAATTCGGAACATGTAACTGTAATTCCTTCTTCCCATGTTGTCGCACGATAGAGGCGAGAGGGGGGCGGGTAGGTAAGGTAGGTAGTGAGTCGGCGCGGTTGCCCCCCGTTGGCGTCCTGCCAACCAAGGTCAGACATCACTCGGGCAGTGTCCCGACTGTGGACCTTGCGACTGCTCGAAGTGTCGGGAAGAGACCTATGCGTGAGTTTGAGCGCACCCGGTAAGGGGCGCTAGGTGGGCGCCCGGCGTGCTGCCCTGACGCTCAAGTTTGCGCTCGGCGATATCTGGGCGAGGACTTACCTCGTAGTCTTCCCGCGACGCAACGAGTTGGCCGGCCCGCATACAAGACGACATCTTCCTTGGTAAGTCTGGGAGTAACCAGATAAGATGGACAGCCCTGGGTGGAAAAAGAAAGGATGGAAGGTCAAATGTACCGAGGACGCCTCGCCGAAGGAAGGGAAAACCAAAGTAGGCGTGGCCGGGGCTAAGTCAAGTGGCATTCTGGAAAAGCAGGAGGGCGGGTTATTGCGCAGGGTGTTGATGCCTAGGTTGGACTCCTTATAAGAGTCAAAAAGAATGTAAATTGGATTGCGACATTTTTGGAAGATGGAAAATACTATTGCAGGTTCGGTTGAGGGCCGTGGTCACGGGCCGAGGGTGGTTAGCAGGGGGGTGGGAGCTGCGCTCCCGCAACCAACTCGCTCTTGCCACACATCACCTGGGCAGTACTTTCCCTAATCGGACAGCTGAAAGCTCAGCTGCCGTTCTCAGGGTGTTCGGATATCTTGGTGCCGTTGCCCGGACATCGTTGGCATGATAAAGACGGGAGCAACCCCATATAACTCGACATTACACTTCATCCCAATTTCTTGCACTTCAGCCTTATGGTCTGGCTCAACTTACATTAAAGCCTGCATTAGTCATGCCTTCCTGCAGCTTGTTTACCATCGCGTGCGGCTCCTTTCATCAAGGTGAGGCGATCGTTCAGCTCGGATCTCGGTGAGCCAGAATTCGGTCAAACATTGGCTCTCAACTGCAGAGCCTCGCGATCGCTGTGGGGGCCAAGCATGGCCACCTAGCCGATATCCTTGTGATAACTTCATATGACGCAGCAAACGCCCTGGGCAACTCGGTCAACCTGTGACAGTTTGCGTATCCCATAGACCTTTTACAGGAATGCGAATTGCACGACATGAGCAGAAATGAATTTTCAGAAGAAACCCCGAGTGTTGAGCCGCGAAGATGCGTGATTTCGAGTATAAAACCACGTCATTCGGGCTCTGGTTTCCCGTCATCAATCAGCCATCAAACTCGCCAACAATAGCAATCCGGGCTCAAGGAGAGCGTGTTCATTCATTCCCCTTTGACGACATCGCCCAAGTTTACCCTAGCTGTCTTCACAATAAGCCCGTCAAGAACTCTTGTTTGCAGCAAACCTCCAATGTCTACCGATTTCGATTTCGCCATTATTGACGGACGCGGCCGGCTTTGCCACAAAGTGAGTTTCCTAGTCCAATTTCTGCCCTTTTAATCGGTCATATACTAACTCCCGTTACCTGCCAGCCCGAATCGATCACAATTATGATCGAGTTCGTCAAATTTGAAGGGACAATTCTGGAACGACAAAAAGCTAAACAACCGTACCAAGTCGCCGCTTCATGTGCCAACCAAACAGGAAGTTCGAACGAGGTCACCCCTGAGGCACTTGAGCTCTGTTTGGGGCCAGAATTCAGCATTCACCAGATCTCCCAATGGGCCGAGAAAGAAACCCTCAACGTTACGATCGGATGGCGTCCCGAGCCAAATGCCATCCTCGCCGAAACGCTCCACACCGTGAGAAAGGGGCAGTTCTCCCAGCCCCACGGAGTGACATTCGCAGGAAACATCGATTTTGTGTTGCGTGCTGCAAGTCACGTAGCAGACGTTACTCGAGCCACGGATGCAACTATGGCGGCAATGTCTGCTTCATCATATGGTGTCATTTATTCAAGTCCCGAAGCCACATTCAACACTACCTACCGGAGCAACGCGGGGGAGAAAACCCCAGATACGATCCCATGGAGCCAAAGCACCAACCGAGGCCCAAGCCTTTCGCCTCAATATAGCGGCCCACTCTCGGATTCAGGGGTAGTCAACTCGGGCACCATCGCCCGGGCAACGCGACGTCCGAGACGTCAGCAGGACCGGCGCCGCACCCAGACCTCACGTCTGGTACAGACGTACAGCGTTTACGCCGACGACGTTTTTAAGTCGACTGGAGATGCCAGCGAGGTGATCCGCGCGCTGGAGCTTTCCCGCTTGGTCGCCGCTTCTCAGATACATTGAAAATCCCGGCAAAGGATTCTTAGCAGCGGCAAGACGTGGGATGACGTTTTTTTCTCTTGAAATGTATCTACATATGTAGTATTGCATCCGCCTAGTATACCTAGGGCACGTCGAGGCTGATAGTTTTGTCATTTTCAGGGCTCGCGCTCAACTTCATCCGATTCTTCCTGCGGCCTAATATTTCGCTACTCTGTTGCAGGTTCTTTCCTATACTGTCTCTTTGTTGTTAGTGCAAATGGTTGTAAACTACATGTAATCTACTCGGCGCAGGGGCTAGGATGGCGCAAGCCGCAAGGGAAGGTTGTATTGTCTAGGGTACTAACATTAGTGGAGTCAGAGTTTAGTGCGCACTAGGTCTTACTAGTATGATCTAGCAAAGCGTTTAATAACTAAAGGGGCTTGTACCTAGGTCTATTACTACATAGTAGAGTGCCGGTCTTGTAAGACTCTTTCTTGATATCTGGGTTGTCACATGTCACCGTTCGATAGTACCAACGTACCCTAGTCCAAGCCTTTGTATTAGGTGTTGTACACATAACTTCAGTTACTGAAGTAGGCATGACGACAACTATACGACGTTGTTACATAAGCGTAATGACAATGGATCTATAACTGTTTACTGGTTAGGTCAGGTATCCACCCGGGCAATGCCTACCTCGTTTTTATCCACGGAACATCTTCTCATTGCTGCAGCCTGGGTCGACGACCTACTTATTATTTGTATTGTTGTACGGGGGCATGCTGGTCTTCCCGTTGCAGGATAGGGGCAACATGACATGTCAGAGGGTAAGTCAGAGGACGGAATACCAAGAACAAAAATAAAAGAACCTAGGTAAATATCAAAAGAGTGTATGCATTTCGCTATGAGTAAAGATCGACAAACGTAAAATAGTAGAACCTATCAGCCAACCAAGAGTAAGACAACATGTCGTCATCACCAACGTCGTCCCGACTAACAAAAGAAACCCATCTAAATGAGCGATATCTCCATCGTTTTCCTAAGCAACCGAGACCAACATAGAGAACCATGACGTATCAGGGCAAAAGAAATGAAACCGGCGACGTGGAGGCCGATGTAACCACGTGGCCGGCGTAAATGAGCCAGTAAAGGAGTCATGCCGGGTCGCATCGATTTTGGCACCGGGGCCAGTATGCTTTGGCGCTGATGCAGAGAATGGGCAAGCAGCAGATACTAACTTCAACGAGCCACGTACGCCGGATTTTGTTGCAACGGTAAAGGTCTCCCAGAGACCTGACGAAGATCTAGAATCCATGTATGCGGTAGACTAGAGACTCATCAGAGGACCACCCTCCTACCTTTGCCTGGTCCATCCCGGCGCATAGGTCACGACACGTCAAGTTTTCAATGGTGCCCCACAAGCGGTTAAAGCGCGTTGCAGTATTGTCCCCCTTCATCTGCACAAGGCGCCTCGGCTCCCGATCCGAGGGTCCACAAAGGATGCAGGCTTCCGATCTTGTGACTCGTCACACTTTATATATGTGCTATATCCTTGGTTAGCGCGCTGCGGCTCTGCTGTCGTTCAACGACACATACATTTGAGGCCGAGTATGTCTGGATCATTCCTCGGCAGTGCCCGCGTCCTCGACGCTGGCGTAAACGTTGCGGCCGTTTTCATAAACGTATTTCCTAAAAAAAGGGTTCTCGTGAATCCATGGGCGTCCCATAATAATGGGAACGCCGATATCCGGGTGTTCATCGTCAAGAACCAGAACACGAATGTTATCAAACTCGTCGTGTCCCAGCTGAGGTAAGGAAAAGTAGAGGATAACTGTGCGGGTACATCGGAGCCACCCACGGGGGGTCGAAATCCGCTTGATATCGGAGGGAGGTAAGTCCACGGGTTCCAGTCCAAAAATCAGAGCGGTGATTGGGTTCATAAAGCTCTCTGGATAGTGTGGGCTTGCGATTGCGTTTTCGAATGTGACGATGCCATCTCCGGTCATCAACTTCATCTCCATAGCTCTTTCGGCGCGGTGTAATTTGTTTGGGTTGATGGGTTGATGGCCACGGCCCCTACGAGCTAGGCCGGGTTGAACAACATGCGAGAGGGGAACTGGTGTAATGAAAGGTTGGGGCGGTGGAACCAGCGAAGTGGCCGGGATGAGTGTTTCCGAGACTGGAGGTGGAATGTTTGTGACAGTAGGGTCAGGAAGGGAGATGTTCTCGAATGTATTTGGGATAGGAGGAATGGGGGGGGAAATGTCTTGGGATATGTCGATTCCATGGGTAGGGGAGGTCAATATTTCTCCTTCCGGTACGAGCGACGGACGAGGTATGATAGGCACTGGGTTGCGAACATCGCGACGGGGACTGCTCGGAAATACATTAACCATGCGCATCTTCACGGGCACTGCATTACAAGACCATTCACTCACAGTCCGCGGTTGTTTCGCGGCCGCCCTGTCCTTTTGCCCGTACCCTTCTTTGGCTCGCCGCCTCTAGGGTGGTCGATAAGCTTTCTCCTTTTAGGTTCCCACTCCCCCCCTTCCTCCCCTTCCCTCTGAGCCCCTGGGGAACTTGGACTCATCGCCGAGTTAGGAGAGTTCGGCGTTGTCAAGGGTCGCCAGCGCGCGGGGCTCGCGCTGGCAATCGCTGCAGACTAGTGGAGTCTGAGGGGCAGGGCAGGGCAAGGAAGGTTGATCAAGGGGGATGGGCTTGACTGAACAGAATGAGTGAGTGCTTTTAGAAAGCGATACTCGGGGAAAACAAATCCGAGGAAAAAAAGAGGCGAGGATAAATCCGCAACCGCGAGAGGCGTGAACCAAATACTGAATACGGAGTACGTGGGAGCTACCTAAGATATGAGCTGTTATGCGAACTTGAACGACAAGGCGTCCAGGCAGTCTTGCCAACACGCAGTAGTGCGTGCAGTCAAGTCCACGGGATTGTTGTGTCGCCTCGCAGCTCAACGTGCGATAGGGCAGCTGAGCTGCATCGTAGCTGCCGAGCTTGGGCTCCGGTTGTAAATTCCACCGCCGAGGGTGGCTCAAGGCCAATCCGTGGCTCAGCGGCCATTAGCAAGCTACCAAACTCGTCAATTCAGACTTCCATCTAGTATTTGACCGGGGTGAATTTCCACAGCTCTCCCCGTGCCGGTTGTCTATTGGGTAGGTAGAAATAAAGGAAGAGCACTGCAGGGTGGGAATTGAGAGGACGTGGGGTTTCATAGTGCTGTCAATGGACTTTTGTCGAATGATGGATTCAGAGAGCTGTGCTTGGGGAAAAAAATAAGCTCATTTTCAGGGCTGTTTCCCCTCATCAGCTGCAGCTTCTCTTCCGGGAGGCAACCTGGAGGGACGGCTGGGGCTGAGATTGGTCATAAGTCCGCTCGGAGGGTGTGCCAGATTTGATCGCTGCTCACCACAGGTTTTCTGCCTGAGGGTGCCGCAGCATCAAGCGGAAGGTGCCAATTGGAACTCTTGTACTCGCAACTGTAGCGCTGATGCAGAAACTGGGGCGGCTGACTGCCTGAATTCACGAATTTACAAATGCCGCAATCAGAACCAGCCATCAACTGACTGCCACGGCAGGACCTGAGAAAAAACGAGGCTGACGACGGGATCGGGCGAATCGCCCCGCTCGTGGGGATTTTCATCCTTGATTGCATCAGTGGGAGATGTCATAGGCAGCCCTCTGAAGAACCTTTTTACCATATATTCTGCCTTGAGCTTCTTTTGCTCACCTTGGTCCCTCAAGCCGCTTTCTTTCTTTCCTTCAACAATCACCAACGAGCTTCCCAGAGACTATGAATAAGAGCGTTCGCATCCTATTGTCGTAGTGGTGCAATGCGCCAACATCAAACATGCCTGCAGACCGCCCCTGAAGCGAAGATGACGCCCGCAGATAGTTCAGTGAGTACACCTCCGGTGAGTTTCGGATCAGTTACTGAATGAACCACCTTCAGGCCGGGGAAAGAACTATCTCGGTGCGGAAGCTGTCTTTTTGTGGAGTTGACAATCCTCCGGCTAAACCTCCGAGCGCATGTGTCAAAGCTGCGAGGTTTGCCCCAGGAAGCGCCCATACGGTGTCTGTTCATCTCGCCTCCCAGATGACAGCTTTCAGCTTGGAAATCCTCCTTCGTCTCGCAAGCACGGGAGAGAGCTTTTGCCAGCTCGAATGGAACTTCCCAAGCTATCAGTTTCCCAACTTTACCACCCGCCACGTCCTTGTGGAAGAGGGGATGGACGATGTCTGCTTCAGTGGAGGCCTTAACTGGGCTGCTCGGATCTTCAATCACTTCCATCCTCTTCAGCCTACCAGATTGGACCTTGAGGAAGAGACTTTGCCTCCTACAGAGTCGAATAGCCATCAAAAAACTCGGCAAAAGCTCACTGATGGCAGGCCATGCGGAGATGACACAGGGTCAGAGTCTCAGACCCCCTGGCTAGGGGCCGGCTCTGATGAGTTTCCTATCTCAACTCCATTTGAGGTTCCGGGCACACCTCTTTCTACACCTCCTTTTCACTTGGATGATGGGAAAATCGCATCTGTTTTGCGTGACCCGCTGGCCCCTCCTCATGATACAGCCTTGGACCTCCCTTGCTCACTGCTAGGTCTTTCACAAAATACATTGGATTCTCCAACAGCGTCTGGCCCCACCAACTCTGAGTATTCAGATGACTGGCGTGACCAAGCTGGTTCGCCCACCTCGCAGATGTCCCTTACAACAGGCACAACGAGGCAATCTACCCCCGAATGGGACTATGACACGCCTTGCGGTAACGATCTGATATCTCAACCCTCGGTCAAGGATCAGGCCCAAATCGACACACTCTCACAGCGGAGACAGGAGGCAGAATCCCTTTACGCGAGGAATGGGGATTCCAGTGCCATACTCGCCGTCTTGGATTCGGCTGCACAGTACAGTGCAGCCTGGTTCCCTTCAGGGTTCGCTCGCTTTTGACAGACCTGCAATATCGTCTATCATCTGGAGCACTTGGGTATCATCTCAGGAACATGTCAATTTCTGACGGACACAAATCCCTTGTTATTGCATCTCTTCCTGGTACATTGGGAATCTCATTGCTGCAGGACAGCAGCAAGGACCACGCAGCCACTGCGGATCCTCAATGAGATGCTCTCTGGACATTTGGTATCAAGCAGCAGATCTAGACACGCAGCGTCTTCTGAGCTACACCCACAATCAGTTCTATCATTTCGTAATGTCTTCCTTATGGAGAGTAGCAACTGACTTGCGGTGCGTTCCCATGCTTACTCCCATGACAATACCTAACCTAATGCAATTCCTGATGTTGAGTCTGGCACGCCCCAGGTTCTCTTTTAGTGATTCCATTTTCCTTTGTACGAACGGACGACAATAGAAACAGCACCATTCGGCCTTTTTGATCTCTTCTTCTTCACATTTTCTCTTCAAATAAAACCGTAGACGGCGCTGGGTAGACATCTTTAAAAAAGGGGGGTTTATTTCAGGATCTTCATTTCAGGCAGCTCCTTTGATGCACCCGGAACGGCATTCCTGACTGCATTATGGTCGTCATGGTTGATGTTTTGCTGGTTCGGGGCTTCTTTTCTCTGGCATAATGCCACCAGGGGTCAGTGGGCCGGGTTGCGCCACAGGGTAAAAGTTTTATTGTGGTTTTTTCCTCCATTTTAGTTCTTTTATTACAACTCGTTCTTGCTGTTGTCATCTTTTAGATTGTGGTGCAGGTCGCGTAATGGCAATGACCTGACATGAGTTATCTTTCATGAGAACCAATGCATTATTTGTCAGTATATGACCAAAGCTGCGAGCCATCTGCTGTGTCCACCCGCTGGAACAAGCAACACAGGCTGGTATATTGCATCCCACCTTCAGCACCACACTCCGCGGGTCAAGCATCAACATTGCTGTCGCCTTTCACTCTCCTGAGGAAGCTCCAGGAGCCGACGAAAAGAGACAGGGAATTCAGTATCGACTGCATGTATGTCCCTATGGTTTCCAAAACGCCCCCAAAAGATACGTCTTGAATCTCAGAAGAACACATTGGTTCCTGCCAAACGCCAAACTGCCCATAGAATGACAGAGTTCCTCCCCGAGAAAAGCCTCCGCCATCTAATCGCAAAGAGAGAAAGCCGACCGCGTGTGAGAAATGACGACAATTCTGTCCTTCAAAAGTGGAGACCTTTAAACTCCAACTGAACTTGTTCCTCCAAAAGAATTTGTCTAACCTAACTGCCCGGCTATGCTGCGATGCGGGAAATATTAGGTAGGTAAATAAGTCAAAAGGTTAAATGGGCAAACCTCCCAAGGAAAGAGCTTGGAACCCAGTGTTTCGTCAAAATGGCATCACTTTTCTTCTGGCGTGGTAAGAATATGAAATGAAAGCCCTCCCGCAAATACGTTCCCCCTACTGCTGTAATTATAGTAAAAGAATACTCCCAGATGAGCAGAGACCGTGATTCACGTCGTTATGTCGTTGAAATTTGTCTCTGAGTGACCCGGACAGCATGCTTGGGGTTAGGGTTGACGAGGAAGGGCCACCCCTGGCGAAGAGAGAACCAAGACCTTGGCAAATCAGCCAACTCAATAGTAAACGGAACCTAAGCTCGGTTATCGAGTCGCGTCCGAGTTCGCGAGCTTGCTGACCTCCCAGCTTGGCCTGGCGGGCCGCTTGCTTCATATCCTCCGAGAGAGCGAGACAAGTCTCGCACGATAACACCACCGTGTTGAAAGTGGACCGATGTGGCTGTTCGGTATTGGACAAACAGTCAAGCGCAGAGTGTGGAGGGGGGGTGCGCCTGGCTCCAACTGGACGGAGGCGACTGAGCCTCGAATCGTAGGATCGACTGAGCCATGGATCGGGGAAAGGTCGTTGCCAGCCGGCCTTAAGAACTGGAGTATCGTACTTCTGACTGGTTCCCGCTGCGGCAAGGTAATGATGGCGCGCAGGGATACTTCCCCGGTTTTCGGCGTTGTGTCCAGCCCCTGGCGGCTCAAATACGCCCGCCTTTCGGCCGAACCTAACTGCAACGACAGCTCTTGAACTAAGCCTTTGGTATCTTTGTAACCAAATTGCTCTCCGAGACCATTCTCATTGCGATAAAAATGTCGATTACGCCTACACATATCAGCACTGGTGCTTCAGTTCATAAAGTACCAGCGCTCATACTTGGAGTGTCGCTGGTCTTGATTGGCATCACCCGGTTCCAACGGTGCGCAATGACAGAGACGAGTCATCGCCTTTGGGGCAGCCCTCCTTGAAAGTTCACAGATAAGAACGGTCGTCCAAGATAGATGTCTGGGCCACAGTGCGGGACCGAGTCGTCCAGGACCAGGAAATGTCCAGCTTGCCCATCAAACCCCAGCTGTGGCTGATGAATGGCAAGTCCAACGTATCGTCTCGGCGCAATTCTACCAAGCGGGCAGAATATGTTTCGTTCGGACATGTCTGGCGATAGCTCAAGTTGTTCCACCGCCAGAGTGTCTAACACAGAGGAGTGTACCAACGAACATGGGAACTGCTGGCTGAATACTGCTCGAAAGCCCAAGGTTGATCGAGTCCGCCAGGAATACAATCCGACTTCAAACTCCGCCTCGGACTCCAGGTTGACGTGGTAAGGTCTTCTCGATCGAGACTGACGGCCTTGACGTTGGTCGGCGGCTGGCGGTACCCCCGCTTGTGGCCCTGGGTTGCCTGTTCGATGCAGCACATTGGCACCGATCCCGGGCCTTCGCGGGGGAGGAACTGATCGCCTCGTCCGAAGATTTTGAACAGCAGAGCGCGCTGCGGGGAGCTCGCCTTGCGGGACAGGATGCGGGACAGGGTGCGGGCCACGGCGCGGCACCGCGCGCTGACCTCCTCTCAGGTGTCTGGGGATCCCATGCCTTGAAAGCCGATTCGAAGGCACCGTTTGGCTGGGCAATACGGGTCGTTGTGGTCTTGGAGGATTACTTGTCGTTGGCGGGTTCTGAAGCGTATTGGAGGAGACACCCTCCATGTGTGAGATGGCCGAGAGGCGGGGGTAAGCTGGTGATCCACTCATCCCAACGACAGCCCAAAGCAGCGGGTGGCGCGGGTGCAGGAGCTGACTCCTTGCTGAAAGGGGTTCTATCGCTCTTTTATAAGCACTGACAAGCAAAAACCACGCCGCCAACCTCTACGGCCGACTTAAGCAAAGACCAGTGGGATGAAGAGAAGTTACACCTGCCTAACGTCCGGCATGAGCTTCTTCTTCAGGGCTATTGCATTATAGCCGCTCCATCAGAAGCTGGACGCTAATTTCGCGATTCGAAAGATCTTGAGGGGTGAGTTGCGGATGGCTGTCGTGAAGGCTGTGGGCAAATAGGTGTGCAGGTATGTATGGTCGTCGATATGCTCGGAGGCCGTTTCCCTAGGTAAGGAAAGAAAACAGGGCTTATGCCCACACCTCCGCCAAAGCCAGTACGGATATAGCCAGTGTTATGACCGTGTTGCAATGGATATGTTTTGAAGCCATGGCTAAGCATTCATGGAGGGATTCTCAGAAGTAGTCGTGTAAGGGACGGGCGTCGGCAAAGGGTGGTAGGCACGCCTCATCTTGTTTCTGGTGGGAGTGGTTCGCGAACTAGAGTGTTGCTGTGAAGGTCTTGGGTCAGCCTAGCCTAAGCCGTAGGTCATGGCTACCGTCAGTTTCGGGTAGTTGGAAATTCGGCATGCTGACCTTCGGGGGCGGTGTCCATCAGTCCCGGCCACCCTGTCTGACCGAAATTCAGTGCCTGGCTCCAATCATTGGCCCTGGACGGGGTGGTTCCCTGTTGCCGTGACGAGATGTAGCCAAAACATCCATGTGCCCTCTGCAAAAGCGGGCAACGAGCTCCCCGGGCGGACTGCAAAAAGCAAGAGGTTGTTGGGCTTTTGAGGGGGCGAAGGGCAGTGGCCGAGCCACAAGGCGAACCCGCGTGCCAGTAGGTAGAGCATAGGAGCATGGCACTTCTCAGAAGATTGAGGCCGCCCGGGCTAGCACGGGCGAAAGTTCGTCATTTCGAGGAGGAGCGGTAGATTTAGGCAGTCTGATGCTGTCCACGGTGCGAGCACTAACGTGGAGTCAACTTATCTCGCGCCTTCCCCGGAGGCCGGGCCCCCTCCGACTTTTCTTGCGAGCAGCGACCGGTTTCGAGGTGGTGGTCCTACATCATCTTTTTGGATTATTTCACCAAAATGTTTCCACGTTGGGGCTTCTGCAGCAGTCCGATAGTGTCATTTCTCCCGCCCCCTTCAGGTTCTTGGAGGTCCCCGACCCGTCCTATTTGGGATACATTATCCTTGACGCCCTCGGCGGCTGCGTGCCAAAAACCCCGCTCTCGTCCACACCTTCTTCACATCATCAGTTCTCCAGCTCAGAGCCTCGCCGCCCCCATGTGCGCATTTTTAATCTTGGTGACCGACAAATTCGGCACAATTGGGTGCCCCTAACCGCTCGTTGTCGTAGTTGGGGTCAGAAAGGGAATATCTCCTGATACAGCAGGGCAACCATTAGCAACAAAGCTTCCAACAGCGGGCGAGCTGCCCGGTTTCATGCGGGATTCGTATTTCACTTCTGCATTTTCAGCTGATCCCTTCGGTCTCCAGGTAGCCAAGAGCCCGAGTTGGGCGCCGCTGATAAATAGGTGGGCGACGATCTCCGCATTCGACTTCTCTTCCCTGCCTTAATTTCATGTTGCGTATTGTCCCCCAAAGGCCTTCCCAGCCTCGTTCTATCAAACTGGAGTTCCCACCAACCATCGCACAGGACGCTCCCAAGAACATTGGGCCATCGCTTCCTTCCAACTCAATCACGATATACCGCCTCCGGCCTTGCCCAACAGATCCATCCAAGACCGACAGAAATGACTGGACAAGAACTCATATTTTTGTAACAACTTGCTTGATGCCTTGCCACAGTTCCCCTTGGGATCCCTCCCAGCTCGCAGGGCATTGTGCTATCCGCTCTTTTGCCCCTTAAGTCGGCAGCCGTTGCTCAATGTCGGCAAGGAGTAGGTGAAGCAACCTTTCCACTTCAAGAGAACACCCTATTCCAGTTTGTCGAATCCAAACACCCAACCGTCATGCCCCGGACCAGCGCAATCACTGGCGACCAAATTCGACCCTCGAAGCAGCCGAACAAACGAAAACTCCAAGCTGACAACCTCGAGGGCTCAACGTCTGCTTCCGTCATCACCACTAGTCGCACAGATCAACGCACTACAAGAGGGAAACAAAAAGAACCACCAGTCCCACAGAGACAAGGCGATGAACACTTCATAGCCCGTTCCAAAAAGAGACCGCGTACTGGCCCGCAACAACATCGAGCTACATCGGTGGCCAAGAAGGTGAAGGCAGAAGTCCGGCCACACACAAGCAGGTCGCAAAGTGCCAAATTAAGACCACATTCATCCCAACAATCCCATGGTCCCGTCGACGACAGACGCAGTGCCACCTTATCAGCAGAGCCCCCGCCTCCGGCAAGATTGACGGTCAATGCTCCAAGCGAGCCGAATCCTTCTCACGACCCAGACTTCGAGCTCAAAAGATGTGCAAGGGAACAGTTTCGAGAGTCCGGGGATTTTAGTGTGTTCAATACGTTATTGTCTCCTTTCTGGAAAGGAGAGAAGAAGAGAGAGCTCAGTGATTGGGCATATGATGAGGAAAAACAGAGATGGCGGCGAGAGGACAGATCCGATGGGTCGATCATCTGGGCCCCTACGTTTGACTCCTTTCTTTGACTTCCCTAAGATGTTCCCGCTCCATCCAGTTTTCTTCACAGTTGAAGTTCCCTCCAATAACGTTCATTGCGAGATCACCATATATAAATACGTTACAGCAGGGGGCGAGCCCCCCTCCACCACAGAGCAACAACTCAATGCACATCCTATTCGAGCTATCGAACTACCGTGCCTGTTCAGTAGTGATATGTAGCACAATCAGAAAGCTTCCCTCCAAACAAACTCTCGTGTCCTGCTATTCGCATCCCCTTGCACCCTTCACTCTTCACTCCTCTACCTTCTTCGCCTTTACCACCTCCTCCCTCGTCGCCTCCGTCGCCCCCACCTTCGCATCCTCATTCGCCGCCACCCGATACTCCTCCAAATACCCCGGAACCTCCCCCACCCATTATACGGCCCTGCCACCGGCTCCCCAAAAGTCTGATAAACAGGCACAACCCCCGTCCACACCCGCCCCTTAAGCTCCTCATCCTCCATATCCCCCCTCTCATCATGCGGCATGCCGCTCCTGATCTTGGCGCTCCCCGTCGCAATCTTCACGCGCAGCACAGAAGTGCTTTGCATCTCGGCCGCGTTGGGGGGCACCCGGGTGTTGGACCAACGCGAGGGGACGATAGAGTTGGTGATAAGCTCCATTGCGTAGAGCTTTTCGGGGACGGAGGTCACAAGTGTGGCGTGCCCGAAGAGGATTGCAGAGCGGTAGTTGAGTGAGTGCGAGTTGGGGGTGAGGGCGAGGACGAGGCCGTCGATGTGGGCGGCGGAGATGGTTAGGGGGAGGCCTGGGGGGGTTGGGTTCGAGGGGGAGGTTGAGGAGGTTGAAGGGGAAGGGGAGCGGGTGAGGTTGATGATGCGGGAGGAGACGTAGCTGTGGGAGAGGAGGGAGGTTAGTTGGTGGTTGGTGGTTGATGATTGGTATAAACGGGGGTTATGGAATAGGGGTATGGGGCGGAAGGTGATTGGGTAGCCCCTGGCAAGGAGAGCCAAGGAGTCAACAGTAAACAAATGGGGTGTCCCACCCGTGCAAATAAAGCTCAAGCACGTCGCCCAGGTCGGCGCTTGGTCTGTCAAAAGAACCCATCTGCCCGATCATGGGGATAGTCGCGGGGAATGGGCTATCCAGGGTATTGAAGGACACATGTAACATGGGACAAGTGTTCACGATTCGATGGATAGTCTCTAGGGCATGAGTTCCTGATCTGGGTGTTAGACGTGTCTTTACTGGGGGCATGGAGAGACGAGATGAGACACACCCCGATTGTTGTACCGCTTGATGGCACTGAATGGTTCAGTTGGGTATTCGAGCTCTTGACGAGGCATCTTGACGTGGCCGTTGATGAGTCAGGGGTGAGGCTCGGATGGGTTTGTATTATGAGTTTATGGGTGTTGATCGTAGGTGGAAAGTCAATTGAGGGACCAAAAACACTGCTAATCTCTGCTTTAAGACATGGACTGGAGAGTTCCTGTGAGTCACTGCACCATCACAAAGGATGCAAAGGATGAAGTCGCAATACAGCTAAGGTGGACGGATGAGGAGGGCGCGGAGATCCGCGGGGCCCGGCCCCACAAGCCCGCAGCTGGCTCGGCTGGCCGAACCCGGGTGATTGGCTCTAAGCTCCGGGTATCACCAGCCATCACCGGCCGACCGTCACAGTTGCATCCGCGCCCTTTCGTCGACGGCTGCATGCCAGCCCAGCCCGGAACCAATTCTGTCGTTCCTCGGAAAATCGGAAAATTGGCAGACTGGCTAGGTCTCTTGCATTCTACGTACGTACGCCATGTCTTCAGCCGCATTGGCGGAGAGGAGCAGAGGTCGACGGCAAAATTTTAGCGGGATCTTCTGTAACGTCAAGATGGGCCGTATGGCGGCTTCTGGGCGTCCCGAACCATTTTGGCTGAAATTTGGTGAATGCGGGTCGCGTTCGATTTCCGCGGCTGATTTCTTCCTCGTGACTTCCTTCTTCGGCTGGGGGGCGATCAGAACACCAGTGTTTTAGATCTTCGTCTACGAGGCTGAGATCTGGTGGACGTGGCAGCGGCGGCGATGGCCGAGGGATGTCCGACGGAGATGGCCTGGAGAGGGAAGCCGGTTTGGGAGCGTGCATTATGAAGGTGTTGGGATGCTAAATTCTGACGGAACTCTTGATTACTTCACAACTTGCCGTCATCTGAGAAGGGCTTCTTTCTTTTTCTTGAACCTGCCTGTCTGCAAACCAAGCGAGGGTTTCACAGGGAGGGGATCAGAGTGAGAATGTGGTTAGGGTTCAGATGGGGTTAGGGTCCAGATGGGTTTGGGGTTAAGATGGGGCTGGGGTTAGCGTGGGTTGTGGGGGTTAGGGTCGAGTGAGGGGCAGGAAATTAGCGAAGGGTTTCGGCAGATCTTGGCATGAGCGAGGCCCAATCGGAGAATTGCTGCCCCGCCAGAATGCACTGTCCGTTTCCCCTGCAGAAAGGGAGGGGAAAGATTCCCAAAATAATCCACCATCAAGGTGACGAAGCAGCGCAGCGGAAGTCATCCCACATCACACTGTTGATTAGCGCTCTACTGCAAGTCATTGCCCCTCGATCTCAGACATCAGATTGAGCATGATGGCTGCCCACGTGCTCATGCTGTCTGACTGGTCCCAAGCTGCGTTGGGCTTGCCGCCGTCCAGTCAGATGTCTTCACCTTGGGTTGAGATGATTCGACATCATACATCTCAACACCGCGCGTAGTCGCGTGCCTACCCGTCACCTTCGCTGTCACCTCAACTATTGTTTCGATCTCCTGTGAGGCAACTCTTCTTTAACGCTAGTCGAGTCGGGATCGCGCCACCTCCCCACGTTGCGTTGCGGTGGCACGACACTGCAACTCCTTGACGCGCGCCAGAGGATCCTCTTCATCCAGCATCCAGAGATTCACGGAACAGTAAGGAAAAAAGTCGGGAGAAACCACGCGGTTTTCAACCACGGGTCTCTTGCGCCCAAGGTCAAAGTTAGCAGTTTTTGCAAGGTGCGTGTGCACGCGGGTGTGTTCCGGAACACGGGTTTCGAGATGAAACAGTAGGGAGCGGGGATCCAAGGTGACATCTGGTGGGCTTGGATCTTGTCAGCCTTGCAGGCAGTACGCATCTGTTCGAGGTGGGCCAATCGTCTTGCACGCCCGCCACCGGCATGAACGATGCAGTCCAAGATCTCCAACGGTAGCCTGCACCTAGACTGTTTGAGAGCTTCCGTGCATCGACTCGCAGAGTGGGCACTCCGACACAGCAACCCATGGCCGACTGGGAACATCCCTCCTCGCCTCTGCACCCCCACAAGCGTGGCGCCGGTGGATGGGTTGCGGGAGTCTTGCTGCTCTCGCAGATCCGGCGTTGCGCGACAGCGAGTACATCTTGGCAGTCTTGCAAGGGCGAGAAGCCCCTTTGTCCGCCAAACCCTGTCGAGGATCTCGTTGCCTGTCGTGCCCTTCCTCCAGTCGCCCTCGAGAAACTCCAGTCCCAAATCCCAAGTGGCCTCTCTCCCCTTTCCACACACCATCATCCATGCTGTCGGATTAACACGATAGCTTTGATGAGATGTCACTGTCCCTTTTCAGGATAACGGCTTGATGCGAATGCCTTCACTATGACACGCTCCTTTTGACATCCAACTTTCTTCTTTTCGTATCACCCCATTGACTGGGCTTTCGTTTCTTCCCGCCCACTATCCATCGCTACCGACCGACGTCGCCCACCATGGCCGTCGAGGGCGCCATCCAAGGCCTCATCGCAGCCTTTACTTTGTTCGTCCAACGCCACTCTATGGAATCGTGAATCCGAAGGGTGGGCTTACTGACAGTTTTCGTGTAGCGGTTTCGTCGTCAACGCAGCGTCTGCAGCACTCTTTCTCTACACCAGGGGTCATGGCACCTCTGTATTCCGGGACAGCCAGAGGCTGGTCCTCATTATATTCCTTTTAAGCGCAGCCCTGTGGGCGCAAATCGATTTCGTTACCGTTCTTCTCGATGTCACGAGGTCGTCCATGTCGTGCCAGGTCGGCATCATTTTCGCCACCGTTTTCGATCAGCTTGCGCGGTTCTCGATCGAGCAGTACTTGGTATGGGCCATGAACCATGGAACGAAGCCCACCGTGTGGCAGATGGTTCCGCAGTTCGTCGTCCTGGGTCGGTTCATCGCGGGGGCGGTATTTGCTGGGTTTTCGAGGCCGCAGACCGACACCTTCTGCGTGGCGACGTCGTCCATGTTTCCGGTTGCAGTTGTGGTTATTGTATTGGATGTGGTCACTCTCTTGCTCCTTACGGCAAGGGCTTTTTCGTCGGTGAACGAGGTCAAAGAGTCTGAGTTGGCTAAGCGGGTGTCTTATAAGCTTGTTTTGCTTGGTTTCGCGATCTGGACTGCGGTACGTACTACTCATGTGGAAATGCTCTTCAACTACATACTGACGATCCCATAGAGCAGTGTACCTTTGTTGCTGGGCATCAGAACGGTGGAGCTTGCGGCAAGGACTGCTGTTCCCGCAGTCGGTTTGACCATCCTAATCAGTACGTTGGCCGAGCAGCAAGTCTTCCGATAACAACACTGACAAGTCTCTAGTAATTGTGACTGGTTGTGCTGGAACATTGACTTTGAGCCGCGGAACGGGCTCGAGGCCGCCAGAGGCTCCCTCACCGAGGAGGATTAATATCAGCCGAGACATTTCTACTTCGGATTCCGACTACCCACCCAGCCGGTTTGAGGATCTCAAGGAGGCCGCGATTCGGTCTTCTACGGCCTTTGTAAACCCGCGGGAGGCCCCGAGCTTCAAGGATGAGACCAGTATTGGCTTGTCCTGGGCTACAGCCGAATCCGAGCCAACCCAGCCCATGAACGTCGCCGCATCTGGACGTGCTCGAAAGGTGGACAACTCTGGGTCGAAAGGGGGTCTCTTTGGGTTCGGCAAGGGCGCGCCGTCTATTACTGTTGCGAAGGTCATGATTGGCAACCCGATCCTCCAAGATAACGACCAAAACCCGCTGAACAAGATCGCCACTATCGGCCTGGACGAGGCTGCGAGAGCAGAGAGGGAAAGGAGGTTGAGAATGCAAATTGAGCCTCCGGTACCTGCACGCCCAACCGGACAAACAAATATGACTCCCGAGGAGGTTATGAAGAGGGGAGTGAGTCTCAAGAGAAAGGAGGTTCAGTCGATGGCCTCGCAGCCCGGCGGCCTTCAGCTTTACCCTGATGGTACTGCCTCGAGTACAGCAGCGCAGCTCTCTCCGGGCGTTGAGGAAATACGCCGGAGATCTCCGAGACAAGCATCGCTAGAGCGAATCCCTCCACTCCCGCGAGCTGCCGAAACTGTGACTCCTGCCGAGTCCACCCCCCAGATGGCAGCCTCTCAGCCATGGCTCGAATCCCCCCCTTTTGAGGAGGCTCGCCCACAGCCAGCGTTTGTCCAGGCGCCGATTCCGCGGCCCGAAATTCGACCATCGAGACAGGCTCCCCCGTCTCCAAAGGCAGCCGAGCCTCAGCCAGAGAAGTCTCTTCTTCAGAAGCGGCCTACAATCGGGCTGCCGACAAACCCTAGGGCTAGGGCTCTCAAGGTCGCACAGGATGCTAAGGCGCAAGCACAGCAGCAGCAGATCATGTTCGTGAACAACATTGTGTACAACGATCCGACCGCCGTTCAGAACATCATCAAGGGTGCGAACGACTTGGCCGCGAAGAATGCCGCGGCCGCTGAGCAGGCTGAGCAGGACCAAGACGCCTCGGTAGTCAATAGGCCTCGCCCGATTCCTCGCAAGGGCGACGCGCCCCAACTGAGCCCTTCTCCCAAGCACAGACGGAGCAGGTCTGGCGCCTCCATGAGCAGGAAGTCCATCCTTACCTCTGCTGCTGGAAGCCCAACTCAGTTGCCGCCGCTTCCGCCGCCACCGATGATGATGGGGGGTACCTCAATTAGACCGCAACCCAACGCCACCAAAAGCATGACCGTCGATGAGAAGATGACAATGTTTTTCCCCAGTCCTCCCAGCGGAGACACAACCAAGCGAAGGTCCCCTGCTCCTCAGCTGCCGCCTATCCCCATATCGTATCTGAACAGCAACTCTCCAACGGAATCCCGGCGCTCCAACCGGACAACCAAGACATCCTTCAAGACCGAGAGCGTTTTGGATGTAGATGAGATTCCGCGCCGAAAACCTGCGGATCCGACATCCCAGTTCAGCCCCATGACCGAGATGAACATTGCTGACGATCTTGGCACCTCTTGGCTGCCCGGACTTACCGCGGACAACAGGAACTCTGGATCGCGCAGCGCACGAACATTGGCTGGCACCGCCGCCAAACGGGCATCATCCCCAATCATCCCTCCGGCAATGCCGACCCGTAGCTCCGGGTTTACCCAGAATACTGAGAGCTATGATGACACGGCGACAAACTGGGGCACTGTTCACTCGCCAGAGCTTGCGGTTGGTGTTAAGGTCATGAAGGGCGCCCAGTCCTCGGCTCTCCGCAATACCGACCGCCGGGTGCCACCCTTGCCTCGAGCTAACGAGCAAGCTGAGAATATCACATTCATGCTAGACGAGCTTGAGTTCAACCACAAAGGCTCCTCTTGGCTTCTTGAATCCGAGGCTGCGGAGGTAAAGCTAGAACGATCTACTCCTTCTCCCAACCAGTGGCATCGTCGCGTCGGTGACGAATGCCCGACGTTCTCGGCCAGAGAGAACGTGCGGTCAAGGAAAGCACCAGCCCCGACGCCGCTGATGCTAAATGGAGTTCCGAGCAGAAATAAGATTGTTATCCAGGCTGAACCCTCTCCGCTCACCTCTCCCGAGCAAGCGCTGCTGGAGATTCAGGCTCAGCTCAAGAAGCTTGACGACGCCAATAGAGATTCCATGAACAGTCCCTCTAGACGTCTGGCGCTTCTCGAGAACCTCGAGAGGGAGATGGGTCAGCAGGAGGACCACTGGCAAGAGATGAAGCACGACATGCGCGACTCAATGACAAGCATCCAGACAATGTCTCCAGGACGCAGGGCGTCTCGTGTTGAGCCTCCGCCTGTACCTGCACAGATAAGCCGCGAGCCGGGGTCGAGGTCAAGCATTGCGCTGGAGCGGAGAGCATCCCGCCGCGCGAAGATGCTCAACAGTAGCATTCCTAAGCCTGCTGAGGTGCTGGCATGGAGCCCCGAACTCGAAAAGACGACGACGACGACGACTAGTGGATGGCAAAAACGGCTGACCGAGGCCCAGTCCGAGTACATGGAGGCCGCGGCCGATCTCCTCCGCACTCGCAGCAAGCGCAACAACAATATGATGTCCCTGTCCAAGGCTCAGCTAGGCAGCCCGACGCCCCCTGATTCCGATCAGTCCGATGCGGAGGTTCCACGCATGACCAACCGACTCAACGTGGTGGTGCAGTCGCTCAAGAGAGCCCGTGCCCCTGCGTCTCTGTGGAAGCCGACACCGAGGCTGATCTCCCCACCGGGTCTCATGTGGGCTCCCACTCAAAAGGCCGCCTCCGAGCCTGAGGCTCAACTCCCCGGGCTTTTTGTGCGACCCGCTCAGAGGAAGGAATGGGCGCCTCTTCATATTCATAGCTCCGAACTTTGGCGCAAGCCGTACGAAAACGACAGCAGTTCTGGCTACGGGCTCTGGCGTCCCGCTTGGGCCTCGGCCGCACCGCCAGCCAACACATTCCGCAACTCCTCGCAGGGCATCCCGCAGTTGCAGTCTCAGAAGGCACCGCGTCCGCTGACCCAGCGACCTCCTCGCCGCAACAAGCGTATGACTCTGTTGCCAGATATCCTCGAGAGCCCCAAGCCCCTCCCAGACAAGCGAGGGACCCTCGGTATCTTCCAATTCCCTTGGGGTGAGCGTTCTGACACAGCGTTCGCCTCCGCTACTGTTCCGGCCCGGCCGGCATACAAGGCCATGCCAGGAACAATGGCTTCAAGGGGCCTCTCTAGCAACGCAGGTTCAAAGCAGGCTGAACCGGCCGAGTACACGTCCTCTTTCTTCGACGACTACGACGATGACGAAGAGGAGAACTCGGATGATGCTGAGGAAGACGAGAGCGACGACGGTTTCGATGAGACTACCCTTTGGGAGATTGCTAGCCTTCTGAAGTCGGATAACGTGCCTTCTACGAACAGCATGTTCCCGCCCCCGGCCAAGTCCTCTTCGTCTTCATCGGTCATGGCAGAGTATATGGATGACATCCCGTCTGATGATGACAGCAGCCGGTTGTCTTCTCGGGAGCAGTCCATTATGATCGGTCTTGGGGATGTCCTCTTTGAGCAGCCTACAAGCCAGCTGAATCTTGTGCAGAAACCCAAGGGTAGGTCGCAGGCTATCGTCACCGACGAGAACTCGGCCTCCTGGACGCTAGAGGAGGAGTACGAGGCCAAGCGTGCTCCATCGCCGCCGCGGCCCGCTATGATGGGGCTTCCAGCAAACCCTAAGGCGTCGAAGATCCCTCGTGCTTCTCCTCCTCCTGCCCCGGCCCCCGCGCCTGTGGCTGTCCAGCCCCCGAAGCCGTCGCAGGTCCCCCGTCTCACTATCGATAGCAAGGCCCGCAAGGTCACTAAGGCGGTTTCCATCGGTCTATGGAGGCCGACTGTGCTGTCCGAGATACCTTCATCTACCGGCATGTTCGAGGCTACTTCCAACAGGACCAACTTCCGCACCACCTCTGAGGAGCCGGCCGCCTTGAGCATCGCCCGCAAGCCACGTCCGTCAGAGGCTAAGCCGCTCGAGGCACTTGCTTCCACCCATCTCTGGGCTGCTACAGCCATAGTCAAGACGAACAACTCCAAGCTCTGGTCCAAGCAAACCTTGCTCTGGTCGGAGCAGACTCTCATCGCAGAGAAGCCATGGGGCACGGGTATGTTCGATTCTGCTTCCAACCGGGCCAACTTCCGCACCACTTCCGAGGAGCCCGCCGCCAAGGATGTCACTCGCAAGCCCCGCCCTTCCGAGGCCAAGCCGCTCGAGATTATTGCATCTACCCGCCTCTGGGCCGCGACAACTGCCGTCAAGGTGGACGACTCCAAGCTCTGGTCGAAGCAAACCCCATCCCGCCGCATCGCCGCCACGGCCGCAGATTGGGACTCCGCTCTCAAGGACGCCCTTGCAGCCGGCCACAAGCGCACAACCGCCACCCCCGCGGAATGGGACGCCGCACTCCAAGAAGCTTCCGGGCACCACACTCTGCGCCGCCAGCGCTCGAAGATCAGTACCCGCGAGCGGCCCGCGTCGCGCGGTCGTGCCCTCAGCCGCTCCGATAGCTCGCGCAAGGACGAGATCCGCGCCCAGATCCGCGCCCTCGAGCAGGAGAAGGCGCTCGGCGAGGCAGAGGAGGCTATCCCCCGTCTTCCCGAGACGGAGAAGAGGGATGCCATCATGGCGCAGATTGAGGCGCTTGAGCAGGAGAGGATCTTTGTTCAGCATGCCGCTCAGGAGGAATATCGCCGCCGCATGTCTGCTGGGTATGGCTCGTTCTCGGGCCAGCTTATGACCGAGGAGCCGGAGGAGATCGCTGTGCCGGTGCTGCCATCGCCGGAGGAGGTTGTGGCGCAGGTGCAGAGGAGGATGTCGCTGGCAAAGAGGAGGGAGTCGATCGCGCGGAGCGCACCTGTTGCTCCGGCTGCTCCCGCCACATTGTCGGTAAAGCGCACTTCCCCGCCTCCCCACCCAGCAGCTCTGCCAAAGGGCCTCTGGTCGCCGCCTACACAAACCAAGCTAAACCACGCCGAGGCAAAGACGCTGTGGACACCCCTATCAGTAGGTCAGACCACCGAGCTGGCAGGCGGCAGTGAAGACGCAGAGGCGTTTGCGCGCCGCGCCCGCGGCAGGAAGGCCATGCAGAAGTTGGCGCGCCGCGCCGAAATCCTGGCGCAGATTGCCATGATTGAGAGGGATGTTGATCCCATGGCCGAGTATAGACGTCAGAGGATGTGGAGTTTACGAGCGGCGAGGACGGGTAATTCGAAGAGGAGTTGGCTGCATGAGCGGAAGGCTAGTAAGGGGGTTATGTTGCGGTATTGAGTGGTGTTAGGAGGGAAGGAGGTAGGGGGGGGTTTGCTGGAAATGGGGTGTTGATGTTGGGGTTTACAAGTGTATTGATGTTCTCGGATGTACCTGTACCAGAAGCGTGTACATGCATATATACCAATCTACCTTAGGTACCTTACCTATTTCATATTGTTATTGTTGTATGAGAGCAGGGGTGAGAACCTGCTTGTTGCTTGTGCGAGTGTCTGTTGTACATTTTGAGAAAACATCTACTGCCTTGGCGCACTTAGCTGCCCACCTACGTACCTACCAATCTCTTCGTACATTACCTATAGTCATCAATATCTATTTCTCTCAAATTCTGTTTGGTGTTGGGTTCACGTGAGTAGGAACTGGGCTTGGTGGGGTGGAAGACGACAAGGTATCTCGCTCCTTTATTAGATACCTAGGTGTACCCTGAGCAGCTAGGAAAGCACGCATGTCAACAGCCTTATTTGCGGAAGATACGTCCAAGATTCCATTAACTTTTCTTTTCCCAGTCCCTCCTTGACTGTGCTTCAAATCCCCCCCCTTTTTCTTTCTTTCTCGGCGGCCATCTTCCTCTCACGCTCCCCGCGGCGGTTGCTTTATTGTTGCTAGAAGCCCGCCAACATGATTCGTGAGATATCACGGGAAAACGGGGAAGGCGCTACTTTGTGCATGGACAAAGACAACGGCTTCTCTGCCGGGGTGCTTCCCCTATCTTCGAGCGTTGTATTGGTAGCTTCGTGGTCTTTGTGGGCGTACGTGCTTTGTCGCCCCAGCCGCTACACCCGCCCGGATTTGGCAAGTATCTCAACCGCCACGCTTTGATGGGGGTAGTTTCAATATGGGTCTTATATAGTCGCTTGTCGCCAGATCAAGGTTCTCTTCTGCCAGGCGTGGTCGATCGATGAGGGAGAATGCCCAGATCAGGCAGCCGCAACTCGTCAACCGTCATCAACTGCGACTTGGGCCGCTGTAGTTGGGGCCGCCTGCATCGCCATTTTGAGTCACGCGAACGGTCGCCCAGAGAATCGCCCAGAGAATCACCCGAGGTGGCAGAGCAAGCATCCATACCGCGGGGATTTCCGCGCCGTGGCGGAAGGGCACGCAGCACCGAGCAAATGGCCGACCCCCTGGATATTCCCCGGAGGCTGCCCCGGTCACGCCCCAGGGCTCTGATCCTCACAGCAGCCATGAGTCCTCCGAGTCGGACTGGGACGCCTTTTTGGAAGCCAGAAAAAAGCGTCCAGACCCACCAACACCACCAACACCACCAACAATACTACCAACCCCAGTGTGGGAAGATATTCCGAATTTAGCTTTGTGGGTTGATGTCCAACTGTCAATGGTATGCTTGTAGGGCCACAGTACTGACATAAGGGGACAGACAATACCCACCCTATCTCGTCGTCCTTGGGGTAGTCACCTTTCTCTTCTACTCGACCTTGTACGTCGTCGATCTCATCATCTTATACTGGATTCTTGTCCCCGGCCGGGCTTTCGAGCAGATCAAAACTATATCCGAGAGTGTCTCTATGTTTTGGAAAGCACTTGGCTTCCCCGGCGTGTTGAGTAACATTGCGGCTATGGTGGCAACAGTGCCCCGCCCCAGGAACAACCCCCCGAATCTGTTCCTCCCGTCGTGGACAGACCTCCTCGCCTTGACGGATAACTATGGATATTCGGCGCCTTTCAAGATCTTGCTCTGGTGGATATCGCCCTCGTGGTCCGCCAATTTCCGCGCGCCATATGTCAGCATCGTCGCCTTGCGATACGTGGAAAGCCTCCTCATCTGGTCGTATTGGCTCGACGTCTGCGCTGTCTGCAGTGCTGCGGTGCTCGCATTATGCATCTGGCGCGAGTCCAGAGTGCTCCGGCTGTCCAGGCGCCACGGCAGCGTGTGGACTGTCATCCCTGCGCCCTTTGGCTATTCGCAATCCGCCGGCATCGTCCTCGTCGTGACCCTTATATTCCTTCCAAGGGTAGCAAACGCGTTTGAGGCCCTGGTTTTCGCGGGTTTGGGCCTCAGATTCTTGTACAGCCAGATAGATGGGCTTGTACACCGTCTTGATAGGGACAGAAGGGGCCTATGGCGCAACCTCCCTCGCAGCGTTCAGTGCCAAGTAGCCTTGTCGCTTTTCCGCCTCAGAGCGCTGGACCCCTATTCCCACCAGATCCAGTTTGTCGACGGCATTGTCCAGCTGTTCCTGCTCTTTTACATGCTGAACCTCGCCAGAGCATCGACCAACTACTGGCACCAATGCATGGCTCACTATGTGGACGAGGTCATCCACGCTCGGTATCCTGAGCTCTACAGAACATCAACGGATGCTCGTAAAGCCGCCCGTAAGATGTATCATCGGGAGCTGGCGAGAGAACGGAAACGGCCAAGGCCCCGCCGCTGCACGTTCTGTGGCAGCTGCTTTGTTACACTCACCTGCTGTATTGTCTGGGTGGCTTTGGCAGTCTTTTTTATATTCCAGTGGTCTGCTCTCCAGGGCACTGTTTACCAGGGCACTGTTCTCCAGGGTACTATTCTCCAGTGGGTGCTCCAAAGGCTTGGTCTCTAGGATATGCCTGCCAAAGCCGCACCATCACCTTCATCATCATCTGCACGGCCACCCAGGCGATCATCAGACTATGGCTTGTAGTTCCGGCACTACAACTAGGTAGTATCAAGATATAATATACCCCCTTGGAAATAAACATCACGAGACCACTTACCGAAAGGGGTCGTGGGATGTCAGCGTCGCAGGGTACGCAGCATCAGCCGCAGGGTACGCGGCACTGAAAAAGGGGTATCCGTGTAGCACCCCAGACCAGGCGCATTGGGATGTCTCAATTGAGTTCTGACTCCGGTAAACCCGTCGGCGCTCCTCCCCTCCCTCGCGAAGAATTAGCAATGAATGCCTTGGCCCTGATGCCCCTCCCCAAATTGCAGAACTGCAGGGGCGCATCTCATTTGGCCCTTTCCCCTCCAAATTGCCCAAAACATCTCGGTTCTCAATCCCGATAGGTCGGCAGAGAGGGCGCCACCACCCCCCCCCGTCCCGCGGCGCCACCTGCAAGCCGGACGCAGTAAAATGATGGGGAAAACAGGGAACCGCCAATGAGACCTCCCCCACACACCAACCGCAGCCGATTGGTACCTGGAGGTATATTGCACCGGGAGCCAACGCGACGTCGCAGGTCACCCGCTGGTGGGAGGTGTGATTTCCCCGCGACCGCGTGGGAATGGGTTGAATGGGTGCGCATGCGTTCGCATGCTGTCTGTGTGATGCGAGATTTGCGAGATTTGTGAGATTTCTCAAGGTTGGTTGAGGTGGGCTAGTGGGGAGGGAGATCGGGGGGTTTGGGGGAGAGTGCGGAGTTGAATCTCTTGTGTCTTGCGTATTGATGGGTTGGTGGGACCCGCGGTCTCGGGGTCTTGGGGCTAGGATGGGATGGTTGGAAGGTGCAGAGGAGGTGAGCTTGGTTTTTCTTGGATGCAGATGATTGGGATTCGGGAGGGATGTACTCGTAGGTCGGTAGGTAGGTAGGTGTGAAATGATGACCCGTCCACGCGCGGGATGGGGTAGCACGCCGGTGCTACCTGGGGAGTGTTTGGTTTGCTACGCATGATTCGAGGTCATTCATTGATTCATTACCTACCTACGCTAGGTAACTTACTCTATTTCGCCGCGTATGATTTGGTTCGTCACCCCCGTCGGCGTTGCATCCAGTGGAAAGGTGCCCCGATTGGAGGTCGTCATGAGACTACTGCTACTACCACCACCTAGGTACCTGTAGACCTAGGTTGCTCTCCTGGGTAGGGCAGGGTCTGGTTCCTGTTCTTTATCTGCTGGGGATGTCTCGTTGCGCTGGTCTGGTCCTGTTGCGCTTCTCCTTACCATCACTTGCTGCGGTGCTGCCCTTGGATTGCCACCGTCCAGTCGCTACCTAGTAGGAACTTAAAGCAGTCGGGATTAAGAGGTCGTGGTGGGCACGCGCTGTCTGAACTGGGCTGGGACGATCGATCTTGGTGTCTAGTGCAGTCCGTCTGCAAGCTCCCGTTCGACACCTCGCCCACTTTCTTCAGGCGTTACCAAGATGGCTTCCACACGACCCAGCCGAGGGGCGGGAATCAGCGCGGCGACTATCTCAACGCTATCACTCCTCCTTCTCACAATCTTGGCATTCGCCCAGCTCGGCGCTACCTCTCCCTCTCGATTCGGGCCGCGGAGCGAACATACCCAGCAAAGGGAGCAGAGGGCCGCAAAGGGCGACAAGTATCTTCTCGGCGTAGGAAAGGCCGACATCACCGGTCCCGTCGTCGAGATCAACTTCGCCGGGTACGCCTCAACCGACCAGGTCGGCTCCGGCCTGCGGCAGCGCATCTACTCGCGCGCGTTCATCATCGGCGAGGTTGGCAACCCCAAGGGCCGGTTTGTGTATCTGGTGCTGGATACGCAGTCGGGAGACACGGCTGTAAGGAACGGGATTCTCGAGGGCGTAGCGGCGCTGGGGTCGGCGTATAGCGTGTATGGGAGGGCGAATGTCGCTGTGACGGGGACGCATTCGCATAGTGGGCCGGGGGCCTGGTTTAATTACCTGCTACCGCAGGTGACGAGCTTGGGGTTTAACAAGCAGAGTTACCAGGCTATTGTGGATGGGGCGGTGTTGAGTATCAAGAGGGCGCATGAGTCGCTTCAGGAGGTTTGTTTTCTCAGGGGAGTTGGGACTCTGAAGGTGCGGATAGCTAATATGTGTGTGTGTGTGGTAGGGGTATCTTGATTTTGGCACGACCAAGGTGGATGGCGCCAATATCAACAGGAGTCTGTATGCGTATCTTGCCAATCCTGCTGCGGAGCGGGCGCAGTACGCGGATGATGTCGACAAAGAGTTGACGCTGCTGAGGTTCCAGAGAGCGTCGGATGGAAAGAATATTGGCGTCTTGACTTGGTTTCCTGTCCATGGGACGTCAATGTTGGGAAATAATACCCACGTCAGTGGTGACAATAAGGGCGTATCGGCTGTTCTGTTTGAGCAGTCTGTGAGAGGCAGTAGCCAGGCGGCTGATGGGTTTGTTGCGGGCTTTTCGCAGGCAAATGTCGGCGATACGACGCCGAATGTCTTGGGTGCCTACTGTGACGACGGCTCCGGCCAGATGTGCAGCTTGGAGACGAGCGTGTGTGGAGATGGCAAGTCGCAGTCATGCCATGGGCGAGGCCCCGAGTTTCAGAAGCTGGATTTGGGCGTGTCTAGCTGCTTCGAAATCGGCCGGAGACAGTTCGCTGGGGCCAAGTCTCTCTATGTAAGATGCCCAACTTGAAAAACAACAAAGAATGCCGTTTCAAAGTCACTAACATCCCTTTCCAGGACTCCTTCGACTCAACCTCAACCGCCGTAGTGGGATCGACCGTCAAGTCCTTCCACTACTACCAAGACATGCAATACTACAAATTCCCCCTTAGCAACGGCACCATCGTCCAGACCTGCCCGGCCGCCCTCGGCTACTCCTTCGCCGCCGGCACCTCCGACGGCCCCGGCGCCTTCGACTTCACCCAAGGCGACTCCGGCGCCCCCAACAACCCCCTCTGGCAAGTTGTCTCGGGCCTCCTCCGCGCGCCCTCACCCGCCCAAAAGGCGTGCCAGCAGCCCAAGCCCGTGCTCCTCGACGTCGGCGAGATGTCCACCCCCTACGCCTGGTCCCCCAACATCATCGACGTGCAGGCCCTCCGCGTCGGCCAATTCCTCATCATCGTCTCTCCCTCCGAAGCCACCACCATGGCCGGCCGCCGCTGGCGCTCCGCAGTCAAGGCCGCCGCCTCCTCCCTCTCCCTCACTGGCACCGCCGCCGAGCCTTTCGTCGTCCTCGGCGGCCCCGCAAACACCTACGCCCACTACGTCGTCACCCCCGAAGAATACACCGTCCAGCGCTACGAAGGCGCCTCCGCCCTCTACGGCATGTGGCAGCTCCCCGCCTTCATCAACCTAACCCTCCAAGCCCTCCCGCACCTCGCACCAGGCGCAACTACCGCCCCTCCACCCGGACCTAGCCCCCCAGACAACAGAAAGTCAAGCCTGAGCTTCCAGACGGGCGTGGTGCAGGACTCGCCGCCGATTGGGAAGGGGTTTGGGACGTGCATGACGCAGCCGAAGGCGCAGTATGCCAGGGGCGCGGTGGTGAGTGCGGAGTTTGTGGGCGCGAATCCGAGGAATAATTTGAGGCTGGAGGGGACGTTTGCGGCGGTGGAGAGGAGGGAGGGGGATGGGAGCTGGAAGAGGATTAGGAGCGATGAGGATTGGTATGTTTGCCCCCTTTCTTTTTGAGGTTTGGGCAACGGGGAAGTGGTTTGGACACCTTACCCCTTCCCTTGTTCAGGCGCACCCGTCACAACATCTTGCCTTCATAACACTCACCGTCGCGATCCCGTACCTATGCTAACAACACCGCCCTGCAGGAATCTGGTATATACCTGGACACGAACGAACTTTGTTCTGGGGTACAGCAGCGTGAGTATCAGCTGGGAGACGGGGGCCCAGGATGGCGCTGGAACGTATAGAATTAAGTACTATGGGGATGCGAAGCCGCTTATTGGGAGCATCAAGGCGTTTGAAGGGACAAGTGGGGAGTTTACGCTGGTTTGATTAGGGGTTCGCTGCTGAATGGGCGAGGGGAGGGGGTATATTAATGTTTATTGTTAAAAACAGACTTTGTGCGTATCTTTGAATGCTCTGAGTTTGTCATCCAGACTTGCGTGGCTCCTGTGTTCGAATGCTGATGTGTTGTTATGTTATTGTGTTGCCGTGCTGCCGTTTTGCTACGTTTCGGTACCTAGGTAGGTTGTAGGTTCAGCTGATAATGCCCCTACGCTGTGAATGGAGAAGGCAGAGAAAATGAGAACATCAGAACATCAGAACACGAGAACATAAGAACATAACTAGGGATATGAGAACCTAGAATACTAAAACACAGCCGTGAATGGGAAAATCTGCCCATTACATACGTGTATACCATTACGGAGTATTGGCTACAGGCCTCCGCAAATACGCACCCGAATAGATCACATCTCTTGTTTATTTTGTTTGTCTGCAATCTTGCTTGAAGGATCCACGTCTTGCCTGGCATATATGTTGTTCGTTCTGTCTAAATATCATTTTGCTCCCCTTCACTGGTAATCTCAGTCATGTACCAGTGATGGGCTTGGTTTGGACGCTGGTGTAACAGCTACTGACTGCTTTCGTCCGGTGAGGTAGCACAATCTCAGTTCCTAACTAGGAAAATGGGGGAAAATAAGATAAAAACCTAATAATCAACTACCACGACGAGCCAGTATTATCAAAACCTCACTTCTCATCAACCCTCAAGCACCAGTGGGACTGCCCCTCACAAATCCATTCTGCTCTGGCTTCGGGGTCAACCGGCCCGTAAACACCGATCCGCCAGCAATGCGCAAGGCCATACGGTCCGGCACGAGGTCAAAGTCCGGTGAAACAGAACGCGAGCGTGCCAGAGACTCGGAGGCTGGGTTAGAAGCGTAGAGGAGCTGCGACGTGGTGGGTTTCGGGGCTACAATGGTAGGGGAATCAGATTCAGACTCTGGTGGCGTGACGAATCCGTTCGTTGCTGGGGTCGAATCGCCGTTCGTAATGATGGTTCGGGGGAGGATCCGGGGGGTTGTCTTGGGCTTGGCACCGGTGCGTATTGCGGAGGGGAGAATCTGTTCGAAGCCTTCGGCGCGGGCGACTTGTTCGATGCTCTTGAAGTACTGCGGAGTGTTAGTTTATGGCAGGGTGAATGGGTAGGTTGATGAGAGGGAAAAATGGAAGGGAGGAGGTGAAAAGCGAAATGGGGTAATGGGAAAAGGGGGAGGGACGAACCTTTACAGTTTTGACCTTGAGCTCAAGGGTGGCATCCTCGTCACATACGATCATTGGATGGGGGTGGAGCTGGAGACTTGAAAGAGTCCACATGTGGTTGACGCCATCCTCGATGCAATGCTGCAGGGCAGGAGCCTTGCGGGCACCGAGGACCACAACGACCACCTCGCGAGCCTCCAGCACAGTACGCACGCCAACCGTTAGGGCCATTTTCGGCACCTGTGATATATCATGATCAAAGAAGCGGCTATTGGCGAGGACTGTGTCGTAGGCGAGCGTCTTCACACGCGTGCGCGACGCTAAGCTTGATCCCGGCTCGTTGAAGGCAATGTGTCCATCCTCGCCTATGCCGGCTAGAAACAGGTCAATTCCTCCGGCAGCCTTGATTTGTGCCTCGTAGCGCAGACACTCGGCCTCGAGGTTGGCCGCGTTGCCATCGAGAATGTGGACATCGCGCGGGTCAATGTTGACATGGGAGAAGAAGTGCTGCCACATGAATGTGTGCTGTGTTATGCCTTGTTAGTCACGGGGGTTTGACGGCTGGTGGCCCGCTGCGTACATAGCTTTGCGGATGGTCCTTTGGGATCCCGATGTATTCGTCCTAATAAGGAGAGCGGTTAGGGAGGGCCGGTCATACTGGGCTGATAGACCCTACCATGTTAAAAGTAACCACATTCTCAAATGATATCTGCCGGTTTCATGAGTGAGCCATATCCAACATTGTCCCGAGTGTAAGCCTCATACCTCGCCGGCCTTGAAATTCTCAACGAGAATCCTATAGACACCAAGAGGACTGGACCCGGTCGGGAGCCCAAGGACGAAGGGGCTTGTCGGTGTAGGGGCGAAGTACTTGATCCTCTCGATGATATAGTTGGCTACATAGAAGCTGGCCGCTGCCTCGTTGTCTCTGATGATGAGTCTCATCTTAGCGCAGGAAGGTCAACTCTGATGGGGTCAGAAATGGCAGTGTAAGGAAGGAACACAGTTGAGGATAGGTTTGTTTGGTGTGCAACTAGCGGCTACGGCTTCTGTCGGGAGAACAAGAATAAACCAGGAGCAGAACTCGGCGGGTGGAACAACATGCTGAGGAAGACCGCCGTCGATGGTGAATCTCTTGGGAACACAGGGGCACTTCACTGACACAGAGCTGAGCAGAAGCACCGTTCTGTGGTATGTCATCCGACCGGATCCCTCAGTCGTGCTCACCAGACCCATCATTATCAGCAAGAGCCCTGGACGGCGATGAACCATCGGGGCAAGGAGACGCCGGTCAATTCGGATGGCATCGACGACGAGGGTCTGCTACAGCGCTGGCAGTCACCAACAGCCATACACTACTGGTTAACGTCCAGTGGCGCCCTGGGTTGCTGATTGTGGGTTCTCTCTTGATGAAACGTCCCAACTGGGACTTCTCAATCCACTGCACACAACGAATGGAGGACGTGCAGTCGTACGCGGCCCGACATGAACATGGCATGGGTGGCGTGCCCTACCACGTTGTGTTGGGCTGTATTGTGCATGTTTGGCCGATCCCGACGCCGATCCCGGCCCCAGACACCGAACCCAAACCGATTCAGTCAACGTCCCTGTGGCGGCTATCCGTCAGGTATTCCGTCTTTGAGACGGAGGGTTGAGGCTGAACGCGAAACGACGAGAGCCTCATATCCGTAGCCCTGCATGCAGTGCCATCGAAGGCGTGCAGAAGCGCAGCAAAGCTTCTTTGGCGCGGCTGGTTGATGGCGAAAGCACGGAACCGGATGATGGCTGCAATCTGGCAATCTGGCGAGCTGCTGTGAGCTGCTGCTTACGCATGACGCTAGTGAATTAAGCTTTAGTATGGCTCGTGCTCCTGCCTTCCAATTCCCCGCTGTGCCAATGGCGCCAAGCCGCTTGAAGTTCTCCAATGCTTTTCGATTGATAGTGCAACATTGATGTTTGTTTCGGTACAACAATTCACTCGAGAGGCAACGTTACGTCCCCTCCACTCTTCTTCTCATGGAGGCTTCCCACGCTGCCTATTGCGGTTTGCCCTCTGACCGCTGCTCACTGCGTACCCCACTGCGTGCCAGTCCATTGCCAATGAGGCAAGCGCCTCCCGCGCAATGGGAAGCGGAAGGCCTGCAGGCTTGCCTGGCTTCCCTTATTGCACGGCCATCATCGCAGATGGCTCCATTCTGCCCCTCCTGCGACATCTCATCGTCCCCCATGTTCCACAGCGCCGCCGGCCAATCGCGTCGTCTTCATCCCCGTCTTGCTATTCTTGCCGCAATATCCTGCCATATTTGCGTCGGAGATATTCCCCCTCTGCCCAGAGCGAAGCGCGGGCCTGGCCGGTAATGTGCCGATCTGAGCGGGTCCCGCACTGAAATGTGGCACTGACTGGCAGGTCACAGGTGGAGGCTCACGGCGCCGCGCGGGCTGGGCAGTTAGTTACTCCACATGCCAGTGCCCGCCCGGCGGTAGCACCTCGTAGACCGTCTCTCGTCACCCGCGCTTCCTCCCCAAAAACAGGGCTATCAACCTGCTGCGCTGCCCGCTAAATACCTGCGTCCATCTGGCCGCCGCACCTATACGACATCCAGCTTAAGACCTCTCTTTTGGGCGGCCCCCGGCAGGTTTCATTCTCCCGTGTCAGCCTTTTTAGGCCTGGTAGTTGCTCCATCTTACCCATCGCTGCCCCGGATTGCGAGGTTGGGTTTGAGTCTGGGGCTAACGCAGCAGGAGCACGCTCAAGAAACGTGTTTCCCTCGCTCGCTCTCGCCACTTCCACCCTCCATTGCTATCCCCCTCCCTCGCCGCAGGGACGTGGACATGGCATAGCAAGCACTCGTTCTCGTATGATTTAAGAAGGCCCGCTCCCGCTCTCCACCGCGTCCGGGCCTCGTCTGTCATGCGGCCACTCATTTCCGCCATGACATCGCTACGGGAGGCCCTCGTCGCCGCCCTCAAGTCGCTCCTTCGGGGCAAGTCTCTCATCCAGGCCATTCTCACTTTCTGGGTGAACCCCTCCACTGTGACCACCCAGGATGCCAAGCCGAAGAAGTGCACTGCCAGAAGCCTGGCCGACTTCCTGGAGGAGGCCGAGGGCCTCCTGCTCGGCCCTGTCGACGGCACCGGGCTGAAAGACTTCTCAGCCAAGCTCAAGCACCAGTTCCGGATAGGGCTGCGGTCCAACCCGGCTTGCATGCTCCCCTCCTACAATCACCAGCTGCCCAGCGGCTATGAGCGTGGCCAGTTCCTCGCTCTTGATGTCGGTGGGTCGACCTTGCGGGTTGCCCTAGTGGAGTTGAGGGGCAAGGGAGGGAAGGACCAGGCGAGCAGGATCGTTCAGTTGGACTCATTTAAGATCAACAACAAGGTCAAGAGCCTGCGGGGCGTGTCGTTCTTTGACTGGATGGCGGAGAGGATAGTCGAGACAATATCCAAAGGGGGCAAGCAAGGCCGCAGCCCTGAGGACCCCTTTCTCATGGGGATGTCCTGGAGCTTTCCTATCGAGTGAGTTTCGGTCTCATCCGCCAGTTATGCCGCGTCGTTGCTAACCATGGCTAGCCAAACATCATCTAAGGGTGGGAAACTGTCTGGTATGGGAAAAGGATTTCTGGCCGACGAGGGTCTTGTTGGCGATGATTTGGGAGAGATCATCGAAAAAGCCTGCCGAAAAAGGGGGTTGCATGTTGAACTTTCGGCCATCGTTAATGACTCGAGCGCCACGTTACTTTCCGAAGCCTACCTCACGCCCACCACGAGATTCGGTCTGATTCTCGGGACTGGTTGCAACATCGCGGCTCATCTCCCTGTTTCGACAATTGACGAGCCAAAGTATGGCGCGAGACCGGAGGCCTGGCACGCGAAAGCGAGCCATGTCATTGTTAATACAGAGCTTGGTATGTTTGGCAAGGGCGTCCTCCCACTGACCAAGTGGGATCACCTACTGCTCGAATCCCACGCCCGACCTGATTTCCAACCCCTGGAACACCTGGTCAGCGGCTATTACATTGGGGAAGTGTGTCGCCTGGCACTCATTGACGCGATTGAGTCGACGGGCATATTCGGGGGCGTCGTACCCCCCTCGCTGTTGACCACGTACTCCCTCGACACAGAGACCCTATCCCTCATAGAGGCGTGAGTGGCCAATCTCTCCCCGCCCCTCTGCACGCTCTGAAGCTAACTGAACTCAGCCATGACGATCCGGAAGCCGCCCGGCAGACATTTGTCTCCCACCACCCCTCCCCCGTGCAACCCACTGGCGCAGACATCGCCGCCCTGAAGATCCTCTCCTCCCATATCACCCGGCGCTCTGCTTCCATAGTGGCCGCCTCCGTTTTCGCCCTCTGGGAGCTCAAGCTAGAAGCGGAAGAGGAGCTGCTCCAAACCCTGCCAGCAGACTCGCCATTCGTAGCCGAAACCGAGGCAGAGATGAAAATCGCACGGACGGCAGTTGCCTTTAACGGTTCCGTCATCGAGCAATACCCAGGATACCGAGCCAACGCACAACAGTACATCAACGATCTCGTTTCTTCGAGTAGCCGGAACAGAGGCGAGTCGATCGAGCTGATCCCAACGCATGAGAGTCCTCTTCTCGGGGCAGCTGTGGCTCTGGCTTGCCTTGAATGAAAATAGGGAAATATTCTGGGCGTCTATATACGACACGATTTCACAATGATGAGCCGGATGATGATTGGCAGCGTAACGGATGGTGCATAGTGGGGGATGTGGGCTGGCTGGCTTGCTAGAAAGGTTACTGGATTTTTTGTCTCGTCTGGTTGTACATAAAGGGGGCGGAACTAACTGCCTTGGGATTTCTTTCTGATGTAGCGAGGAGCTTTGGTAATGGGGTTCAGTGAGCGTTAGGTAGAATTAACGTCATTTATGTCCTGCCCAAGATACCTCAGCGCCGCCCCACTCGTAGCCGTGTAAGCATTAAACGACATGACACAATAGCAGTTCGTTCATCCCGCCGGGGTAGCACCTGAGACTCCATACAGCACGGCTCGGCAGGCTCTGGTCGGTCGGCAAGGCAAGTATGTCAACAGGAACAAGTGCGTGTGCCTGTCTGCGTGTCATTCCGCTCAATTCAGATAGGTATGATACACCCGGCTAGACAAGAGATTCAGGGGAACAAGTCGACTGCGAGGCGAAAACAAACAGTGACATAACAGTGGTGCAGTATCAAATGCAGCTCAAAACGCCATGCCATCGACCCAACTTTCCGTTTCCGTTTCCCCGGTTCCGATTTCCAAGAAAAAGTAAAACAAGATTTAACTTGACAGTTGGCAAGTGACAAAATACCATCCCAATAAACTAGTCCGTATCTTGATATCTCGTCAAGTCAGAGTGCCGCTCCCCTCCCATGAATCCACCCGTGCCGGCCATCAAAAACCCGCTCACGGATTTTTCTTGCCTCCTACCGATTTAGCTAGACTGCCTTGGCCACCATAATACACTACTCGGTCGTGAAGTAGCGCTTGGTATTACTCCTTGTCTGCTGAGCCTTCACCTCGGGTGGAACGATAGTGTGGTGTACTACGTGAGGCCGGTAAACCGCATCAACGGGTGGCATCCTAATCATATTGCAGTTAGCCAGCAAACCTCACTGTGTGTGTCGACTCATCAAGGAACTCACCAATCATCCAAACTCAATGGGAAATATTCATAGAGCATATCTGCCGTCTCAAGAGGACTGCCGTTCGGGCCGTGCGCCTGATTCCCCGCTGCCGCTTGGCCAGATCCACTGTTGCCTCCCGTCGCCTTCATCCCTACAAACTGTGGGCTCTGCATACCGTCACCTGAGGTGGTTGAACGGTTTGGGCTGCGCTCGTCTTCGGATAGAGACAGATTTATGGGTAGCGTGGCCGAAGAAGAGGTAGCACGATGGAGGGTACCCGGGCCCGACTGGGCGGCTTTTGTGGGCGGGCTCGCAAACTTGCTGCGGCCGCTATTGCTGCTGCTAATACTGTTACTACTGTCCCACGAGGGGACTGGCGGTCTTGTCAGATTTGGCGAGACGGCCATTTTTTTGCTTGGGGGAAGGTTGTTGTTTTGCGTGGAGAACGGGTTAGGGGTGGTTGGCCAGTCGGATTGCTGCGAGGACCTTTAGCACCACGAAGACTTCGAAAGGGGGACGACATACCTGTAGGTTCCCGAGTGAGTGGTAACGTTGAATGTTCTGCGAAAGATCCTGCTGTTGCGGAAGCTGCTGTGACACCTGCGGTTGCTTCGTTCCGCTTCCAGACAATCCCGTCTCGATACTCCTTCTATCAAGCTTCTTATCGCCCGTCAACGGCACGTCCTTCCTGCTGTCAAAGTTCCTCGGGCTCCGCCCCCGTACGATGACCGGGCCGGACTGTATCTCGCATATCTTAACCACCTCGCCGCTCTTCGTCCTTGCTAGGAGGTTGATTTGCACCACATAATGTTGTTGTAGCCCCTTTCTTCGTCCATTATTCGCCGTCGCATGCTTGAATTGCAGCCGCTTCCACGACACTGGGACTGACACGCTCCCGCCTTCAAGTTCCTGGCCGCCGCTCAGATCCAGGGGGACGTTAGGCGGGGCAGCGCTTCCAGGCGCCGCCTTGGAGTCGTCACCCCCTGCTGCGATAGGGTTGCTGCTCTTCCACGGAATCGAGATAATCTCGGTGGCCTTACCCTCGATACTCTCAATGGCCGAGATGGACGCTGAAAGATCGACGATGGAGACTTGGCGGCCTTGCTCGTCAGTGCAGTGGGCGACGTGTCGCGGCAGCGTTATTTGGCCTGAACACTGCCACAGATTTCGGCGGTAGCAAGTGAGCTCTAGGGGGCGCCCCGTGTTATGGGCAGCATCGCCGAAGACGTCCTCGGCGACGAAGAACATGCCATACAACTCCGCCGTCATAGCCGGCTCGGCAAACTGGCCGGCCTCGTCGACAATCACCGCCTTGCCGGGAATCGGAGCCCCGAAGCCCAGCAACTTGTTGTCCAGCTCTTGCGGCGAGGCCTCGTCATCGTCGCCATTGAGCCGGTCGTGTTCCATGACGCTGTGGCCGTAACCACCATGCGGGGCCGCGACGCCATTGGCGATGTTGAGGCCGTGCATGTGGCCGTGGCCAACATCGTAGGGGCGTGCCGTGTATGAAAAGGGGTCTTCAAAGCCAGTGCTGAAGGCGTCGAAGTCGTAGGTGGCGGAGGTAAAGGGGAGCGTGGGCAAGCCGTCGTTCACTCCTCTGCATTGCGAATATTAGTCCGCCTTCTTCGGGCACAACTCGACCGTCCGCTCAGTAGACAGTTAACTAACAACATGGACTCATCGAATCCGAGATCGCCATCAAACGCCTCGATGCCGCCAGCAGCGCCCGGCGTGGCGCCCGTGGACAGGCTCGGCAGGGAATTGAAGCTGGCCATCCAATCTGATGCAGTTGTCCGTCTATCTCATCGTCGCCATTCATCAGAGCTCCCGTCGTCGCGCTAGGGAACGCTCATGTGCAGATCCGACTATTCGATCGTTGCGTCGTGGCAAACCCAAGAAGGCTCGCGAGGAATTGTGTGAGGCAAATGCTCATGCGACACGTAGGCGCATCTTGGTGCCGAATTGATCCAGATGCGATAAGCTGGAGGTGTCTCGACGCCTGTTGCTGCGGAGGTGGAGAGGCGCATTCAGTGCCGGCTGCTGTTGGCCAATCTGATTTCGAGCCCAGCTGGGCCGCTTCCCGACGACCCTGCCCTTGCAACACACTCACTCTGCTCACAGATCAGCCAGCCCCTCGATTCAGACTCGGTCTGGGCTGACCCTGCCCATCAAGGGGGACAAGAACCTGGAAGCGAGCGCCGCGTGGGTATATAGCCCCGAAAATCTAGCATTTAACCTCCCGTGCGAGGTACAATGTCTGTTGGTAATCTAAGAATAACTCCGACTGCAGAATGGTTTTGCTTTCTCATTGTTTCGAGCTGCGGTTGTTCCTTCCATCCCATTATCGGGATGTCAATCCAAAGTTTCACCCCCAGGTGCCCGACGGGGGTTCAGACGACACCTCAGGAAGCGCTGCCCTGGTGGCGTGCGCTAACAAAGCTTGGGGGTGTTTGGGTAGGGGGACACCCTGAGGCGCAGCGCCATACCCGTCACTTGCAGGGCCTTTATGGCATCGTTGAAGGCGGGGGCGGCGCTAGTAACCGTTGTAGCCTAGGCGCTGATTCAAGGAAGCAGGGGCAGGAAGGACTCGGCCAACGTCCACGAGATAGTAACTCCGGCCCGGCATTTTGTGTTTCTGTTTGTTCAAAATCCCATTCCCTCAAAGAAATCAATACCAGGAACGAAATCAAATGATATAATCAATTGGTGCAGACAAGAGAACATATTTAGGAAAATAGGTCTGCCCGCGCTGCAGGGTACGCAACGGACGAGAAAATTCAAGTCTGAATTCATGACACAAAACTGCACACAACCTCCCTTCCTAGATTCCTAAATATTTTCACAAGAAATATACCTCCAGCTCAGCGTCAAACTCAATATCCAACTGGTGGAGCTCAAAAGACAACAAATGTACAATCAACCCGCATGTCCCCCTTTCCCTCTCCCCCATCCTCTGAACACTCACTACCCAAGATCAACCCACTACCACACATCATCGTCAGCACTATACGCACACAGACATACAAACAGACGTAACCTCAAGAAATACTCACATTCTCAGGAGAGTTGGTAAGTTCCTCAAACGACTGCAGCACATCAAACCCCATCGCCAGCAGCGGCTCATACGCCTCATCATGCACCCAGCTCAACACACTGCGCCCCGACTTATGCGCCTTATTCTGCCTGACGCCCATAAGCGCAAGGCCCTGCAATACCAGCCCCGCTTGGGCTGTCGAGGGTACAATTGGCGCGATGATGCCTCCGATCAACTGCTCGCGCGGCAGTAGAGAAGCCGCTGGCCCGGCAGTCATTGCCCCAGACGGTTGCAGCGCCGGGATGTAGCCTGCCAGAACGCTGCCAGGACTGCAGATGATGACTGTTCCTAGCAAACTGTCCACGGGGCTTTTAGCGCGCACGACTCCGCATGTCTTGGTCTCCTGCAGCGCAATTTTGTAGAGTTCAAAGACCTCGGGGTTCGCGTGCGTCGCCACGTGGTTGAGGACGCTCTCGGCGTTCTCAAGCCCGTGGATTAAGTCGAAGCTGATGCTGGCGCGCTGGATGTTCTGCAGGAGGCCCTCGGGAGGGCTCCAGCTACTCAGCTCGGGGATCATCATGTTTGCCAGCCGTTTTGGGAACTGCAGGTCCCATCCGCTGCTGGCGAACCATGACTTGAGTCCGGCGCTGTTCTCATCCACAGGTATGCCCGGGAACACGCCCGGGAAGCACATGCCCAGCTGGATCTTTTTTATGCCGCGTTTCTGCGTGAGACCTCGAAGGGCGCGGCGGTGGAGGGACTTGCCAATTGAGACGTTGCGCTTGGCTGGGTCCACGAAGATAGCACCGATGATTCCCGTTCCTTTGGCGTAGTACGTCGCGCAAAACCCGTAGAGTGCCTGAGTGCTACTGTTACGGACGACAAAATGGGCTTCCTCGATGTTGGGGTTGGTCAGCTCGAATGCGCTGGCGCTTGTTGTCTGGAGGAATTGCTGGTTTGGGGCGCTCGCCCGAGCAAGAGCCTTCAGGAGGTCATCGAGGCCGATACTATCGCGGTCACGGTTGTAGCCCTCGACCAGCCAATGCTGCCTTGACTTCAACGCCTTCTTGGTCTTTCGAAGAGTGCCCGGTAGGGTCCCATGCGGCGGAAAGTCGCCAAACAATGCCCGCACAAGCGCAGCCATCGCGGTCTCGGTGAAGTCGAATGTGCAGATATAAGTTCCAACCGTTTTGTCCATGGCAAAGTCGTAGGGCGAGCTGACAGCAACCACCACTAAAGACTTTTTCTGGCCGGTAGCTTTCAACATCGAGCACATCATGGAGACATGCTTGGTGAATCCGGCCTGGTATAAGTTCCGATTTGCATCTGCTGTGACAATTATGATGCACGAAGCTCGATGAATCAGGTTCTCGTGTACTGGGTACGGAGTCAGTATGCGCAGCAACGGAAAAGGAATCAGAAAGTCCAACCTGGTCTCACGCCGTTGGCTGTGTAGGATGTGTGCAAGAGTTTTCCATGCCTCGCGCGAGCGAGCGACCTGCCAAACTCCCTGAACACGCCCTCACCGCTCATGATTGCCCCCCGATCTCGATGTGCCCATTTGTCATGCATCGTCGGGGTAGATTCTGTCTTGCCCTTCGACTCAAGAATTGTTTTTGTCATAGACGAGGCCGGAAGCGGCTTCACGAGCGGCGTCAGCAGGAGCAATTCCTCTTCCTGATGCATCGACTCATTGAGCGGAAGCAACTTCTCCGTATCCCTTATGACAGTGATGGAATCGTCGTACGCCTTGAGCGACAGAGCAAGGTGGCTAGGGTGGATCTTTGAGAGTAGCGATATTCCAGGGGGATTCAGGGCCTTCGCCCAGCTGGTGCATGACAGCTTCATGAGAAGAACACGCCTCAAAGACGTGTAAATGCGTTCCTTGGTCAGCAGTTCGTTCTCCACCCCTAGCTTTAGCCCGTCGATGGCTTCAAGCTGCACATCGTATGCGCGGCATAAAAGTACCAGGTCGCAGCCGGCCTCCACAGCCATGACAGTGCCCGTCTTGACGCCCATCTCTGTCCTGAGGGCCTCCATCTCGAGGCACTCTGAGATGGCTACGCCGTTGAAGCCTAGGTCGTTCCGTAGGAGATCATCAACCACCTGCTCGGCTAAGCAAGCATGGTTTACGTTCATGGAAGGGTTTGTGATGCCACACCCGCCAACAAACATAGCATCTAGATTCCCCGTAGCAATGGCATTTCGAAAGGGTACGAGGGCACTCAACGAGAGCTCCTCTAGGGTCTGAGTGATGATTGGAATGTCCAGACTGGATCCCAGAAAGTCTAAGTTCCCGTAAGATGGAAAATGCTTCCCGCAGGTTGCAATGCCGGCATCCTTGTAGCCGTTCATGGCAGCGATACCATACTGTGACACCTCCTGGGGGTCGTCTCCGATGGCACGTACACCGAGCGGCTGGTAACGGGCATTGGTCAGGACGTCCAGCACCGGGCCCAGAATCAAGTTCACGCCGACGGCCGAAACCTCGGTGGCAGTGGCCTTGGCTACCTTATAGGCCAGGTCGGCACTACCGGCGGCGGCCTGGCCCATGGAACTAGGAAACTGGCAGATGTAGTCCTCATCAAACAGGCTGTTAACGCCGCCATTCTCCTGGTCGAGCGCGATCAACAAGGGCTGCGGATGGCCCGCCTGGTGGGCGATGGTCTGCAGCTCCTGGACAAGCCGGGCCGTCTGGTGGGCAGCTGCGGCAGGGAGTCAGCCACGGCGCAGGGGCTAGGGAAGAGCGAGAGTAAGAGGCAGAGGCAGAGATAAAGGAGAAGGGCAACAGCAACAACATTTAAGATTCTTGGCTGTGAGCAGGATGGAGCCGAGGTGGTGGTCCTCGATGAGGCTGCGGATCTGGGGGGTGACCTCGGTGCCATCCCATCCCATAATCAGCATCTGGCCAATGGCCCTGGGTTCGATCAATGCCCGTCAGCGAGACCGAACGAGACACAGCAGACAGCGACGCCCGCCAGCGGCCGGGTACGTACCAGTCCAGATCGTGCCATAGTGGGTCCAGATCGCCGTCCAACTTGGCCATGGTCGAGAGCGTGTGAATGGGGCGTGTGCGCTATGCAACGAACGGCGCGGACGGGTGTGTGTGTTCGGCTGTCACGTTAAGATGGAGACATTGCCAGCAGCTGTCGGCCATGGGCTGTGGGACGTCGTGTGAGGTGAGTGTTGGATGCACTGCTCTGACACTGCAGCTATCGGGCAAGGAGCAGCGCTGGCATCTCCCCAGCCGTGGGTGTAACCTTGACGACCTAGGGTCGGTGGTTGCTGACTGTCCCAACTTGTGATCCACGTACCGCCGCATTTGCCCGTTTTGCCTCGAGCCTGGCCGGTGGTACTGCGGGAGCCGTAGAAGCTGGGGGAGTTTTACCGTAAGCTTGCGGCGCAATCATTGGCTGCTTCTCATATCGCAGGGCAAACTACGCATGAGGCCAAAGGGCGCTAAACCTCTTTTGGCCGCGTTGCTCCTCTCGTCCAGGCCTGCAGAGCAACTGCGATCCGGCAACGTTACATCCCCACCATCTTCGTGACCACCTGGTGACTTTCTCGACAGGGACAACCAGGCCACGAATGTTGTATCTGCGAAGTCCAGCAGACCCCTGCCGCTTGTTTCCACGATCAACATCTGGATATGGGCACCGAAAGGATGCTATCTGCGATCAGCAATCATCCCCCTCGCCCAAGCGGGCAGGTCAACGGTGAGGAACAACATCGAGTAAAAATCATCACCAGACGGGGGCCCTTTCGTCGCACTGGATCTTTGGAGCTGTTCAGACATCCGGTGTGATTCGTGCCTCAACATGGCCGACATCGCCCCCGGTGCAAGTTGCCCTGATGTGACGAGGATCCAGGGAGGCAAACCCGATGCTTTCCTTCTTGGTTTGTCCAGCACACCACACTCAAGCAAGTGGAGAAAAAGACCAAAGCGGTTGTGTTTTCCTGTCTGACACAGAGATGGTCGGCGAGTGTCGACGCCATCCCCTGAGAAAGGGAAGACTGAGGCCAGACTCTGACTCCGTCCTTCCTCGCTCCATATAATCGCCCCAAGTTTCTCTTCTTTGTGTTGTTCAACACACACATAATGTACAAGGCACCAGAATCCTCTGTTTAGCCCCTAAATACCAGAAAGCGTCCGCTTTCCGCCCGCTCTTTGCACTACAGAAACAAACATGGAGTCCTCCGGACAACCCCGTAACGGCATCACAAAGTTGACCAACTGCCAGCTGGTCCGTGGCGATGACCTCGTTTTCGATGATCTATGGATCAGCTCAAGCACGGGTAAAATTCTCCACAGCCAGGCGGCTTTCTACGACGAGCTCGTCCTGCCAGACAGGACCATCGACCTCGGCGGCCGCATCGTGTCACCAGGCTTCATAGACTGCCAACTGAACGGCGCATTTGGCTTCAACTTCTCCACCATTCTGGAGGATATGTCTCAATATGACACAGAGTTAAGAGACCTGAACAGAAAGCTGGTACAAACAGGGGTCACATCATATCTCCCCACCGTGACAAGCCAAACAACCGAGCTCTACAAAGCCGTAGGCCCATCCTCCAGATTCAAATACCACACTTGCTCAAGACTCTCTCTAGGTCCTCCCGCACCTCGGGCCATCAGGCCAGCCCCGCGATGCCTCCTCTGGCGCTGAGTCCCTCGGAGCCCACGTTGAAGGGCCGTTCCTCAACCCGAACCGCAACGGCGTGCACAACATCAGCGTCCTCCGCCAAGCCTCCGGCATCAAAGACATCGACGACATGTACGGCGCCTCCAACATCAACCCCTCCGCCGCCTCCACCCCCCTCCCCATCAAGATGATCACCCTCGCGCCCGAACTCGCCCGCATGACCTCCCTCATCCCCACCCTCCGCTCGCGCGGCATCGTGTGCTCCCTCGGCCACTCAGACGCAACCTACGAAGAAGCCTCTGAGGCGGTCGCCCTCGGCGCCACCATGATCACCCACCTCTTCAACGCCATGGCCCCGCTGCACCACCGCAACCCGGGAATCTTCGGGTGCCTCGGCGTGCCCTCCTCCCACCCGCGCCCCTACTTCGGCATCATCGCCGACGGCATCCACCTGCACCCCGCCACCACCAAAATCGCCTGGACGGCGCACCCCCTCGGCCTCATCCTCGTCACAGACGCAATGCACATGGCCGGCTTGCCCGACGGGACGTACCCCTGGACCAACGGCGAGGGGAAGCACTTCATCGTCAAGCGCGGCGCGACGCTGCACCTGCAGCACTCGCAGACCATCGCGGGGAGTTCGACGGTGCTGATCGACTGCGTGAATAACTTCCTGCGGTGGTCGGGCGGGACCATCCCGCAGGTGCTGAGGACCGTGACGGCGACGCCGGCGGCGATGCTGGATTTGGGGGGGACGAAGGGGACGCTGGAGGCTGGGGCGGATGCGGATTTGGTGGTGCTGTCGGAAGGGGGTGGGGAGGATGGGGCTGGGTTGGTGGTGCTGTCGGAAGGGGGTGGGGAGGAT